>Ga0209165_10000729_pt1 | contig 11145 bp, 6 predicted proteins | sample tdAd001_FD_187122 | JGI IMG/M metagenome (GOLD analysis project Ga0209165, IMG submission 187122) | Marine sediment microbial communities from the Atlantic coast under amendment with organic carbon and nitrate - tdAd00.1 (SPAdes)... | ecosystem: Environmental > Aquatic > Marine > Coastal >... | reverse complement strand
CCATATTTTGCGATCCGGTGTATTGATGTAGCTTAGGGCAGAATGCAGAGTTGTGGTTTTGCCTGAACCTGTAGGTCCGACACAGAGAATTATTCCGACTGGCTTGGAAATCGCTTTCTTAAAAATTTTCTGGTCACGGGCAGAAAAGCCGATCTGGTCAGGTGGTATGGGCTTTGACTTGGCCAGAACACGCAAAACAGCATCTTCGTTGCCGCCAACTGTGGGCGTGGTTTCCAGCCGGTATTCAATTTTTTGATCCTTATAACGGATGATGATTTTGCCGCTCTGGGGTTTACGGCGCTCGGTAATATCCAGATTGGACATAATTTTTAATCGGGACAGCAGGGCCCTTTTGTAACCGGATGGGACTTCATGGCTGAGATGGCAGAGACCGTCAACCCGGTAGCGTACGGCGAGGGGGTCTCCTCCTATTCCCGGCTCAAGATGTATGTCCGAAGCATCTTTTTTGTAAGCATTAATGAGTATTTTATTAACCAGCTTGATGATCTGCGAATCTGTCTCATCAACAACTGAGGTGTCAGAGGCGTCTTCAACCGCCACCACATCTTCGGTCATTTCTCCAATGATATCTTCTACTTTTTCTTCATCTCTGGTGTAGTACTTTTCGATGGCGGCGGCTATTTGTCCAGACGGAGCAACCACAAACTTGATCCTGCGGTTGGTTATAAAACGTAAGGTGTCGCCAAGCTCTGCGTGTTCAGCAGGATTTGATGTAGCAATCAACAGATGGTCGCCCTTGTCGGCTATTGGCATTATCTTCATTTGCGTTACAAGTGCCAGGGGCATTGCGTGTAAAGCCTCATTGCTGGGCTCCATATCATCAAGATTGATAAAGTCCAGCTGGAATTTGATTGCTAATGCCGACAAAAGCTGGTCTGCGTTGATATGATTTCGCTCAACAAGGAGGGCGCCTATTTTTTTGTTTTTTTCTATGACCTGCTGGGCAATTGCGTCTTCAAGTTGTTCCTGTGTAACAAGTTTTGAGGCTATAAGTATATCACCGACACGTGCAGTGGAAGGAATTTTACCTGCTTTCTGCATCTTGCGGATTACCTGTTCAATTTTTTCCTGGTTCAGGTTATGCCTCTGGGCGATAGTCTCGCCTATTCTTTTTTTCTTGATGTTGTTGTAATCCTGGATGACCTCCTCGAGCGTCTCACGGGATACCATTCCCTGCTCTTCCAGGATGGTACCGAGAAAGTTGAGCTGGCGGCGTGACTTGACACCAAGGTTGGTAAAGAAGGCAGAGCGATATGGGTTGTCCAGGTCAAGATAAGAGCCATAAAAGCCGGTCGGGAAATGCTGGTCTTTGGCAACCCTTACTAAATGCTGAGAGCCGGAGAGGGTTTCAATTTCCATGAGATCATGGGAATTTTTAAGCGTATTCAGGTGGTTAGGGTCATCTTTTAGCTGAATGCAGCACACTTCCAAAAGTGGATATGTTTTTTTATTGCCGTTTCTTGCCAGGGTAACCACAATTTTATTTTCATCAGGAAGAAAAGGACGGTTGAGAGTCGCTGTCTCTTTGCCGGTCAATAACTCCAAAAGAAGTTCCGGGTCTGCAGGTTTGTTTTTGGAAACAGCGTTAGTTTTTTTCAAGGTGTTTTCTTTTTGTTTGGCTGACATTCGGTTACCCTAACTATTTGAAGTTGTATTTGAAAATCATTCGATACCAGAGTATTTAGTTTATTTTTAATAAAATTTCATTAACTATGGAATGCAAGAATAAATTGTTTTTTTTATTCATCATTAATTGCAATATCGGCTATTATCCTGAATAACTGCAAAAAGCAACTGGGCACAGTCAGTTTCAAGTAATTTTACGTCACGGATTCCGGAGAATAAAAGCAGGCTGAAGTTTCCGGCAGTGTGACAGGGTTAGACAATGAAGGAGCAGATTGCATTAAAATGAAGAGCTGCACACTAAAAACAAACAAAATTTTATTGTCAGCAATAACACTTCTGCTCTGCATCATGCTGAACCTTGGTCTCTTGCAGCAGGCTCACTGCTCCCCGGCCTATCAAATAAGTGGTTTTTATTTGGGGGCAACACCGGAAGATACAGGGGTTACAGTTGAAATCGACCCGCTGCTGGAAGAAAAATATTATGAAGTTGAGACAAACGGCGCGCTTCTTTTTTTGTAAAAGTAGGGGAGACATTAAGGTTGTATCGAATTGTACAGGAGGAAGCCATAAAATCGAATAATGTAAATGCTGTTTTAGGTAAACTGAAAGCAAGGTACGGCATTCCTGACAAGCAGCAGATCAAGACCAGCGGCATGCGACCCAAAAATAGGGCAAACTACACCACAACTGTTAAAAATAAAGCTATTTGGAATATTTCAGAAACACAAGAATTTATTGCAGAGATAGAGAGCAAGCGGGTTGTATATGAACTGCTTGATCACAACCCGGGAAAAAGTAAGCCTCAACAAAAAGCCGGAGCAGGAGAAGGGGGAGAGCTTGGCACGGAAGGTTGGGACCCTGACTATTAGCACGAAAATCTCTTGTCTGGGAAGATTTTCCTTCAACTGGGCCCCTTCATCCAGCATCTCAAAATGCATAACTCACTCAGGCTTTAATTAGGCTGCAAAACCATAGCCCGAATATTTTATGAGTGATTTCGAAGTCGGAGTTTATACCCTGTCTTTAAGGGTGCATACTAAAGTATAGCTCAATCCCCTTACACTTTGTCTATCCGGCGTCTCGGCTTGTGAAATTTCCGGGATAGTTGAGAAATTTAAAATGTTGGGTCTTTTCCGGCGAAAGTCTCTTGTCCTAATTGCCGTCTCGCGCTATCTTCTATGCGTCAGTTTTAAAAGTCTGGCAGCAAGGACAAGCATTACTGCTTAACCTTTTGGTTTTTTTGAATATTTTGCGTCTGTAATTATGTATATCGACTGAACGAGGGCCCTAATGCATATCACACATTTATACCGGCAGGTTAACAACCAAATGGAGTTCTGTTTTAATATTGAAACGACAGAGCCTTTGACTGATAAAGAAATATCCAGGCTGCAGTTTCTGCTTGCTGATGGGTTTATTCAGGAAACAGTCAGCGCCAGACCATATTTCAACCCTTCGGAAAAGGAGGTGGTAGAGCTGGGACCCCGGTTGAATTTTGCCACTGCCTGGTCTTCTAATATGGTGTCAATCTGCCGCGCCACGGGCCTTAACAAGGTAAACCGCATAGAACGGTCCAGGAGGTATCTCCTGGAAAAACCTGTAGACCGTAATCAGTTTATTGCTGAGCATCATGACCGCATGACCGAGTGCCTCTACCCTGAGCCGCTTTCAACTTTTGAGACAGGCATTATCCCCGAGAAAAATTATGAAGTTTCTCTCATGGAAAAAGGTCCGTCGGCCCTTGAAGAAATACCCGGCATTTCAATGGATGAGTGGGATAGAAATTTTTACTACGACTACTTTGTCAAAAAGCATGGCCGCAACCCAAGCATTGTTGAGATTATGGATTTAAACAATGCCAACAGTGAACATTCCCGGCACGGTTTTTTCAGGGGTAAGCATGTTATTGATGACAAGGAAGAGCCCGAAACATTAATGGAAATTGTCAGTTCAACGTTAGAGGCCAATGCAACCAACAGCATCATAGCCTTCAAAGACAACTCCAGCGGTATTCGCGGGCGTGATATTTTTACCATTGTTCCTGACAGCCCAGGCAAGCCTTCAGCTTTCACCAAACGAAAGATGGGCTATCACATTATTTTTACCGCCGAGACCCATAATTTCCCCACAGGTGTTGCGCCCTTCCCCGGGGCCGAGACAGGCACAGGCGGCAGGATCAGGGATATCCAGGGAACCGGGAGAGGCGGCCTGGTAGTGGGTGGAACAGCCGCATACTGTGTCGCCAACCTGAAAATTCCGGGATATGACCTGGCATGGGAAGATAAGAATTTTGAGTACCCTTCGAATCTGGCCAGCGGCCTTGAAATAGAGATTGAGGCCAGCAATGGAGCATCTGATTATGGCAATAAGTTTGGTGAGCCCCTTATCCAGGGGTTTACCAGGTCGTTTGATCTGCGGCTGCCCAATGGTGAGCGCTGGGGATTCCTGAAGCCAATCATGTTCACAGGTGGCATAGGGCAGATTGATGATCGGCATACGGAAAAGGCCGAGGAAGAAAAGGGCATGATTATTATTCAGATCGGTGGCCCGGCCTACAGGGTGGGTTTTGGCGGCGGAGCTGCATCCAGTATGCTCCAGGGAGACAATGTAGAAGACCTTGACTTCAATGCCGTTCAACGCGGTGATGCGGAAATGGAACAGAAGATGAACCGGGTGATCCGCGCCTGTGTCGAGATGGGTGAAACTTCCATCATTGACGTCATCCATGATCAAGGAGCAGGGGGACCTGGAAATGTCCTGAAAGAACTGGTGGAAAAATCCGGCGGCAAGATCGACATCAGAAAAATTAAGGTCGGAGACCCGACCATGTCGGTTTTGGAAATCTATGTGGCTGAGTATCAGGAGCGCAATGGCCTTTTGATTCGCCCGGAGAATATGAAAGAATTTGAGGCCATCTGCAGCAGGGAAAAGGTAAATTGTGAAATACTTGGCACAGTGACCGGTGACGGCCGTTTTGTGGTTCATGACGGGCAGGATGGATCTAAACCTGTAGACCTTGAACTGCATGAGGTTCTTGGCAATATTCCCCAGAAGACATTTAATGACAGCCGACAGGAAGGACAGCACTCCCCCTTGGTGCTGCCGAAGGACATGACCGTTCGGCAAGCACTAAACAATGTTTTGCGCCTTGTGTCAGTGGGTTCAAAACGGTTTCTGACCAATAAGGTTGACCGGAGTGTTACCGGATTAATTGCCCAGCAGCAGTGCTGTGGCCCCCTGCAGGCTACTGTTGCCGACGTGGCAGTTATTGCCCAGAGTCATTTTGGACTGAGCGGTGCGGCAACTGCTATTGGTGAACAGCCGATTAAGATGCTGGTGAATCCTCCGGCAGGAGCACGAATGGCAGTTGGTGAGGCGCTGACCAATCTGGTGTGGGCCCGGATAGATACCCTGGAAGGGGTAAAGTGTTCAGCTAACTGGATGTGGGCTCCGAAGTTGCCTGGTGAGGGTGCTGCCCTGTATGACGCAGCCTGTGCAATGCGGGATGCCATGATACCGTTGGGTATTGCCGTTGATGGCGGCAAAGACAGCCTTTCCATGGCCACCCGTGTGGGAGAGGAGACGGTAAAATCTCCCAGGCAACTGGTTATTTCAGCCTATGCGTCAATGGAGGATATAACAAGAGTAGTCACACCCGATATAAAGAGGCCGGGGGCAAGCGTCTTAATATTTATAGACCTTGCGGAGGGCCAAAACCGTTTGGGCGGTACAGCTCTGGCCCAGACCCTGATGCAGATAGGTGATATTTCGCCGGATATGGATAACCCGGACCTTGTTAAACGCGGTTTTAACGTTATCCAGGAACTTATAGGCAAAGACCTCATTCTTTCCGGGCATGACAGAAGTGACGGCGGCCTGCTGGTTACCCTTCTCGAAATGGCCTTTGCCGGCAACTGTGGCCTTGATATAGAGTTGCAGGGAGCCGGCACCTCTATAGAACATCTTTTTTCAGAAGAGCTGGGCCTGGTTATCGAGTGTGTTCCTGAAAACAGGCAGGAAGTGGAAGCAGAACTTATTGATAAGAGTGTACCCTTCGCAGTCATTGGCCGCACAAGTTCTGAAAAGCAAATTACGGTAAAGTTCAATAAAACGGTTGTTCTTGCAGAACCTATGCAGGAGCTTCGTCAGGTATGGGAGGAGACCAGTTTCCAGCTGGAGAGGGTGCAGATGAATCCTGACTGCGCTGTCGAAGAAAAACAGAATATATTTGACCGGCAGGGGGCTGGCTATTTTATGAGCTTTACCCCCGGGGAGACCTCCCGGGAAATTCTTGAAAGCACCAATAAGCCAAAAGTTGCAATCCTTCGAGATGAGGGGAGCAACAGTGACAGGGAAATGACAGCAGCATTTTATGCTGCAGGGTTTGAGCCCTGGGATATCAGCATGACAGATCTTCTCGAAGAAAGGATAACTCTTGAAGGGTTCAGGGGGTTGGCAGCTGTGGGAGGTTTTTCCTATGCTGATGTGCCTGAAAGTGCCAAGGGCTGGGCTGCGACCATACTTTTTAACGAAAGGCTTAAAAAAATGTTTGATGAGTTTTATGCCCGGCCCGATACTTTTTCGCTGGGGATTTGCAACGGCTGTCAGCTTTTTGGCCTTCTTGGCTGGGTGCCGTGGCAGGGCATTAACCCGGAAAAGCAGCCAAGATTTGTGCGGAATATATCAGGCCGTTTTGAGTCACGCTGGTCAACTGTAAAGGTGCTTAACAGCAAGGCTATTATGCTCAAAGGTATGGAAGATCTGGTCTTTGGAATCCATGTGGCACATGGCGAGGGACGTTTGCAGTTTACCGATGAAACGATTTTTAAAAAGATGAGCAATGAGGGGTTGGTTGCCTTGGCATTTGTTGATGATGAAGGCAATGAGACAGAGAAGTATCCCTTTAATCCCAATGGGTCTCCCTCCGGCATAACCGGTTTCTGCTCAAGCGACGGAAGACATCTTGCCATGATGCCCCACCCTGAGCGTTCATTTCTGAAATGGCAGGCTCACTGGCTGCCTGAGAAGATGAAAAAAGAACTGACGGTTTCACCGTGGCTGCAGATGTTCCAGAATGCCTACCACTGGTGCATGGAAAACAAATAAACAACTCGGGTGTTTTTATAATGAGGACGCCTGGCTCCGTTGTATATATAAAAAACTTTCTTGTTACTTATTATACGTTTTAGAGGGGAAAATCAAGTGCCAAAATGTGTTAGGAATGTAGTTTTTAGAAACTCAAGATGTCTTGCCAACATCTTGCATTTAAACAATCAAATTTCAATACAAGATGTACACTGGCAATCTTGATACTTCAGGAAGGATTCACGACTGTAGATGGATAGCAGGAAGTGTAAGTCTTGATACAAAAAAGGCAGAGCCACTTCTGACCCTTGATCCTGCTATGAAAAAGTGGACACTCAGTTAAGTCGTTGTTATGAAAACGACAGGAGGAAAAAATGAGTGTTCAAAACAGAAGAAAATACGATTCAGATTTTAAAAGAAACGCAGTTTTACTCAGTGAGGAACCTGGGCGTACTGTCTCAGAAGTGGCTGAAAATTTAGGAGTTAATAGAGAGCTTATATACCGTTGGCGTCGCCAGATGCGTGAAAGAGGAGAATTAGCCTTTCCTGGTAATGGGAAAATTGCACTCACTCAGGACCAGAAAAGAATTCGGGAACTTGAGAAGAAACTCAAAGATACCGAGATGGAGCGAGACATTTTAAAAAAAGCCATGGCCATCTTCAGCAGCGCACCGAAATGAAATTTAAATTCATTGTGAAAAATCGCTCGTCATTTCCGGTGAAGAAGATGTGTCAGGTATTAAAAGTTTCGCAGAGCGGATATTACCGTTGGCAAAAGGCTCCGATATCATCTCGAAGGATAGAGAATGACAGGCTCCGGGCACGAATCAAAGAATTATTTGCAAAGCACAAAGGGATGGCCGGCAGCCCAATAATAACTGCAGACCTTCGAGAATATCCTGAGTTTTCAAGAGTGAGCAGGAATCGAGTTGCTCGGCATATGAGAGATATGGGCCTGAAATGCCGCACGGTCAAAAAGTTTGTAGTCACTACCGACTCAAAGCACAATGAACCTGTTGCTCCCAATTTGCTTGATCGTCAATTTACGGTCCCCACTCCGGACACTGCCTGGGTAAGCGATATCACTTATTTAAAGGTTGGAAGGAAGTGGTATTACCTGACGGTATTTATCGACCTGTTTTCTCGAATTATTGTTGGTTGGGATCTTAGCGCATCGCTTGAGAGATATTCCGCAATACACGCCCTTAACAAGGCAATTCTTAGGCGCAGGCCAGGGCGAGGGCTCATGGTGCATAGTGACCGCGGAGTTCAATATGCCAGCAAGGATTTCAGAGCTGTGCTGCAGAAACATGGTTTTGTCCAAAGTATGAGCAGGAAGGGCAACTGCTGGGACAATGCGGTGGCAGAATCATTTTTCCACTCGATAAAAACGCAAATGATTCATCATTGTAAATTTCAGAATGTGGCCGAGGCAGAACAGGCTCTTTTCAACTACATCGAAGTCTACTACAATCGCCAACGAAAACATTCTACGAATGGTTATAAATCTCCCGCTCATTTCGAGCTGGAATGGTGGAATAATAAAAAAGCGGCTTAACAACAACTCCACTTTTATGTGGCAAGATCAGACATTGAAAGTTTGTAAAAATGAAACTAGGCTGGGCCAAACTAACCATCTTTCCAAACTTATTGATATGTTTATAATATAGAAATTTTTCTGCACATCTAATATATGCCAAAAAATTTGATTTTAGAAAAAGTGATGTTATAAAAAATGACTTAGGCTGTCGTTTTATATCATCAATTGACATATTAGAAATCTTGTAGGTGAATCTTGAACCTTTTAAAAGGGTATTATGACAAGAGAGAAGAGGCATAATCCAAATCTTGACAGTACCTTCAGGTCTGAGGCTGATCAAGGAAGTAAGAAACAAGACATTTCTCTCTGGAGCGACAGGAAGTACATCCTTACCCTGTCTGTTGTGCTTTTAATAAGCTTTATAGTTTATCTGCCCAGCCTGGGAAGCGGATTTGTCGATTGGGATGATGGGGGGATTATTTACAAAAACCCCAATATCATCAATGTGGTAAATTGGGGAACCTTTTTTAGAAGTGCAAAAGAAATCTTTACCTCATATGACGCAAACGGCAACTACAACCCCCTCGCTTTAATAAGCTTCGCCTTGGAGCATATGCTTTATGGGCTCGACAGTCCCGGATGGTGGCATTTAAATAATATCCTTCTCCACCTAGTATGTGTTTTTATGGCGTTCCGTATAGCTTCAGCACTGGGCCTAAAATTAATTCCTGCGGCTTTCTGCGCTCTCTTATTTGGAATCCATCCAATGAGGGTAGAATCAGTTGCATGGATCACAGAACGCAAAGATGTATTGTTCGGGGCATTCTACCTGCTTGCTCTTTATTACTATATTAAATCTATCAAGTTATCTTTCCGGAAACGTTATTTGCTGATAATCATTTCATGCTTTATTCTGTCTTTGCTTTCCAAAATACAGGCTGTGACCTTACCTTGCTCAATGCTGCTGGTGGACTACTACTTCGACAGAAAGCTGAGCATGAAGTTAATCTATGAGAAATGGTTCTACTTCTTGCTTTCGTTCATCACCGGGATTGCGGGGATATATTTCTTGAGAATAGATGGCTCTTTGGGAGCCAGTCATAATTATTTCTCAATTTTTCAACGTATTTTCATAGGACCCTATTCTTTTGTCATATATTTTATCAAGTCTCTTCTACCCTATAAAATGGTGCCTATCCACCCATTCCCCAACCCTGACAGCTGGAATTTTTATGCGAGTCTAGTTATCGCTCCCTCTATTATCGGTTCGACATATTTCTTTTACCACACCCATAAAAAAACCATGGTTCTGGGGATACTTTTCTTTACCTTCAATATCATGTTTCTTCTGCAGACTTTGAGTGCAGGACAGGGATTCATCGCTGACCGATTCACCTATGTAGCATACTTCGGGTTGTTCTTGATATATGCTTCCTGGCTTCAATGGGCTATAGAACATTACACCGTATTCCAAAGGTGGATTTATCTCGCGGTGCTTCTTGTTTTGGTCTTATATGGGGGTATTAATTTTGAGCAGAACAAAGTTTGGAAAAACGATGAGACATTATGGACTCATCAAATCAAACAGCACCCAGAAGTATTTCTTCCCTGGATATATAGGGCTGTATTATACAGGGAAGAAGGGCAACTTGATAAGGCTTTACATGACCATAATACTGCCATTGCTTTAAAACCGTCGGACTCCAGTGCTTATGTCAGTAGGGGCGTTACCTTTTTCCGTTTTAATATGCTTGAGAAGGCTTTGCTGGATTTTAACGCTGCGGAGAAACTAGATCCCCAAAATTATATAATTTATAAAAACAGGTCTAACATCTACCTTAAGCTTGGCAATTACAGTAAAGCACAGTCCGAACTCGAAAAATATATTAGCTTTAATGGTTCGGATTCAGAAATGTGGTCAATCCTGGGAATGATATACAGAACAAACAAAGAACTTACAAAATCATTAAACGCCTTTAATAGAGCTATTCATCTTGATAAACATAACCTTGATTTCTATTATCAACGTTTAATAACTTTCCATGAAATGGGTGATAATCAAATGGCTCGCAGTGAAATGAATTTTCTGAAATCAAGGGGGTATAAATCTCAAAATTCAGCTTATGATTTATTGACAAATGAAGCAGATGTTAATCAAAAGTGAACATGTCTTGCCAACATCTTGCATTTAAACAATCAAGTTTCGATACAAGATGTACACTGGCAATCTTGAATCTTTAGGAAGGATTCACGACTGTAGATGGATAGCAGAAATTGAAAGTAGCTAATGCCCTGCATATGAAATGAAAATGCCCCCTCGAAAAGGGGCTTGGGTAGGTTTTTTTATTTGTCACTGTCAGACATATCAGCAGATATGTTGAAATTAAATGAGGTAAATTTAGAAGGATTTTAAAATTTGTTTTTTAGCTTGAAAACTAGTCATGTACCTGGCCAAATTGTTTTCAGCAGGTTTGTATGCAGGATTATATTTTAATGCTTTTTTAAAGTAAGTTATCCCTTTATTAATATTGCCAGTTCTTATTGAAAGTAAACCCAAATTATTGAGAGTCTCTTCATTTTGAGGGGAAAGTTCCAAAGCTTTATTAAAGTTTAGAGCAGCATTAGAAAAATCACCTGTTTGGGCCAGTAAGATTGCCAAATTATTCAGTGTCTTTACTTGAGTGGGTTTAATGCGCAAGGCCTCTTTATAATGTTTAATTGCCGCACTGTTTTTTTTCTGTATCTGGTAAATGAAGGCTAAACGGTTATTTGCCTTCGCAGTTGATTCCTTATCATTACCAACTGTAATTGTCATTTTATAGTGCTTTTCTGCTTCTCCGCCTTTTAGGTTTCTTACCTGTTCGTTCGTCGCT
>Ga0209165_10000728_pt1 | contig 11152 bp, 10 predicted proteins | sample tdAd001_FD_187122 | JGI IMG/M metagenome (GOLD analysis project Ga0209165, IMG submission 187122) | Marine sediment microbial communities from the Atlantic coast under amendment with organic carbon and nitrate - tdAd00.1 (SPAdes)... | ecosystem: Environmental > Aquatic > Marine > Coastal >... | reverse complement strand
CAGCGACAAAACGCGAGTTTGGTTGCCGATAGATTTCCTGCGGCGTCCCTACCTGAACCACCCTGCCCTCGTTAAACAGGGCTACCCGGTCCGCCATTGACAGGGCTTCATTCTGATCGTGGGTCACGAAAACAAAGGTGATGCCCAGCTGTCGATGCAGCGTTTTCAGCTCTTCCTGCATCTGCTCGCGAAGCTTGAGATCGAGCGCCCCCAGGGGCTCATCGAGCAACAATACGCGTGGCTTGTTAACCAGCGCCCGCGCCAGCGCTACCCGTTGCCGCTGCCCGCCCGAAAGTTCGCCTGCGCGGCGCGACCCCAGACCGGGCAAGGCAACCAGTTCAAGCGCCTCGGCCGCAATGCGATAACGCTCTGTTTTTTCGACACCTCGAATCATCAGGCCGTAGGCGACATTGTCGATCACGTTGAGATGCGGAAACAGGGCATAGTCCTGAAACACGGTATTCACGTTGCGGCGAAATGGTGGAACGCCCTCGGCAGTTTCACCGAAAATTTCGATATGCCCGGAGGTTGGTTGCTCGAAACCGGCGATCTGTCGCAGACAGGTTGTTTTGCCCGAACCGGAGGGTCCGAGCATGGCGAAAAATTCTCCTTCCAGTACCTCGAGATCAACCTCGTCCAGGGCCTTCACCAGGCCATAGTGACGCGAGACCTTCGAAAACAGTACGGCTGCTGTCATGATTCAGCTCGAAAATAAGTGGCGCGGCCGCAATCCATGCGGATTGCCGCCTCGCCCCTGGATGAATTCAGCAGGTTACCGACCGCCGATGACGCCGATATAATCGGAAACCCAGCGATAGTAGGGCACGCAGCTGGTCTGGGTTTTGCACTTCGAAACCGGCGTTGTCCAAAACCTGATTCTTGCGAAATCATCCAGGCCGTTGGCGGTACAGCCCGCAGCATTTTGCATACCGCGACCATCGGTACAGGCCGCCGGAACACTTGGGTTGGCCCCGAACCAGACCGAAAGATCGCTCTGCAGGTTTGACGCCAGCGTGTGCTCCATCCACATATAAGCACAGTTTGGATGGCTTGCGTCGGCATGCAGCATGGTCGTATCCGCCCATCCGGTTGCTCCTTCCTGCGGAATGGTCGACGCCACCGGGTGCTTTTCGCTTTGCAATATATTGACCTGGAACGGCCAGGAACCCGAGGCAACCACGCCCTCGTTCTTGAAGTCGTCCATCTGAATGAAGGCATCATGCCAGTAGCGCGATACCAGCTTGCGCTGCTGACGCAGCAAATCGAGCGACGCCTTGTACTGATCTTCATTCAACTCATAGGGGTTTTTGATGCCGAGATCCTTGCGATGATACATCAGGTAGTTGGCGGCATCGGCGACATGGATCGGACCATCATAAGCCTGGACTCGGCCCATATTGGGCTTGCCATCACCAAGGGTGGTTTCTTCGAACACGACACTCCAGCTCGTCGGTGCCTGCTTGAACGCCCTCGTGTCGTACATCAGAACATTGGGACCCCACATGTAGGGAACGCCGTAATGCACGCCGTTCACGGTATGCCAGGGTGCATTCTGCAAGCGTTTATCGACGGTGTTCCAGCTTGGCACCAGTTTGACATTTACCGGCTGAACTCGCTTGCCGGCAACCAGCCGTAACGAAGCATCCCCCGAGGCAGTTACCAGGTCGAACCCGCCTTCGTTCATCAACGCGACCATTTCATCAGAGGTGTTTGCCGTCTTTACGTTTACCTTGCAACCACTATTTTTCTCAAAAGTCGTAACCCAGTCGAAATTCGGATCGGTCTCGCCTCTTTCGATGTAGCCCGGCCAGGCAACGATATCCACCTGCCCTTCAGCCTTGCCAAGTTTCGTCTGCATTTCCGCCGCAATAGCCTGGGTCGTACCCAGGGCGAGCAAGGCTGACACCATGCCTGTAATAATTTTTCGTTTCATCTTTGGTCACCTGTTGGTTAGGTCGATCGACAATTCGTCCCGGCGCGGAGCCGTGACATCAGTCTTTAACAACGATTATTTATGCTTTTTTTATACGCTGGATATGTTATCAGCGGTGTCTTTAGGGTCAACTAACATTTTATCGACTAAGATCGGAACCGGGTTTAACATTGGCGTCAAACCAGGAGGCGATCATGAGTGAAGCAAAGCTAAGCGGTCATTGCTATTGCGGGGCTGTTACATTCGAAATTAATGGCAAGTCTGACTGGGTCGGCCACTGTCACTGCGAATCCTGCCGCCGACAGAGCGGTTCGGTGATGACGACCTTTGCCGGGTTTCGACATGATCAAGTCATTTTCACCGGCGCGATGCCCAGTCAGTTCATCACCGATGACGGCGTCACACGCAGTTTTTGTGGGCAATGCGGCTCCCCGATATCCTACGAATACACGGGGCGCCCGGACGAGATTCATATGCAGCTGGGACTATTCGACGACCTTGAGCCCCTGGCGCCGCGCGATCATAGCTTTCTGGAGGAAAAACCCAGCTGGCTGCATGCCGACGAACACCTGCCCGAGAGTAAATGGGTCGCTGAAAAGCAGGATTAGTCGCTGAGCAGATTACCGTCGCGCGACTCGAGTATCTCGGTTCCAACTATCTTGGAAATATTGGCGTTGGCCCAGACGTACTTATTGATCTGGCGCGAAATGACCTGCCCCGAAGTACCCGCAAGCAACGGGATTCGTGCAACGAACGCCTCTTCACCGTCGAGTTGAATCAAATCGGCGACGCGATCACCCTTTTCGACCCGATCCCCGAGTTCGACGTAATAAGCGAGCAATCCTGCCTGCGGCGCGCGCAAATACTCGGTCGCACGTAAATCGGTGGGTGCCGGCGCCGCGCCCTTTTGACCCCGGGGCTCGCCCTCGATCAACCCCTGTTCCTGAAAATAACCGTACAGATTTTGCGCATCCTGCCGGTTGAGGTTATCGAAGGTGTCGAAATTTCCACGATATTCCAGCGTGCATGTAACAACCGGCAGCGGTAGCGGTTTATCCGGACATTCGCCCGCGAGTCGCAACCAGACTGTCGGCCAGACCTCGTCGAACGAACCACCGCCGGTATCTTCGGCCAGCAATGTCGCCGCGGCACCGGTCCAGTTGGCGAGCTGTTGCATATTTTCCGCTTGCTGCGGAATCGTAAAGATATGTACCAGCGAATCATCGGCACAATGCACATCGAAAACGTAATCCGCATCGCAGGCTTCACTGATCACGCATCGACGCCATTGCTCGAAAGCGGTTACCCGCGGCAGGTTTGCAGCCCACTCACGCAGCGCATCCCGTATCAGCAGAATATTCTCTGCGGCATCGGCACCCAGCTTTGCCACAAGCCCCGGACTCACCGCGTCATAGAGTACCGGCCAGTCACGATTATGATTGACCCCGCTGCTGCGATTATAACGGCCCTGGTGCTGACCGAATTCGATATCACCCATGCCGAGCGGATTGACCATCGGAAACAATACGAACTGCGCATTGAGCTCACCCGCGGCGTCAGCATCACGCAACAATTGCAGCAGGTGATGCAAAATCAGGATACCGGGCTGTTCATCGGCATGCAGGGCTGCCTGCAGGTAAACTTTTTGGGTGGCGTCAGCCGGACCGATACGGAAATAATTGAGCTCGGTGCTACGCCCCGGGGTATCACCCACCAGGACCTTGCTGATCCTGTCGCAGCTCATGTAACGATAGCCCCACCATCGACATCGACAATCGTACCGGTAACGAACTCGTTTTCGAGCAGGAAAATTGCTGCGCACGCTACTTCTTCGGCGGTACCCGCACGTGGAATCAAATAGTCCTTAGTCCCGTTCTCGTAGTATTCACGCCGCGCTTCGCCCTCGAGCGGTGACATCGGAGTATCGATAAAGCCAGGGCTTACACCATTGATACGTACCGGCCGAATTTCGTTTGCGACCAGGTGAACAAAGGCTTCGACCGAACCCCCTACGCTACCGATCGCGAGCGCACCCGCACGCCATTTTCGCGCCGGGTAGCCGCTAAACAATACGACCGCACCATCCTGCGACATTTGTGGAACGCCAAGGCGTACACTATTGACGTAACCCCAGAGCTTGGCGAATGAATTCTGAAACCCTTCGAGATCCATTTCGAGAAAAGGCCCGATCGCTCGAGGACCGCCGGTAGCCGCATTCACCAGGTAGTCAAAGCCGTGGTGTTTCTCGAATAAATCGGAGAGTGCTGCCCGATCGAGCACATCAATCTGCACGCATTCGATACCGTCGATTTCACATTCGCGCCGACTGCCCGCTATAACCTCCGCACCGCCATCACGCAGCATTTCAGCAGTCGCCAGCCCGATCCCCGAAGTGCCGCCCAGTACGATTGCTTTCTTATTCTCGAAATTACTCATTTTGTTACCTCAGTTAAATACTCAACCCTGGTGGCAAGCGATTCCCGTTAACAGGGATCGCTGGCTGCGAAAACATATTATAAGATTCCCGCTGGGCCGCATAGGTTTGCGCGCGCCCCGCGCACGCGGGGTTGACGTATCGGAATGACTCGTTTTCCGGACTAGATTATCCCGCTCTCCAGACTCGCTGCCATCAACATCCCCAGCTCTTCGCACCGGGTTTCAAATTCACCTCGATATTCACCCTGTAGAATCATCGGTTCCTGCACTGCCTTCCATTTCAAACCGCTCGTAATCTTGCCGATCGCAATTTTAGTACCGCTACCATCGAGACCGGCGCGGATGTAAGTGGCAAAAGGCATCGCCTCGGTATGTTCCAGGCAGGGATAATAAATACGGTCGAAGAAGTCCTTAAGCGCCCCGCTCATGTAGCCGAAATTCTCGGTCGTGCCGAGAATGATGGCGTCGGCCCGGAGTACGTCATCGGCAACCGCCTGCAATGGTGGAATATGTCGCACGGTAATCCCTGCGATATCCTGGTGCTCGGCGCCACGCAGCGTGGCTGCAACCAGCTGCTGCGTATTGGGCGAAGGATCATGGGCGACGATGAGCAGGTTTTTGGGTTGCGGCATAGCACGATAATAATGGCTTGGACGCGTAATGCATAGTGCGCTGCCGCGGCTATTAAATTGTCAGTTTCAATTGAAAACGAAAATCAACCATATCAATCGAACATTATTTCGAACCAAACGAAAGGGATAAATTGACAATATGAAAATCGAGGCGTAGATTCGCAACTCGTGTCGATGTAACCAATAACCAAAAATTAAGGGGGAAACTCTCATGCTTAAGCAAATTGCGCTAGCTGCCACGGTCGCCGCGCTATCTTCTCAATCTGCCTGGGCCGGTATGGCCGAGGCCAAGAACTGGGTTAATACCGAGTTCCAGCCTTCTTCACTGTCAAAACTGGATCAGATGAAGGAGATGGAATGGTTTATCAATGCTGCCAAACCATTCAAGGGGATGGAAATCAACGTATTATCCGAAACGATTCCAACCCATGAGTACGAATCCCGGACCCTGACCAAGGCGTTCGAAGAAATCACCGGCATCAAGGTCAATCACCAGCTACTCGGTGAAGGCGAAGTGGTGCAGGCTGTACAAACCCAGATGCAGACCAGGCGCAATCTCTATGATGCCTACATCAATGATTCAGACTTGATTGGAACTCACTCCCGCCTGCAGCTCGCCGTCAATTTATCGGACTGGATGGCTGGTGAGGGCAAAGACGTCACTAATCCGATGCTCGATGTCGACGATTTTGTTGGCAAATCTTTCACCACGGGCCCCGATGGTAAACTTTACCAGCTGCCTGACCAGCAATTTGCCAACCTGTACTGGTTCCGCAAGGACTGGTTCGATCGTGCAGACCTGCAAAAGAAATTCAAGACAATTTACGGTTATGACCTCGGCGTCCCGGTTAACTGGTCGGCTTACGAAGATATTGCCGAATTTTTCTCGGTCCACGTCAAGATAATCGACGGCTCCCGGGTCTACGGCCACATGGATTATGGCAAGCGCGCGCCCGATCTCGGCTGGCGCATGACCGACGCCTGGCTCTCGATGGCGGGCGCCGGCAGCAAGGGCTTGCCCAATGGCGTGCCGGTCGATGAATGGGGTATTCGCATGGAAAAGGGTAGCTGTAATCCGGTCGGCGCGTCGGTAACCCGCGGTGGCGCCGCCAATGGCCCGGCCGCAGTCTACGCGATTCGCAAATGGGACGAGTGGTTACGCAAGTACGCACCCCCGGGAGCGGCAAGCTATGACTTCTACCAGTCACTGCCGGCGCTTTCGCAAGGTAATGTCGCCCAGCAAATCTTCTGGTACACCGCGTTTACCGCATCCATGGTGGCCCCCCAGAGCGCTGGCAATAATACCGTCGATGGCGATGGCAAACCGCTCTGGCGGATGGCGCCCTCACCGCATGGACCCTACTGGGTTAAAGGCCAGAAACTCGGCTACCAGGATGCCGGTTCATGGACCCTGTTCAAATCCACCCCGGTTGATCGTCGCAAGGCGGCCTGGCTCTATGCCCAGTTCGTGGTTTCAAAGACCGTCGATGTCAAGAAGAGCCACGTTGGTCTGACCTTCATTCGTGACACCACCATCAATCACGAGTCGTTCACCGAGCGCGCGCCAAATCTGGGCGGACTGGTCGAGTTCTACCGTTCGCCCGATCGTGTGCTGTGGTCACCTACCGGTGTCAACGTACCCGACTATCCGAAACTGGCGCAAATCTGGTGGCAGCAAATCGGGGACGTTAATTCCGGCGCGTTCACGCCACAGCAGGCAATGGATCGTCTGGCCAGTGAAATGGACCTGGTCATGTCACGCATGCAGTCCGCGGACGAGAAAGCCGGTACCTACGGCGGATGCGGTCCGCGCCTGAACGAAGAGAAGGATGCTCAATACTGGCTCTCGCAGCCGGGTTCACCCAAAGCCAAGGTCAACGAAAAGCCAAAAGGCCAGACCGTCAATTACGATGAGTTAATCAAGCGCTGGAAGAACTAACGGTCAGAACTGATCTTCAAGGACGGTGTGTCACCGGGGCCTGTCTCCAGGTCCCGGTGACACACCGCCATCAGAACGTGTAATAAATAGATGAGCGCTGAAATCAGCAGACGACAACACCTGATCATGGACTACATCCGCGAGCATGGGTCGGTGCAGGTCGATCAGTTATCTAATCATCTGCGGGTCACTCCGCAAACCATTCGGCGTGACTTGAATCAACTATACGAACAACAATTGTTGCAGCGCGTCCACGGGGGCGCGGTGGTCAAGGACAATGTCGAAAATCTCGGTTACGGGGCCCGTAAAATCCTCATGGCGGAAGAGAAATCCGATATTGCACAACGCGTAGCCGAGTTGCTACCGGATAACTCTTCATTGTTCATCAACATCGGCACCACTACCGAACGCGTGGCGGAGTATCTTTTCCCGCGCAAGGGAATGCTGGTGATCACCAACAACATGAACGTCGCCAGTATGTTATGGCCCGCGCCCGGACTGGAAGTGATGATTACCGGCGGCGCAATTCGCTGCGCGGATGGTGGAATTGTCGGTTCAAACGCCGAGGAGTTTATCGAGAACTTCAAGGTCGATTACGCGATTATCGGTTGTTCCGCGATTGACGGCGACGGTGATTTCTTTGATTTTGATCTACGCGAAGTTCGCGTAACACGCACCATAATCCAGCATGCACGCTCGGTAATCCTGGTAACCGACTCGATGAAATTCGAGCGCCGCGCGCCAATTAGAATCGGCAATCTGGCGGCAATTGAAACGCTGGTCACCGATGACGGCATACCTGGTGAAATGATTGAGCTTTGCCGACAGCACGATGTCGATCTCGAAATCATCGCGCACGATGTACCCGGCAAACAAGCATCGGGCCACGCGTAAATGGCGATTGAGCTGCGTAATGTTTCGTTCAGGGTTGGTGCCGAAACGCATATCTACGAAACCAGCCTGTCGCTGGAACCCGGACAATTCAATATTCTGCTCGGCACCACGCTGAGCGGTAAAACCTCGCTGATGCGTTTGATGGCCGGACTGGAAAAACCGAGCAGCGGCACGCTCTGGGCAAATGGCGAGGAAGTCACCGGGGTAGCGGTGCAAAAACGCAGCGTCGCGATGGTCTACCAGGCCTTTATCAACTACCCCAGTTTCAGTGTCTACGACAACATCGCGTCGCCGTTAAAGGTCGCTGGCCTGCCAAAAAATGAAGTCGACGCCAGGGTGCGCGAGTTTGCCGATTTACTGCAACTGACACCGATGCTTGGGCGCCTGCCCAACGAACTCTCTGGCGGGCAGCAGCAGCGCACGGCGCTTGCGCGCGCACTGGTAAAAGGTGCCGAACTGGTTTTACTCGACGAACCACTCGCCAACCTGGATTACAAGTTACGTGAGGAGTTGCGCGACGAGCTGCCAAAGATGTTCGCCGATACCGGCGCTACGGTCGTTTATGCCACCAGTGAACCCCTCGAGGCATTGATGCTGGGAGGCTATACCGCGACCCTCAACGAGGGCCGGGTGATTCAGTTTGGCAAGACTTCGTCGATTTATCGCCACCCGGAAAACCTCGAAAGTGCACGCGTTTTTTCTGACCCCCCGGTCAATATAGCCGCTATCGAGAAACGCGGTGACACCGCCTACCTGAATAATTCGGTCAGCTGGAATGTTCCACCAGAACTGGCCACGATGCCCGATGGACATTACAAGATTGGTTTACGGCCGCATCACTTGTCACCCGACGGCGCAGGCGTAGAGGTCGAAGGTGAAGTTCAGATTGCCGAAATCAGCGGTTCTGAAAGTATTGTGCGCGTGATTGTCGAGGGTAATAACTGGGTTAGCGAAGCGCATGGTATTCACAGTTACGAATTCGGCCAAAGCGTCAGTTTTTTCTTCGATTCGAGTAGATGCATGTATTTCGATGCCAACGAAATGTTGATCGACACCCAGAGGTAACATGTCGCGAATCGAATTCAAGGATGTCCGTCACGCCTACCCTCCCGCAGCCGGCCAGGCGCCGGTTTATGCGCTCAAGGAAGTCAGCCAGGTCTGGGAAGATGGTGGCGCTTACGCACTACTCGGGCCTTCCGGCTGTGGCAAGACAACCCTGTTGAACATTATCTCCGGATTGCTGACACCCTCCGAGGGTTCGATCCTGTTCGACGATCGCGAAGTCACGCAACTGCCAACCACGGAGCGACATATCGCACAGGTTTTTCAGTTCCCGGTGGTATACGACACGATGACCGTGTTTGACAACCTGGCCTTTCCGCTGCGCAATCGCGGCATGCCCGAACCACGCGTCAGGGAGAGAGTCGCCGAGATCGCCGCAATGCTGGATCTGTCCGATCGATTGCAGCAACGCGCCGCTGGACTGACGGCTGATGGCAAGCAGAAAATTTCGTTGGGTCGCGGACTGGTGCGTGAGGATGTCAATGCGATTCTGTTCGACGAACCGCTGACCGTAATCGATCCGCACCTGAAATGGCAACTGCGCTCGAAACTGAAGGAATTACATCAACAGATTGGCGTAACCATGATCTACGTTACCCATGACCAGGTCGAGGCGCTGACTTTCGCCGACCAGGTAGTCGTCATGCATGACGGCGCCGTGGTCCAGGTTGGTAGCCCGATAGATCTTTTCAATAAACCGAAACATACCTTTGTCGGCTATTTTATCGGCTCGCCTGGAATGAATGTTCTGCCCTGCAAGCTCGAACAGGGGCAGCCCGTGTTTGCCAATAACCTGCTCTCCTCGGGTTATCCGGTCGATACCGATTTGAGCGGTAAGCTTGAAATCGGTATTCGGCCCGAATTTGTCAGCTTTTGCGATGACGGGATTCCGGTCCAGATAGAAAAAGTGGAAGACCTCGGACGTTACCAGGTGGTGACCGTCAAGCACGAGGCTGAACAGATTAAAATGCTGGTTGGTGAAGACCAGGCGATACCGTCGATAAGCCCACAGATTGAATTTGATCCCGGCAATCTTCGTATCTACTGTGACGACTGGGCGGTGGAGCCACAGAATGCGTAAATCGACCAATCAAAAGGCCTGGTGGCTGGTAGCGCCAGTGCTGCTGCTGGTAGCGTTCAACGCCTTCATCCCGTTAATGACAGTGGTTAACTATTCACTGCAGGAAACCTTCGGTGATAACGTTTTTTTCTGGGAAGGCGTCGGCTGGTTTGAAAAAGTGCTGCGTTCCGAGCGCTTCCATGATTCGATGCTGCGTCAATTACTGTTTACCGGCATGATTATCGCCATCGAAGTCCCGCTCGGCATCGCCGTCGCGCTGTCGATGCCGCGCAAGGGGCCCTGGGTATCGGTATGCCTGGTACTGATGGCGCTGCCGTTGCTAATCCCGTGGAACGTGGTCGGAGCGATGTGGAATATTTTTGCGCTACCCGACATCGGTCTACTCGGTTATTCGCTGAACTCGATGGGGTTTGATTACGATTTCACCCAGCAGCCGGTTTCAGCCTGGATGACGACCGTGGTGATGGACGTCTGGCACTGGACTTCGTTAATTGTATTGCTGTGCTATGCCGGACTGTGCTCGATTCCCGACGCCTACTACCAGGCCGCCCGCATCGATGGCGCGAGTGGCTGGGCGGTGTTTCGTTACATCCAGTTACCGAAAATGAAGCGTGTACTAACGATCGCCATCCTGTTGCGCTTCATGGACAGTTTCATGATTTACACCGAGCCTTTCGTGCTCACCGGCGGCGGGCCGGGTAACACCACTACCTTCCTGTCGATCGACCTGGTGAAGATCGCGCTGGGACAATTTGATCTCGGCCCAGCGGCCGCGATGTCGTTAATCTATTTCCTGGTCGTGCTATTGATTTGCTGGGTGTTTTACACCGTGATGATGCGCAACGAGGAGCAATGACAGAATGAATAAAAAATGGATTCTGCCAACCCTTTACATCCTCTTCCTGATGTTACCCATCTATGGCCTGCTGTCGATGTCGTTCAAAACGACGAACGAAATCCTGGGTGGATTTTCTTTCTTCCCGCAACAGTTCACGCTGGCCAACTACAACAAAATCTTTACCGACCCGACCTGGTATAACGGTTATATTAACTCCCTGATTTACGTGGTTATCAACACTGTCATCTCGGTTGCGGTGGCGTTACCCGCAGCCTACGCTTTCTCACGCTATCGCTTTCTCGGTGACAAACACCTGTTTTTCTGGCTATTGACCAAT
>Ga0209165_10000725_pt1 | contig 11192 bp, 7 predicted proteins | sample tdAd001_FD_187122 | JGI IMG/M metagenome (GOLD analysis project Ga0209165, IMG submission 187122) | Marine sediment microbial communities from the Atlantic coast under amendment with organic carbon and nitrate - tdAd00.1 (SPAdes)... | ecosystem: Environmental > Aquatic > Marine > Coastal >... | reverse complement strand
GCGATCATCAAGCGCATACTTCTCATAAATCGGATCAGCCAATTCATGAAACTCATTGTAATAGGTTGGATCGCCCTCACGTTCAGTCTTCTCGGCAAACGAGTCGATCACTTCTTGAAGAAGGGCGGGCTGAAAGCGGATTTCCATGCACTAGCCTCCGTTTACGTCCTCATCACCTGGCAACAATCATTCTTTCCCGGTGATGGTTACTTAGCAATACGTGAATAACTTCAAACAGATGAGCCTTGACTCCCTTCAAAAGCGGCGATTACTATCAAGATGTATGGATTATAGAAATGGGTTTTCCTATTTGGCAAGGGAAACCCATCTGTCTGTATACTTAGAGGGATGCCAATCTATTTTTCCGTTGATTATTTGTCTACAAAACGAGGACCTTCATGACACAGCCTACAAGTTCCGATACCCTAACCCCTCAGATGGGAATTCCCCAAGCCGAAATGGAAGCGGCTCCTCTCCTGGATTCTCTCCCATATTGGAAAAGCGGCATTAAGGAGCTCAAATCTTTTCGCGGGCATTCACAAGAAATTTGGTCCGTCGCCTTCGCCCCTGATGGGCTCACTCTCGCGAGTGGAGGCAATGACCGCTTCGTTCGTATTTGGGATATTGAAACTGGACGGTTGCTTCGATCGCTTCGGGGCCATACCGCCGTTGTACGACAAGTGCTTTATAGTCCTGATGGCCAAATTTTAGCCACGGGTAGCGAGGATCGAACGATTCGTTTATGGAATCCTCAAACCGGGGAATCACTCCGATTGCTCTTCACCCGATACGACCATGCCGTCACAAGTCTTTCCTTTTCTCCTGATGGCCTAATGCTGGCCCGTGCCGGGCAAAACAAAGATATCAAAATTTGGGAAGTCACCACGGGAACCGAACTCATGTCCCTGCTGGGGAAAGATCAATTCGACCATAATTGGAGTGTTTGTACAGCATTTTCTCCAGATGGCCTCCATCTTGTTGCCGGCAGTGATATTGGAAAACTTAAATTATACGAAGTACTGCCCAGCGGAGAAGAAAAAATCGCGCATGAGGGCCACTGGCGAGATGAGGCCGACGACGAAGAGACGGAGAATCGAGGGTTCTATGTGGATGAACATGGGGGCTTTCAAAGACCTATGGAATATTGGATCGGAGCCCTCACGTTTACCCCAGATGGCTCTACCATGATTTCTGGCAGCCGAGATTGCACCATTAAATTTTGGGATATGCCCAATCTCGAAGAACGACGTACTTTGAAGGGGCATTCCGAATGGATCAGAAATCTTATCGTCAGTCAGGATGGAAAGGTTCTGATCAGTGCAAGCGATGATGGTACGGTAAAAATGTGGGATATCAAGAGTGGCCGCCAATTTCGGACCATCAAATCCCATAAGGGCCCCGTGCGAGGGATTGCCCTCTCCACCGACGGGAAATACCTTGCCACCGCTGGAAATGACCGGGTTATTACATTATGGGAAGGTGGCGAGTAAATACAGGCATTCGGGGAAAACCTCTTTTCAGATTCGCTCATTCCTCATGAGCATCATCTCTATCGGAACCTGCCCCTTCTCCAGACCGGACAATGTCATAGCGCTTACATTTTTCCCACAGGCCCTTTCGAGACAAGCCCAACACTTGAGCGGCAGTCGTTCGACTCCACCCAGTTCGCTGGAGAATTTCGAGAATGTGGGTCCGCTCAAATTGCTCTCGAGCCGTGGCTAAAGTCTCCAACGTCCCACTTTTGATCCTATTTTTTCGATCCTGCTCTCCGCAAAACCCACAATCCTTTTGCGGCTCCCCCCCAGAATAGGGGCACTGGCTTTGCCCGCACAGATCTACCACTTGGATTTCTTGAGACTGCTGTGCCAGTGCAACTGCACGCTCGATCGTATTTTCTAATTCCCGCACATTTCCAGGAAACCCATATCGAAACAGAACCTCCCGAGCCTGACGGGACAAGGTCTGGATTTTTTGTTGATTTCGGGTTGCCATCGTTTGTAAAAAATGCTGCGCAAGAGTCAAAATATCCTCACGCCGTTCCCGAAGCGGTGGGAGCTGAACTGGTACGACATTCAAGCGGTAATAAAGGTCTTCACGAAATCGTCCCTGCTCGACTTCTTTCTTCAGATCCTTTTGCGTGGCACAGACCAGCCGCACATCGACTTCAATTGTCTCATTCCCTCCCACTCTTTCGAACTGACGTTCCTGCAACACCCTCAGCAATTTAATCTGGACAACAGGGGAGATTTCTCCTATCTCATCCAAAAATAAGGTCCCCTGGTGGGCTAATTCAAATCGTCCACGGCGCTGTCGAAGGGCCCCGGTAAACGCCCCTTTTTCATGACCAAATAATTCGGCTTCCAAGAGCGTTTCGGGAAGGGCGGCGCAACTGACTTTGATGAGAGCATACTGGTGTCTGGCGCTATTCGCATGAATGGCATTCGCAACCAATTCTTTTCCTGTCCCACTTTCGCCCACAATTAACACCGTTGAATCGGTGTGTGAGACAAGCTTGATCTTCTCCAACACCTGACGCATCCGTTCGTTTTTCCCGACGATCCCTTGAAAACTGAATTTATGCTCTAATTCTTCACGTAACACACGGTTTTCTTCACGTAGAGCAACCATTCCACAGACACGTTCCACACTCAATAATAATTCATCCATGGAAAAGGGTTTCGTAATATAATCGTATGCCCCACCTTTCATGGCATGGACAGCCGTATCGACCGAACCATGGGCGGTTATCACAATCACTTCGGTATTGGGCCATTGCTCTTTGCATTTGGAGACAATTTGAAGCCCATCTGCTCCGGGCAAGCGCAAATCGGTAATAACCAAATTAAATTCAGAAGCCTGCAATCGCTCCAATCCTTCGGAGCCCGTACTGGCTTCCTGGACCTCATAACCGACCGCCGTAAGCGCATCCATCATGGACACTCGCATTAACGGCTCATCATCAATGATCAGTATCGAACCTTGATTCATGAACCCACCTTCACCATCGAGGGCATGCGAGACCGGGCGAATGGCAAGCGAACCGTAAAACGCGTACCTTTTCCCTCCTCACTCTCTACCAACATTTCACCTCCATGCCGTTGCACAATTCCTAAACTCACTGACAATCCCAACCCCGTCCCCTCCCCTGTGCCTTTTGTCGTAAAAAAAGGATCAAAAATATGAGGACGCACATTTGAGGCTATGCCACAACCATTATCTTCGACAATAATTTCACAGACATCTTCATGCTTTCGTGTCTCAAGACTCACGTGCCCGCCTTGTTGAAGCGACTGCACCGCGTTCAATACGAGATTCATGATCACCTGCTCAATCATCGCGCCATCAACCAGTAACGAAGGGAGGGTCTCATCGTAATTTTTCTTCAGGACAGCATGCCGCTCAACAAACACATGCTCTGTCAACACCACAACACGATCTAGGATGTGATGAAGATCAGCCAAAGCCAGTTCTAGCTCACGTTGCTGAGAAAAATCTAATAGTTGCCTTACAATGCGCTGCACCCGCCGCAGGCCATCTTCCATAAAATGCAGATATTCTTGGGAACGCTCTGGCGTCAAAGTGCCCTTTTGAATATTGTATAGGCAATTCAAAATTCCACCTAAGGGATTATTAATTTCATGGGCTACACCGGCGGCCAATTGACCAATCGAAGCCAGACGCTCAGAATTTTGAACCTGCTGCTCCAACTGCTTGCGTTCGGTAATATCCCGAGCGATGCCTAAAACACCCTGTTGTCCCCCCGCATCATTCAAAAGTGGAGCAACACTCACAAGCACAGACCGCAATTCTCCATGCCCGCTCATAATCTCCACTTCATAGACTTGCTTCTCACCCATATCCAACGTTTCCTGCAAATACCGGCTCCGAAAGCGTTTAGACAGGAGAGACAAATATGGCTTACCGATCAAATCCTCTTTTCGATACCCCCAGGCTTCCACTTTGCCATTCACGTATGTGAACCGCAGGTCCACATCTAAGGTATAAATGACGTCATTGGCATTTTCCAATAAACTCTCTATATATACCTTGGCCTGCTCAATCTCTCGTGTCCGTTCAACGACCTTTTCTTCCAAAGCTTCATTATATCGCTGGAGGGTGACTTCCAGCCTTTTGTGTTCGGTAATATCCCGCAACTGCACCATGATGGATGATCGGGGCCCCATGTCAATTCGAACAAGATCCATCTCCATAGACTTTAGGGTGCCATGCCGATCTACTGTTTCAATTTCTGTGGTCGGAACCGTTGGCTCGCCTTGACTCACCCGTTTTAATAAATTTTGGCTCGTCACTTGGAAATCTGGCGATACCAACTTCACAAAAGATTCACCCGCCAAATCAGAGGAGGCATATCCCAAAATATCACGTGCTCGAGCATTAGCATCGACGACCTGCCCATCAAGATCCACCACAAAGATAGAATCGGCCGCTAAATTAAACAAGGCTTTATAGCCCGCTTCCGAATCTGACAACTGTTGAGTCCGCTCGGTGACTAAATCCTCCAGTTGATTGGTGTAACGGGCCACTTCCCCTTCCAAAGCTTTTCTATCGGTAATATCCCTCACAAACCCTCGGGAAAACACGAGGCTCTGCGTTTCCGGATCCACTTGGGTCGTGGAATGGATTTCCACCTCTATCACTTTTTGAGATTGTGTGCGAAAAACTGTTTCGATGGTACGGGCACCATCCAATGCTAATCCCTGTACATAGGCTCTCACAGTCGCTTGATGTTCTGTTGGAACAATGTCCCATAAGGACATCGTAAGCATGTCGGAAAGTGAATACCCCAGTTTTTGTAATTCTGTTCTATTCACATGCACAAACCGGCCGGAAGGATCTAATTGATGTATCATTTCCGGAGCATTTTCAATCAGGTCTCGATATTTTTCCTCCAATCGCCCGATTTCTTCAACTTTTTGGTTCAACTGGGAAAACGAGCGTTGGAGATTTCCTGCCATGCCATTAAACGTTTCTGCCAAACGTTCGATTTCATCGCCAGTACGAATATCAATATGTTCGACCAAATTTCCGCTCCCGAATTGCTTTACCCCTTCTGATAGCGCCTGGATGGGCTTGACGATCCGACCAGCAACTAATATTCCCGCTCCCCACAAAATGACAAATACCGCCACGCCATAGGACAAGACCTTGATCAACAATTGATCCAAAGGCGCATAGGTTTCTGCCGGATCTTGACTGGCTAACATTTGCCATGATTTACCGCCAAAGCTTTGAGAAGCCAACGGAACCCCTAAATGCAATTGCGCATATCCAACGATCGCATGCTGGGCGCCATGAGAATCAGGGTCAGCCACTAACCACCCGGCGAAATTTTGCTGAAAAGCCCCCACCATACTCGCAGAAATGGCATGTTCTTCTAGCGAGAGCGTCGGACAAAGAAGAGGTATCCCATCTGTCGTCACGAGCATGGCATGACCAGTTTTCCCGGCCGCCACTTCGGAAATCGAACGAAACAACGAATCGCGTCGCAAAAGAATACTAATCGCTCCAACCATATTCTGACGATCGTCATCCCAAATGGGAACAGCCACATTAAGCACGTGTGTCCCAAATCCCGGATCAAAGGATAAGTCGCTTACAAACGCCTGCGTCTCTCGCTGCTGCATCACCGCTTGCCACCAAAGACTCTTTCCATGAAAAAATCCTACCTGAGGGAAAGAACTCAACACCAACGCGCCTTCATTATCCACAACGACAATCGCCAGATAATCCGACTTTCGAATGGCATGCCATTGAGTCAGATAATCCGTCGCATATTTATTGATAAACACAGGAAACTCATCCTGACTGGATTGAGCCCGCCAACTGTCTTGCCATTCCTGAATGAGAGCCTGTATTTCTTCGGCATTTTTGTCAATATAGCTCCGGTTCGAGTTAATGACCGCACTCCGAATAAATGGGATGGTCGCCAATTGCTGCGCTTCATTAATGCCTCGAATAATTTGGGTCTCGACTTTGCGAGCCACTTCTACGGCGATCCCCTTCATGGTGATCCCGGCAGCTTCTCGAAGTGCCCGTTTTTCTTCGAAATAGGTCAGTAGGAGAGAAAGGACGAGGGGCAGAAGACCAACCAGCACCATAGCGAGGATAGTCTTACCCTTTAACTGGAGGGGAAACCCAAAGCGTTTCACTTTGGTCACATCACAATACCCATAAAAATGGCAAACTCCTTGGAATGATTTACATTTTGGTAATCCTTTCTCCTGACTGTCAAGAAACAGAATGAGAGGATTTATTTGCCACGGCTTAATAATTTCCCTTCAGCGCCAGGCCACAGGAGAAGGAGTGGGCTAGCCACAAATATAGACGAATAGGTCCCAACCAGCACCCCTATGAGAAGCGCCAAGGAAAAATCATGGAGCACTTCACCGCCCCATAGGGTTAATGGCACCAGCACCAAGACGACGGTCAAAGTCGTAACTAACGTTCGGCTTAGAACTTGATTGATCCCGTTGTTAATAATATCTGAGACCGTCTCACGCCGACGACGTCGAAGATTTTCCCGAATCCTGTCGAATACGATCACCGTATCCGTCAAGGAATATCCAGCCAACGTGAGTAACGCCGTCACCACCAGCAAGGTAATTTCCTTATCCAACAGGAAATACACCCCTAACACCACCAACACATCGTGAAACGTCGCAATAGCCGCTGCGACGCCAAAACGAAACTCAAAGCGAACCGCAATATAGAGAATAATCCCCACCAATGAAAGCACGATAGCGATTAGAGCGTCTTCCTGAAGTTTTTTCCCAATGGTGGGTCCAATAGAGGTACTGGAATCAACAACGAATCCATGATTCGGAAATTCTTCTTGGAACACTTCAATAATCTGCTTGCTGATTTCGTCTTCAATCGTCGTTTCGGTTTTCACCCTGATAAGCAGTTTCTGATCTTGAGGAAATTCTTGCAGCTCGGCTTCGCTCAAGCCATGAGCCTGTAAGGCATTTCTGGCTTCTTCAATCCCCAATGGTTGATCAAATTTAAGCTGAACAGCCGTTCCTCCAGCGAAATCAATGCCTAAATTGGCCCATCCGGCCATAATTCCGATAACAGCCACAATACCGAGGAAAACCAGAACACCCGATACCGCAAACGCCACGTTCCTCTTACCCATAAAATCAACAGAGGTTTTTCCCACAATTTCCATCATAGCCCAATCGTGCTCCTATACAATTCGCTCTCCCCGCTTAAATACTGAGCGTTTCCAATTTTCGACGATTCAAAAAATCAAAGACCACTTTCGTTCCCACAAACGCCGTAAACAAATTGATGCCAATACCCAGGCATAGGGTCACGGCAAACCCTTTAATGGGGCCCGTTCCAAATAAAAATAAGGCCAGTCCCGTGATCAAGGTCGTCACATGCGCATCCACAATCGTTAAGAACGCCTTTTCAAATCCCGCATCCACAGCGAGACGGACTGGGCGGCCAAGACGCAATTCTTCACGAATGCGCTCAAAGATTAACACATTGGAATCAACACCCATCCCCATGGTCAAAATTATTCCGGCAATACCAGGCAATGTTAATGTGGCATTCAGTCCAGACAAGGCCCCCAATAACCCGACCAAGTTTAAAAACAAGGCCACATTGGCAATCAATCCTGAAAGACGGTAATACACGATCATAAAAATCAACACCAAGGCACCAGCAATTAGGGTGGTGCGTAACCCTTTTTCAATGGAATCTTTCCCCAGGGATGGCCCCACGGTTAAATCTTGCAGGGTTTTGAGCGGAGCAGGCAGAGCACCAGCCCGAAGCACAACGGCCAAATCATTGGCTTCGTCTGTCGTAAACGTGCCGCTGATCACGGCACGCCCGCCACTAATGCGTTCATTGATCGTTGGAGCGGAATACACCTTTCCATCCAACACAATTGCCATCCGTTTTCCCACATTGGCCGCCGTCACCAAATCAAATTCACGGGCGCCTTTGCTATCAAATGTCACACTCACCGCAGGTTCATTAAAGTCCCCCATCGTCACGCGCGCATCTTGTAGTAAATCACCGATTAAATCCGCATCTTTTTTCACCAGATAGGGAATGCTATATTTTGAACCATCCAGCGATTCCTCAACGGTTTCAAATAAAATTTCTGATCCTTCGGGAACTTTCCCTTCAAACTCTTGCCGGACCGTTTCTTCCTGGCCTTTTTCCACCCGCGGCGGCAAGTCTAGCGCCACCTTCGATTCATGCAGCATTTTGAATTCCAGTAAGGCCGTTTTTTGGATAAGGTCTTTGGCCCGTTGTGGATCTTGAACGCCCGGCAATTGAATCGCAATTTGATTGACCCCCAATCGCTGAATCAGCGGTTCAGCCACCCCAAATTGGTCAATACGATTCCGGATGGTCTCGAGCGCTTGATTAATGGCGGAGGTTTTGATTCGTTGAACATCGTCGGAACTCAGCTCGTACTCAAGGCGAGTGCCAGAATGCTCCTGCAAGACAAAATTAGGAAAAGCATCACTCAGAAGTGTCTGAACCTCTTCCGCATCCGATTCATTTTGCAAATCAATCGAAATGCTATTCGAACCCTCTCGACTTACTCCATCAACCGCAATAGCTTTTTCCTCCAAGAGGTCTTCCATAGACTTTCTTAAACGATCAACAGCAATCTCCACGGCTCGTTCTTCTTCCACTTCCAACACCAGATGGATCCCGCCTTGCAGGTCCAAGCCCAACGACAAACCTTGGTGACTCAGAACGCTTTTCACTCCATCGGGTAACGATTGATACAGCCCTGGGAAGGAAGGCAGGGCGAGAATACAGGACACCACGGTGACCACAAGGAGAAGAAGAAATCTCCCACGAAGTTTTTTCATTGACCTCCCTCTCCACTTGATGGACGAATACTGGAAATATGATCGCGTTGCAGGCGAATTTTTGTATTATCGGCAATCTGAAGCGTAACGGTTTCTTTATCCATATTGGTCACTGTTCCCCAGATCCCCGAGGACGTGATCACCTTATCGCCTTTTTTAATGGCCTCCAACAGTTCTTGTTGTTTTTTTCGCCGACGTTGTTGCGGCAAGATGAGTAAAAAATAAAAAACAACAAAAATCAGGACAAAAGGGATAAGGGACAACAACCCTGCTGACGTATCGGGTGCTGCGCCCTCAGCTTGCGCCCATGCTTGCGAGATAAAATTCATAACGACCTCAGATTAATGACAAGTGGTTTTAATAGGACTCCATCAGTTCACCGCATCCTGGACAAGCGTCTCACTGGACTCAGGCTCACGACGCCGATAAAAATCCTTTCGATATTCCTCGAATCGATTCTGTCTGACGGCTTGGCGTAACTCGCGCATAAGCCTTCCATAATACCAAAGATTGTGCACAGTATTCAGTCGAACACCTAACATTTCTCCTGATATGAATAAATGCCGTAAATACGCTCGTGAAAATTTTTGGCACACGGGACATTCACAGTCGGCATCGACAGGATTGGGATCTTGGGTATAGCGGGCTTGCTTGATGAGAACTCGCCCAGTCGAAGTAAAGAGCCAACCGGTTCGTGCATGCCGCGTGGGGATCACACAATCAAATAAATCCAACCCTCGAGCGACACCTTCCACAATATCTTCAGGAAGCCCAACTCCCATCAGATAACGAGGCCGATCAGGGGGAAGCAGCCCAATCACCGTCTCAACCATCTCAAACATAGCGGGCTTTTCTTCGCCTAAGGATAAGCCCCCAAGGGCATACCCATCCATATTTAAAGCGACTAACTCCCGAGTTGATTCCTGCCTCAAGTCTGAAAACACACCTCCCTGAACAATCCCAAACAACGATTGATGAGCCTTCTTTGGGACCTCCGCACAACGTTTGGCCCAGCGAGTCGTACGCTTGACGGCTTCCTGTGCTTGCGATTGCGTGCATGGAAATGTGGGGCAATGATCCAGGACCATCATAATATCCGAACCAAGAGCTACTTGAATGGCCATGCTTTTTTCAGGCGAGAGGAGATGCCAATCCCCGTTAATATGGGAACGAAAGCCCACGCCTTCTTCGGTAATCTCACAGAGATTTGCCAGGCTGACCATTTGATAACCACCACTATCAGTGAGAATGGCTCCAGGCCATTGCATGAATTTATGCAACCCTCCATGGGATTCAATCAGTTCATGACCAGGTCGAAGAAATAAATGATAGGCATTGGACAAAATCATCTGAAAGCCAGAATCACGAACTTCATCGGGATGCAAGCCTTTCACCGTCCCTTGTGAACCCACCGGCATAAAGGCCGGGGTTTCTATATCTCCATGCGAAGTAGACAACAGCCCTACGCGGGCCGCAGATACGGAAGTATGGTGGACGGAAAAACTATTCGGGCCTGAAGAGGCGATAGATTGATGTTCAGAGAGAGCCATTCAGGTTTAGTCTACCGATTCGTTACATTTTCTCCGGAGAAGACACTCCAAGCAATGTGAGGCCATTGCGAAGAACAGTCTGAACTTGGCGGAGCAGGGCCAATCTCGCTGCCGTTAAAGCAGGAGGGAGAGGGTCCTTGGCGGATTCTTTTTCTGAACCCAGCGCCTTCCCATTCGTCTCCCATGGAACATCCTGTAGTCCATCTTCAGATTTCATTGCACTTCCTAAAGGAGGGAGAACCCGGTGCTTGTTGTAATATGAATGTAATTGCGCTGCAAGCTCTTGAAGGTAAAAGGTCACACGATGTGGCTCAAGCGCGATGGCACTGCCTTCGATAATCAATGGATATTGCGCCAGAGTCTTGATCAGTCTTAATTCCTCCTCATGAAGTAATAACGTCAGATCCACATCCTGAATGGCCGGGAGAGGCACCTGTCGCTCTTGGGCAACACGGAATAAACTGGCTAATCGAGCATGCGCATATTGCACATAATACACCGGATTATCCGAAGACTGTCGCTTCGCTAATTCTAAATCAAAATCCAAATGGGTATCAGCCCGCCGCATTAAGAAGAAAAACTTAGCCGCATCGGATCCAACTTCCTCCACCACCTCCCGAAGGGTGACAAACTCCCCGGCGCGTTTGGACATCTCAATCTTCTGTGTTCCTCGAAGTAAACTGACCATTTGTACCAGCACGACTCTCAGCGACTCTTTGGAATGGCCAAAGGCCTGCACCGTCGCCTCCATTCGCGGAACATACCCATGATGGTCGGC
>Ga0209165_10000724_pt1 | contig 11213 bp, 12 predicted proteins | sample tdAd001_FD_187122 | JGI IMG/M metagenome (GOLD analysis project Ga0209165, IMG submission 187122) | Marine sediment microbial communities from the Atlantic coast under amendment with organic carbon and nitrate - tdAd00.1 (SPAdes)... | ecosystem: Environmental > Aquatic > Marine > Coastal >... | reverse complement strand
CTGGTCGCGGAACTAGGTAAATTCCTGCAGGTCGAAGGCGCGGTGGTTGATGTCGGTAGCGCAGGGTTTGAGATGACTGTTTCATCAGCGAGGACTATACCTCCAAGTGATCCGGTGACTATCGATAGCAGCACGCTGGACGTCATACTCCAGCCCGGCGATGCTGGCTTTGGCATTAACGGTACCCGGATCGTGTCCAAATCGGGTGAATTACTGGGACCAGAAGATATCGAAAAATTCCAGTCGGTTCAGGTCGATGGTGTCCCGGAATCGAATAATTCGTTGCTAAAGGCCGCGCTGGTCATCATCGATAAAGCTGCACTGGGTATCGAACGGGTAACCGGCGTTGTCGCCTCGCTTGATAGCGACAGCCTGTTCCTGGTGCCGGATGAGGGTGTGAGTCAGGTTTTCGGTGTCGCAACCAGCCTGCTTGATCAAGTTAAGCCACCCCTCGAGGGTGGCTTTGTAATTTCCGCCGAGAATATGAAGAGCAGCTGATAATGAATTTTGCTATTATCGGACCTGCGCTTCCAAGCCCAGCTTACGAGCTGAGTGCAGGCTTCGCTGGAGGGCCGCTCTGCGGCCCTTTTTAAACTCTTCACATTAACTTCCACATCTTTGCTCGATAAGCGTGAAACTTGTTAATGAATTTCTGGACGCGCTCAATTCGGACTCTCAACCAACCCCTCGATGATTGCCCAGATCTCAGGATCAAGCCCTTCCAACAGCTTCCCGGACTGTTAATTACCAGAAAAGTATCAGTATACGGTCCTGTTGGTTCAGTAATATGGTGCCTTCTGATAATTAGTTGTAAAACAAAACTAACTGATTAAGGTCGTAGGAATCGACCGAGGGCTGAAAAAATAAAACCAAAACTGTGGGGCGATATTTTACTTTTTCCTTATATCTCCTCACCTGCCGCTGGCGGCGGTATCAGTGGTCGATACGCTGCCTACTCCCGAGAGGGAACGCGGTTTGATATTAAAGTGAGTGTCAGCTCCAGGGGATAAAGCAATTATTGACTGGTAACGGACGACCATTGGTTATTCCCAACGGTAAATATCCGGACTATCTATGGTTTGCAAGAAGACATTATTTTGGAGATTTGGAATAGCGGGCACGGCGTTGCTCGCAGCAGTCGCAGTCTATTGCCTGGCGCGCATCTATCCACCGGAACTTCTAACACCATTTCAGTCAACCATTCCAGTACTTGCAGGACAAGCCGGACTATTCGGCAGCGCACCATCCTTTTTATATATATTCGCGATCGGGTTGGTCGTCGGCAGCTGCGCGTCAACACCCGCCAGCGCAAGAACAAACTGTTTAACCTGGCTTGGTTTAGCATTGCTGCTGGAAATTTCACAACATCCGGTAATTGCAGAACCCCTGGTTGCATGGCTGGCAGATACATTATTTGTTTCGACCTGGGAAATTATTGGGCCTTACTGGAGCCGGGGTGTATTCGACCCTCTGGATATGATTGCCACGGTGGCGGGTGGGCTAGCTGCCTTAACCATTCTTACCTGTTTATCAACGGAGCATTACGATGATCGTTACTGACGCCAAATGGTTTCGTGGGTTAATTTTAGCCAGCATCTATGGTTTGGGTGTTCTTGGTATAGTCGGCAGTGGCGGTGGCGGTAGCTGGAGCTCTGACGAAACTAACTTGTGTGAGGGAGCCACTTCTTTACAAGATTGCACTGATGGTTGGAACGGCAGCATCAGCAGTGACTTGAGCGGTAGCGTTGCTCCCGTTAACCCGCCAGGCTCCAGCACCAAAACGGTTTTGTCAGGGAGGTTTATCGATTCTGCGGTCGAAGGAGTGCGTTTTGAAACCCCTACTCAATCAGGTTTGACAGACGCACACGGCATTTTTAAATACATCAGTGGTGAAACAGTCAGCTTTTCTATTGGTGACATTTTACTAGGTACATCGATTGGTCTCACACGGCTTACGCCGATGAACTTTGTACCTGGATCAAATTCAAGTAATCCGCAGGTCGTCAATATATTACGTTTTGTGCAGTCACTCGATGAGGATAACAATCCCGATAACGGTATCCGCATACCAGATACAGTTACCATGCGGGCGCTCGGACAGGATTTCGATCTTTCCCTTCCAAATGTAAATTTTGAAAATGACGCTAATGCACTACTGACGCTACTAACTTCAGGATCTGTCAACACATTGATCGATGCAAGTTCGGCACAGGCGCATTTCTCAGCCAGTTTGAATGGTAGCAATAGCAATAACGTTACGATTACGGGCGCCCCATTTTGCGACGATTGGGGTGGCACAACTGGATTCGGATGCCGCCTCGTCCCCGATGGAGCTCCTCCAAACATTGGGCTGACCGTCACCAACAATACTGGATCTATCGCTATCGAGATCGCTAACAGGCAACATATAGAATTAATCGATACGGATGACGAAAAGGAAACAATCGCGGTAGCTGTTTTCATCACAAACAATGGGGCTGATAGTGCCTCTGTGTCGATGAGAATCGGCTTCACCGACGAAAGCGGTATATCGATGGGGTACGCCATCGCCTACACGCGTTCATTTACTCCCGGTTACTCCGGATTGGTAGCGTTCACCGCAATTCCCAACTTGCAAAATGTTTCACCCCTCGTTTACCACGGAATGCTTCTAGAAGTTGATGTTGTAGGGGGACCGATAACTTTCGGGGAGTTCACCCAGGCAAATGTTTTTCCCATTGATCCATCATCTAGCGTTGGGAATTGAAACAGGTCGGGGGCCGTCTAGATGGGTTCGAGGGGTGGGTCGAGCAGGTTGAACAGGCGTTCCATGTGCTCGATGGCTTCACGACCGCTGTCGGTGAGTTGCCCGCCATCGGCGGCAGTTATCAAACCCTTGGCAAACATGCGCTCCGCAGCGGCAATAACTGCTGCATCAGGGTTGTCATGCACATTCATTGCAACCGGGCCGCCCAGGCTGAAACGCCTGAGCAGGTTAAGTTCGTCGATGAGTTCAGGGTCGATATGCATTGCTGTCGCCTCCTCGAGTTATGGCCTGGCCATTTCTTCGCCTTCCTTGTCCGGCAGCAGCAGGTCACTGCGGCTGATACCAAGCACCAGCGCCGTGGTAGTGGCAACATAGATCGAGGAATAGGTTCCAACCAGTACCCCGATTATCAGTGCCATGGCAAAAGCGTGAATCGCTTCACCGCCCAGGAAGAACAGCGATAACAACACCACCAAGGTGGTAAATGACGTCATCAAGGTACGCGAAATAGTCTGATTTATCGAAGTGTTGACGATTTCGAGCGAAGTCCGTTTACGAATTTTACGGAAATTCTCCCGCACGCGATCGAACACCACGATAGTGTCATTCAGTGAATATCCGATAACCGCAAGAATGGCCGCGAGTACGCTCAAATCGAAATCGAGTTGCAGCACCGAGAAAATACCAAGAGTGATCAGTACGTCGTGCACCAACGCCGCCACCGCGCCGAGTGAAAAGCGGTATTCAAAGCGAAACGCGACATAGATCAGGATCGCGATCAAGGCATAAAGTACGGCTAGCCCACCGTCTTCGGTCAATTCCTCGCCTACCTGCGGTCCGACAAAATCTACCCTGCGCACATCAATTTCAGCGTCATTGGCCGCTTGCAACAGGGCGATAATTTCCGAACTCAGTTCGGCCTTATCCTTGTCGGTATCAGGCACAAGACGAATCAGTACTTCGCTAGCACTGCCGAAATGCTGCACGATGGCGTCACCGAAACCCTCATTCTCAAGCGCTTTTCTAACCGGCTCCAGCTCGACTGCCTGTTGATAACCCACTTCGATGATACTGCCGCCGGTAAAATCGATACCGACATTTAACTTGAGCGTAAACAGGCAGATAAGCGATAACAGCATCAGCGCGCCTGACAATATCATTGCCGGTTTGCGTAGCGCCATAAAATCTATATTGTTTTTAGTCAGGGCCATGATCAGATCGCCAGCCGGGTTACCTGTTTACGACCGTAAATCAGGTTGATAATCGCACGCGTACCAAAAATTGCGGTAAACATTGACGATGCAATACCGATCATCAACGTAACCGCGAATCCCTGGATCGGTCCGGTACCAAAACCGAACAGCACGATCGCCGCAATGAAAGTGGTAATATTAGCGTCCGCAATGGTGCCAAAGGCCTTTTCATAACCGGCATAAATTGCTGCCTGGGGCGTGTTTCCAAGTCGAATTTCTTCACGTATTCTCTCAAAAATCAATACGTTGGCATCTACCGCCATGCCGACGGTGAGCACGATCCCGGCGATTCCGGGCAGCGTTAGAGTGGCCTGGAAGATTGACAATATTGCCACCATCAGCACCAGGTTCAAGCTCAGGGCGACGTTTGCCACCAGGCCGAATACCTTGTAATAGACGGCCATGAACAATAACACCAGCACAAAGCCAACGATTACCGACAAAAATCCACGATCGATATTTTCCTGTCCAAGGCTTGGGCCCACGGTGCGTTCTTCGACGATGACCATCGGCGCACGTAAGGCACCGGCGCGTAATAATAACGCCAGGTCGCGTGCCTCGCGGGTGCTATCGAGCCCGGTGATATGAAATCTTTTACTGAGCTGATCACGAATGGTGGCAACATTTATAACCTCGGATTCGGTGGTCCTGATACGTTGCTTTTCTCCGTCCACATCACGAAATTCGAATTTATCCTCGATAAACACCACGCCCATCGGTTTGCCGATGTTATCACGTGTGATCTTGGCCATACGATCGGCACCCTGGGCATTCATCGTGATGGTAACGTCGGGTGAGCCGCTCTGGGTGTCGATGCCCGAGGCCGCGCCGACGATTTGATCACCAGTGACGATGACACTACGTTTCAGCAGAACCGGTGAACCATCACTTTGCGTGTACATGCGGCTACCAATCGGTGCCTTACCGCTTGCCTGTGCCGCGCTCCATTCGGCGAAGCTACCATGTACCAGGCGAAATTCCAGGGTAGCGGTCGCACCCAGGATTTCCTTGGCGCGCACCGTATCCTGCACCCCGGGTAACTGCACTACCACGCGCTCGTCACCCTGGCGCTGTATCACCGGTTCTGCGACACCAAGTTCGTTAACCCGGTTCTTCAGCGTGGAAATATTTTGCTCGATTGCCGAACGCCTTTCTTCTTCGAGCGCCAACGCGTTGTAACTGATATCGATGAACCAGCTGCGATCATCATTACTATCGACAAACTCAAAATCGCGGTACTCATCCTCCAGCAACAGGCGAGCCGCGTCACGGGCTTCGGCGCTGGTAAAGCGAATAGCTACTTTCCGACTACTTGCCTGTACCGCCTTGTAACGGATCTTTTCCTCACGCATGAAGCTGCGCATTTCACCGGCGGCACGGTTGAGCGACTTTTCGATCGCGGATTCCATGTCGACTTCCATCAGGAAGTGCACCCCGCCACGCAGATCAAGGCCGAGATACATCGGCAACGCGCTTAACGAAGTAAGCCATTCGGGAGTTGCCGGGGCCAGGTTTAGTGCGATGTTATAACGTCGATCAGTGGCGTAAAGCGCCTCGCGTACCAGCGTGGCCGCTTTCAGTTGCGCACCTTCCGAAGCAAAGCGAACCAGGACATTGTTACCATCCAGTTCGATCGACCGATATTCGATACCTTCGGTCTCGAGCAGGCTCTTGATATTGTCCAGTTCACGCTGATCGGCAAGATTTACGCGATGCGCTATCTGTAGCGCCGGGTCTTCACCGTACAGGTTGGGTGTAGCGTAGATTACGCCAATAGCAATAATCAGGAAGAGGAGAACATATCTCCAGGGAGCATAGCGATTGACCATCGTGATTACAGGTTCTTGATCGTGCCCTTGGGCAGCACCGATGTGACCGCGTGGCGTTGAATCTTGACTTCAACGTTATCCGAAATCTTGCAGGTCAGAAAATTATCGTCAACGCTGGAAATTTTAGCCAGTAATCCGCCATTGGTAATAATCTCATCCCCCTTGCCGATGGCTTCGATCATTTTTTTATGCTCCTTGGCCTTTTTCTGCTGCGGACGAATCAACAGGAAGTAGAAAATACCGAACATTAGCAACAACGGCAGAATCAACTCCAGAGTGCCGCCCCCCGCTTCGGCTCCTTGCGCCATCGCATCACTTATAAAGAAACTCATTTTAGGTCAACCTTTGGTTTTCGATTGTTTAATCCAGGGCCCAGCCCTGAAACGGCGCGTATTATGTCACTAGGGCGGGCATCCCACAAGATGGAAACCGCAAATTCGGAGTTAAGGAACCTCTGATTAGGTCTGGACGAATCAGAGGTTCCTTAATTCTCTGACTGGTAACGCTGATAGAAGTTCTCGCTAAACCGCGAGTAGCGGTCGTTTTCGATGGCTTCACGGATCCAGCGCATCAATTCCTGGAAATAGTACAAATTGTGAATAGTGTTGAGCCGCGATCCAAGAATCTCACCACACTTATCGAGGTGGCGTAAATAAGCGCGCGAATAATGCTGGCAGGTATAACAGCCGCAGCTCTCTCCGACTGGCCTGATGTCGTCCGCATAGCGACTATTGCGAATGCGAACGATGCCGTCATGGGTATAAAGGAATCCGGTACGTGCGTTTCGCGTCGGGATGACACAATCAAACATATCGACCCCGCGGCGCACACCCTCGACCAGGTCCTCCGGCTTGCCCACACCCATCAGGTAGCGCGGCTTGTCAACCGGGAGCTCTGGCAACACTGCATCGAGCGTGGCATTACGTTCGTCAGCGGTTTCGCCAACCGACAAACCGCCAATCGCGTAACCATCGAAGCCGATATCGATCAGGCCTCGCGCCGACACGGCGCGTAACTCGGTAGAGATACCCCCCTGCACGATGCCGAACAACGAATTGGGGTTGTCGGCGAAAGCCTGCTTGCTGCGCTCGGCCCAGCGCAGCGATAATTCCATTGATTCCCGCACCACATCCTCGGGTGCGGGATGAGGCGTGCACTCGTCGAAACACATGACAATATCGGAACCGAGATCACGTTGCACCTGCATCGAAACTTCCGGACTCAGGAATACCCTGGCGCCATCTACCGGGGATGCGAAGCTAACGCCATCTTCAGTGATCTTGCGCATCTTGGCGAGGCTGAAGACCTGGAAGCCACCGGAATCGGTCAGGATGGGTCCCTGCCAGTGCATCAGGTCATGCAGATCACCATGCTTTTTTATAATTTCGGTACCCGGACGCAGCATTAGATGAAAGGTATTTCCGAGGATAATCTGCGCACCGAGCTGCTGCAGTTCTTCCGGGGTCATAGCTTTGACTGTGCCATAGGTACCCACCGGCATAAAGGCCGGTGTGTCGACTACGCCGCGTGCAAATTCGAGTCGAGCACGGCGTGCCAGACCGTCGGTTTTGTCGAGGGTGAATTTCATACCTTCTCTGCCTCTGCCCGGTTGGCAATAAACATGGCATCGCCATAACTGAAGAATCGATATTGTTCTGTCACTGCATGAGCATATGCGCGTCGTATCAAGTCGGTACCGGCAAACGCGCTGACCAGCATCAGCAGGGTAGACTTCGGCAAATGAAAATTGGTCAGCATCGCATCGATGGTTTTAAACGCATAACCGGGCTTGATAAACAGGGTTGATTCTCCCTGGAACGGCAGCAGTTTACCAGTCGCCGCGGCGGTCTCGAGGCTACGCACCACGGTGGTGCCGACCGCGATAACACGCCTGCCCCGCTGGCGTGTCTGCTTGATGGCCTCGACCACCGATGCAGCAACGTCGATGCGTTCGGGGTGCATGACATGGCTGTCAATGTCGTCTCCGCGCACCGGTTGGAAGGTCCCCGCGCCGACATGCAGCGTGATATGGGCAAACATGACCCCTCGGCCTTGCAGGGATTCGAGCGTTGCATGGTTAAAATGAAGCCCCGCGGTCGGCGCCGCCACGGCTCCCGGATTACTGGCAAACACGGTCTGGTAGCGCTCGCGATCGGTATTGGCATCTGCACGCTGTATATAAGGCGGCAAAGGCACATGACCGTATTGATCAAGCAGCGCTAACCAGGGCCGGCTATCCTGTTGCAGCACAAAAAGATCACCCTCACGGGCCTGCATGGTGCATTCGATCTTGTTTTCCAGGATTAAACCGGTGCCTGGTTTCGGCGCCTTGCTGGCACGAATATGCGCAAGCAGAGTTTCATCATCAAGCACACGCTCAACCATAACCTCGATCTTGCCGCCGCTTTTTTTTTGGCCAAACAGGCGCGCCGGGATTACACGGGTATCGTTGAATACGAGCAGGTCACCGTCTTCAATTAAATCTGCAAGATCGGTAAAAAGTTTATCCATATACCGACCAGCTTGCGGGTCTACCAGTAGCAGGCGCGAGTCGCTACGCTCGGCCAGTGGCGCCTGTGCGATTAACTGCGCGGGCAGCTGGTAATCGAAATCACTAAGTTGCATGGTCAGGGCAAGCTGAAAAACGGCGTATGATACCCGTAATTCGCGGATATTGTCATATCGCGACTCGGCCAGGTCGCTGAATCCACCAGCAACAATTAAGTATTGTATCTCCGGATTGGTATGAACTAAAATGCGCCCTCCCTGGCGGGATGGTGGAATTGGTAGACACGCTGGATTCAAAATCCAGTTCTGGCAACAGAGTGGGGGTTCAAGTCCCCCTCCCGCTACCAATCAAAATGTTTCAGAAAATTTCACGCTCTAGCCAGGACCTTCAAATTTCCTTTGTTAGTCCAGTAAGATGTTAAATTGCACTAAAAACTGACCCGGGGTTACTATTGAGAGCTCGCTCAAGCAGAACCACCCGTCACAAAAGGAGAAAATTAAATGTTGGACCCAGATGATCTTGCCAAAGATGTCAAATCGGTGGACTCTAAATTAGAGGTCTTGGTCAACGAATTTAGAAAGACCAATATCCAGGTACTTGAGGTAAGAAAATTAATGGAGATGTTGAGTAGAGACAACAATTTCATCAAAACCACCCTCGAAGAAACAAAATATACAAACGAGCAAATAAAATTTGATCTGAGAGAAATGATGGCTCCGATTGACGCGATACTGGCTTGCCTTAAGTCTATAAGGTTGTTTATTGGCGTCGCTGGGTTGGTTGGAGTGATGCTACTGGTCAACCACTACTTTAGCGGGATATTGTCCTGGTTTCTTTCACTCGCGGGATAGCACCAATCATCTAAGGGCAGTGTCTCTCGGCTATTGGGACAACTGGTTGTAGTTTTGAGAGACAATTAACATTAATCCATCTCATTTAAAGTGGTTTTTTATGACCGCCTCAGTTGGGGCGATCTCTGCTGCTCATCTCGAATAGAACCCTGGTGTGTGTGGTTCTACTTGAACAGTTTTTGGTAAAAGGATTTTAACCGTGGTTCCATCCGTTGCTGATTCTCGATGTATACCTTCACCAGTTCTTCAGTCTCATAATCCAAGGGCTGGATAATATCCGTTACTCGTCTCCGACGGTTGGCACCATCAGTGACTTCAAATTCTTGCATTGCATTTCTTATAGTGTCAACGATCATTGTAAACAGCCGGGTAGTGTCGTTCATGAATCAAAATAAGTAACTAGATGTGCTTTTAATGTGCTCTGGATCACATCTGTCCCTATTTAGCCTGGATGAGATATGGTAGTTTCCTAGAGCGTCACCCTCCCGGGCTGGATGTAGCGGTTTCGAACCCCACACCCCACGCACATTCCATAGTTTGTGATTCAGTTCACAAACAAATTGCATTAAACAGGCGTAACTTCCATACTGATTAGTTCGATTTCTCAATGTGAGACCCGTTTTAAGGAGGAATTGGGGGAAGTAGTATGAAAGCATTGCTGCCGATATTCTTGATTCTAATGTTAGGCGCATCTGTATCTGCAGGCTATGACGAAGCCTGGGTGGCTTATGTAAATCAGGACTATGGAACAGCACTCAAGGAACTTAAACCTCTTGCTGAACAGGGGGACCCCCGTTCGCAGTACGCGGTTGGCTGGATGTATCGAAATGGAGAAGGGATCGCACAGGACTATCAAACAGCCGTCAAGTGGTACAGGTTAGCTGCAGATCAAGGCCACGCTGAAGCCCAGAAAAGTCTGGGTTTAATGTATCAATTTGGAGAAGGGGTCGCACAGAATAATCAAAATGCCAGCAAGTGGTACAGGTTGGCTGCTGAACAGGGGAATGCCGAAGCTCAGAACAATCTGGGCTTGATGTATCTAAATGGAGAGGGCGTTACCCAGAGTAAAACAAACGCATATATGTGGCTACATAATGCCGCTTCTCAGGGAGTGAGGTTAGCCAAATGGAGTCAGCACGAGCTGGCAAAGAAAATGACCCCGGAACAGATAGAAAAGGCAGAGGTCATGGCAAAAAAATGCCTGGCAAAAAAATATAAAGACTGCTGACAATAATAATAAGTGCTCACAACTCATCAACGCCTATGAGCAGACGCTGAAGACCCCTCCTGGTTCGATACCCTCAGTTACCAGCCAATATCCTCGTTAATCGTGGGCAAGCCAGGCTGATGCATAATATCAACCTGGTCGCTTCGAACTGGCCAACGGCGCACCCTGTTTCTCGATGAAGTCGGCGATATCCCAATCGAGATCATCGACGACCGATCCTGTTGAGATTGATTGAAAAGTCACCGCAGCCGACAATGCAGCCACGGTGACTGACGGCAGACTAAGCCGCTTTTTCAGCTTTGCCCTTATGCTCGAGCGTGGCACCCGTAGCGCCGATCGAGATCGACCTGGGTTTCATCGCTTCGGGGACTTCCTTGACCAGGCTGATGCTCAGCAGGCCATTTTTCAGATCCGCACCGCTGACCTCGATAAAATCAGCAAGGTTGAACTTGCGCTCAAAGCTACGGTTGGCAATGCCGCGATACAGGTAAGACTTTTCGTCGCCATCATCGGCTTTCTTGCCGCGCACACATAACACGCCTTTTTCAACCTGTATATCGAGTTCACTTTCTTCGAACCCGGCGACGGCCAGCGTAATCGCGTAACGATCGTCACCGGTAGCTTCAATGTCATAAGGTGGGAAACCTACGGCAGCTTTCTGGCTGCGCAGGGCATTGTCCAGTAATGTACCCATACGGTCGAAACCGATGCTGTTGCGGTACAGAGGGGATAAATCGATAGTAGTCATTACAAATTCTCCTGATGAAGCAATTGATAAAAACGCCGCCATTCTCATC
>Ga0209165_10000721_pt1 | contig 11244 bp, 8 predicted proteins | sample tdAd001_FD_187122 | JGI IMG/M metagenome (GOLD analysis project Ga0209165, IMG submission 187122) | Marine sediment microbial communities from the Atlantic coast under amendment with organic carbon and nitrate - tdAd00.1 (SPAdes)... | ecosystem: Environmental > Aquatic > Marine > Coastal >... | reverse complement strand
ACAATTCATATTTCTTGGCCTGGACGACACCGGCCCTTTGTTCGCGCTCGATGTTTCGTCCTGCCACGACGATATCCTCGAAACTTACGTCAATGATAACGAATTTGTCGACTTGCGTGACGTCGGCTGGCTGCTCGAAGCCCAGCAGGCCGCTCAGCTTGCCTACGCGAGGGGTCTGGTTTTCTGGAACAGGCATCACCGTTACTGTGGTGCCTGCGGCAATCCCACGGTAAGCGAAAATGGCGGTCACATGCGTCGCTGTACCGATAGCATTTGTGCGCGTATGCATTTCCCGCGCACCGATCCGGCAGTGATCATGCTGGTAGAAGATTATTCGATCCCGGCAAAGCCGCGTTGCCTGTTGGCGCGTAACTCACGTTTCCCCAGTCGCATGATGTCGACCCTCGCGGGATTTGTCGATCCACTGGAAAGCCTGGAAGAGACCGTAGTGCGTGAAGTTTTCGAGGAATGTGGCATCAGGGTGGGAGAGGCCGAGTACCAGGCTTCTCAACCCTGGCCGTTTCCTTCTTCAATCATGCTCGGATTCAGAGCCAAAGCCCTGACCACGGATATTGTAGTCGATGGTGTTGAAATCGAAGAAGCCTACTGGTTCGAGGCTGAGCAACTGCAGGAATTTGGCGAGTGGGGCGATCACAAAGGTCAGTTCTGCCTGCCCAGGCGAGATTCGATTGCGCGCTACCTGGTGAATAGCTGGGTTAACGAAGTGTTACAGCGCTGAGCAATCGGAGCCCGCATTGGCTCCGATTGCCGGCATTATTTTCATGCACATTTTGCCCCGGCATAAATTGCTTCATTGACGGCATTCAGCTGCAGGGTTTGCTGGTCGACTCGACCGGCGGTTGTCAAATCCGGTAATTCATTCTGCTGGCCGTTGTGGCGCTGTGCATCGAGCTGAGTCAGGGTCACCTGGCTCAGTTCCGCGGCGATTAGATCGCCCCGGGAGAGTCCGATGTCTCTGAGCAGGTGATCATTCAGTTGACCGAGTAGCGCAAGCTGGCGACGGTGTTTTGCGTGCTTCTGGTAACTGGAGACCGCTTTGCCCAGCTGCTCTTTGACCAGGCCGTACAGCGCCATAATTGATTTTGCCCGAATGCTGCGTCCGTGGCGTGCTTGTGCTGAGTAATCAATTCTGCCGCCACTATGCGCCAGCCCGTAACCTGTGTTGGCATCGACTATCGATGCGACTGCGATTTGAAGTAGTTTCATTTTAGTAATCCTCATCCGAAGTTAAATGGGTTGATCTGGTGTCTAAGTAATATAGGTCTTGATATAAACGTTCACAAACGATATATTTTTACTTTCAGTTTAGAAAAACTAACATGAATAGACTGCCGCCGTTGAAGTCCCTGCAGGCATTTGACGCCGCAGGTCGGTATTTAAGTTTTACCGAAGCCGCGCAGGTATTAAATGTCACCCCGGGTGCGATTAGTCAGCAAATTCGCATGCTGGAAGAATTTCTTGAAATAAAGCTTTTTAAACGCATGAATCGGGCCATCGTACTGACCGATGCCGGACAACTGTTTTTACCATTGATCAGCACAGGATTCGAACAGTTCAACGAGGCGGTGAGTCTGGTGCGCAGGATGCGCAGCGATGGACCGCTAACGATTACCTCGGCGCCGTCTTTTGTATCCAAGTGGCTGATTCCGCGACTGGCCAAATTCAAGTCATTGCATCCGCACATCGATGTGCGCATCGATACTTCCGATCGACTGGTCGATTTTAAACATGAGGATATCGATGTCGGTATCCGTTTTGGGAACGGGGTGTATCCGGAACTGGACACCGTGTTCCTGTTTTCCTTCGATCTTATTCCGGTATGCAGCCCCGGGCTGATGAGCCAGGGCAATGGTCTGCGAAAAGTGTCCGATCTGAAGAACTTTACCTTGCTGCACAGTAATTACGATGAGCTGGATTCGGGCTGGCCGGACTGGGCGATGTGGTTAAAAGTCGTCGATGCGGAAGATGTCGATTCCACCCACGGGATATACTTCAACCAGTCGGATCTGTTGTTCCAGGCGGCCATGGACGGGCAGGGCGTTGCGCTCGTGGCCAGTGTTATGGCAGATCCGGAAATCGCCGCGGGTAACCTGGTGCAGCCATTTACTGCGCGCCTGCCGGTGAAAATGAATTATCACCTGGTGACGTCACCGCACAAGGCACGCATAGCCAAAGTAGTCGCGTTTCGCGAGTGGGTACTGGCCGAGTCGGCCTTTTTACGCGATACGTCAAACTAGCTGTTCGGCGAGCAGCGTTTCGTCCGCCACCGCTGGGCGGTGATCGGCGGCAAAGAAAGTGTAAATGACCGGTAGCACGAACAGCGTGAACAGCGTGCCGATCGCAAAACCGGACACGATGGTAATGCCTATCGACTGCCGGCTTGCGGCCCCCGCACCACTGGCAATCACCAGTGGCATGATACCGATAATCGTCGAAAACGATGTCATCAGGATCGGGCGCAGGCGGATAGAAGCGGCCTTGATGACGGCTTCGACCGGTGACAGGTTATCGTTCTTCTGCATTTCATTGGCAAATTCGACGATCAGAATACCGTGCTTGCTGACCAGACCTATCAGGGTAATCAGGCCCACCTGGCTGTAGATATTCATCGATACCAGCCCGAGGAACATCGGAATCAACGCACCAAACATGGCCAGCGGCACCGTGGTCAGGATGATAAAGGGATCGCGCAGGCTTTCGTACTGAGCGGCCAGTACCAGGAATACAACGATGATCGCGAAACCAAAGGTCAGGGCCAGCACCGAACCTTCCTGGATAAACTGGCGGGATTGCCCCTGGTAATCGAAGGTATAACCGGCGGGCGCAACCTGTTCGGTTATCTTTCGCAGTAATTGCAGCGCTTCTCCCAGTGGGATGCCTGGCACAGCGTCGATTTTAGCCGCGTTCTGTTGCTGGAACTGCACCAGTTCACGTGGCACCGAGGTATATTCGATGTCGACCAGCGATGACAGACTGATCTGATCGCCATCCTCGGTATACACATAATACTGGCCGATGATCGCGGCATTCTCGCGTTCTTCGCTGCGTGCCTGTGGAATGATTTTATAACTGCGTCCCGCCAGGTTGAATCGGCTAACGTATCCCTCGGCCAGAATTACTCCGAGCGTCTGGCCGATGTCGCTCATCGAAATACCCAAATACTCCGCACGTTCGCGATCTATAGTGACGCGGATTTCGGGTCTACTGAAATTGAAATCACTTTTGATGAAGAAAAATTTTCCGCTTTCGCGAGCCTTGTTCAGGACCTGCTGTACCACACCGTAAAGTTGGTCATAGCCCTGTTGCGTTTTGAGGATAAACTCTACCGGTGTGTTACCGCTGGCGCCGGGGAGCGATGGCGGATTGAAGGCAAAACTCTGCAGGCCGGGTTGTTGATCGAGGGCCATCTGTATTTGTGGAATCATCTGCATCGATGACATGCTTCGATCTTCCCAGGGTTTTAGCAGCATGCCGGCGAAGGATACGGTCGGTCCGGCAAAGCCATTAGCCATAAAAGATGATTCATACTCGTCTTCGTATTGACGAAATATATCGATATAGGGTGCCGTGTATTTGTTCAGGTAATCGAGACTGCTGTGGTCTGGGGCTTGCGAGAATGTGAAAATAACGCCCTGGTCCTCCTCGGGAGCGAGTTCGTTCTGCACAAACTGAAACATCGCTGCCAGCAATAACAGTACGCCAATTACGAAAACTACCGTGACCGAACGAGTTTGCAGGGAACTGGCTAGCAGGTTTTCATAACTGCGATGCAGCCTTTCGAACAGGGCGTTGACATAGCGGGCGTAAGCGTTGTTTGCAATTGTGGGCTTCAGTACGCGCGAACACATCATCGGTGACAGGGTCAGTGCGATAATCGTCGAGATGATAATTGTGCCTACCAGTGTAAACGCAAACTCCTTGAACAGTACGCCGGTAAGCCCGCCGAGCAGGCCGATCGGCGCGTAGACGACGCAGAGAACAATCGTTGTCGCGATGACCGGTTTGGCTATTTCTCGAGCGCCTTGCAGCGCGGCCTGCAGCGGACGCAACCCTTCGCCGATATGCCGGTAAATGTTTTCCACCACGAGGATGGCATCATCGACCAACAAGCCGATCGCCATTACCATCGCCAGCAGCGTCAGCAGGTTGATCGAATAGCCCATGATCTGCATGTAAAACAGCACGCCGATTATAGATAGCGGAATGGTGACCAGCGGGATCAGCGTAGAACGAAACGAGCCCAGGAACAGAAAAATCACTATCACCACGATCAGCGAAGCCTGCGCCAGGGTGAAAATGACTTCGTTGATCGATGCCTGGATAAACTCGGTGGAATCGTAGGCGATGGCCGCATTGAGTCCGGGCGGAAAGGATTTTTTTAGTTTTTCGAGTTCGGCAGTTACCAGTTTGATCGTAGTCAGTGGATTGCCATCGGTAGTACCGTTGATACCGATGTAAATCGACGGTACGTTATCGAACATGACCAGCGAGTCATAGTTTTCGGCACCGAGTTCGATTTCAGCTACGTCGCCAAGGCGGACCTTATTATCGCCTTCATCCTTGATAATGAAGCGCTTGAAGATATCAGGGTCACCGGTGTCGGTGACCGCGTTGACATCGGTCTGTACCAGCAGTCCACGCGTCTGTCCCGCCGCCGACTGATAATTCTCAGCTCTTATGGCATTGACGATGTCCGCCGCGGATACCTTGTGCGCGGACATTTTGACCGGATCCATCCACACCCGCATCGAGTAGGTCTTACCGCCCAGAATTTCGGCCTGCGCAACCCCTTTCACAGTGGATAAAGCAGGTTGAATCGTGCGCAGCAGGTAGTCGGTAACCTCTACATCAGACAGGGTTTCACTGTAAAAGCCGTAATAGGCAAGGGCGAAACCTTCAGCCGACTGCTTGGCGATGACCGGGTCTTCCGACTCGATTGGCAATTCGCCGCGTATTGAGCCGACCTTGGTGCTGACTTCGGTCAGTGCAACATCGGCATCGACCCCGAGCTTCATGTGCACTTCCACCACCGAAACACTGTTGCTGCTGCTGGAGCGCACGAAATCGATTCCCACCGTACTCGATACCACCTGCTGGATCGGGGTGCTGATGAACCCCTGAATCAATTCTGCGCTGGCGCCGGGGTAGGCGGTAGTAATCGAAATTACCGAGGTTTCCAGTTCCGGATACTGGCGCACCTGGGTATCGAAAAAAGCCTGCACGCCAAGCAGTACGATCATGGTGCTGATCACCAGTGACAGCACCGGGCGCTTGATGAAATAGTCGGTCAGCATGACAGCTTACTGCTGACTGGCCTGGTATTCGGGTACATCGTCGACGATGACGACCGGCAGACTCGGATACAGCTTGAGCTGGCCCGCGGTAACAACGATGTCACCCGCTTCGAGGCCGCTGACGACACCGGCTGCACCTTTACTGCGATAGGCTAAAGAGACCTGTCGTGCCGCCAACCTGTAGTTTTCTTCCGGCTGACCGTCAGCGTTCTCGGCTCGTTCGAGTATGTATACCGCTTCGCCATAAATATTGTAGAAGATGGCGGTTTCGGGAATTGTCAACACCGATACTTTGCGTTTCGAGCGAACATTCATATCGGCGAACATGCCGGGCGCTAGCAGGCGCCTGGAATTGTCGACCACGGCACGCACCGAGATGTTACGTGTACTGGCATCCAGCTCCGGATTCCAGGTCACAACCCTGGCGCTAAACTTCTCCTGCGGATAGGCGCGTACCTTGAATTCGATTGCCTGATCGATAACCAGGTCTTTGAAATTGGTTTCGGGTAAGGTGAAATCGAGATACAGCTTGTCAACCGACAACAAGGTTACGATATTGGTGCCCGGTGCGACATATTGACCAAGGTCGATCTGCCGAATTCCAAGCTTTCCCGAAAAGGGTGCATAGATTTGTTTCTTCGCCAATGCCACCTCGGCGACACTGATCTGGGCCCTGGATATATTGACCAGTGAGGTTTGCACATCGATATCGTTACCGGAGGCATAAGATTTTTCTTTCAGCTTGAGTAAACGATTATACTGGCTATTGTCAGCCTCGAACTGGGCACGTGCCGATTTCAGGTTTGCCTGTTCGGTGCGATTATCCAGTTCCACCAGTAACGCTCCAGCCTTGACTATATCGCCTGAATCAAAATTTATCGACTCGATGATGCCGGATACCTCGGTGGTGATATCCACACCCTGAAAAGCCACCAGGTTGCCGATGGCCTTGACCTGGCGTTCCCATTGCGCTTCTTCGGCAGTGGCTACGGTCACACTTATCGGTGGTGGAGCCTGGCTACCCTGGGCAATCTGTTGCTGGATCTGCATGAACTTTTTGTAACCCAGGGCCCCGCCTATGGCTAGCAACAGCAACAACACCATGAGAATTCTAAGCCAAAGACGTGGTTTGGCAGGTTTTGTTGTTTGTGTAGACACTATTCAGGGATTCGGCTGGTAACTGATGGTAAGTGGATGCGCGCTGGCAGAATACAAGCGCGTATAGTAATGCTCAGACAAGTATTTTGCAGCCTTAGTTTCGGTAATTGGTGTCTGATTGTCTGAAATTGGCGATAGGATGTTATTTTCAGCAGCGAAAAGCTATTTAAAGGCGGTATTCGATCGCCAATAGGCTTGCCCGTCAGCGTTAAGGCGCATTAACCCAGGCTAACATTTCCGATAGGCCAGCACCCAGTGACGCAAATGTGCTTCCTGGTCGGAAAAAGGGTAGGTCCGAAACAACAGCGATTGATCGAGCTTTTCCCATTGGCTCTCCGCGTCGAGCTCGGCGATTTTTTGTTTGAAGCCGTACTCGTCGTGTGCAATCGCCGACAGTGAGAAAATGATTACCCCACCCGTACGCACCAGTTTTATGATGCCATCGAGGGATTCGGCTGGTGCGTGTCCGTGGGTAAGGACGCCGGCAGCCACGACCGCATCATAGTGGGCATCGGGTAAATCGACCCTGCTGTCGAGATAAAGCTGGTGTAATTGTTGGTACACCTCTTTTCTTTGTGCGACGGCGAGCATTCCGGACGAAGGATCGAGACCTTCAAGGTTGTGGTAGCCCAGCTGGTGAAGCACTTGCGCCATGTTACCGGTGCCACAGCCGACATCCAGAATTCTGGCGTCGTAATCGCGTACATGCCGACCCACCAGGCCGGTTGCGATCGCAATGTAGGGATTACCACTCGCCCAGAGTTGCTGGTCATAATCACTTGCCCATTCGTCATAGAGTGCGTCGAGCGTTTTACGTTCACCATCTGCCTGGTAAACGCGTTCAAGCCAGCTGTCCAGATCTTGCATGAAATTCTCCTTGCATGTCGGCAAATTTAACAGCAGATTATGCCTTAACCCGGTGTAACTCAAGTGACAGGTATTGACAATGAATTCAGGCAGGATGCTTTTGGCAACCGACGGTAAGCGTGGCATGGAAGCCGAGACCTGTAGCGAACTGATTGGCTTGCAGGCAAGGTTTTGCAGCTAAACGCGCTTGATCAGGATCGCCTCGATGGCAAACTGGGCAAGGCCATGCAGTTCGCCATGGAAACCATCGTCGCTGCCGCGCATATAGATCAGGCTGATGCACTGATCGACATCAGTTTTGCACATATCGACGCGTGTTTTTATAACGGTCGTGCGCATCTCGACTTCGTCAATTATATGCTCGAGCATGGCGCCACGCTGGCGGTGCCGTCCTGGACCAACAACGGGCTGGTCTCGCTCAACGATCTGTCGGTGCGCGATCCGCTGGCAAGCCGTGAAATGCACGAGGCGCGTGAATTGATGCGAGCCTACGTCAGGCTGGGCTGTAACCCGGTGTGGACCTGTGCGCCATACCAGCTTCCAGACAGGCCGGGGCTCGGTGCGCATATCGTCGGTTCCGAATCCAACGCGGTCAGTTTCTACAACTCGGTTATCGGTGCGCGCACCAACAAGTACGGCGACTATCTCGACGTCTGCGCGGCGATAACCGGGCGCGTGCCTTTCAGCAAGTTGCACCGTGACGAAGCCCGTGCCGCCGAGCTGCTATACGATGTCAGCGCCATCCCGAAGCAAATACGCGCTAACGACCTGTTTTATCACCTGCTCGGTCATATCATCGGACGCAGATCTGCACACCTGGTGCCGGCCATCGTCGGTCTCGCCGCTGATTGCAACGAGGATGACCTGAAAGCCATCAGCGCGGCTGGCAGTTCCTCCGGGAGCGTTCCGCTGTTCCACGCGATCGGAATTACGCCCGAGGCCGCTACCCTCGAAATTTCCTTCCAGGGCAGGCAATCATTGCGGTGCATCGAATTAACCGTTAATGACCTGTGCCAGGCGCGCAACGAACTCGGTCAGAACACGGACCAGGCGCTTGCCGGTATTGCCCTCGGCACGCCCCATTTCTCCTATACCGAATTCGAACACCTGGTCGAACTGCTCGCTGGCCGCAGTATCAGACCCGAACTCGTTTTTTACCTGACTACCAGCCGCCATGTTCTGCAACAGGTGGAGCTACAGGGCTGGGCCGAATCCCTGCAGCAGGCTGGCATCAGGATCATCACTGACACCTGTACCTACTTTTCACCGGTGGTATGCGGTTTGCAAGGCAAAATCATGACCAATTCGGCCAAGTGGGCTTACTACGCGCCAGGCATGTTACCGGTAGACCCGTTGATCGGCAGTTTGCAGGAATGTGTCGAATCGGCGGTCAGTGGCGAAGTCGTACTGGATCAATGGGTGGTCGAATGAATCGGCAATCTTCCAGTATCGAAGCGAGGATCCTGATTGCAGGTTTCGCCAGGGGGTCGGCGCTGGTACTCGACGACAGCTTAAGTTTCTGGGGCGGTTTCGACCCGTCGAACGGGGAAATCATCGATGTACACCATCCGCAATATCAGCAACTGGTCGGTGGCAGGATATTGTGCATCTCCGAGAGCCGCGGTTCCGCCGGAACTCCGGGTGGAATCGCCGAAACCCTGCGCAATGGCAGCGGACCCGCCGCTTTTATTCTCGGTGAGCGCGACGTCAATATCAGCGTCGGAACGCTGGTCGCCAATCGACTTTACGATCTTGAAGTCCCGGTGATTGAAGTTTCGCTGTCTGTGATGAAGCAGATCAGCAGTGGCGATCAACTGATAATCGACCGACGTGGTGTCATGTTATTCGACGCCGAGTGAAGCATGCACCATGCGATGAAAGTGGTGCAGGGCGTGCTCGCTCTCGCCGGGGTTCGTCGGGTTGACCATGAACGTGCCCTGATCGTAACTCATCGAGCCCAGACCCCGTTGTACTGATTCGCAAAGGTCGATATCTTCAGGCGCCAGGATATTGGCGGCATAGTCGGCGCGTGGTTGGTACATTCTGCCGTCAGCGCTGAAAGAATGTCCGCCGAAATCGGAGTTCCCGGTGTCGATGGGTCGCACCACGAAAACACCGAACTCGTTCGAGCCCGGTAGTATGTTAAAGGTGGTATTTGGCCACAGATACCAGAACAGCGAATGCTGTATTCCAATGTTCGGGTCGAGTTCGTAAGCGCTGTTATCGTAGCGGATGTTTGCGCCATACTGTCGAGACCAGTTCTCGAAGACATCGGTCTGGTAGGAAGCCATATCGATGATCGAAGCGAAATCCCGGTGTGCGGGTCGGCAGTGATAACATTCGACGTAATTGTCGACTACAACCTTCCAGCCTGCCTTCAGTCGCGTCTCACCGAGCATGTCGGCGCCGCAAAATTGTAATTCATCAAGGTAGGGAACCTTGCTGCGAATATCCTGCTCGAGATCGCCAGCGATCGAGTTCAGAGATTCACAGTTGTCGTCGAGATTGATAAAAACAAACCCGCAGAAAGATTCGAGACGGATTTCACGCAGGCAGAAAGAAGCCTTGTCGAAGTCCTCGCGATGCTCGGCCAGTGGCGCCCGCATCAAGTTACCCTCGTTGTTGTAAGACCAGGCGTGATAGGGACAGACAATCAACTTACGGACATTACCGCTTCCTTGCAGGAGCTCGTGCGCTCGATGCCGGCAGACGTTGTAAAACGCGCGCAGCTTGCCGTCGCTGGAGCGAATAACAAAGATATTTTCGTCGCACAGCCTGAGCGTTATATAGTCACCCGTTTCGGGTAGCATCGATTCGTGCGCGACGTATTGCCAGGTTCGGTAGAAAATCCGTTGTTTTTCAAGTTCGAACAGGTCTGCGGAAAGATAGTATTCCGATGAAAGCGTAAACGACGCTTCTGGGCGTTCGTTTAAGGGTTTATTGAGCGGGGGCAGGGACGACAAGGTGATATCGGTAATCAGTAACCAGTAATCAGGAACGGGAATCCATTGCCTTCAGAATCATCGACTGGTCGATTTCACCGACGATGTTGTTTTCCTGGTCGACCACGGCAAGCGGCCCGTTTGCCTCGATTGCAACATCGATGAGGCTATCCAGCTTGGCCTCCTGACTGACCCGGTGAGTACCGTTGGTTTTCGTCGCCTCGGAGGCTTCGCGCATGATCTTGCCAACGCTCAGTACCTTGTAACGGGGTACGTCCTCGGTGAATTCGCGCACGTAGTCGTCGACTGGATTTGCAACAATTTCTTCTGGCGTACCGATTTGCACCACGATTCCATCTTTCATGATGGCGATATGATCGCCCATCTTGATCGCTTCGAGGAAATCATGGGTGATAAAAATCATGGTCTTGTGCACTTCGTCTTGAATATTGATCAGTTCGTCCTGCATTTCGCGGCGAATGAGGGGGTCGAGCGCGCTGAAGGGTTCATCGAAAATCAGGATTTCGGGGTCGACTGCCATCGCGCGTGCGAGGCCGACGCGTTGTTGCATGCCGCCGGAAAGCTCACGGGGATAGTGGTCGGCCCAACCGTCCAGACCAACCTTTTCGAGCACTACCATGGCCTGGTCGCGACGCTCCTTTTTACCCATACCGCGAATCTCAAGTCCAAAAGAAATATTGTCGATGACCTTGCGGTGCGGAAACAGACCAAAATGCTGGAACACCATGCTCATGCGAAATCGACGTAACTCGGTCAACTGCGCCTCGCTATAGTTCATGATGTCTTCACCGTCGATGATCATTTGACCGGCGGTCGGTTCGATCAGCCGCGAAATACAGCGTACCAGTGTCGACTTGCCGCTGCCCGACAGGCCCATGACGACGAAGGTTTCGCCCTTGTTGATTTCAAATGAGACGTCGTTAACACCGATAACATGCCCG
>Ga0209165_10000720_pt1 | contig 11247 bp, 12 predicted proteins | sample tdAd001_FD_187122 | JGI IMG/M metagenome (GOLD analysis project Ga0209165, IMG submission 187122) | Marine sediment microbial communities from the Atlantic coast under amendment with organic carbon and nitrate - tdAd00.1 (SPAdes)... | ecosystem: Environmental > Aquatic > Marine > Coastal >... | reverse complement strand
GAGGCATGTCATAAGGTGTCTTCGTTCCTTGGATCTGTCCAACAACTGCCTCTACTGCCCTTTGGCGATTAACGTCATACTTCTCGGCAAGCGCCTTCTCTTCTTCTTTCGCCTTCTTCTCACCCATAGCCCCAAGCGTAGCCTTGGCTATCTGTGCTGCACCTGTACCCCAACTGTAGGGGACTGCCTGGACGTGGCTTCTAGGACTACCACGGGCGTACTGAGTGCCCCCGGTGTCCATTAGGGATTGTTCAATGAGGGCTTGGTTAATGGCCCTACGGCGCTGTACGGCATCCCAGTCAGCACTTAACGGTGTACCTTCGTAACGATTAGCCATTATCGCGTCCCCAACCAGGCTGCACCTGTGTCAAACAGTCCCTTCTTTAAGGCATTGTCTTGGGCTATATCGGAATTGTATCCAGCCCATTGCTCTCCGTATTGAGATCGACCAGCATTCGTGATATCAGGACCACCGATATAAGGAGTGCTTTGATAGCCTTGGTACGAAGGCATACCCATCTGTTGACCGGAGTTTAAGGTATTGTATTCGTTTAAGGGCTGGGTGCGTCTTAACACGTCATCCTGAATGTTCTGTTGCCAAGACTTCAGATCTGTATTGTAAACATCCATACCTTCTCGGCTGGTCATTTCTCGACCCGTCATCTTTGCTTTATAAGTAGCCAAAGCTTCGTCCTTAGTCATGCCCCTGGCTTGCATAGCTGTCAGGAAGTCATTCATCCCTTCCTGACTCTCCATCCCTCGACCTGCAAGGGCTGAGCCATAGCCCATTCCGGCCATCTCTTCAGCGGATATCTCTGCCTGTTGACGGGCATCGGTCTGCTTGCGGTCCAATTGTTCCATCTGCCGGTTGTAAGCCTCACTACCAGGAGGTATCCCCTGTGCTATAAGCTGAGAACTCACCCTCTCCCTGTCTCTGCCAATATCAGTATTGACCCTGGACATCATGGCATCCATGACGCCCTGTCGATGTTCGCCATACTTCGGCATATCACCTTCAGGCCCTTGGAATCCAGGCATAGGCCCTTGAGGACCACCATAAGTAGGCATCCGCCCTTGCGGACCCTGATAAGTAGGCGCCTGACCTTCGATAGTGAAAGGGTCGGCAAAGGTATCCCCCATCTGCCCCATTGCCATCAGACCCAGCTGCGCACTCCCCTTGGTGCCCTGCATCTCTAAATCGAATATCTCTTGGGCTTCGGGGGTTAATTCAGTTGTGGCAGTCCACTTATCCGGATCTGACATGGTAGTGAAGTCAGCCCGGTCAGGCATGGAAAGAGGGGCAGTTTGTGCGGTGGGAGGGGCAAAAGAAGGGCCACTTGGAGTGTCATACTCCATCTTGGGACCAGTATCTGTATAGACCAGGCGTCCGGAAGGCGCCCCGCCAGAGGAGGTCGGTGCAGGCGCCCCAGGCTGGAGGGAGGCATCGTACTTAGCCATTGCCGAATCCCATCCGGCTTGGTCGAATGTCTCTCCAGTCCCCTGTTGCCACGTCCTGGACCCTAATGGGGTGTATTCATCAGGTCGGTTGGCAAGTGTCTGATACCGAGCGTTCTGAAGATCACCGGCAGCAGTTTCCTGAGCAAGGCCGCTGTAGTCAGGAGCTGGAGGTGGTTTGTTGTTGCCAAATAAGGTATCAGTGATCCCGCTGAAAAGTCCCATTACACGTCCTCTCTAAAATTAATCACAACACACCGCCCCTCTCATAGAGGTAATCACAAGATACCCATCTGACTGTATAACTATCAGTCTCCACCCGTATTCCACCTGATGCACTGTATCCCACGTTATAACTTGGTGAGGTCCACTGCCTTACTACCTGTAAAGCACCAGACCATATGGCAGTACCCCATTCGGCTACATCCCATAGACTTGCCGATTCAGCGGTATAAGTATTAGACCCAGTGATAACGACATCATCGAAATCCATGTCTAACCCGGTGTAATACGTAATAGTCCCGTTCGTTCTCAAAAGAGGTCTGAACAGGTTGAACCGCTTTTGCTGAGAGGTATTACCGAAATAACTGAAAGCTGTCTTTCCAATAGCACTTATATCCGACCCACTATCACTGGTATTCGTCCATGCCTTCCTAACACCCGAGTCATGGCCGAAGTAAATCTCCTTGTCATATTCAACAAAACACTCACCATTCCATGAATCGAATTCGCACCATGCCTTTGTGATGGTGTTCATTACATACTGCTTGTGTTCTCCACCCTCTACAATTGGGATATTGAAGATAAGGGCCTCTTCTGCCGGGTAGAGGATAGCCTCCCATCCGAACAACTCACCTCCGTTTCCAGAAGCATCATTGAAGGCGTTCTCAATCTTATTTGTTAAAGCGAAAGTAGGGTCGGTCTCAGCTTTCTGAAGGGCACTCGATAATGGTAGGGCCCCGTTCTGAGTGATAGCTATCAGATCACCACCAAACTTGACGTGACTCCTACGCCCCAGAGGCTTACCAACATAGTAAACACCTGTCAGTACCCAGTCAGCCGCTGTTGATGGGTCAGTCCCCCTGTAGACTATGACTTCACCTTCAGAGGTCATGAAGACCTGAGCATCATCAGGACCATCTCCGGCATCAAACGACCAACTGGCGCCCCACATCAAGTAACCACCATGATTGCAGAACGAACCAAGATCAAACTCTGTTAAGGCCCCACCTGCTGCACCTGCGGATAAGTACCAGAATGATAGAGAATCCTTCTCAAGGAATATCAGCCTACCCTTGTACTCGTTGACATTGACTATCTCTGTGGAGGTTAATCCACTCAAAGCTGGACTCGTCCCTGAGTCAATGGACTGCCATGTAGCGCCATTATAGTAAAGAGGCTTATCCACCCCGTTTACCATAATCAGATAATTATTGGTTCCATCACTGTAATTTATGGTTTGGAATTTACTGTTAGATAACGTGGCTGATTCAGCAGAGGCTGTGCCTGAAGAGGATACGTCATAGACGTCAGTATCCGAAGCAGCAAACATCTGTTTTGTGCCATCCATCGCATTGTAGACAGCAAGGGTATTGACTACTCCTGTTACGCCAGTGGCGTAGCTCTCCATACCACCTCGGATTCGGACATCTGAGGACGTGGGGAACCAGTTGATTAGCTTAACCGCGTCAGTCTGCGGCATGTTAGCCAACGCATCCCTCGCGTTCCAGCCTCCCACAGGGGCAGATGTACTGTAAACCTCACTAATCTGTGCCCGAGGGGCTTTCGCCCTGATGGCCTGCCTCATAGGTTCCAGTTCCCTTCGTTAACCACGATCTTAGGACCGTATGCCCGAGGGATATTGTCCTGGTATAAGACCTTATTCATTCCATCCCTGCCAAGGGCGTCAGCTACCAACTTCTCATAAGATCTGAAGTCTTCAGCGTACTCGAGACCTTTCTCTTTCTTCCATCTCCACCTCAAGCCCATTTGAAGAACAGCTTCAGGTAGGTCGATAGTGTCTGAATCGGATGTGAAATACTGCTTCTGACCCTGGTTGATCCAATTCCAGGTAACGTACTCAAATGCCCATGTATTACCGGCTACGGGGGTAGGTGTGACGATTAACTCACCACCCCTTATCCTTGCCCTATATCGGGGAGAAGTCGTGGAGAACCCCTTCTCCGCCGCCCAGTCTGGGCCATCAACGACCACTACAGGGAGACTCTCGGACCTGTCCCAGATTGTGTCATTTTTGATATACCGGAATCCCTCATCAGCGATGTCTTCAATCCGACCCTGGGATTCAGTGGCTACTGTCGTATGAGTAGCCTCGAGGGTGAGTTGATTCCAACTACCTCTCCCAGACAAATCAACACCTTCCTCTTCCAGGAGAGAGTATATCTGGGCAACCTGCGGGTCTGCTGTGCCAATCACTGAGGTAGGGACGGTGATATTGGTTCTACGGCAGAATCGCTGAACGGTAGTTAGTAGAGACATGGATTACTCCTGTAATGCCTTTAAGATGGTTTCTGTCTTCATTCTGTGATGAGGGGGCTTGCCGAACTTGGCTTCGTAACGTACTTCTGGCGGATCGTCTACAGTAGGGGCAAAGGTCTGCGGACTGTGATCCATCGGGACGTACTCTTTCTGTGCGTCCGACTGGACCCTGAATCGATTGATCTGGTCCTGTAAGGACTTGAGGGACCCCTGCAACTGTTCGTTCTGTTTCTTGAGGGCTGCTAATTCCTCTATCAGAGGGCCGTTGTCCTTACCAGACTGCAACCAGGCATTGGCTTTATTCTTCAGATCTAACGCCCCAGCGCCGATGTGCTTCATGCCTTCTGCTGGAAGCTGGGCCATATCCTCAATCGTCTTGATCCCACATCGAAACATGTTCGCGCATTGTGATGGGGATAGCGCATTCCAGTCTTTTATCGATGTACCATTGACAGGGGGTTCCTGCCCTTTCTTCCATCTTGCATAAATCTCCCGATAGAGTTCCAAGTGCTGCATGGGGATTCGCCCCCTTTCCACACTCTTCTCTACTTCGGTAAACCATTTAGCGGCCTTCTTGGGCATGAAATCTGTCGAACCAAGCGCACTCACCAATACATAATCTACATCTCGCGATTTGTAATGCCCTGCCTTCATTGTAGCTTGTGGGTCTTTTACTGCGCGTATTTCAAACCGTATGTATGCCGGTCGTTCTTCTTTATTTTCCATTAGGTCATTTACTGCCATGTCTCTCTCCTGTCAGGATTAGATATGTAAAATAGTGCTGCTATAGCGTGTTCGTCGGACCACACAACATTGTAGCCATTGGATACAAACTTCGAATACCACCATTCATAAGGCTTGATTGTGTTGTGGAGAGTGCAATCTATAAACCCTCCCAAGGCATCATCTTCTGTGCTAATCTGGAAAAAGACCTTCTCAGCAGAAGTCATGATATTCCTGATAACCTTGTCTACATCTTCTGTAGGAATGTGTTCCATTACATCAGTGCAGAATCCATTCTCGGCAGTGAATGGCATCTCTTCAGTCAAATCCCACTCGATAAACGGCAAGTCCATTGCTTTGTTGTCTCGACAGTTATCAGCAAAATCAATTAATGTAACTGAGTACCCGGCTTCAGAAAACTTAATTCCAGCCTTACCAGTCCCACAACCAAAGTCTATAATCCTGCCAACAGGCTTGAATTTATCAATGTAGAAATCAACATTAGCCTCACCAGGAGATACCATTCGATAACTCGAGAACATCCACATTAATCTATATTTATCTTGCTCCGACAAAGTAGAAGGATCGGAACGGTATACCGATTGGAGTAATCCATCACCGTATACCTCAAACTCGCATCCAATCTTTTCCAAGGCTGTCGAATAAGACAGGAAATTACCAACTTGGTCTTTCATTGCAATTGATATCGTATAATCCACACCATCCCAGGTAATGGGGATAGATGGCATTGTCTTATTGACATCCTGTATATAGCCGTGCCCTTGTTTGTCTTTATAGGACGTATCGTAACCAAAGCAGTGAAGTTTTCTGTAGCCCTGGGTGTAGACTAAACACAAGGCACAAATGCCTACAGTCGAATCACCACCTACAATGACATAACCACCTCTTTTTACTTTCTCTGGTGGGAACAACAATTCAATATCTGGTCTGGCTAAATGCCATATCGTCACATTACCAACCGACCCCGTAGTCTTAGGGTGACATTGCGACGAGAAATAATGATTAGCAGCAAACCCATCAACAAGTGTTGACGTTTCTTCTTTGGCGTCTAAGATTATCTGTGCGTCTACCTCGATGCCATGATCATGTGCCCACTTGCTGGACCCATTCATAGCAAAAATGGTGGCGCCGTCTTTCTTCAATCGCTTGATATCATCGATATGGTCATTAATCGATGGGCCACCACCAATTAGCACTGCGGGGGTGGCATGGGCTTCCTTGGCCTGTAACCAATTATCGTAGACAGAAGCGTTATGCCGCGTATGCTCTGCAAGCTCCTTTGGAGGAGTATTCTCGATGATCTCCACATCCAGCATCATATCTGAGCTGGCGTGAGGATTTTTATACCTCACTGGAACTTTTGTTCTAAGCATTAATGACCCCTTTGCAATGGTTGTATGCGTAATCAATCAAGTCTTTATTTACTAGCTTGTAATATTCGCTCATGCTGTCATTGTCTAATAACGCATGTGCACCAGCCTTGTCTTCATACGTATATAGCTTGGATCTTAAATCCTTCATGAAAAGCACTTTCGGGATCAATTCTAAAATCTTGCCGTAATACTCCCACGCCTCTTTCCAGCTAAAGATACACCCTTCTCTGTGTGGGCTGCCCATACCGCTGAATGGCAATTGCCCTCTATTAAGCCATGAAGCCGCTACCCGTTTCGGATCACGGTAGGTTGTTATTACGTTAATGCTACCAATGTTGTTCTTGATCAAATCATAAGCTTGGGGATTACAGTGCCAATGCTTATAACCTGGATACTGTTCAATAAGGCTATGTGAACCAGTGTGCCTTACTGTTGTGAGAACACGATACTCGCCATGCTCGGAATAACACTTCTCCAGTGCTGCACGAGTCTCGAAATCTATCCCTCTAGGAACCATTTTAAAAAGGCGGCAGCATCACTGCCACCGCCTGAGTCAGATTAACCTTCGTCAATCTTATCGGTTCCAAGCGGTCGGTTGATCATTACGCGAACACTTGTGACACCCGTAGCTGCCGAAGCAACTACAGCGGCCAAAGCGCCCTGAATAACCAGACCAGTGACTACCGCAATGGCGTAACCAGCACCAGATCCAACCAGTGCATTAGCAGCAAACGAGACAGTAGCAGTCTTCTTCATAACTGCCTGCCCACCGATCTGATACCAACCATAACGGCTGGCCGTATTGGCGGACATCGCAACAGCCAAAGGCTGCGGCGCTTCCAATGCAATGGTAGAAAGTCCAGTAACAAACGAGGTTGTATACTCGACAATCGAACCAACGGCTGTAGAACCAATGCCCTGAAGGTAAATGAACTCACCCTCTCCGTAAGTCGGATCTTTAGCACGAACAATAGTGCCAAGAGGGTGCTTCTGAGTAGCAGAGGTTTCGGCAATAGCCTGCGTCCCTGCCACCGTATCTGTGATGATATAAGTCATTTTAATCTCCTATTCTACGATAGTGCTCTGCTGAGCACGGTTAGAGCAGGTCATGTTACCCATCCAGAGAATAGGAATAACAACACCGTCCTGGTTGATCGGACGCTGTTCTTCCACGACATCCAGATCTGCATCCTTATGGACACACAGACCCAAATACTCAGTATTAATCAGGAAAGCCTGAGATGTCGGGATGCCTGAATTGCCATCATAAAGAACGTCTGCACCCTTGTACTTCAGAGTGGAGAAACCACCACTGGCAGAGGTCGAGCTGGAGTAACGCTTGATCGATACCTGAGAAGTCTCAAAATACTGGTAATAGACGTTATCCATTACGATGAGGTCAGGTTGGTCGCCAGGACCACGATCTACTTCCAACCAAGCCGGTAACAGCATGGAGTTCTCGATGGTGGTTGCCGAACTGGTCACTGACTCACCGGAGCAGTCAAAGAAGTTATTCATCCACCAGCTGGTTGCATCGGTGTCTGCGGCAGTAATGCCACCACATGCACCAGTGCCATCATCGGTGATGATCTTCTGCAAACCGCCAATCTGGTTGCTTGCCGAACCATCCGAATACATATCTTCGGAGAAGGTATTGGCAAAGGTGCGTTTTGCGTTCTTGATCTTAGCTTTGGCAAGATTGATTATCTTGCTTTCACCAGAGTTAATACGCAATTCACGACCACTCGATACCACATTAATAGCAATCTGCTTCCAGTCGTACTTAGCCGCACTGATTACATCAGATGCCTGGATGTTGAGGGTATCCCAATCTGAATAACGCTGGTAGGTACTATTAACTGCATAGTCCAGGGGCGTCACGATCTCAAGACCACCGTCTTCAGTCCGATAGTTACCCTTGCCTACAATATATTTGTAGAGGGCATTCCGGTTGGAAATATTATCCTTGATTTCCTTCCGGTGCTTACGGAATGTGGTCGAAACCAGTTCCGTAAAGGTTGAGCTTGCCGTTGCCATAATAGGCTCCTGTTAATTGGGACGATTTTGTATTTCGCGGTAAACTTCCCGCATAGTGTCTTCCATCGTTCCAATCGGCTCTGTGGGAGCTTTGTTGGTGTCACGACCTCTGACATTTGTTGCTTTGGCTTTTTTCGCTTTAGCACCTTCAGCTTTCCATTCCTCACGTGCTTTCTCGACGGCTTCCGCTTTCTCTCGATCAAGCACTTTCTGAAATGTAACTGGATTAGCTTTCAAGGCTAAGTCGTAGGCATCCTTCAACGTGTGGCCTGCATTGATGTAATCAACCATCTGCGGGGACACTTCATCGAAGAATTCATGTTCTGGATCAGAAGCAAATGCTTCTACTTCCGCTTGAGTACGTTCGTTGAGTTCCTGTTGGGTTCTCTGCTGAGCCATACTCAAATGCTGTTCAAGGCCCCTAACCTTGTCTTGTACCGCTTGAAGTGCAGGATCCACGTCTGCCGGAGGTTGTCCGTCTAGCGATACGTTGTAACTCTGTGCCAGTTGCTTGAAAAGGTCTGCTTTACCAGCAGAGTCTGTTGAAGAAAGTCTTACATGGGCATTCACCAAGTTCCTGAGAAGCGTTTTCTCATCGATGCCCTGTGCCCGTAACATGTCGGAATAGGGGGAGATTACGTCACGCATATCCCTGCCCAACGTTGCATCGCCCCGGTCCTTCTCAAGACCTTCCTTCATCTGGGATTCGCGCTGTTCTACATAATTCTGAACAGCTGGATCCAGCCCCTTCCAGAACTCGTGCATCTCCTTCTTCCATGACTGGGGCGCCGGATGAGTGTCTTCTGGCTCTTCTTTTGACTCTTCTTCTGGCTCTTCTTCCTTGGCTTCTACTTCTTCGACAATCTCTTCTACAACGTCGTATTCTGCGTCCTTTGGTGGTTCTTCCTCTTTCGGGAAAAGATCTTCTGATATGGATTCCATTGCTGCGTCCATATCTATCTCAGAACCGCTGTCTGCTAGTTCTTCACTCATTGGTTACATCCTCGTGTATTGGCAATCAGCACCCGACTCTAGTTCGGCTGCAAGTCTCTCCCGTTTCTTGGTGGGCATGTTCAGGATTTCTTTCTCAACCGTTTCATCCATCTTTTTTTCTAATTTGGCATCCTCTGCGTGCATACGCTGGGTTTGGTTCTTTGTCATGCTGGGTTCGTAATCAACACAGTCAGTCCTAGCCATATCCTCTCTACGTTCTTTGTAAGAGGTTATCGGCTTACCGGATGCTGGGGAGATGTAACGGTCCCAAGGCTGCATGTCGCAGTTGACCATTGTAGGCATGATCTTCCGTTTGGCAGGAAGACCACACGTGCAGGTCTGGGGTTGTTGGTAGTCTTTGAGTCTTAGGATGCGGTCGAACTGATGTCCGTTAGGACAAGAATAGGTATATAGGGGCATTATCCATCCGTATGTTCGTACCATGTAGCAGAGATGTTTATCGCAGTGCTTGTAAAACCTGAGATAATCTCAAAGATATAGGCTGTATTCGCATCAAGAATCCATTCTTCTGTACCCCTTGTCGCCCCACCTGACCCCTTACCGGAACCTATCAATTCAGTCCAGATAATAGTGCCACCTGTGTAAGCTACAACGCCACCCGGTAGGTCATCCCCACCGATTCGGACAGCTTGGGCTGATGTTGTTTTTGCCGAGCCACGATGACGGTTAAGAGGGACATAAGCAGCCCCACCCGACGAGAAGGTGACCCCTTCCGTGATAACCATTGAATGGGCACCACTGCCATAGTGATTCAGGATAAGGTGCATCCTCTTCTGAGGGGATGCTACAGCCGGGGCATTTATGTATATCTGAACCGTATCTGTGCTGGCCGCTGCCGCATCTGAGGCTATCACCGAGAAAGTATCTCCTTCATGAACCTCATGATGGGCGATATCTATCCAGAGGGGGGCCTTGAATAAGGGGTCGAATTCATTAACCCGACCCGGGTCTGAAGGGTCACTTAGTGAGTATTTCTCTGGAATGGTGCTAATAGGCAACTGATCCGTCCTCCCCGTTGACTGTGAAGGTCAGGGCACTGCCTGTCCCTGTGCGCACTGCAAGGTTCCCTGCTGGGTCATTCATGTACAGCCTTACCTGCCATAGGGTCGTGGAGTTTCCAGCCAGAGGCACGTCGTAGGCAATCGCTGTAGTCTGATCGTAGGTCGTCCCGTCTTCGTCAACGAACAGCCTGTATGTTGCTGTTGACGATGTGGTATTACAGACAATTATGTTGTGGACAACGCAACGGTCAGTGGTGCTTGGTGAGTAAATCGAGACTGCTGTGGTGTCTGTAGGTCTGGATTGACCTAACTGCTTAGATCTCATGCTGCATAAGCCAATATTAGTATTAGAGCCAATTCGTCATCTGCCTTCTTGATAGCTTGTTCGATCCGGACGATTTCTTCTTGCCGGAGGACTTCCTCGATACGTGCCTTTTCTTCAAGTTCCTTGGCTTCTTTCTTGCCTTTTGCTTCTTGTTTTTCTTGTTCTCTCGTTTCTGTGAATGCTTTTAGTTCAGTCTTGGCTGACTCGAGAGTCTTCTTTAGTTCTTCTAGGTTCTCTAGTTCTTCTTTTGGTTTCTTTTCTGAAGTAACCTTCGGAAGATGAAGCGTCTTCTTCTCTGGTTTTGCCTTCGTCCTGCGAATACGCCGGACAAGTTTCTTCTTTCTGGGTTCTTCTTCATAAGGGAGTGGGGCGTCGTCACCACCCAGGCCATCCCTGCCTAATACAGCAGCGCCAGAATCAACAGTAGCTGAATATTCGGTAAGAGTCAGCGCATCAACTTGCGCTGATATATTCCTGTCATATTGTATTGTTGCCGAGTATTCGGTAAGAATTAAGGCATCAACCCCAACTGAAACATTTACCCCGTAAAAGATACTTGCGGAATATTCAGTAAGCGTCAACGCATCAGTGGCAGCTTCGATATTTCTGGAATAATCCAGACTTGCGGGATATTCGGTTAGTGTCAGAACGTCTACAGAAACATCTATTTCTGTATCAACAGCCAGACTAGCTGAATATTCAGTTAATGTGAGGGCGTCAACCCCTGCCAGAATATTTCTGGAGTAATCAACTGTAGCTGAATATTCAGTAAGCGTCAGTGCATCGGTTGCGGCTTCAA
>Ga0209165_10000717_pt1 | contig 11265 bp, 8 predicted proteins | sample tdAd001_FD_187122 | JGI IMG/M metagenome (GOLD analysis project Ga0209165, IMG submission 187122) | Marine sediment microbial communities from the Atlantic coast under amendment with organic carbon and nitrate - tdAd00.1 (SPAdes)... | ecosystem: Environmental > Aquatic > Marine > Coastal >... | reverse complement strand
CCCTCATGTACGGCTGCCCGAAAGTGCGCGAGGTAGATCTCGCGCAGTGATCGTTCGTCGATCGTCACGTCAACATCCAAACGGGTGTCTTCGATGCTGTTGGCCGCGTAGTGCTTCGGATTGGCCAACGCGTACCGCTGAACTCCTTGTACGAACGCGACGCCCATGCGGGAGAGCAGGTGGACATCTTCGCCGTAGGTCTCTTGAGCGCGACCCCAGCTCGGATGGCGCAAGTTGTTGATCGTGGGTGCGAGTAGAACGTTGCCCCCGATCGCCTTGAGCTCACGGCCCATGGCTGCGCCAATCCGTCGCTCGACCTCGGGCTCCCAGGTTGCTCCGCGCGCCATCCCGACGGGAAAGGTGGTCCCGCCCACTGCGCCGGTTACCCCTCTTGGACCATCAGACATTCTGAACGGCGGTACGCCGAGCCGTTCGACGCCCGGAGCACCCCAAATCAGCCCGCCGTCGGGCAAGACAATGGCGCTGCTCCCCGCCATCTGCGCGACCTTCTCTTCCAGTGTCATCTGGGAGAGGAGCTCGTCGACGCGTCGTTCGACATCGACGACGCTGCTGCTGCTGCTGCTGCAGGCGGCCAGGAAGGCAACCAAGATCAAACTAAGCCATGCGAGTTTCACGGGAACGGATGGTACCCGATCTCAGCCGACTTCCAAGACGACCTTGCCCCTGGCGCGCTTGGTCTCCATGTATCGGTGGGCCTCGGGGGCCTCATCGAGCGGGAAAGAGCGGTCGACGACGACTCTCATGCTTCCTGCGTCTATCTGTTGCCGAAGCCAGTCGAGCTGCTCGCGCCTGGACTTCACGATGACGAGCTTGGCCCGTTTCCGGCGCACGAAAGTCCGGGCTACGTCTTTGAAGATACGCGAGCTCGGGATGGTGTGGACGTAGGTGCCGCGAGGGGTGAGCAAGTGCTCGAGCTTGTCGAATCGGTAGTTGCCGAACACATCGAAGATCGCGTCGAAGCGCTCGTCGAGATCGACCAGGTCCGTCTGGGTATAGTCGACAACTCGATCGGCGCCGAGCTCGGTGACGAGCTCCACGTTCCGGTGGCTGCACACGGCGGTGACCTGGGCGCCTAGGATCTTGGCGATCTGCACGGCAAAGACGCCGACGCCACCCGAGGCTCCGTTGATCAGGACGTGCTGACCTGGCTTCACCTGAGCGTCGTCGCGAAGGGCTTGTAGTGCCGTCTGTGCAGCGAGCGGCACCGCGGCTGCAACGCGTAGCTCGATCGAGGCCGGTGCCTTCGCGAGCTGTTGGGAATCCACAGCCGCATACTCGGCATAGGCTCGACCCGCGAAGTCGTTGATCATCCCGTAGACCAGGTCGCCTTCCGCAAGATCCGCGCCGACCCCGGCCTCCACGACCTCGCCCGCAATGTCGTGTCCGATGATGAGCGGGAATTTCTTGCCAGTCGCCACTTGAAACTTCCCCTTGCGCACCACGACGTCCTTTGGATTCACGCCGATGAAGCGAGTCCTGACGAGGACTTGCCCGCGCGTCGGTACCGGGCGCGGAACCCTTGCCTCATGGAGCATCTCAGGGCCGCCGTATCGGTCGATGACGACCGCGCGCATCGTTTCGTTCGGATGCAGGTGCTTTCCGTATTGTGGTAGCGCGCTCATTTCTTCGCGTAGCGGTAGAGAGAGAGCCCGGAGAGAATCTTGGGCTGAAAGAACGTGCTCTTTTCCGGCATCACGATTTCGGGGTCCTCGAGGCCCGCGTCCGCGACCGCCATGAGGTCGTCGAGGCTCACCGGGTGAAGCGCAACCGCGATGTCGTAGTCGCCCCGGTCGACCGCCGCCTTCATTTCATCGAGTGCCGACTCCGAGTAGTAGTCGAAGTGATTCGGGTCGACGATCATATCGTGGGTCAGCCCGAGCTTCGGATAGAGCTCGCGCTCTAGGATCGCGCAATCGAGTCGTCCGACCACGTCATCGGGTACGTGCTGCGCGTCGAGCTCGAAGCAGCCGTCCTTCGTATAAATGCAGAAGCTGTGCTTTGCGGGCGTGCGGAATGAATCGACCGGGCGGAGCGGAAGGTCCCCCGCGATCTCCGAGAAGGGACGAACTCCATTGATGACGCGATTGTACGCTTGGATGACCGCGTCCTCGGTGACGTAGCAAAGGAAATGGGTCTGCTCGTTGAGGAGGCTTGCGTGGTAGCGATGGTGCCCGTCTGCGATGTAGAGCGGCTCGGTTTCGAGCGCGGCTTGGATGGCGCGTCCGGTTTCGCTCCGCTCCGGAACTCGCCAGACCTTGTTCTCGATGCCTTCGAGCTCGCTGAAGCCGCCAAACTCGCTGGTGAGCTCGTAGAGCGGGTCCGCCTCTTGCTTGGCCTGCTCTAGCGCCGATGCGATCGGAGCTCGGGTCAGCACGAACACCGGGCCGATGTGGAGCCCGGTCGCGCGGCGCATCGCGATGCGTCCCTTCACCTTGTCGTCGAACGTCTTCTCGTGACGAATGATCTGCTTGGCGTTGTACGGCGACACCTCTGCGGCGACGAACACGCCGGTCCGGCGGGCCCCAGGCCAGGTCTGCTCGTATACATAGTAGGCGGGCTCGCCGTCTTCGATGAGCGACCCGTCCGCGACCATTCGCTTCGTCGCCGCACCGGGATCATCTCCCAAGATGATGTGAAACAACGAGATGGGCTCTTCGTTGAGCAGCTTCTCGAGCGGCGTGCCCGGTTTGATCACGTCGTAAGGTGGAGACGCGATCCGAGACACGCGGGCCGGGTCCGGGCGTAGCCCAGTGAGTCCGATCGTGGCGACCATGATAGCTCCTTTAGGGGCTTGCGAATCGCATATTGCCCCTGGAAGTCAAGAGCCCCAAGGAGGCAAAGACAGGCTAGGCGGGGCTGAGCGTTCCGCGGTCGCCGTCGAGCGTGACCAAGTCGCCTGTTTGAAAACGCGAGGTCGCAACCCGGAGGTTGACGACCGCCGGAAGACCGTATTCCCGTGCGACGACTGCGCCGTGCGAAACAGCGCTTCCGACATCGGTTGCGAGGCCGGCGATCAAGCTGAAGTAGGGCGTCCATCCGACATCCGTGATGGGCGCGACCAGGATTTCACCGGCTTGCAACTGGGCCGCTTCTTCGAGTGTCTCGACGACGCGTGCGCGGCCCGTGACCGTGCCACGGCTCACGGGTTTACCGACCAGCGCCCCGTCTTCCCCTTCGATCGGTTGCAGGCGTAGTGGCTCAGGTCGGTTGCTGAAGATCTCAGGAAAGTGAAGCGGCATCTGGTAGTCGATGACTCCGCGTCTCGACACCGCGAGGTCGCCGAGCTCTCGCCGGCCACGAAGGAGATCTCCGAGCTCCTGGTGCGTCAGAAAGAAGACCGCATCTTGGTCCGGAAGCAGGCCTTCCTCGGCCATGTGCGTTCCGAGCGCCCGGTAGGCATGCTTGAACGCGGTCGTGACTGCGACGAGGCCGGACTTCGTGTGCTCTCGGCTCCGAATTGCCGCGTGTGCGAACGGCAGCAGCCTGCGAATGAACGGATGCTCCTCGGCCGCGGTGCCGCGAGTGGCCTCGGGTCGATGCCGTGCGCCGTGTTGGATCCGGGCGCGAAGGCCCGACTGTAGGGAGGTGATCAAAGGCGCCGGATCGACTGCCCACTCCTTTTGGCGCAGCTCCAGCTCCCGGACCGCTCGGTGTCCGTGGCGATCGAGATAGCGTCTGAACTCCTCGCCGGCCTCGCCCCCGTCCGTCGAGCAGAGCCAAGCAAGCGCAGCTTCCGCGTCGGCGGTGGCGAATGCTTCTCCGGCGTCGGGGTTCTTCGCGAGCCGATCGACCACGCGTTCGACGCCTTCGGCGATGTCGGCGCTCTCGACGTCCTTCGCCCCCGCGAGCATCTCAGCAACTTCCGCATGATGCTCCTGGGTGGGCTCCTTTCCCTTGGCGAGGATGCCGAGCAGGATCGGACTGAGGGCGCCCGATGATGCCGAAGACAGCAAATGAAGCTCGTAGGCCAGCCAAACTGCCTCGAGGCTCTCGTCGATTGCACGGTACAGCTGCTGGGCGGTTCCCAGCTTCGGGAAGCTGAGGCTGGATATCAGTGCGTCGAGCTCTTTGCGATGCTTCGCGGCAGCGACGAGGAGAGCAAAGTAACGCGCGCCGTTGATCGCGCGCCTGAGCGCAGAGGCAGGCTCCGGGTCGGCGACCTCTTCGACGTCACGGCCGCAGACCGCGAGGCACATCTGAGTCTTGGTCGAGCCTGCCACGTCGGCTGCCAGCTCGGCGAGCGTAGTCAGATTGATGAAGAGGTGACCGTAGAACATCCCGACGTACCGAACGCCATCGCCCGGCGGGACGTTGGCTCCGATTCGCCGGTAGGCGCGCTGCATGCCGACGTCGATACCGTGCCCGGTAATTGAGAAGGTCAGTGGGGTCACGGCGCCTGGCATCATCTCGCCGATGTTGCACCAGGTGTAGACGTCGTGGGGGTTCGGGTCGGTATCGAGCTCGTTTGGATCGGCGGGAAGCTGTGTGATCGGACGAGCCTGGAGCCAGCGAAGCCCGCCGCCCTGGTCGATCGCCCACTCCATGTCGAGGGGCGCCCCGTATCGCTCTTCGGCTCGCAGCGCTCCGTCGAGTAGGAGCATGAGCTCCGCGTCGCTCAGCACCGGGTCCTCGCCGTGGACATCGCTCTCGAACACAGACCCGTCTCTCGCCAACAGCCAGTGGTCGGGCGTCGCATGCCCGCTGACCAGCGCTTCACCGAGCCCCGCGACCGCGTCGATGACGACTTGATCGCGGCGCGCGTTGACTGGATTCACGGTGAACAGAACGCCTGCTGCGCGCGCCTCGACCATTTGCTGGACGACGATGTTCATCTGGACTTCGCTCTGGCCGGTCTTTTCGTCGCGGTAGGCAACCGCCCGGGCGTTCTCGAGCGAGCGAAGACAGTCCTCGATGGCAACGCGCAGCGCCTCCGTGCCTTCGACGTTCAGCACCGTTTCGTACTGGCCGGCAAACGAAGCGTCGCCCGAGTCCTCTCCGATCGCCGACGAGCGAACCGCTACTTTCCCCGCGCCGATTCGCTGGTAGTGCGCGTCGAGATCGTTGGGGAGACTCCCCGTGCTCGCGCCCGTGACGACGAAGCCGGAAGGCACGTCGAACCCGTAGCCCAGCAGGCGGACCAGCCCCTCGGCCTTGCCACCGACCGCCTCACCCGAAACGGCCTCGAGTGGAATGCACTTGGGCGCAGTCATGCGGGCGCCATGCGGGTTCGCAGCCTGCTGATGATGTCGGATGCGCATTCCTGCGACAGCGGGTAAGGCGAGGCAAACGCGAGCCTTGCGGCAAGCGAGCCGTAGCGCGCGTAGAGGCTCTCGGCGACCTCGCCGGGGTTCCCCACGACGGCGATTTGGCCGAGGAGCTCGTCGTCGATCAAGGCCGCCATTTCGTGCCATCGCCCCAGTTTGGTGAGCTGGCGGAGCTCCGGTTGAAGCTCGCCGCGGCCCTCTGCCTCGAGCACACTGCGATATGCCGGAGTCGACGCGTAAAACGCGACCTGGTTCCGGGTCATGGCTCGCGCGTTCTCGAACTCGGCCTCGTCCTTGCCCGTCACCACGAGCACCTGGGCACATAGCGTGAAGTCGGACAACTGACGGTCTGATGCGGCCAGACCCTTCCGGAGGTTCGGTAGCATGACTTGTTCGAGCGAGCGTTCGGTGTGGAAGGGGTGCAAGAGCATGCCGTCGGCTACCTCGCCTGCTGCTTCGGTCATCTTTGGCCCCACGCCACCCAGGTAGATCGGAGGCGGGCCCCCGGTTGCCGGACCAGGATTGAAGATCGGTGGCATCAGCGTATGCGTGTAGAACTCGCCTCGGAAATCGAGCTTCTCGTTGGCGTTCCAGTTCGCGAAGATCGCCCGAAGGGCGCGGACGAACTCCTTCATGCGGGTGACGGGTTTGCTCCACGGCATGCTGTACCGCGCCTCGATATGCGGCTTGATCTGCGAGCCTAGGCCAAGCCAGAAGCGGCCGCCCGAGAACTGTTGCAGGTCGTGGGCCAGATTGGCGACCGTCATTGGCGTACGCGCGAACGCGATCGCGAGCCCGGTTCCGATCTGTAACTTGGAGTGCTCGGCGGCGAGAACGAGCGGCATGAACGGCTCGTGCGGCCCTTCGAATGTGAAGCAGCCGTCGAAGCCCGCCTCCTCGAGCTCACGGACTCGGGCGGGGATCTGCTTCATGTTGGTGACCACCATTCCGGCGTCGATTTTCATCCGTTCGAGCTCCCGTGAGGAGAAGCTCGTGGCATGAATCGCGGGACACTGTCAAGCAGCGCAGACCCTTGAAACGAGGCCCCAAACGTTCTACTCCGGCTTCCGGAGGTTTCGATGACCGCACGAACCGGGCTTCTCCCATTCTGGAAGAACTACGACCGCAAGCTCTACCTCAAGGCCGCGATTCTCGCCGATGAGCTCGGCTACGATTCATTCTGGATTCCGGAGGCATGGGGCTACGAGATTTTCTCACTGCTCACCGAGGTTGCGGTTCACACCAAGCAAATCAAGATCGGTACAGGCATCGTCAACTGCTTCAGTCGCTCGCCGGGGCTTCTGGCGATGAACGCCGCGACCGTCGATGAGATCAGCGAAGGACGTCTGATCCTCGGACTCGGTACGAGTGGCAAGCGGGTCATTGAAGGCTTCCACGCGCGCGAGTTCAACAAGCCGCTTACCCAGCTACGCGACGTGATTCGAGTGACCAAGACCTTGCTCAGCGGCAAGCGCCTCCACGAAAGCGGCGCGAAGCTCCACGACTACCGCCCATTCGAGCTCGCGATGAAGCCGCTGCGCCCCGACGTGCCGATCTATGTCGCGGCGCTCAAGCAGAAGTCGATCACGTCGATCGGCGAGCTCGCCGATGGATGGATTCCCACCTTCTGGCCCTACACCAAGCTCGAGCAGGGGCACGCCTGGATCGCCGAAGGCGCCGCCAAGGCCGGTCGCGATCCGAGCGACATCGCGACTGCGCCCTTCACGACGGTCATCCCCTTGGGCGATGCGGGAGTCAAAGAGGCCCGCCAGATCATCTCCTTCTACATCGGCGGCATGGGTGACTACTACAAGGAGCTGCTCAGCGGATTCGGCTATGCCGATGAATGCAAGCGCGTCGACGAGCTCTATCGCGACAAGAAGACACGGTCGCAGGCGGCTGATGCCGTGTCCGAAGACATGATCGAGGCGCTCACCATTGCCGGCGACCCGCAGTACTGCATTTCCGAGTTGAAACGCCGCCGCGAGTACGGGATCGACCTTCCAATCCTCAATCTTCCGTCGAATCTGCCCTGGGAGATGGTCGAGATGTTCATCCGGACCATGGCGCCTTCGACCTAGGATTTTTGGCCTACACCCTCCTCTTAGCTAGTCTGGAGGTGTGTTTGGGGGACGCCACGAAGCCGAGGGCACGCTCAGCCGGGGTGCCGGTCTGTGCGCGCTATTTTTTGCACTCGGCTGCAGCGTCTACGACCCGAGCCTAATTCGAAGTGGCGAGAATACCGCTGTTCCGAGTCGTCCGCCGGCCAGTACCAGCTCGCCGGACGACAGCGATTCGATCGTCTTCGCTCTCAACGAGATCTTCCTCAGGCAGACCCCGGAGATGGCGGCCCGCATCGGGATCGACTTGGATGCCACAGTAACGACCGGCCGCGACGATGCGACTTGCGAGCCTCGACTCGAGGACGGCCAGGTGGTGGGCCAGGCAGTGGTCGACGGTGACCGCGGCATCGACAATTCAATTGGCGCGGCTTTGCTACCGACCACTGGGAGCGCTCTTCCGTGCCTCGAGGATAACCTGGCCCTCACGCAGGGGCGCGGAGTCGGCACAATCCTGCTGTGGGTGAAGAGCTGGAACGGACTTCCCAACGACGCGAGTGTGACGGCGATGCTCACGACCGCCGTCGACGGGACGAACGAAGATCCATCACTGGTCGGATTCGACGACAGCGACCCCGTCAATCTGGTGTACTTGAGCGGCAACCCGAATGTCGAGGTGCCAGATCCCGAATGGGATAATCAGGACTCGTGGTTCCTCGACCCGGTCGACTTCGAGAAGGATGAATTCGGCGCACCCAGCTTGGACTTGCCGAAAGCTGAGCAGGTCGACGCGTACGTATCGTCTGGCCGTTTAGTGGTGCCTCTCCTCCCGGGCACCGAGTTCAAACTCATCGCCGGCGACGGCAGCGTAGCGAGCGATGGCGCCATGACGGTAACGGTCAACGGCGGCTTCATGATGGGCGACATCAGCGAAGACCATACCCGCATCGATCGCGGGCTCTTCGCGGGCCGGTTCAGCCTGGAGAAACTCGGTGAGACCACGCCGCAGATCGGCATGTGTACCTTCAACGCGACCGTCATTGGGTCGCTTCTGGGCCAGTTCGCGGACATTCAGAGCTCTCCGGAAAAAGACGGAACCGGCGCAGAGTGTGATGCCTTCAGCACGGGCGTGACGTTCAATGGGGTCGCCGGGCAGGTCGCTGGCCTTGCCTCGGTCTCACGGCCAGCGCTCGCGCCTTGCGCCACGGAGGAACCGGTCGAGACCGATCGCTGCTGCCCGAGCGAATGGCTGTATGGCAAGACCCGGGCCGAGACCTGCGACACGCCGGAAAAGATGATCAAGGCCGCACGGTTCGATGCGCTACCGAGTACGGTTCAGATCCCCGTGCCCGAGCCGGATTTGCCCTAGGACCTCCGTGCTTGGTCGGGTCGTCGATCAGCTGCCTGCGTTTCGGCGCTGTCGCACCGAATCGGCGAGCTGTTCGATCACGGGCACCGTGGCCTCCCAGCTCATGCAGGCGTCCGTGATGCTCTGCCCGTAGGTGAGGTCGGCGCCAGGGTCGCTGTTCTGTCGGCCCCCCACGAGGAAGCTCTCGAGCATCACACCGAGCACACCGGTGCTGCCTTGCGCGACCTGCTGCCCGAGCGCTACGGCCACGCCAGCCTGCTTCTCATGATCCTTGCCGCTGTTTGCGTGGCTACAGTCGACCATCACGCGTCCCTCGAGACCCGCCTCTTCGAGCATCTCCACGGTCTCCGCGACCTGCTCAGGCTGATAGTTCGGCTTCCCGGCTCCGCCGCGAAGGATCACGTGGCAATCGAGGTTGCCCTTGGTTGCCACGATTGCGGTGAGGCCCTGCTTGGTCACCGAGAGGAAGTGGTGCGGGTTGCGGGCTGCTTTGACGGCCTCCACTGCGATCTTCACCGTCCCGCGTGTACCGTTCTTGAAGCCCACCGGCATCGATAAGCCGCTCGCGAGCTCGCGATGGACTTGACTCTCGGTGGTGCGCGCGCCGATCGCTCCCCAGGACACCAGGTCCGCCACGAACTGCGGTGAAATCGGATCGAGGAACTCGGTCCCGGCAGGCAAATCGAGCTCGGCCAGCGCGCTCAGCAGCCCGCGCGCCACGCGGAGCCCGTGATTGATGTCGAAGCTCCCGTCGAGATTGGGGTCGTTGATCAACCCCTTCCAGCCGACCGTCGTACGCGGCTTCTCGAAGTAGGTGCGCATCACGATGAAAAGGTCGTCGGCATGCTGGTCGCGCAACGCCGCCAAGCGCTTGGCGTAGTCGAGCGCGGCCTGCGGGTCGTGGATCGAGCAAGGACCGACGACCACCGCCAGCCGGTCGTCTTTGCCGTGCACGATGTCGCTGATCCGCTGTCGAGCCTCCGCAATCCGCCCGATCGCATCCTCTCCGGGATGGATCTCCTCCATCAGGATGGCAGGTGGCATCAGAGGGCGAAGGCCTTCGATCCGAACATCGTCGGTAGGTGGGCGGAACATGGCAGCGGGATTTCTAGCATGGAAGCCCGTCCCCGTCTCGGATGACCCCTGTTCGGGCGCGCTGTGCTACATCGCGACCTCGTGACCGCGTTCGTCCGGCTCTTTCCCTTCTGGGTCACCCTCGGCGGTGTCGTCGCGCTCATCTACCCGCCGGCGTTCACCTGGTTCCTCGACTACGGACTCATCACGCCGGGCCTTCAGATCATCATGCTCGGCATGGGGCTCACCCTCGAGCTCTCCGACTTCTCCCGCGTTTTTCGAGCTCCCGCGCCCATCCTCTGGGGGGTGCTCTTGCAGTACACGGTGATGCCGCTTCTCGGATGGGCCGTGGGCTATTTGTTTCAACTGCCGACGCCGTTTGCCGTGGGCCTGGTGTTGGTCTGCTGCTGTCCCGGCGGCACGGCTTCTAACGTGATCGCCTACCTGGCGAAGGCCGACGTCGCGCTCTCGGTGTCGATGACCGCGTTTTCGACCATGCTGGCTGCCGCTTGCACGCCCCTGCTCACCACCTGGATCGTCGGTAGCCGAGTCGATGTCGACGGCCTGGGGTTATTCGTGAGCACCGCCGAGGTGGTCCTGCTCCCGGTTGCGATCGGGCTCTTCATGCGGCGCTACCTACCGAGGCTCACCGAAAAGCTTCTCCCCATCGCACCGGCCGCCGCGGTGCTGATGATCGTGCTGATCGTCGCGGCGGTGCTCGGCGCGCGCAAAGAAGCCGTGCTCGAGTCAGGGCTGCAACTACTCGGCGCGGTCGTCACGACGCACACGTTTGGATTCCTGCTCGGCTATTTGCTCGGAGGTTTGAGCGGCGGCTTCGGAAGCGTTGCGCGGACGACCTCTATCGAAGTCGGCATGCAGAATTCGGGACTGGGGGCCGTCCTTGCTCAAGCCCACTTTGCCAATCCGCTGACCGTGATCCCAAGCGCCATCTCTGCGATCACGCACTGCATCCTAGGGAGCGCTTTAGCCGCCTGGTGGTCTCGGCGCCCGGTTTTGTAAGGCATATCGCAAAAGCTCGCGATCTCGTGTTACTGTTTTGTTGTAGTAGTGCTAGATTTTGGTTACTTGGCTCACCAGCTCGGAACCGATGAAACCTCTGCTTAATTTGTTGCTTACGGTCCTCGCGCTCACCGTTTCGGCGTGTAGCGTCTACGACTCCAGCTTGATGGAGAACGGGCTCGCGACTGTGCCGGAGAGGCCGCCTGCGAGCACCAGCTCGAAAGCCGATGATGTCGAGGCGGTCTTTGCGTTCCGCAACATGTCGCTGGACCAGTCCGGTGATCGGTGGAGAAAGATCGGTCTCGACCTCGACGGCATGAACACCACGTCGATCGCGGATGCCGCCGAATGCGTTGCGGCGAACGGAAATCCGCCGCTCGATGGACTCAAAGGAATCGACAACGCCTTCGGTCAGTTTGTGCTTCCGACGGTGGTGAGCTTGATCTCCTGCCTCGAA
>Ga0209165_10000715_pt1 | contig 11270 bp, 8 predicted proteins | sample tdAd001_FD_187122 | JGI IMG/M metagenome (GOLD analysis project Ga0209165, IMG submission 187122) | Marine sediment microbial communities from the Atlantic coast under amendment with organic carbon and nitrate - tdAd00.1 (SPAdes)... | ecosystem: Environmental > Aquatic > Marine > Coastal >... | reverse complement strand
ACCGGCCCCTAACAGGCGCAGGACATCGAAGGCCGATCGCAATTGCAGGTGTACCGCGGAGTTTGAACTGCCGACCGCCTCGCGAAGCGGCAGGAGGATCGGGGATCCGTCGGGCTTTATCTCGATGCCGATCAGACCGAGGAACTCGCGCACACTGTCAACGTGCATCGCCTTATAGTCGTGGATGTCCCAGAAGTACCCCGGCTCGGTCTTGCTCTTGGGACCCGCAACGATGTCCAGCACGCCAGCCAGCCGCAATTGATCATACAGCTCGATGAAGCGTGCGAACGCCGGTGAGGGGAATGCCTCGCCGAACAGCGGGTTTCGCAGCCCGTTGACGTGGCGGACCGCCAGCGAGAACACACGGCCCGGGTGACTGGACCCGCTGCCGATGAGAAGCCACTGGTCTATCGAGACGGGGGACAGCATGCGCCGTGTGAATTTCTCACCACTCAGCGGTACATAGGAAATGGTGGGGTTCTCCTCGTAGGCGACGCCGGCCGACAGCGGAACCAGGTTGCCGGCGTAGCTGTCGCTGTCGCCGATGCCGATGTTCGCCGCTGCCTGGGCGCTGAATTGAAGATTCGCCGTGACGCTGGCCACCGACATCAATCCGAAGGTCTCGTCGTAGCGCAGTCGAACCAGCATGTTCAGGGTCTGCTCGTCCTCCGTACGGTTGATCACTTCGGTATAGCTCCCCCGCCCGGCCGTGATGGATTGCGGACCAACCACGGCGCAGCCGCATAAACCCAGCGCGCCCACGACGAGCAGGACGCTTTTAGCGCGAACAAGGCGGACGATGAACGCACGGAAGATCATAGCCCAGAAACACGGACAGACGTGACCGCTAATATCACCCATCGGTGCTACCCCATCGATTGGTTTTGTTACTGCAGGAGCACCGGGTAAAACCGTGAGTGGCTCCCCGTTGGGATCAACCTGCCCGGAATTCCCATAACCATAGTATAGCCGGCCCGCAGCCGGGTGGCCTGCTTTACAGGCTGTCCAGTATTGCCTTCTTCTTGGACTTGTACTCGGCCGGCGTGATGTAACCGGAAGCCTCACCGTTGCCCGAAAGCCGAGCGCCACCGCAAGCGTCTTTGTTTGGCTGACCCGAAGGAATCCGCCCCTTCCACTCACATTGCTGCGACCTGCGTGACAGCCGGGACAACAGAAATAACGCTGGACACCCAGCACCTCAAGTGAAGGCGGTGCCGAACTTGCCGCCACCGGTAGACCACAATGAAAACAGCTAGCATCCTGAGACGCTGAACTATCCGCGTCAGGCGCAGGCGTATCGACGCCTGCGCCTGACTCACGGTCGGTTGCGGGTAACGGATCGAGCATAGTCCAATTTTATACTACGCCCGCGCCGGCTGCCGGGCTTTGCCTATTAGAAGTAGTTCCTGTTCCACGCTTCCCAATCGAGCGCATTTGCTTTGTCGCGACAGTCATGGATTGCGTCAGCCAGGGAGCCCAGGCGGGCGGCTGCGCTCATGAAACGCAGGGCGCAAGCGCGAGCGTCCTCATCGCCGGCGGCCGATCGGCGGAGATCGTCACCCCGAGACTCGATTTCGCGAACGAGGCTGCTGGTGTCCGGCAGGTCCGGGATCGGCTTCAGGGCTGCGAGCGAGTTCGTGATCAACTGGAACGATTCGACGCAGGCGTCATAGAAGCGGCCGAGCAGCTTGCGCATGGGCTGGTCCAGGGCCTCGACAGATGGTTGGCCGACACGCTCTGCCGCAGGAAGACGCAGGGCCAGATGCTCGATTGATTCGATTAACGCTTGCGTCTTGTGACGGTCGTTGCCCGGCACTCTCTTGTAGTTGATCGCACTCGACCAGGTCTGCAGTTGCTTGAGGACAGGCTGCCATCGCTCCTGGCCGGTGCTGATGATCGCCACTCCCGCAGGCGTCCCCGGCGCGCGCTCCTGGAGTCCTGTTATGAATTGGCCGCAGCCGGCAAATAAGGAACGAACCTGCTTCCAGAACTCACGCTCAGGCACCACCGAGGAGAACAGGCCGAAGACAGCCAGTGCGCCCCCGAACCCGCCGCACAAGCCGAGCCACATGTTGACGAACGAGCTGAAGGAATATGACTGCCCCTCCTCGTCGAGCGACAGCAGGGCGATGACAAAGATCGCCGAGAACAAATATTGGATCATCTTTTGCGGTTTACTGGCCATCATATAGAGAAGCGGAAAGAGCGCCACGCAAAGCCAGGGTATCAGCTGCTGATACTGGCTTATGCCGGGCATGATCCCAAAATAGAGGGGCGCGGCAATCGCGGCGCCGATGACCAGGCTGAGCAGCAACTGGCGACCGACCAGTATCAATGGGAGCAACGCGCCGAGCGCAATCGCGATCGTCGCGAACACCATCCCGAGCATTAACCCCATCGGCCATTGCGTCTGGATGTAGAACCAGCCAAGCAGCAGAATCACCAGGCCGCTTCCCGCGGCCTTGCGCGACTTCACGCTCGTCAGGCTGAAGGACTCGCGCGGCGGCGCCGGGCGAGGCGGAGGGACCTGCTCGGGGTCCTCGACCCCGGCGAGAGTCGCGCTCACCATTGAAACCTGTCTTGCCAGATCGCGCAGGCTGCCTGCGAGCATGGCGGCGAAGGCCGTGTCGGGGGTTCCGGGTTGATCGATATGCGCTGCGGCTCCCCCATCGGACGCGCGAGGGCTCGCCGTGCTGTCGCGCGGACGCGCCAGATCGCGCACCAGCTCCTGCATGTCACCCTCAATCTTTTCCAACATGGAACGCAGGTTGTCCGGACCGGCAATCAGCGACCTCCCTGCCTGATCGTCGCGAGGGCTCTCGATGCTCTCGCGCACGACAAGGATGGCCAGTAGCAGATTGTGAAGCTGATCGACCAACCACTCGTAGCCGGCGTGAAACTGCCTGAAACGTTCGGTATCGTTGGCGGCCGCGTCCAATGTGCCGCGCAGTGCGGCGAGCGCCTTGACCTGAGCCGTTCCAGCCTTTCCCAAGGCGTCCGGATCGGGCTCAGCGCCGGCCAGCGCCCGGCTCATGAGTGACAGCAAACCGCGGCAACCATCCATGAAGCCATGCAGTTGGCGTTCAAAAACCGTCCCGGCCTGAATGGGCCAGAATATCCCGTGAACGAGAAACATAATGACGACCGCCAGGCAGATGGTCGATGACCGCATGACTGCGATCCCGAATGCGTTCGAGAAGTCCTGTGTGGAGAAAAAGCCCACCAACATCGCGGTCACGGTGAAGATCAGCCATGCGTACGGGTAGCGGCTCACTTGCAGGCGGTAAACGCCGAAGCTGGTCAGCAACGCCGCGGCCACGATGAAGGCAACGCGATCATGGGCAAACAGCGCGACCAGGGCCAGGCCGGTGATCGCGCCGCTCAGGGTGCCGGCGATGTAGAGCATGGCTTTCTTGTAGGTCGCCCCCAGGAAGGGCGTCTGGAGCACGCAGATGAGGATGGCTCCGAAAGACGGCTTCCAGTCCAGCTGCAGCGCGATCGCCAGGTCGAGGACCAGCGCAAGGCAGGTCTTGAGCGCGATCTGAACGCTGGTGGCATCCAGCTTCGGAAGAAAGCGCTTCACACGTTAGTCTTCCCGCGAAGGCCGGATCGCCACCGAAGCCGTCATTCCGGAGACCAGCTGGATGTCTTCGGGAACGTCCTCCAGACGGATTCGCACCGGCACCCGCTGCGGCAAACGGATCCAGTCGAACGTCGGTTCGATCTGGGGCACCAGGTTCGACGTGCCCTCGGTATCGGCGATGTCCGGGGGATCGATCGCGTAGCCGATGCTGTCGACGACGCCCTTCAGCTCGGTGTCCGGGTGGCTCATCAAGGTGATGATCGCGCGATTTCCCCGCTTGATGTGTTTCAGCTTGGACTCCTGGAAATAGCCATCCACCCGGAAGGAACTGCTGTCGACGAACGCCGCAATGGGGGTGCCGGCAGAACCGAATTGCCCCTCATTGACATCCAGGTTGGTGGTGAATCCGTCAAACGGCGCGTTGATCGAGGTCCAGCTCAAGTTGAGCCGTGCCTCCTCGAGCTGGACCATGGCTTCCCGGATGCGCACGTTGGCGTCGCCGGGCTCGCCGAGGTTGGCTCTTGCCTGGTCGAGATCGGCCTTCGAGGAAGCCAGTGCGGCCTCGGCCTCGCTGAGGGAGGCCCGCGCACTGTCAACTGCCGCCTGGAGCTCCAGGACCGTCGCCGCCTTCTTCTCCGAGTTCTCCACCGAGCCCGCCTTATCACCGAGGAGACGCCTCGCGCGCGCGGATTCCGACCTGGCGTTCGCCAAGGCCGCCTGCCGTTGTTTGATCATGGCCCGCGCGGCAACCATGCCGGCTTCGCTTTGAAGGACCTTGGCTTCGGCCGCCTTGACCGCGGCTTCCAGCGCAGCAACGTCCTCGCTGGCCTGTTGCAACTGGACCTGCGCCGTATCAGCGGCCAATTGATAAGAACTGGGATCGATCCTGAAGAGCAATTCGCCCTCGCGGACGAACTGATTGTCCTGCACCGCGATCTCGACGATGTAGCCCGACACCCGCGGTGCGATCTTGACGATGTCCGCCCGCACCTGGCCGTCCCGTGTCCACGGGTCGTCTGTCCAGCGTTGGTAGACGACATACGCGAGCACGACGGCCACGAGGACCAGCAGGAGCGTTGGCAGTTTCGAGATGATGTTCTTCATGATGTCGGGGGCAGTTGGCATCGTCATGGGTCAGGGCGCAATGATGAATAGAGCAATGAGTGCTGTTGCCAGCAACCACAACGCGGCGTTGGCCAGCGGCGGATGCCAGAAGAAGCGGCTGATGTGCGTCAGGTTGAGCAGCTTGGCAAAGACCCTCGCGCACACCAGTCCGGCCACGATCGCCACGAACAGCGGGGGAAAGTACATGCCGAGAATCTGGACCTCTGATGGGACGCCGGCGAGCATGGCTATTACCGACCCTCCCGCCCGCGACCGGGCTCGGCCTTCGTCCGCGGGACAAGATACGTCTCGTCCGTGTCCTCGGGTCGCTGGAATCCCAGATCCGTCGTGGACGAGTAGTCCGGTGGCGCCAGGATGTTGCCCCAGTTGGTGCGGCTGCGCATCTCCTCAGTCATCGCCGCCGGGATAAACTCGCGTCCGATTCGCAACTCCCAGCCGCCACCGAGCGCCTTGTAGGCGCCGATGAGGCTGGAGGCGACCCGCCCCTCGGCCGTCGCCTGGCTGTCCTGCTGAGTGCTCAGGTTCGCGGCGGCGATATCGACGCGCAGGAAGTCAGTCTCGCCGTCCTTGTACTGGATGGTCGACAGCTCGAATGACTGCCGCGTGCTCTCCGCGCTCACGGTCAGGTAGGCGAGCTGCTCGCGCGATTTAAGAAAGCCGTACAGCGAGGACTCGACCTCCGCTGCCGCCTGCAGCACGGTGTTCTGATAGTTCACCGCAGCCTCCTGGAAAGCCGCGTCCTGCACGCGGATGTTGTTCCTGACCCGGCCGTAGTTGAGGATCGGCCAGCTCAATGTCGGGCCGATCGACCAGACCCGTGAACCACGTTCGAACAGGTTGTTGCGAAGGGACCCATTGTCGGCATCGGATGCTTTGTACCCGAATGAACCCCCAACAGAGATTGACGGAAACAGGTCAGCGGTCGCGATGCCGACCTGCTCGCTCTGGAACGCCGCGGCGCGTTCCGCCGATCGGACGTCGGGCCGGCGCCGGAGCAGGTCCGCCGGCACGCCGATCGCCACCTGGGCCGGCGCCGCGGGAATCCCGGAACCACCGGCAAGCGCCTGTTCGAGCTCGCCTGGCGTTCGACCCAGCAGCACACTCAGCGAGAGTTTGGCGTCGCGCAGCGACGACTCGAGACCGGGCACGCTGGCTTGTGTGTTGGCCAGCGTCGCTCGCGCCTCGCTGACATCAAGCTGCGACACCTTGCCGTTTCGGTAGCGCGACTCCGTGAGCTCCAGCGACTGGCGCTGCAGCGCGACGTTTACCTTTGCGAGTTCGATGCGTCGCTCGAAGGTTCGAATCTCGACGTAGGTCAGCCCGACCTCGGCGACCAGGGTCACCAGCACGTCGTCGTAGTCCGCGATCGAGGCCAGCAGTGCCGCGTCCGCGGCGTGGATGTTGCGGCGGAACTTCCCCCAGAAGTCGAGCTCCCACGCCGCATCGAAGCTCAGGCCCGCGTTCTGGTAGGACGGGCGCGGGAACGGGATACCGTTGGCGTCGTTTTTAGTATTCTCGTTCTCGCTGTAGTCCGCCTGGATTTCCTGTTCCTGCGGAAAGAACTCACCGACGGCGATGCCGCGAGCGGCCCTGGCCTGGATCACACGCAACCCCGCCGCCCGCAGCGAGAGGTTCTGCTCGTACGCCTCATGAACCAATCGGGTCAGCACCGGGTCATCGAACGCCGTCCACCATTCGCGAATCTCCGCGGGCTCGTCCTGGAGCGCCGGCGCGGACTCGAGCCATGACGAATTGACGCCCGCTTCCGGCCGCACATAGTCCGGGCCCACCGTGCACCCGCCCAGGCCCAGGACAGCGACCGTAATCACGATCAGGACCCGGTAAGCGGATAACGCTTTCGCAGTACGTTGCTTCTTCATGTGTCCTCTGCGCTGATCCGGCCTGCACCTGCGGATAGACTCAATGACTATCCGTCGGAGGTGGCATGGTTTGCCGCAGCGCATACACTGCAACAGCAGCGATCAGGCCGTTGATGAGTATACCAAGAAGCCCGGTCAGAATAGCGACCACGCGTCCTGCAAGCGTCACCGGGGCGATATCTCCGTAGCCGATGGTTAACCCGGTGACAAGGGTGAAGTACAGAGCATCTGCAAAGGACATTTTTTCAAAATAGGCGATCGCCGCCGCATTGACCATGAGCCAGACGATCAGGCCATAGATGATGCCCTGGATTTTCCAAAGGGCATGAAAAAAATGGTGATTGAAACGGGTAATACTTGATCTCATTTAAGGGGGCACCTCTGCTGCAACGACGCTCACGCGAGTCACGCAGCCCGCAACATGCAAGCATAACAGCAAGACATCGTTATGGTTCGATGTTGCCGGGTTCAGGATTGGAACCGCGCTGCTGTTTATAGGCATTTACGACGTCATCTTTCGTGGTATAGAAAGCGTCCTCACCGACCAGTTTGCTGAGTTGATAGCGGCTTTCGGTTCTGACATCCTCCATGACCTCCGTAAATACGAGTCGTATGCCCTGCTCCTTCAAAGTAGCGTAGATTGAGCGCAGGGTCGCGGCAGCGGAGAAGTCCACATCATCGACCGCCGATCCATCGATGCAGAACCAGGACACGGGTGGTTGTGCGTCCTTGACCAGCGCCTGGACCTGTTCCGAGAGCTGTTCGGCGTTTGCATAGTACATGCTATGCGTGAAACGGTAGATGATCAGCCCCGGTTCAGCCTGGGCGTGCGTCGTCACCGGCTGTGCCAGCCAGCCACCCGTTGCGGCCGGTACGACCACCGCGTTTTTCGGCCGGTAGCCGCGCCGGGTGTGATCGATCAGCGACAGCACGATGGCAAGGATGATGCCCTGCTCGACGCCCACGAACACGACCGTCAGCATCGTCAGCAGGGCTACCCAGAACTCCGATCGCCGCTGGGCGAAGATGCTGCGCATACCCTTGAGATCGATCAGGCCGATACCGATCAGGAACACCACCGCCGACAGGACCGCATCCGGCATGTAGGCCAATGGCCCGGTGAGAAACAGCAGCACCAGCAGCACGATCACGCCGGTGAAGAGCAGCGACAACTGGCTGCGCCCGCCGGCGCTGTCGATCATCTGGGTCTTGGTCGGGCTGCCATTGACGACAAAGGTGCCGGACAGGCCGGCGCCGATATTGGCCAGCCCCAGACCGACCAGGTCGGTGTTCTCGCTGAAGCGCTCATTGTAACGCGCGGCATAGGCGCGCGAGGTCGCGGCGCTCTGTGCCAGGATGAGCACGAACATGGCAAACGCCGTGGGCACCAGTTTGCCGATGAGCTCCCAGCTCCACTTGGCATCCGGTAGCCCGATGTGCGGTAGACCGCCCGGGACGGCACCGAGCACATGCACGTGTTCCTTGAGACCCAGCGCCCAGCTGACGACGATGGCGCCGATCACGGCGATCAGTGCCCCCGGTATTTTCTTCGAAATCTTTTTCGAACCGACAATGACCACCAGCACACTGAGCGCAATAGCCAGCGCATAAAAATTGACCTGTTCGATCTGCTGAACATCGTTCCAGATCTTCTGCAGGGTACCGTGCCCGCCGCCCTTCAGCCCCAGCATGCCGGAGACCTCACCCAGCGCGACCTGTAGACCGACCCCGGTGAGGAAACCGATCAGCACCGTGCGCGACAGAAAGTCCGCCATGAATCCCAGGCCGATGATGCGGGCCAGTATCAGAAACCCCGCAGCCATGAAGGCGAGCACCGCGCACAGCGCCAAGTACTCATCGGAGCCGGTGGCCGCCAGTCCCACCAGGCCGGCGGCGAGAATGGCCGCCGTCGCCGAATCGGCGCCGACCACCAGGTGTCGTGAAGAGCCGAACAGGGCGAACAGGGCCATTGGAATGAGGATGGTATAGAGACCGTAGATCACCGGCGTGCCGGCAATCTTGGTGTAACCCATCACTTCGGGAATCGCCAGCGCGGCCAGGGTGAGGCCGGCAATAAGCTCGGTCGGGATCTGGGCGCTTTTTATCGGCAACACACCCTGCAGGATCGGCAGGCGGAAACCTTCGGATTTGTTATTGGTTGTTGCCATGAAATTCTCCTCCGGAAGCTCTGATTTATTTAACGAACCCTCACAGGTTGCGCTGTACGCATACGCAGGACTCTTTTAGTGTTTTTGTAGGGTGACAAATTCCGGCTGGTGTTCGACTCAAAAGGTTCTACCGATATAACCTGGCAAGCCACGCGCTTCCGAGCTGCGCACCAGAGACATGGCCTGTTCAACGACCTCCTCACCGTCAGCCGTTAAATGCAGACGGCCTTCCTCATCCACGCTAAACGCGAAGTCGTCAAAGCTGCTTTTGCCGGCGAGGACGTCCTTGTCCTCGAGAACCCGCTTGCGGAAAAAATCGGCCCATTTGAATTCGGAAAAAGGCACAGTATTCTTTATGTAACCTTGTTTTGAGCGCACGATCCAGGCCAGGCTGCGATAGGCATCATACTGCATGTCCTCGATTTTTTTTGGCAGACGCTTGGGTGGTTGAGGCCCCCCGCCGTCCCTTTCGTATAGATACACCCAGTTTCGTTCGTACATCGTTTTCCAGAAATACACGTCGTTCTCGACCGCACTCGCATTCCACACGACCTCTACCAGTACGCATATCTGGTTCCCCAACTCGTCATGGAGTGCTTCGTACAAGGCGCGCACCAGATGGTGGTGATCCACCAGATAGAACTTGTTTTTTCGAACCACCACGGGAACCGGTCGGACGACGAGGTAGTCATGAAGTTTTTGCGGGCTATGCTTGTGTTTGTGTCGCATTCGCTTGCTCTTGATGTCCACTTCCGCCTTACCCACCGCGAACTGGGTCGGAGACAGATCGCCAATCTTCAATTGGTGGATCCCCCCGGGCTGGGCGTCTTTGGGACACATGGGATATTTGCTTTTACAGATGAGCTTGCTCATTACGCAGTTCTCCTCGCTCTAGTTTTTTACCTGTATATGCTTGATATGCTTGGGCTTGCCATGTTCAGGTTCCAGACCCCCAGACCCTAAGGATAGTAGTAACGCCCGGGTTTGACCACATTTTCATCTCGCGCAAGTCGCGTCGCGGAACTCTGGAAAGGATCTCAACCCGATACGCCAACGCGGACCCTGACGATGGTGGGTTACTCATGAGGGATAACCGTAGCAGAGAATCCGCGGGGGTCACATGGGCCTCACGGCCCATATCATGGCCCATTTTTAACGGGTCGGAGGTACTCGAGAATGGCTTTCATCTACCTCCGACCCTTCCTTATCGAACGGGTCGGAGGTACTCGAGAATGGCTTTCAACTACCTCCGACCCTTCCTTATCGGCCATCGCCTTTTCGGGGCCTGCATCGTCCTGCCGGCATAAGGACACCAGCAGCTTTTCTATGCGTTCAACATGGCTGTTGATGGTCTCCAGCAGTTCATCCTTGTTTTTCAGCTCGTGCCAGAGTTCCCGCAGGGGTTCGACGTCAATCTTGCGGCAGGATCTGTGCAGAGCGAACAGTCCGATAATCCAGACCAGGACGCTTAATGCGATGATCCCGCCATAGAGCAACGCCGGTGAGGTCCCGGCAAGGTAGCCGAGCGCGCCGCCGGCATAGATGGCAATCACCGTCACCAGGTTGGCGATGTCGCGGTAGGGAATAAAACGGAGAACGTTCAGCGACTTTAATAACCTGGACAGGGCAAAGGCATAGGCCTTTTTCCGCCCCTCCGGGACATCGAGGATGTACGTTATCTTGGCGACGATCTCACCGGAAACGCTGCGGCCGATATGCCACCACAAGAGCTGGTTCCACGCCCAAATCGGCAGGGCGCAGGCAATGGATAGCAGCAGCAGGGTGACGGGGTTCAATTCTCTCAGGTACTCCGGGCTGATGGTAAGGATGATGACCAGCCCCGAGATAAGAACCGTGACAATGGGAACAAGCAGTTGCAAGCCGCTTTCGCTGCGTGGCCGGATACTTTGCTGGATGCTGCCGAAATTCATAGACTGCTCCTGACCCCTTCCCTTTACCGGTTTAGCTTAATAAAAGCCTGAAAGTCCTCTGACTCTCTCAATATCTTTCGCGCTGCCGCGATGAGGCGATCGACCTGCTCATCGCTGAGGTCAAAGTTGGTGCCGATGCTGTTGAGGAAGTCGCGTTCATCGTCATCCTTGACATGATTAAAGCTGACATTGGCGAAGTGAAAAGTGACCGGCCGCTCTGCTGTCGACTTATCCTTCACCCAATTTTCAAAGGTATCGCGTACCAGCTGAACGGTGTCCTCGCTGTAGCGGCTGATCTGGTCGGCGCTGACGCTGCCAATGACTTCGAACAATGAGGGTGCATAGCGCTCCAGAATCCAGTCGGATTTATGTTTCGCATACGCATTCACCGAAATAATGATGATACGGCGTGCCTCCAAGTGCAGATGATCGCGGGCGGAGGCCGCGGGATCATCGACGAAGCTCAGGGTATCGTAGAAGGCGCGCATACCCAGGTTATCGGAGATACCGCCGTCGACCAGGTGCAGCCAGGGCCGTTTTTTCCGGTCCAGGTAATCCTGAACACGCCGCGCCTCTATTTTCT
>Ga0209165_10000714_pt1 | contig 11272 bp, 8 predicted proteins | sample tdAd001_FD_187122 | JGI IMG/M metagenome (GOLD analysis project Ga0209165, IMG submission 187122) | Marine sediment microbial communities from the Atlantic coast under amendment with organic carbon and nitrate - tdAd00.1 (SPAdes)... | ecosystem: Environmental > Aquatic > Marine > Coastal >... | reverse complement strand
CGATGGATAGTATTCCGCGTATTTCCCGCGCACAGAAACTGGACGCCCTGAGTTCGATGGCCAATATCGCCGGATATCGCGCGGTCATCGAGGCTTCCAACCTGTTCGGTCGATTCTTCTCCGGCCAGATTACCGCCGCGGGCAAGGTCCCCCCGGCCAAGGTGCTGGTGATCGGTGCCGGGGTTGCCGGTCTTGCGGCCATCGGCACCGCCAAGTCACTCGGCGCCATTGTGCGCGCCTTCGATACCCGGCCTGAAGTGAAAGAACAGATCCAGAGTATGGATGCCGAATTCCTGGAGCTCGATTTCGAAGAAGATGGTACCGGCCAGGGTGGTTACGCCAAGGTCATGAGCAAGGAGTTCATCGATGCCGAAATGGACTTGTTCGCCGAACAGGCGCGCGATGTCGATGTCATTATCACCACCGCGTTGATTCCCGGTAAACCGGCGCCCAAGCTGATTACCAACGCGATGGTGATGAGTATGAAAGACGGCAGTGTAATCATCGACCTGGCGGCCGAGCAAGGCGGTAATTGCGAAGGTACGGTACCCGGCAAGGTGGTGACCAGGTACGGTGTCAACATCGTCGGTTACACCGACCTGCCGAGTCGGCTCGCGGCGCAGTCGAGTCAGCTCTATGCGACCAATATTTACAACCTGATCATGGAGCTATGCCCCAATGCGGACGGTTGCACCGAGATCGATATGGAAGACGAGGTAGTACGCGGTGCGACCGTGGTTCACCAGGGTGAAGTCACCTGGCCACCTCCGGTGATTGCGGTCGGTGCGGAGCGCAAGCCGAGTTTCGGCGGACAGATACTCAAGTCCGAGTCTGAGCCGGAAGAAAAAATCAAGGCGGAGCCGAGTGCGTTCGTCAAGTTAATGCAGGGTGCGTGGATGCCGGTAGTTCTGGCCGGACTCGCCCTGTTCGGACTCGGGCAGGTGGCGCCGCCATCGTTCATGGCGCATTTCACCGTGTTCGTGCTGTCCTGCTTCATCGGTTACATGGTGGTCTGGAACGTGAGCCCAAGCCTGCATACCCCGCTGATGAGTGTCACTAATGCGATCAGTAGCATTATCATTCTCGGGGGGCTGACCCAGATTTCAGCGCCCGATAACCTGATCTTCATTCTCGCCGGAATCGCGGTGTTCATAACCTGTATCAACATCGTCGGTGGCTTCTCGGTCACGCAACGCATGTTGCAGATGTTCAGAGGGTAAACGGCCATGTCTCCCAGCCTGATTACGGTTTCCTATCTTGGCGCAGCGGCGCTGTTTATTCTTGCGCTCGGCGGCCTGAAAGCCAACGACACCGCGCGCCGCGGCAACATGTTCGGCATCGTCGGCATGATTATCGCGGTGCTGGTGACCATCGCCGCGTTTGTCAGCAACAAGCTCGAAATACTGATCGTGATCATGGTGGCGGGCGGTGCGCTCGGCTTTATCCTGTCGCGCCGTGTACAAATGACGCAGATGCCGGAACTGGTGGCAATTCTGCACAGCCTGGTCGGGCTCGCCGCGGTGTTGATCGGTTTTGCCAATTTCATGGATACGTCGCTGCAATTCACCGGGGTCGATAAAACCATCCATGAAATCGAGGTTTTCATCGGCATCGCTATCGGCGCACTGACCTTTACCGGCTCGGTGATCGCCTATGGCAAGCTGAGCGGCATGCTTGGCGGACAACCGATGCTGTTGCCGGCACGCCACTGGCTCAACCTGGTCATGTTTGTCGCGGTTATTATCGTCGCTATCAAATTCGTCGGTGAATCCGACCATCACCAGGCGATGATTTACCTGCTGATAATGACCACGATCGCGATGTTGTTCGGCATCCACATGGTGGCCTCAATCGGTGGCGCCGATATGCCGGTCGTCATCTCAATGCTGAACAGTTATTCCGGTTGGGCCGCGGCCGCGACCGGGTTCATGCTGTCGAATGATTTACTGATTGTCACCGGCGCGCTGGTCGGCAGCAGCGGCGCTATTTTGAGTTACATCATGTGCCGGGCGATGAATCGTCAGTTCATCAGCGTGATTGCCGGAGGCTTTGGTACCGCGGGTGGTTCTTCCGCTGGTGTCAGCGTTGAGGGCGATGTGCAGACCATCGATACCGCGGGCGTCGCCGAACTGTTGAGCCAGGCCAAAGAGGTCATGGTGGTTCCCGGTTACGGCATGGCCACCGCGCAGGCGCAGCATGCGATCGCGGACATTGCCAAAACCCTGCTCGACAAGGGCGTCAATGTACGTTTCGGGATTCATCCGGTGGCCGGGCGCATGCCCGGACACATGAATGTGTTGCTGGCGGAAGCCAAGGTACCTTACGACATCGTGTTCGAGATGGATGAAATCAATGACGATTTCCCTGACATCGATGTGTCCATCGTGGTCGGTGCCAACGATACGGTCAACCCGCTGGCGCAGGAAGACGCCGACAGCCCGATCGCCGGCATGCCGGTGCTCGAAGTCTGGAAAGGCCATACCACCGTGGTGCTGAAGCGCGGCATGGCCGCCGGTTACGCCGGCGTCGATAACCCGTTGTTCGTCAAGGACAATACGCGCATGCTGTTCGGTGACGCCAAGGAAAGCCTGGACCTGCTCGCCAAGGCCATCTAGCGGTTTACTGTCATCCCGCGGCTTGACCCGATGCGTCGGACCGGCGGGATCCAGCAGGTTCCGTAAAAGAAGTGCGCTGCGCGCGATTAAACCACTGGATTCCGGCCTGCGCCGGAATGACTCCCCTTGACCTTATCCCTGCTCTTCCTGCGACGTCATTCCTGCGCCAGATAGAATCTACCAGCCTGCCACGAAGCGTTGAATGGATGGCATCCGGAATTGCGAATTAGTTCGTATCAAAAACCTCGATTGCGTCTCGAAATCAAAAACTCGCAGGACGATTTAACTCATTTGGGTGATGCGCCAGGTCGGGTGAATACTCAATATCGACACCAACTTTTATGGGCTGGCAATATGTATCCAACAACAAAAATTTTACTGACCCTTGCGTTGCTTGCACTACCGGGTACCCAGGTATCCGCGGCGACGATGGACGGTGCGCTGAATAACCTCAACGAGTACAGTTTCAACACGCTGGCCGTGCCGAACCCGAAACATAATACCCATAATCATGGCAGCGCCGGTAGCGAAGCAGATGATGGTAGCGGTGGCGATAAATGGGATATCAACTACCTCGGTACCGATATCGATAGATCAGGTGCGACTTCCATGTTCCAGTTCGGCGCTGTTGGTGGCAACATCCTGAGTGGCCAAAACAGTCAGAGTAGTCAAGATCTCTTCCTCAGTGATTTGGCGCTTAGCGTACGGGCTCCCGGCAGCCCACCGGTTGAAGACCCAACGATAAACGATACAGGTTCCACGGGATGGAATTACGCGATTCGCCTGCTCGGCCTGGTCGACAGCAAAGATTTGAAAGACAATCAAAAACAGGCTGACTTCGAAGTATTTGAATTTGTCGATGGTTCATCCTGGGAAGGCAGAAATATCTACAATAGAAACCCCGACGGCTCACAGGGGCATGTCACCCGGACGTTTGAAATGATGGATGGCCAGTCAAAAGGAACGTTCAGTGGAATATATACCGACAATGGCGGTGACGAAAATGTTCTTGAGGGTGCCTTCAGGCTCAGTTTGTTAAGTCTTTTCGACGAGGCCACTGGTGGCTCCATAATTAGTTATTTGACGATGTCTTGCGTTAATGACGAGGCGATCGTTTACGCGGATATCGCCGCGGTACCGGTGCCCGCGGCGTTCTGGTTGTTCGGAACGGCTTTGCTTGGATTTATCGGCATTAGCAGGCGAACGGCTGTTTAGTGCCTTTGTCGAGACCAGTCGATGCTTCTTCAATTACCTAATTACCAATGTCCTGTGCTAACGACCATGTTCTCGTCCAGGCAAAAGTTTCTCCGGTGCCCTTACCGTCCGCGGTATGGTTGTTCGGCTCAGCGCTTATTGGTTTCATCGGCATGAGCAGACGCACCAGGGTTTAGGTGGTTTCTGAACCCGAATTTTAAAGCAGCTTCGGCTGCTTTTTTTTTAACTGACGAGAAACTGCGACGGCGGCTTGATCCGGCCGCTAGTCTACCGACACGGTGCGACCCCTGGCCCAGTGGCGTAACGCGCTGATCTTGTCGTCCATCAGTACCGACAGGGGTTTGGTTTTGTCAATTTCGCGGATTATATCGGCGGTTGTTATCACCGCACCGCGTTCATGCGTCGCGTAGATCGCCGATACCACCAGTTGCTCGATTTCGGCCCCGGAAAATCCCTGCGTCAATTGCGCCAGCTGCTCGATATCCAGTTGCAACTTGTCCAGCTTGCGCTTGTCTGCATGTATGGTAAAAATGCTGGCGCGTACCTCGGCCTCGGGCAGGTCGACAAAAAAGACTTCGTCGAGACGACCCTTGCGGATCAGTTCGGGTGGCAGCTTTTCAATATTGTTCGAGGTGGCGACGATAAAAACCGCGTGCGTGTTTTCCGCCATCCAGGTCAGCAGGGTACTCAGCAGGCGTTGCGAAGTACCGTCGTCATTTTCGTTGACCGCAAGACCTTTCTCCAGTTCGTCGATCCACAGTACGCAGGGCGACATGACTTCCGCGGTCTGCAGTGCCTTACGGATATTACGCTCGGTTTCGCCATAGTACTTGTTATACAAGCTGCCGACATCGAGGCGTAGCAACGGCACGTTCCAGACTCCCGCGACCGCCTTGGCGGCTACGCTCTTGCCGCAGCCCTGTACGCCAAGCAGCAGTATCCCTTTGGGAACGTTCATGCCGGGAATATTCACTGTTTGATGGAAAAACTTCTCGCGTTGCATGAGCCATTTTTTCAGTTTCTTCATGCCCGCCAGCTCGGCAAAATTGCTGGCGTCGAACTCGCATGAAAGCACACCGTCCAGGTTCAGCAAGCGGTATTTTTCCTGCATGACTTCGGGTATATCGTTTTCGGTAATCGCGCCATCGTCCACTATCGCCCCGTTCACCAGGCGGCGCGCATCAGCAAAAGCCAGGCCCTTGATATTACGCATCAATAGATCGAGAGATTTTTCGTTGAACTTTACCTGTTTGCCCTGGTTGCTGTTGGTGTAAGCGATCGCTTCCTCACGGATGATTTCGCGCAGCTCTTCGTCGCCCGGCGCGTCGAGTTCGAAACTGGCGGATAGCTTGCGAATCTCGGCCGGCGTTTCAATTTCGTGACTCAGCAATACAATCTTGCTGCGGCCCTTATCGAATGACATCGCCAGTTCCTTGAGCATGCGCACATGCAGCGGATCTTTTAAAAATGGGTGAAAATCGAGCAGAATGAAAATGCCGTCAAATGTAGCCGCCGTGATATGCGACAGAATATCTTCCGGCTTCTTCACCTCGGTGTCCGCATCGAGATTAAAATCCAGGCGCTGCATACCGGTTGCCACCGACCAGGTAGCCACGGGTATACCCATGCCCAGCGCAATGCCCTTGAGCAGGTTGATCGCCCGCCGTTCTTCCTGCGTTTCGAGGACAAGAATCGGGGTATTCGCTTGCAGCAAGCTTGAGATTTCGGAGCGGGTCACGGTTATCGCTATAGAATATGCAGTTGAAACACCAATATTAGTACGAATTGTGACATTGTCGATTGATTCAGCCAGTCCGGCTTTGTAAATTTGCCATTCACAGCACTTACAGGCAGGTGAAACCTCGTATGTTAAACATGCAATTTGACCAGCCGGTCGTAGTCAACACCGGCGAAATGGAATGGGAAGCCAGCCCGATGCAGGGCGTATGGCGCAAGCCGCTGGCGCGCGAGGCCGCCGAGCATGGGCATACCACCAGCGTGGTCCGCTACGATGCGGGGTCACATTTTTCGCCACACCTGCATCCAAAAGGCGAAGAAATTTTCGTACTCGAAGGCGTGTTCTCCGATGAACACGGCGATTACCCGGCCGGAACCTACATCCGCAATCCGCCTGGCTCGAAACACTCCCCGCGCAGTGAGCCCGGCTGCGTGCTGCTGGTCAAGCTCGACCAGTTTGATCCAGCCGACGATACCACCACGCGTATCGATACCAACACCACCGACTGGTTTCCCGGCGAGGGCAGGATCAGGGTAATGCCGTTGCATTACTTCGATACCGAGATGGTGGCATTGTACAAATGGCCGGCCGGAGCCCGCTCCGAACCCCACCAGCATTTTGGCGGTGAGGAAGTTTTCGTGCTTAGCGGGGCAATATTAGACGAGTACGGTCGTTATCCTGCCGGGACCTGGATGCGAAGTCCGCATAACAGCGAGCACTGTCCTTATGTCGAGGAAGAGACGGTAATCTGGATCAAGACCGGTCATTTGCTTCCATAACCCTCCTCCAATCAGTTAAACTTTCGTCCCGTTGCAGGCTCTAAGCTGCGCAGCAAACGCTGTTATCAACCAAATTATCCGGGTCGAGGGCTTGTTACTTGTCACAACAGGAAATTGTAAAACTAAAGCAGGCGGTTAGCGCCAAGATAGTCGGTCAGCAGGGGCTTATCGAACGACTGTTAATCGCTATCCTGGCCGACGGTCATCTGCTGGTCGAAGGCGCCCCCGGGCTTGCCAAGACGCGCGCCATCAAGGTGCTCGGTGAAAGCATCGAAGGCGATTTTCATCGCGTCCAGTTCACCCCCGACCTGTTGCCGGCCGACCTGACCGGTACCGAGATTTACCGTCCGCAGGATGGCAGTTTCAAGTTTCAGCGTGGCCCGCTGTTCCATAACCTGATCCTGGCCGATGAGATCAACCGCGCGCCGGCCAAGGTCCAGTCGGCCTTGCTCGAAGCCATGGCTGAACGCCAGATTACGGTCGGTAGCGAAACCTATCCGCTACCTGAAATCTTTCTCGTCATGGCGACACAGAACCCGCTCGAACAGGAGGGCACCTACCCGTTGCCCGAAGCGCAGCTCGATCGTTTCCTGATGCACGTGCGCGTGGATTACCCGGATGGGGAAGATGAAAAGGCGATTCTCGCGCTAACCCGCGAAGAAGCCCGTTCGCAACAACGGACTCAGCCCGGTGCAACGACGGTCATCAGTCAGCAGAGCCTGCTCGAGGCCCGCGATGCGGTGCTCGATATTCACCTGGATGATAGTCTCGAGGAATACATTATTGAAATCGTGCTCGCGACCCGCAGTGCCAGCCGTTATGGCGAAGAACTCGGTGGCTGGATTCAGCACGGCGCCAGCCCACGTGCCACCATGGCGATTGATCGTTGCGCGCGTGCTTATGCCTGGCTTAACAACCGCGACTATGTCGTGCCCGAGGATATTCAGCTGATCGCCCCCGATGTGTTGCGGCATCGTATTATTTTGAGTTTCGAGGCCGAGGCCGAAGGTAAAACCGCCGATAGTTGTATCGATGAAGTCCTCTCCCGGGTCGCCGTGCCATAGCGGGATAATCATGGAAGCAGGCGACGACATTGTCCGTGTGAAACTGTCCACGCTGATCGGCCTGAATCGGGATGCGCGCAGCTTGCCGCTGATTTCGAATTCGGTCAAAGCGCAAATGGTGGGTGGTCACTTGTCCGCGTTTCGCGGGCGTGGCATGGAATACCATGAATCGCGCCCCTATCAGCCGGGCGACGATATCCGCGCCATCGACTGGCGGGTCACCGCGCGTAGTGGACGCACCCATACCAAGGTTTACCGTGAAGAGCGCGAACGTCCGGTGCTACTGTGGTTGGACCTGTCGCGGTCCATGTTTTTCGGTACGCAAACCTGTTTCAAGGCGGTGCTGGCGTCAAAACTGGCGGCGTTGCTGGCCTGGAGCAGTGTGCAGGATGGCGATCGTGTCGGTTACCTGGTGTTTTCCGAACAGCAGCATATCGAGTCCCGCCCCGGGCGCGGCAAACGCAGCGCCCTGCAGTTTATCCAGCAGCTGGTCGCGCATCCGGCCTGGGATATGGCGGCCAACGATGGTCGCGAACAGGAAACCGGCGTCAAGGCGTTGCGGCGTCTGCGGCAGGTCACCCGCCCCGGCAGCCTGGTTATCCTGCTGAGCGATTTCCGTTTCCTCGATGCGGATTGTCGTGGCCAGCTGGTCGAACTGGCGCGCCATAACGATGTGGTGATGATACATACCTACGACCCGTTCGAACGCATGTTGCCGGAACCCGGTTACTACCGCGTCACCGATGGCAGCAGCAGCATCGATATCGATACCTCGAGCAGCAGTGTGCGCGCGCAGTACAGCGAACGTTATGACCAGCACCAGCAGGCACTGCAACAACTTTGCAACGAGCTTGGCCTGTTCCTGATCGACATCGCCACCAATGCCGATATGCTCACCGAGTTGAAAACCGGCCTGGGATTGCAAAGCCGATGAACGAACTCGAACTCAGAGACATCCACCTGCCGGAGGCGAGCCTGTGGTGGCCACCGGCACCCGGGTGGTGGCTTGCCCTGTTACTGCTACTGGTTTTACTGGCGCTTCTGGTCTGGATCATCCGCTGGATCAGGCACAAGCCGCTGCGCCGCCTGTCGTTGCACGAACTGGAACGAATTCGGCAGCGGCATGACAGTGGCTCAAGCGATAAAGCCGTGTTGGCTGATATTGCCGTTTTACTGCGCCGCACGCTGATCAGCTATCACGGCCGTGACGCCTGTGCCGCGAGTGCCGGCGAGGCCTGGGTCGAGCAACTGCAACAGGTTGCGCCACAACGGGGTTTCAGCAGCGAGCAATTGCTGTTATTGAGTCGCGACCGTTATAAAGCCGATTATCCATGTGATATTGAAAGCTTGCTGCAGGCCTGCCAAAGCTGGCTGCGTGCACTACCCAGGAGTGAGCCGCGTGTTTCAGCTTGAGTGGTCACTGGTGTTATTGCTGATCCCCTTGCCGTTGCTGGTTTACCTGGCTTTACCGGCGTCTGCACTGCAGCAACAGGCCGCGTTGCGGGTGCCGGTTATCGACGATTTCCGGTTAGGCGCGATGCAGGCAGACGAAGTAAAGCCGCAGCGCTGGCGCCAATGGCTGAGCCTGCTGGTGTGGTTATTACTGGTGCTGGCGGCGAGCCGTCCGCAATGGCTGGGAGAATCGATTGCGATACCGGTCAGTGGACGCGACCTGATGCTGGCGGTCGACTTGTCCGACAGTATGCGCACCGGTGATTTCAAAATCAGGGATCAACAGGTCAACCGGCTGCAGGCCACCAAGCAGGTGGCGAGCAAGTTTATCGAACGCCGCCGCGGAGATCGGCTTGGCCTGATCCTGTTTGGCACCCAGGCCTACCTGCAAGCCCCGTTAACCTTTGACAGTATCACTGTCAATCGACTGCTGCAGGAATCTGCGATCGGGCTCGCCGGCGAACGCACCGCAATCGGTGACGCCATTGGTCTCGCGATCAAGCGCCTCGACCTGGAGTCGGATAATTCACGGGTGCTGATACTGATGACCGATGGCGCCAATACCGCGGGTGAAGTCACGCCACTCAAGGCCGCGCAACTCGCTGCCGAGCGTGGGCTCAAGATATATACCATTGGCATCGGCGCCGACGAGCAGATCGAAACCACCTGGTTTGGCATTCGTCGCGTCAATCCATCGGCGCAGCTCGATGAAAAAACGCTGCGCGCGATCGCGCGCTTAAGTGGTGGACTATACTTTCGTGCGCGCGACAGTGAAGAGCTGGCGCGCATATATGGCTTGCTCGACGAGCTCGAGCCGTTGCCACGCGACACGCAAAAGCTGCGCCCGATACAGGCACTGTTCATGTGGCCACTGGCGATGGCGCTATTGCTGACCGCGACGCTGGTCATGCCGCGCTTATGGAGACGATTGTGATCGAGCAGTTTCACTTGCTACGGCCCTGGTGGTTGCTGCTGCTGATCCCGCTGCTGGGGGCGTTATGGCTACTGTTTAAAAATCGCTACGATACCGCCAGTTGGCGCGCAGTCATCGATGCCCGCCTGCTGCCCTTCGTGCTTAGTGCGGGTGGCCAAAACTCCCGTGGCTGGAGCCGCTGGGTGCTCGGCGGCGTTGCCTTGCTAGCCATCATAGCGCTGGCGGGCCCGACCTGGGAAAAGCTGCCGCAGTCGGTTTATCATAAGGAAACGGCCCTCGTCATCGCGCTTGATTTGTCGCGTTCGATGGATGCCGCCGATCTGAAGCCCAGTCGTTTGACGCGGGCTCGCCACAAGATTGCGGATATTCTGAATCTCCGCCAGGAGGGGCAGACTGCACTCGTGGTATATGCAGCTGATGCGTTTACCGTCACCCCGTTGACCAGCGACGTGGATACGATTCTGGCCTTACTGCCAGATCTCGAAACCGAGTTGATGCCGGCACAGGGCACGCGTGCCGACCGCGCCTTCAAGCTTGCCCTGGAATTATTTGAAAATAGCGGCATTACGCGGGGTGACGTGTTGCTGGTAAGCGATGGAGTCAGCGATCTTGAAGTAAAGCGGATCGAAACCCTGCTTGCCGGGAAGCCAGTCCAGCGCATCTCGGTACTTGCCGTTGGCACCCGTGAGGGTGGGCCGGTGCCGTTAAAGAACGGCGGGTTTTTGAAAGATCGTGACGGCGCAATCGTGATCACCAGCATGCTGGACGATAACCTGCATCGAATTGCACAAAGCGGTGGTGGCGTATTTGCCGCGATTAGTGCCGATGATATCGATATCAACACCCTGGCCTATATGATGGATTCGAGCATCGATGATCGTGAAGCTCGCCTCAGTGATCGCTCTACCGATACCTGGCGTGAACTCGGGCCATGGCTGCTGTTGATTGCCCTGCCCCTGGCGGCACTCAGTTTCCGCCGTGGCCTGATCTGGCTGGTTCCGCTCTATATTGTGGTATTGCCACCCGATGCCCGGGCATTAGACTGGCAGACGATGTGGCAGAACAATGATCAACGCGCGAGTCAGCTGTTCGCACAGGATGAGTTCGCCTCGGCGGCAGACCTGTTCGACAACCCGCAATGGCAGGCCGCGTCGAAATACCGCGCCGGGGATTACGCGGACGCGCTCGACGCCTGGCAACAGTTCGATAGCGATGACGCCACCTACAATCGCGCCAATAGTCTCGCCAGACTGGGACGCTACGAGGATGCGCTTGCCGCCTACCAGCGACTGCTGGAAAAAAACCCCGCACACGAAGATGCGCGCTTTAACAAGGAAGCGATAGAGGAATGGCTAAGGAATCAGCAACAGCAGGGAGAGCAACAGCAGGGAGAGCAACAGCAGGGGGAGCAACAGCAGGGAGAGCAGCAGCAGGGGGAGCAACAGCAGGGAGAGCAACAGCAGGGAGAGCAACAG
>Ga0209165_10000713_pt1 | contig 11277 bp, 6 predicted proteins | sample tdAd001_FD_187122 | JGI IMG/M metagenome (GOLD analysis project Ga0209165, IMG submission 187122) | Marine sediment microbial communities from the Atlantic coast under amendment with organic carbon and nitrate - tdAd00.1 (SPAdes)... | ecosystem: Environmental > Aquatic > Marine > Coastal >... | reverse complement strand
CTAGTGCGATAAAATATTCATCGTTTGGTGATGAGTTATAACCTTTAGCGACTATGTGTTTATTAGAAACCAAGCCAACAATTGTGTCGCAATTTTCACTGGTATAAAAGTTGAATTCTGGAAAATCATTCGACCGAATAGATACAATGTTCACTAATTTGTTGCCACGTTTGGATCGGCCCTCTCTGCAGGACGCGACATCTACTTCACCTTCAAATTTGATGACTCGTTTGTCATTGGGGCTAATAGGAACTGCGCTAATTTGAATTGCTGAAAGTATGATAAGCAATACGCAAATTACCCACATTACCTTAATTGGCAGCTTGGCCTGATTAACTCTATCGGTAACGCCTTTAAAACGCATAGCATATTTAAGAGGCCACTGCCCTCTTAATAATTATTAGAGGGCGGCCATAATTCGGGATATCGCATGTTGATCTGGCGAATGAGTTGGATTTAGTCGAATCATACATAATCTTTTAACTCAATGTCGTTTCTCGCCGAAAAACGAAGCTCACGAAACGGATTTGGGCGCCTGCTATGGGGAAAATAGATCTTCGAAGCCTCAGTAACAGCCACTATTCCTTGTTCAAATAGTTCATTGAAAAATGCTTCAATCGTAGGATATTGTTCGTCAACGTGTATCATCATGAGTAAGTATCAATGAAGTTAGAATGTCTTTAAAACTGTTAAGACAACAGCTTAGGAAAAAAGAACAAAAAGAGCTGATTGATGAGATAGCTGATCTGTACAAAAAATTCGATAGCTGATTATAAGAAACTATCGTGTTCTGATACGAATCTAGCCGACATCATGCTTTTTTACGTTGAGTGTGGAGTCGGGGTTACCAATGAATACGGCGATTTTAATGAGCGGCTTTATAACAGCATGGCATCAGTCTACGTAAACGCCTGCCCGTTCAATTTGAAATCACCGAGCAAACCCGAGAATCGATTAGCAACTGGATCAATCATGCGGAGTTGATGTCGGATGAGTATCTGTTCAGCAGCCGCAATCGATCATCTGACCTTCAGCGACTTGGAGTACAATAATTTGGCACATAAAGGAGGAGCTATAAGCAATGACGGTCCTTAAATTTGCAGTTTTGTTGTGTATTCCAATGCTAGCTACAGCCCTATACGCAGCTAAAACGGACGAACGAATAAACTGGGAAAATCAATACTACCTACTGAAAAGCTACAAGCTGACGTACACAGAGGAGATTTTCGACTATTGCGTAGAAAAAAATGGAACTATAGCGTCCGCAGCCGGAGGCTGCATGATCAGGCAAAATAAAATAAAGAATAGGATTCTTGGTTATGCGCATGATCAGTTAGGTAGACGATCTCTAGCACAAAGTATTTACGACGACTGCACTGATTACCATCCAGAGAATGGAGTCGCGCGAATCAGCAAGTGTGTTAAAACTAGATTAGCCTTGGACAGTAAACTGAAGGACGATACTACCGAGAAGATTATTTATCAAAAGTGCGACTTTAAATGGCGTAAACACGGTTCCGGCGCGATCAATAATTGTTCAATATCGGAAGCGATTTACTATCGTGAGAAGGGTAAGTTACGAGAATGATAATCTAGTTCCAAGCCACCAACTAACGTCTTGGCCAGGTTGAACTCGGAAGCCTATTTTTCCCTAGCAAGGGTGTATTTTCTCGATATAGTCACTCATGCCCGTTCTCGACCATACTGGTAAAACTGTCAGGTATCTGTCAGTGAGAGTGGGACATGCACCCGCTGACTACGGTTTAGATAACCATAGATATAGATCTTCAGCATCGTCGCCGGCAAATACCCTGGCCGCCCGGTGTCACTGGGCTCGGCACGATCAAAACCAAGTTCTTTCAGCTTAAGCTTGTCGACAAACGCATCGACGATGCGGATCGAATTATCTTCTGCAATGTAATCTTCAAGGCTTTCGGGGAATAAGCTGCTCTGGAATCGGTTCTCACCTTCAATGAAACGCTTCATTCGGTTTAGCCCAGTGTTGTGACCTTCGTATTATACCTACCATCGCGTTTCTACACAGCCTCGGCCACAAGCAGACCCCCACGAAAACTGAATAGGAGCTAATCTTCAGCCACTATCGGACCCTGGTAATAAATTGATATTTATCCAATTTAGAACGACGATCCACTCAAGGCAATCGATCCGTTACGCTGGTCTGGGAAGCAAACGCCGTGTATAGACCCGGTACCCGGGTTACTGTACGCTGGCCCTCCAAAGTTACTTCAATTCGTGGAATAAGGATCTGATTATGACTGACAATATACTCATCGATCTCAAGACGACTCTTCGCGGAGAGTTGATAACTCGTGCAGACGACGAAGCCTTCACCGCCGCACGCTCCCGCGGATGGAACCGCGACCTAAATGTGCACGCGAATCCGCTGGGCTTCGTCATCGCCTCGGGGGTGCGGGATATCGCAACGACCGTGAGCTACTGTCGGTCGAACAACATCCCGATCACCGTGCGTGGAAAGGGTGCTCACTCGCCCTACGGCATGGCTGACGACGCAGTCGTGATCGATCTCATGATGATGACCGCGGTCCGGGTCGACCCCGAGAAGAAACTGGTTTTTGTCCAGGCGGGCGCCAATGGTGGTGATGTCGATCACGAGACGGCCCTGCACGACCTCATTTGCATCACGGGTACTGTCTCGCATACCGGATTCGCCGGCGTCGCACTGGGAGGTGGCATTGGCCATCTGAGCCGCTGGCTGGGGGCGGTCGTCGACAGTATCGTCGGTTATGAAATGGTCACCGCAGCGGGTGAAGTCATCCGCGTGGATGCAAACAAAGATCCGGAGCTTTTCTGGGGTATGCGGGGGAACGGCGCCAGCTTTGGAATCGTAACCGAGTTTGTGCTAAAGCTCGAAGACATGCCTAACAACGGGATTATCCGCAGCGCGCCTATCTTGTGGGCCGCCGACAAAGCAAAAGAAGTGATGACTCCCTGGATGGATCGCATCGCAGATCCTGAGCGTAAAGAGACTGAAACACTGCAATTTGCATTCCTGCACTCCCCGGATGGCGATCCTGTCTGTGGTGTGGTTCCGCTAATCGTCGGCGAGACAGAAGCCGCGGCTACGTCCACCTGTGATGAGGTGGCGGCCTACGGAGGCGGAGCACTGGTGCGACAGGACATGCAGCTACCCTACACAGCCCTTCAAGCGGCACTGGATGACCTCATGCCTTACGGCGCAAACTACTGGGACAAGGGGATGTTCATCGACTGGGATCCCAGTGACAGCAACGCGGTCAGCAACATCGTCGACACGGTTGTTCAGCATTGGGACGAAAAACCCGACTTCGCTTCCAAGCTGTCCACGTTTCTCCTTTTTATGGAGGTCAACGGAGCGGTCGGAAAAGCCGACCCCGAATCCACCTCCTTCGCCGCTCGCGGCGGCCGCCTGTGGTGCACCGCCATCATCAGCTGGTCTGACGACGACGACTCAAAACGTGCGGCGAGTAAGACATGGTGCGACGACTTCATCCAAAAACTGAGCCCGTTTCATGTAACTACCTATCTGAACAACGCCATGCCAGAAAGCGATTCAGAGATGCTTGGCGTGTTCCCCGAGGCTACCATGAACCGCCTGCGGGCACTCAAAACAACGCACGACCCCGACAACTTGTTCAAGGCAGGTGCGTGGCAGTATGAGGCAAACATATAAGCGGAACCTGTCCTGATGCGCTTCACTTGATGTACAGTATGCGCGTTCGACTACCCGGCGGGCACCACAGCCCGGGCAAAAGTCTCGTCGGTTCCAGCCGCCGTAAACCGAGACAGATTTATTTTGCCGTCCTAAATAAACCAGAAAATTATATCTGGCGGTTAACAACGTCGTTCAACCGTTGTTCCAGTGCGGGTGATTCGAGTGCTGCAATCAAGCTCTGCGCGCGCGTTATATAGTTGCCGGTATCGTCTTGCGGCTTTGAGAGCGTAGAAAGCCCGATCAAAGCTCGGGCAACTACGCTGTCCATCGCGCTATCCTCTCCAAGACGTGCCGCTTCCTGCAAGGATTGAGCCGCCGCGCGTCGAGTAGCAGGGCTGAGATCACTCTGTAAATAGGCCTCGCCCAATGTCAGTGCAGCAAGACCTGCGGCTCGCCGATTCCCCAGTTCCAAAAAATGTTGATACTTCGTCTCGAGGTGCTCCACTCCGGCATCAAACTGATCTGATGAAATCAGGCCGACGCCGTATACGATATCTGGCCAGTACATGAATCCGATCTGACTCAAGTCCCTAAGTTTTCTTTCCTGTTTGGTGTTTTCCAGAATCTTCACGCCTTCTTCAATTCCTCCCCCCACTATGAGCACAGCTCCCAATGTCATCTTAGCCATGAGCTGGTCATACTTACTTTGTGCGAGCCGAACCGCCTCGCGGGCGTCAAGTTCTGCAGTTTCATAGTTTTCGTCGCAAACCTCAGCATAAGCCTGTATACATAAAGCCCATACCAGCGCGGGAGAATAGTCAGTTTGCTGGCCCATCTCTATTGATTTAGAAGTCCACTCACGGGCTTTCACAATGTAGCCTCGTTGTACGTAATCCAGCGCCAATGAATAGTAGGTCAACAACTTGAGATACAGGTCATCGAGTTTATCCGCGATTTCGAGAACATGACTACTCTCTCGCTCGACATAGTCGAAATCGCCAACATTGGCAGTGAGCGAGTGTACCCACAGGTGCATGCTCATTGCATAACCAGTGCACTCAATGTCGCCTATTTCCTTTGCGAATTTCAACGCTTTTGTCGATGCGTTTAATGCATCGACAAACCGCCCGGTGTTAATATACGCGTCACCGAGCCAGGTAAATATCCGGGATAAATGTTGCGCGTTGCCTGCTGCCCCGATCTTCGGCAAATGCTGTTCCGCAATCTCGGTCATACCGGGATAATCTATCTCCCAGCAGTGTGCTTCCATCTGGTTAGCAAGGGTGAGCCCCAGCAGATTTTGATCGGTATTCTTCACGCTTAACTGCAAATCCAGTGACTGCCTGAACCAGGACACAGCATCCCCATGCGAAAACAGGCCCAGCGCTTTTTCACCGGCAAGCTCCGACCATCTCGATGCCATGTTCACGTCTTTGGCAATCGTGTAATGCCGGGCAAGTTCTTCGGCGATCTCTGATTCCCGGTCGGAATACAGCGCATTCAATCCATCGGCAATCGATTGATGCAGGGCTTTACGGTCGGAACTCAATAAACTGCCGTACACCGTGTCCTGTAACAGCGCGTGCTTGAACCGGTACCCGTTAGGTTCAACCGCCAGATCTGGGAACACCAAATCCTGTCCTACCAGTTCCTGTAATGCCTCATCAGACGAGGCGAGCCCACATACTTCTGCGGAGAGTTTATCGTTGAAGCTTCTACCCATGACGGATGCGGCTTGCAGGAATCGCCTTGTTTCGGTCGATAGTCGATCTACTCTTTGTAAAAGTAGTCCCTCAAGAGTCTTGGGAACTAATACAGGTTGCTGCGGGTCAATCCTGGACGATAGATCTTGACCCTGTTCCTGCATATGGTGTGCAAGCTCTTCGGCAAAAAAAGGATTTCCGCCGGAGCGCTCGTGGAGCTCACTAAACAAATCCTCATGACTTCGGTTTGTTCCGAAACGATCACTAAAAAGCAGCTTCGCCTCAGCCAGCGATAAGGGATTTAGTTCTATGGTGTTTACCTGGGTCGACTTACCCCATTGTGGTTCATACTCAGGTCTGAAAGTACACAATATGAGTACTCCTCGTATTGCGTCACTTTGAACAAGTGAATCGAGCAGGTCTTCGGAACTCCTGTCAATCCAGTGGCAATTGTTCATGAACACGACAGTAGGTTTCAGCTTGTTATGCGCGAGTATGATCGAAGCGAGAGCATCCCGTGTCCTTAGTCCGACCAATCCCGGATCAGTCTCGGCAATGACAGGTACGTTAATCCCGAGTAGATTAAGCAGGTAGGGCAGGTGGGTACTGCTGTCAATGTCGAGCAAGGTTAATTCTTCACCAAGACGAGATGTAAGCGATTCTATTCCCTGGTTATAGCTAAGGTTAAATGTGCGTCGCAGCATATCGATAAATGGAAGAAATACTGTTGTGCGGCCATGCGATACACAATGCCCTTCCAGTATTCTGGTGGAGTCATCGATCTCCCGCATAAACTCGAAGACCAGGCGAGATTTACCGATCCCCGGATCACCAATAATATGTGACACTACAGGCCGCTTTGCAGCCGATTGTTGTAAGTCGGTACGTAAACGTTCCAACTCAGCGTTGCGGCCAACGAACCGCCCCAGACCCTCGGGGATAGAGCGTTCGAATCGGCCACCGCCGATCTCAGTGCCAACCACCCGCCAGGCTTCTAAGGATTGAGTAAAGCCTTTGAGAGCTCGCTTACCCATTGATTCAAACCTTACTGATCCCCCTACGAGCATTTGCGTTTCTGAAGACACGATTACCTGGTTAGGATCGGCAATACCCTGCAGGCGCGCCGCCAGATTTGGTGTTTCGCCAACAACAGCTTTCTCCTGGGCCGAACCTTCCCCGATCAGATCACCCACTACCACAGGCCCTGTAGCGATCCCGACACGAACCGCCAATTCAAGATCAGCCTGTGCTATTGCGCCTACCTTAATTGCAGTGACTGCCTCGACGATGGCGAGACCAGCAAGCACGGCACGTTCAGCATCGTCCTCATGCGCTTGCGGGTAGCCAAAATAGGCGAGTACACCATCACCCATATATCGCGCGACATAACCGCCGAAAAGCTCGATCGCGCCGGTACAGCCGTCCTGATAAGTCGTATTGATTTCGCGCAATTCCTCAGGGTCAAGCCTTTGTGACATTTCGGTCGATCCAACGAGATCACAAAACATCACTGTTAGTTGGCGTCTTTCCGCATTCGGAGTTTTCAACACGACATGAGCGTCGTTTTCGATATCAGGTACAAATTGAACCTGTGGAATCTCCAGGGTCTGGATGGCGCTTAGAATTTTTTTCCTGGGGCCTAGCGGTAACCCAAGATTTTCAAGATCAGACTCAGTCAACTCAGTAAGCACGCTTTCGTCAATCTCTTGTTCAGCAAAAATCGGGCCATATTTCTCCAGGCCGAGCTTCTGTAACCAAAGATCGATATTGCTTGCCATGCTGGTTCAGACCACCGCGCCAAGTTCCAGATTACTGAAGCCTAGCATTCTCACACTATCAAGTGAACAATAGCCACTAACAATAGATGATCAGAGAGACGGAAAACTTTTTATTTTCGGTAACGGACTGTAATTTTCGTTACTCTAATCACCGAACCAAAGTAAGTCGGCCGCCCTTTTTACAGCTACTCTGAATTTCTTAGTTGTAAATGCTCCATTCGAGTGTCTCGAATGGTCGAGAGCTGCCTCTGGTGATCAGTTTTTGGGGGTCTGCTTTCTCCATAAGAGACGCTCGTGGGCGTCACCTGGGCGACCGAGTACGGCCACTTTCGGACACTCGGTAATTAATAAAGTAATAGCTCTCTGGTTAGTGCCCTTCTGACAGCTTTTTTTGGTTTTCCGTTAGCGGGTGCCATGCATAGACAAACTGTATGCGAAGAAGACTGTTATCTATATCGCTGTCGCCAAATACGTTGGAGCTGTAACTGGTGCGTATCATGAGGTTGTCCGTCGATTGGAAGTTTAGGGTAAAACCAAAATCCCCGATGTCGACGTCGTCCCCGACATCAGTACCATCGATTTCTGACTGGAAACCGCTACGGTAAAGCAGATCCAGGGAGCCAAAGAAGGTGGGGGTAAAATCCTGGGTCAGATGCGCTTCTAATTGCCACAAAGGATCGTTCTCCAGGTCCTGCCCCAAGAAATCGTCGTTCTCATCGAAAATCCAGACCGAGGGCGTTATTTCAAAGCTCGACATGTAACCCGGACTAAACACACCGAAATGGTATTTGATAGGTAGGGCTAAACGTCCGTACCATCGGTTTAGGCCCATATTCACTAGCTTGTCTTCATCGTATTCACCGATTGGAACACCCAGCATCACCGCAGCATCGACAGTCCAGGTTGGTTCATAGTTCAATAAGTCGACAGTACTTCTAAGCGGCGTGGTGCCCGCAAGATTAATATCAAGCTGTACGCTGGGATCCGCATATCCGGAACTGGATTGGCTGAACGCGGTACCTGCTGTTTGATCCGGGGGCACAAACTGACCTTCTAAACTCGCGCTGGCATCAAGATCGACACTACCCGCAACAAGATTAACAGAGAGGGACGAGGGCCGATTGAACAGCGTCATGTGGCGAGCCCAGCTAGCAACCATGATATTGGCCTCGGTGTCCGCGTTCGGATAGATGTATTGGTTTGGTGCAAATTGCTTAGCATCGTTTGCCTGCATATTCAGATTCAGGTACTGAAAGGACACTACCGTAGTACCATCTCGCCCCTTCCAGTAGGCGCGTGCACCATCATCGACGGCATGGATCTTACCGCTAAACGAAAAGAAAACGGCCGTGGTTGCAAGAATAGCCGGAATAAGAAAATGTCTATTTGTAGATTTCATTCTTTATCCTCCGAACCACCGCCCATAAGCTCGAGAAGTTTTTCATAGGGAAGCGCTTCCAAACCGCGCACAGGTGGATAGTTGTCATATTCAGGTACCCGTGTGGGAAGCTGCTTGCCCGCTTGCTCGAAGGGCGACCTTGCTCCGATTATCACCCCATTCGTTTTCACATATTCATTCCATAATGCGATAAGTTTTTGCCTTTTATCAGGGAGCTCGTTCGACAGGTCTTGCTGCTCACCCGGGTCCTCGACGAGGTTGAATAACTGCCAGTCTTCAGTGCCTAACGGTTCATAAAGCCAGGTGATCTTCCAGTCTCCCTGGCGAATCGCCCGGTTACCGAACAACTCCCAGCCCAGCCAGTCATCAGCAGTGCGGGGGGATTGGGTTTCGCCTGCAAGCATTCCCACCCATGATTTGCCCTGCATCGGTTCAATTTCGCGACCCTTGTAGTTATCCGGGTGCTGTATGCCTGCCAACTCCAGTACGGTTGGAGCAATGTCCATAACATGGAGCATGGCCTTCTTATTGAGTTCACCAGCGCCCTTCACACCGGGGCCACTGATGATCAGCGGTGAGCGAATACCACCTTCCGAAACCCACCCCTTGTAAATCCGAAAAGGTACCATCGACACCTGCGCCCAGGCCGGTCCGTACTCGGCATAGGTGCCCTTGCGGCCGAGAGAGTTGTGCCCATTTTCGGCAAAGTTATTCATTCCATGAAGAAAACCCATCGTGCCCGGTCGCCCTGCCACCATTGCTCTTAAGTCGTTTCCTTCAGCCCCGTTGTCGGAGATAAATATAACGATGGTGTTATCGTACTCACCGATCTCTTTGAGATATTCGAATACCCGCCCGATCTGGTCGTCCATGTATTCAACCATCCCGGCGTAGAGTTCCATTTTCCGTCCTTGCATCACCCGGGCTGCAGGTACGAGTGCCGTGGACCTTGGTAGGAAAGAAAGACGGTCAGCGGCATTGGCGTCTTTATCCACGATGCCCAGATCCTGCATACGTGCGAGGCGCTGCTGGCGGATCCCATCCCAACCTTCGTCGTAGCGATTCTTATAGCGGCGCAACCAGTCATCCGGCAGATGCAACGGGCCGTGGGGGGCGGTATATGCCAGGTAGGCAAAGAAAGGTTTGTTATCCTTGCGGCCCTCTTCTATAAACTGGATGGTCTTATCGGTGTAGGCCTTGGTGGAGTAGAAATCCTTGGGCAGTTTCTTAACGGGGCGCCCGTCTTCGGTATACGGCATCTTGGGCATCTGCCATTCAAGGTTCCAGCCGTCATCGAAGTGGCTACCACCGCCGACAAGCGTCGAGAAATCACGCTCGAAACCGCGGGCGTGCGGTATTTGGCCCGGTTTCAAACCCAGATGCCATTTCCCGGCCATGTAGGTGTGATAACCGTTGTCTTGCAGCAGTTCGGCGACCGAAGCCACACGCTTGTTAAGTACCCCCTCGTATCCGGGTTTTCCGATCTGGTTAGGCGCATTCAACTCTCCCATGTTGCCTAGGCCGGCAACGTGATTGTCCGTTCCGCTCATCAGCATTGATCGGGTGACTGAGCATGTCGGTGATACGTAGAAGTCGGTGTAGCGCATACCCTGCTGCGCCAGCGTGTCTAAAACCGGCGTCCTGATCTCACCGCCATAACTCCCCAGATCCGAGTAACCCAGGTCATCGGCAACAATCAGGAGAATATTGGGCCTTGATTGCGTCTGCGCATTTACCTGCATTGCACCTATCGTCAAACTCAGCACAAGCATCGTTGTAATAACGAGGGGGAAACTTTTATTTACCATACTCCCTTCTCCATAAATATGTGACACGTCAGAATTTGGATCACGCCATGTAGATGCTAAATGTCACCGATAAGCTGATAATGATGCAGATCAAACAAGGCACTTTATGTTTTGGAAGCAGCATACCAGTTTAAAACGATACTATGTTATGCAATCAATGGCCGCTTACTTATGACTAAAACTAGTTGTTCTCTGGCTTCGCCGAGCGACCGTTTTGGGTCGACAACGGACCCCCAATGAAGATTCCCCAGCGTCCGCTTTTTTGAAAAACTGGATTTCTGAAATTCCGCCGCCCCGCCCCCTCCGGTACCCCGGCGACCTCCCTCGACGCGCGCTGGGCCCCGGCCCGACTCGCCGCCCCAGGCCGCCAGATTCTCAGTTTCTCGAGTCGTTTCACCTTCGACATCCCGACCCCCATGTCGGCGCAACCGGGGCCACTCCGCGTCGATCTCGAGCAAGTCGTCGCGGGGCGGAATCCCAGGCTTTCAGGTTCCTAGTTTTTCGGGGGCGCGAAAGCGAAATCCCGTGAGCACGCACCGAGTCACATCCGAGCCACCCACGAACCAACCCCCGAGTTGTCATTTCGTTTTCGACGTTTCGGGATATGCCGGCGACGGTTCGGGCTCGGTTCGGGTTCGGGTCAATTTCGGGTTGCCCAATCCGTTGTCCACGTTGGGGTTTTATAATGGCCCGGCCCAATATGGTGGCCAATTTCGGATAATGGAGATGTTCTGGTTTCGGGATGGGATCGGGCGGTGTCTCGATTGGGAAAGCGCAAAAATAATACCGTTGCAGATCTTCGACTTACGAGGCCAACCGCCATCGGTACGTCTTTCTGTTAATCAATGGGTCCCTGGTTCGAGCCCGGGCCGGGGAGCCAATTTCCTTTTCCAAATCAATCGCTTGCGGCGATTTC
>Ga0209165_10000712_pt1 | contig 11280 bp, 13 predicted proteins | sample tdAd001_FD_187122 | JGI IMG/M metagenome (GOLD analysis project Ga0209165, IMG submission 187122) | Marine sediment microbial communities from the Atlantic coast under amendment with organic carbon and nitrate - tdAd00.1 (SPAdes)... | ecosystem: Environmental > Aquatic > Marine > Coastal >... | reverse complement strand
CCGCGCGGGCGCGAGAGCCCGCATCAAAATTAATCGCGCCTGCAAGGCGCTTCCACAATAACAAAAAAATAAAAAACCTTACCCCAACTCCACCACGTAGCGGCCCCGGTGTTGCCCGGAGAGTATTATTTCCGAGATAGCAGGCAACCCATCAAGTTTGACTGTCCCCGCTACAATCTTGTCAAGGTGTCGCGGCTTCAGATCGGTCGCCAGCCGCTTCCATATTTTCTTGCGGCGCGCAATCGGACAATTGGCGGATGTAATGCCAAGAATACTGATACCTCGCAGGATGAACGGCATTACCGTGGCGTGTACATCGGTGCCGCCAGCCATACCGATGCTGGCAATGTTGCCCCAGGGTTTTACGGTTCGCGTTAGCCAGGCAAGCGTGTCACCACCAACATTGTCAATCGCCCCGCCCCACTGTGCTTTTTCCAGTGGCCCGTCACTGGCAGAGACGATTGCCGCATCGAGTATTTCGGCAGCACCCAGCGATTGCAGGTAAGCGGATGCCTCCGGCTTGCGGCTAAGCGCAACAGGCTCGTAGCCACGGCCACTCAACAGATCAATGGCAATGCTGCCAACACCGCCGCTTGCACCGCTGACGATAATCGGGCCGGCATCCGGCTGCTGTCCGTTTCGCTCCAGTTGATCAATCGCCAGCGCCGCGGTAAAGCCTGCCGTACCCAGGGCCATGGCCGCAAACAGATCCAGTCCTTCCGGTAACGGAACCACCCAGTCAGCGGGAGCCCGTACGACTTCTGCAAACCCGCCGTCATGGTTCTCACCCATCCCGCAACCGGTGACCAGCACCTCATCACCCGCGTGAAACCGGTCATCTGCAGATTCAGCAACAACCCCGGCAACATCGATGCCGGCCACCAGCGGGAAACGACGCATGATTTTTCCCTTGCCGGTAACAGCCAGCGCATCCTTGTAATTGATGCTTGAATAGCTTGCCCGGATGGTGACCTCACCGGGCGAGAGGTCATTAACTGAAAGCGTTTCAAGACGCGTTTCGATGCCGGTATCAAGCCTGTGAACCCGCAGGGCACGAAAGGTTTTCATGCTTATTTTTCCGCTGCAGGTTCAGTCTTGTTTTTCGGCAACCAGTTCAGCTCTCCCTCAACGTTGAAGGGGAGCTTTGCAAGGCTTTTTGCCAGGCTGATCTTTCCTCGCAACCGATACTTCAGACTGTTACTGCTTTCACCGCTTATTTTCTGAAACTGCTGCATGACATTCAACAGGTTGCTGACCACCTCAACATCCAGCAGAGCCTCGCTAAATGGCGGGATCGTCACTGGTTGACGGCTGACACCGTAGGCGAACTCATGACCATTAATCTCTATCGAGTAACTCAAGCCCTTGACCGGAATCTCCTTGTCATTCGGGTTCAGTATGCGTAACTGCAATTCGTAGCGTTGTTCCAGCAAGCCCATTTCAATTGGCTGAATGCCGACCAGGGAAACGTGCGGGGTTTCCTGGTAGCCGCCGAAAAGGGAGCAGGCTGTTAGTGTTGCTGTGCAATACAGCAAGAGGAGTATTTTTGCTATCAGGTTTTGTTTCGTTGTCATTTCCAGGTTCCAGTAAATCATCATCGCGGATTAGATCCGCTCCTACAATAACAAGCCAGACCTGTAGGAGCGGATCTAATCCGCAATAACACACCCGGGTAAAAACCATCGCGCTTGAGAAGCGCTCCTACAGCCGATAGATATACCTGTATCATCTATTTCATCTCATCGCCCTTGCACACCGGGCCGTAGGGTGAATCACGGTGCTGGTCATGATAGTGCATGCGGTAATGGGTAAATTCATCACTGCTGTCAAAATGCATGAACGGATTTCCTTGTAATTGCTGCTCCATGGTCGATGTGGTGACTTCAGCATAGTTGTGGCCGGGGTGGATAATGGTACCCGCCGGCAACCGCTCACCCATGTCCTTCAGGGTGACATACATTTGTTCCGGGTCACCCCCACGCAGGTCGCAGCGGCCACAGCCGAAGACAAACAGGGTGTCCCCGGTAATCAAGTGGTCGCCAACGTGATAACAGGCTGATCCCGGCGTGTGCCCGGGTGTATGCAATGTTCTGATCGAGGTTTCACCCAGCTCGATGCTGTCGCCACCATGATGCAGCGTGGGCAGATCAAGACCCTGCCCCCAGAACTGCGCCTCTTCCTTGAGCAGGTGCAGTTGTGCGTCATGGGATTCAAGCACGGCTTCAATACCATTGATGTGATCATGGTGGCTATGCGTTAGCAGGATATCGGTGATCTTCACGCCCTTCTTGCTGGCCAGCGCCAAAACCTCGGGGACATCCCAGGCGGGATCAACAACGGCTGCCCGGTTTGTGGCGTGATCTTGTATCAGGTAAATAAAGTTTTCCATCGGCCCCAGTTCAAGGGCATAAATTGAAAAAGGTTCGGAAGACGACATCGGGACCTCTCATGACAGGTGGTGACGGTATCCTGTTATGGTAGATGTTCAGGCACAGGGTCCGCAATGCCCATCACGGCCTGGCGCGTAGTATTATTGCCCTTTGGCAACTCCCTGGAATACAACCTTGGCCACTCATAAACTGCTGCTTCATCCGGCAGACCCGCAATGCCCGGCAGTCGCTACAGATGTACTGGTCAAAAACCTGCAATCCATCGGACTGATCGGTGAGCCTGTCCGGCTGAAGACAGAAACGATCTATCCGACCGGTGAACAGTTCCTGCAACTCATCACCTTTCTTGGATGCTCGCCCATGATCGAGCTGGAACTGCCAGCCGATGCCGAATCGCGGGAAGCCGGCAGCAGGGATGGGCGCTTCTGCCATGTCTCACTCAGCGGCAGTGGCGGAGAATTGCAATTCCGCGCCGACGCACACAAAACTGAAGCGCGCTGCCCATCATGCCGGAAACCGGACCCACAATGGCGCGAATGGATAAATGCCTGGCAGGCAGACCGGCAACAGCTGCACTGGGCATGCACAGTATGCGATTACACGGGACAGATCACGGATTTAAATTTCCGTAAACATGCGGGCTTCGGAAGGAATTTCATAGAAATCCGTGGCATCTACCCTTCCGAGGCCATCCCCGGCGAAGCCCTGCTGGCCAGCCTGCAGGCACTCACTGGATGCAACTGGAACACTCTATATATAAAGGAGTAGGCATCTATGCCACAATACCCCCTGTTAAACGGCGGGCAACAAGGCAATGACAGAAGAAAACTTGAACAAGGAAGAACGCGTCCTGCGTGTCATGAAACGGGTACTGACCAACATTGCCAAGGATACCTATACCCGTCCCGGTCACCGGCACCCGCTTTCCGACGACACCGTCAATGATATCCGCAACTGTCTCAGCCTGATTACGGCGCGCGAGGCAGAATTAAATGATGCGGCCGGACGCGCCATGAACCATCGTCCACGCTTTGTCGATGAACCCGAATCCTCGGTGGTCGTTCCCCTGACGATTCCCGGGGACAAGGACAAGAAGAAACCCTGAACCACCACACCCCGGCGCCTCGCCGGGAACGGCCAGTTATTCCACCATGGGGCGCGACTCCCGCGGCTCCCTCCTGCTGTAATTTTCACTTTTAAATCAAGACTTAAGCTTGGTTTTAATCACGCCGATAGAAAAGGAGCAGCGGTCTCCCTGGATGCGGCGCGTGCCAAAGGCATCCCGGGAGATTGGTTTTTTATTGAAATATCAACAGGTTATACAAGCGGCAGTGAATCAGGGAGTGCCACACATGAACACCGCTAAACGGGATGACCGGGAACCTCAACCGGTCCGGAGCAGCGCCACGGCACCGGGAACAGATCGACTGGGCCATTTTCGACGGCTGGCCAGATACCTGGGCCGGGCCTCCATAGGCCTGCTGGCGGGACTCTGCACGGCTGTCCACGCGGCGGACGGGATGCTGCCGGATGACCTGACCGATATGAGTCTTGAGGCCCTGATGGATATCGAGGTCACCTCCGTTTCCAAAAAACCACAGAAAAAGTCTGAAGCGGCTGCTGCGATTTTTGTTATCACGAATACTGATCTGCAACGCTGGGGTGTCACCAATGTTCCGGATGCCCTGCGCCGTGTTCCCGGCCTGCAAGTGGCACGCATCGATGCCAACAAGTGGGCCATCACCTCGCGTGGTTTCAACAGCCGCTTTGCCAACAAGCTGCTGGTGCTCGTTGACGGCCGCAGTGTCTACACCCCGTTATTTGCAGGCGTGTACTGGGAAGCCAATGAAGTCATGCTGGAGGATGTCGAGCGCATTGAAGTGATACGCGGTCCGGGAGGCACCGTGTGGGGCGCCAATGCCGTCAACGGTGTCATCAACATTATTACCAAATCGGCTGCTGACACCCAGGGCACCCTGCTCACGGCCGGCATCGGCAATGAAGAAAAGGGTTTCTCATCGGTACGCCATGGCGGCGAAACCGATGACGGCAAACATTACCGTGTATATGGCAAGTACCGTTCTGTCGATACCGGCGGCTCTATCTTTTCAACCGGCACACATGATGACAGTGAAATTGCGCAAGCGGGCTTTCGCATGGACTGGGGGGAAGACACGTCTGATACCTATACCTTGCAAGGAGATTATTACGATGGCAAGGGAGGCCAGCAATTACTGCTTGCAACCTCACCGGCAACACCCCTGGTCGATGATGCTAATTACAGGGGCGGCAACCTGACCGGGCGCTGGACACACAAAACGGGCGCGCAGTCCGAGTACAGCTTGCAGGTCTATTACGATTACGTACGCCGCGACAGTGCGGTACTTTTTGAAGACCGTCACACCGTGGATATCGAGTTCCAGCATCACTCCGTTCTGCAGGACATACATGATGTCGTATGGGGCATGAATTACAGGTATATCAGTGACGATACCGATTCTACGCCAATATTCAGTCTCAGCCCGTCAGACCGCAACGTCAATCTGTACAGCGCCTTCGTGCAGGATGAAATCAGCCTGTGGAACGACAGGGCAAAGCTCACACTCGGTTCAAAATTCGAACACAATGACTTTACCGGGTTCGAAATACAGCCCAGTGCACGTCTTGCCTGGATAACAGAGTCAGGCAATACATTATGGGGCGCCGTATCCCGTGCAGTGCGTACACCCGCCCGGGGTGAGCATGATGTGAAACTGGCAGTCATTCCGCCTCCGGTTGTAGGCCCGCCACCGCTGACAATATCCGGCAATGCCGACTTCGATTCCGAAACATTGATCGCATACGAAATAGGCTACCGGTTTACACCGATCGAGAAAATATCCGTCGATATCACTGCTTTCTACAATAAATATGACGACCTGCGTACCACCGATGTTACAACGCCGGCGCCGCCGCTGGCTGCCGCGTTTGATAACAATCTGGAGGGGCATACTCACGGCATCGAGATTGACACACACTGGAAAGTAAACGACTGGCTCGATATCAACGCAAACTACAGCTGGCTTGATGTCGACCTTGACCTGGTCAAGTCAAGCACGGACATCATCTCGGAAAGCGTGGAGGACGCCTCTCCACAACACCAGGCAAATATCTGGTTTGCCAGTGACCTCGGTAACCGCTTTGAGCTTGATGCCGGTGTGCGCTATGTCGGCAGTATTGAAACATTCGGTCTCCCGAAAACAGACAGCTATGTTGCGGTCGATGCACGCCTTGGCTGGTCACCGCGCAAGGGTATTGACCTGTCACTGGTCGGACAGAACCTGTTCGATAGTGGGCATCCCGAGTTCAACCCGGATTTTATTTTCTCGATTCCAACCGAGGTTGAACGCAGCATCTACGGAAAGGTAACCCTGAGCTTCTAGATAATGCGCAACTACTGGAGACAAACGGGACTGAAGTACGCCCTGCCGGCTATGCTGGTGGCGCTGCTCTCCTGTGCGCCTGCATTCAGCATGGCGGATAATCACCAGACCACTGAATACAAGATCAAAGCCGCATTCCTGTATAACTTCTCGCGCTTCGTGACCTGGCCTGAGCACGACCGCAAGGAAAACGGAAAATTCAATCTCTGCATCCTCGGTAGTGACCCGTTCAGGGAACTGCTGGACCCGCTTTCAGGAAAATCAGTCCAGAAAAGCTCACTCAATGTCAAAAGACTCGCGACCCTTGACCAGGACCATGCCTGTCAAATGATTTTTATCAGCCAAACAGGCAACCGCGACCTCAAATACATCATGTCCGTACTGAAGGGACAACCGGTACTCACGGTAAGTGACATAGAGGACTTCACCACCCATGGCGGGATCATCCAGTTCAAACTGGCCGACAACAAGGTCCGGTTTAACATCAATATTGATAATGCCAGCCATGCGGGTCTGACAATCAGCTCCAAGCTGTTGTCACTGGCAACTATTGTCAGGAACGATCAATAGGCCCGGCCATGAAAAAGTTTCGTGACATATCAATCCGACGCAAGCTCACGTTGATTATCGTGGTCATAAGTAGCGTGTCCCTGCTGTTGGCGAGTATTGCCTTTATTACTACGGACAGGATCAATACGCGGGAAGCCCTCGGCAACAACCTGCGCACCATGGCGGATATTATTGCCGCCAACAGCAGCGCCGCACTGCTGTTTGGTGACACGCTTGCGGGAGAAGAGAATCTTGGTTTTCTGGAGGCACAGGAACATATTGAGGCAGTTGAAATCTTCGGGCTCGATGGCAGCGAATTCGTCAGTTATAGAAAAGAATCTACAGGGCATGCTCATCCCCGGAAACCCGATTTTGGAACAAACAACATCCTGTTCCGGGATAATCACATTGAACTTTTCAGCAACATAACCCACGAAGGCGAAATCATTGGCGTTGTTTATATCCGCTCTGACACTAAAGCCGTTCGGGAGCGCCTGATCTGGTTTCTGGGGATTGTATGCGTTGTGCTATTGACCTCCCTGCTGGTGACATTAATGCTCAGCGCACAGATGCAGCGCATCATTACAGACCCGTTACTACGGCTTTCCGCCATCGCACGACAGATATCTATCGAAAAAAACTACTCACTGCGGGTTATTGGCAAGGGCAAGGACGAGCTCGGAAACCTTGTTGTTGACTTCAATAAAATGCTGGATGAAATCCAGCTACGTGATAATGAACTCAAGGACCACAAGACACAGCTGGAAGACCGCGTTACACAGCGCACAAGAGAACTTGAAGAAAGCAATAATCAGCTTAGCCAGTCAAAGAGACAGGCAGAAACAGTTGCAAAACGAATGGAGTACCACGCCCACCATGACGACCTGACCGGGCTGCCGAATCGCATTCTGCTTAACGATCGCATCAATACGGAACTGGCCCATGCACGCCGTCAGAAGTCCATGATGGCCCTGCTGTTCCTCGACCTGGACCGCTTCAAGCTTATCAATGACTCGCTCGGGCATGCAATTGGCGATCAACTGTTACGGGTCATATCCCGCCGGCTCAAAAACTGCGTGCGTGACGAAGACACCATAGCAAGGCTTGGTGGTGATGAGTTCATGATATTGCTACCACGCATTACCAGTTCATCAGATGCAGGCCGGGTTGGAAGAAAAATTACCGAGGCACTTGTCGAACCGGTCTCCTGCAATGGCCATGAGATTCACATCACAACCAGTATCGGCATCAGTATCTATCCGTTTGACAGCACCGATGTAGAAACACTGATCAAGAACGCAGATATCAGCATGTATCGCGCAAAAGAACTGGGGCGCAACAAGGTCGTGTATTACACGGCAGAAATGAATGCTGGCTCCCGCAAGCAGCTTGCACTTGAAACCAACCTCAGAAAGGCCCTGGACAGGGGAGAACTGGAGCTGCATTACCAGCCAAAAATCAACACTGCCAGGAATACAGTCGTTGGCGTAGAGGCCCTGCTGCGCTGGAACCACCCTACCATGGGTTCAGTCAGCCCGGCAGAGTTTATACCCGTTGCTGAAGACAGCGGCCTGATTATACCGATCGGTGAATGGGTACTGGAAACAGCCTTCAAGCAACTCAGGAAGTGGCATGATGCAGGACATGACGAACTTACCATGGCCGTCAATCTTTCATCTGCCCAGCTTTCACGCTCCGGTATCGAGGCGACAATACATGATTCCATCGAGAATGCCGGCATTGACCCCTGCATGGCAGAACTTGAAATCACCGAAAATATCGCCATTCATGATATTGACTCTGCAATTGCCATACTCAACAAACTCAAATGCACGGGTATCAATATTGCGATGGATGACTTCGGAACAGGTTATTCATCGCTAAGCTACCTGCGCAAACTACCCATCGATATTGTAAAGATTGACCAGTCTTTCGTTCGCGACATCCCTGACAGCAAGGAAGCCATCCTGATAGCGCAAGCCATTATCGCCATGGCACAGAGCCTCAGGCTGTCACTGATCGTCGAGGGTATTGAAAACGTCAAACAGTTGAACTATTTCAGACAACAGGGTTGTGAAGTCATGCAGGGATTTCTTTTCAGCAGGCCGGTAGCAGCAGAAGATATACTTGAAATACTGAATAGCCACACGATACCGGGAAGCGTTAACGTGGCCAAATAAGCGCCCTACCTGTCTTCAACCGGCTCTGGCGTTCTGCTCTCAGAATAACCCTGCACTGGCGGTACCGGATAATAAGGCATATACAAAGGCGCTGGAACAACCGGACTGTATGGATAGTTATACACACCCGGGCCAAAACCAACAGCAGGAGGCGGACGATTATAGAAGTCGGCCCGGTTATTACCGCCGCCACCAAAATTAAAACAAAACCCAAAGGCCTGCGCCGCAGACCATCCTGCCTGCAGGACAATGAATGCGACTATGACAGGCTTTCTGAACATGGCGCCTCGCTACAATAACCGGTACGGGGTTTCATCACCCAGGTTCAACACCCTTGATACAATTCCCAGCGCTTCATCTATAAATGGGTCGAGACTGCCCCACTCAGCAGAGCTGCCGACGACTTCTGCGCCATCCTTCATGCTGACACGCATCGAATACCCGTCCCCGGGCGTTGCCGCTTTCTCGGAACTAATGTACAGGCCCGGCTCCGGATCCTGTCCCTGCACAACAGCAAGAATGTACTGGTAATCGATATCGTCTTCGCTCTCGACTTCACCCAGCACAACAATGCTGAACTCTCCCAGCTTGTAGCGGCGTTTGGGTATTGCGGTCTTGAAAGCAGGTTTACTCACAGGTTGACCCGGATTGCTGTTATACCTACAGGGTAGGCATTATCCGCAAATCCTTCAAGCACAATCACATATGGACCTGCTAATCGCGTAGCCCGGATGAAGGCCTGAAAGGCCGGAATCCGGGGTGATTACCTTATGTTTTCCTGCTGTTAATTAACACGCAGTCCATTTCTATTACTGACAAGCTTTTTTTCTGCCTTGATACGGGATACAGACCAGTAACCAAGAATCCATATTCTTCATATTTTCCGAGGGCATCAAGATAATGCGGCATACCCGAATAAATGGGGATTAAAGAGACTTCTGACAGAATACAGTCTATGTAATCCATGACTTTCAGTGAACCTCCCAGAACCCTGAGGTCATATCCTTGCGTGTCCATTTTTAAAAATATTCGTCTTTTATTAAAATCTGTTATTTGCCTGGAGAGGAAACCATCAATCGTTTCAATTTCAACCACTTCTCTATGAACCACACTTATTTTTTCGAACTCTCTTCCCCCAAAGTCATTTGGGTCAAGAAAAGACGACATATCTGATGCCTCTGTTACATTAATTGTGTCTTTCCCGTCAGCTGCACCCATGGCCAGTTTGTGAGCAAACCACTTTTCATCATTAAGGCAAGCTTTCTGCAGATGATCAAAGCTATGACTTACTGGCTCAAAAGAATGAATTTCTCCTTTATATCCTTCATTCCTTAACATATATCCGAACTGCCCATAGTTGGCACCAACGTCCAGCATCAGGTCTATTTTGTAATGATTGATCAGATTTATAATGTGAGAACTTAAGGTCGGGTGTTTATTGCGTTTTATAAGCTCATACCCGAATATTTTTGCAATTTTTCTGTGCAGCTTCATTTATTTATGGCTTGAAGTTTTCCTTCCGGTCAAAGCGATAAGTTCAGCCTGAACAAAAACGGCGCCCAAATGCATTCCTGCGGGAAATCACTTCTTGTTCTTTTTATCTTTTTTGTACTTTTTATCTCTCGACTTCACATCACTATCTGAATCAGAATCATCTTCCAGCCTTGACCTCCAGTCGTCGGAGTCATCATCGCGTCTGTGCTTTGCCTTCCCGGTTTTGCCGCCTTCACGTTTGAAGCTGGCATTGTCGCTGGCACGTTCATAGGCCTTCCCACTGGGCCCTTTTTCCCCGCCCTTGTCGGCATAAGACGGCATCGAAAGACAGGCTATGAATAAAGTGGCAAGCAGTGCTACAAGTGTTTTTCTCATGGCTGGTTTTCCTTGTGCGGGTTGTTTTCTAAATTTAGCGTGATCAACAGGGCCAGACTCATGGATTCCCGCTTTCGCGGGAATGGCGTGCAAGTGGAACAGCGGTGAGTCTGAACTCCGTTGATTTCAGCCTAAAGGGCTTTAAATATACGCTCATATTCCTTTCTTACCTTTTCGCCAAATATTGGATCTTCATAATCAGGAATAAGGGTGGAAATCTTTTCCCAGTCCTCGTTGTCCAGGTATTCTGCGATATGCGGGTATACATTCATCTCCTCAAACAAAAGGTGCTCCCTCTGCCGGTTTATAAGTATGGACAACTTGCCCCCGATGTCTGCAATTTCAGGAGATGTATTAACAGGCACAGGTCCGACTGCTTTAATTGCATCTCTTATCAGGCCCTCGATTTCCGAGTGCTCTTTCATAAGTGTATTAACATCCTCACGGAATTTACTGTTACTGACACCCTTCTTGAATATAACCGAATACACGGCATCTTCCGCCGGATGGTGTACACGTGCCGGATAATCCTGGATATATGCCAGGATGCGCTGAATCATCGGATAATTTTTATCGGCCTCACGATAGATATCAATTAATGATTGCTCAAGAAGACAGATAACTCTTCTGAGGTTGTCGTGATCCTTGTATAGAGATTCCAGTGTCAGTTTCATGATCAATACCTCAGTCCTCAGGCGCAGGCGCGTATACAGGCTCTCCAACACGCAACAGGGCCGGTAACAGCAACAGGGTGAAGACCGTACTGACCAGCATGCCGCCGACAATCACCCCGGCAAGGCCCCGATACAATTCGGTACCTGCCCCGGGCATCAACAACAACGGCAGCATTCCAAATACACTCGTCAGGGT
>Ga0209165_10000710_pt1 | contig 11313 bp, 9 predicted proteins | sample tdAd001_FD_187122 | JGI IMG/M metagenome (GOLD analysis project Ga0209165, IMG submission 187122) | Marine sediment microbial communities from the Atlantic coast under amendment with organic carbon and nitrate - tdAd00.1 (SPAdes)... | ecosystem: Environmental > Aquatic > Marine > Coastal >... | reverse complement strand
ACGTATTAAGCAGCAAGTCGAAACCCACCCGGTTATCATCTACATGAAAGGCACCCCACAATTGCCCCAGTGTGGCTTTTCCAGCAGGACCGCGGAAGCGCTCAAATCGCTCGAGATCGAGTTTGCCTATGTCAATGTATTATCCGATCCCGAGATTTTTCAAAACCTGCCACGCTTCGCCGACTGGCCAACATTCCCCCAGGTTTATGTTGATGGTGAGTTAATCGGTGGTTGTGATATCACGCTCGAAATGCACGCCTCGGGTGAGTTGGAGAAAGTTGCCAGGTCGGCAGTGGAAAGCAAAGCAGGTTAAGCCAGCTAGTGTCGCTAAAAAGCCCCGCACAGGCGGGGCTTTTTTTGTCATGCGCCAATTAAATCGGTGCGCAGGCCTGATGAACCAGAGCGATAATTTCTGCAGCCGACGGTGTCGGGTCGAATTCATGGCTGTGCCAGACGCCTATCGAAATATTTAGTTGCTTGCCCTGGTCGGTGGTTTGCATGGTGTGTCGCTTGATGCTGTTTATCAATCGATCGAACAGTTCGGTGTTGAATTTTTCCGGCTCCGGGTACGGCACCAGTACCGCAAAGGTAGTTTTGTTGAAACGTCCAACCATGTCCATCGGTCGCAATGAAAGCTGAATCGAATTGGCGATGGTTTTCAGCGTACCGAGGCGCAATTCATTGTTGGGTGAGCTGACTTCGATCAAACTGACACCGAGCCCGCCGCCGCGACTTTTAGAATGCTCGATCAGAGCCTCGATATGCAATTCAAGCTGAGCCCGGTTTGGCAGACTGGTTTCAGGATCCTGTAAGCTGTGTTGCTTGACGCGCAGGAACTGGCTGCTAAGGGTGCGTGTGCGTGCCCGCAGTTCGTTTTGCTGGAAGGCATTTCGCCCGGTGCCGTACACCCTTGCGGCGAGCTCAAACTGGTTTGCCGACTTGGAAATGAAATCATCGACTCCGCGGTCGAATGCAACCACAATGCTCGATGCCGTGTCTTCCGCGGTGAGTAGAACGATGCCGGTATAGCGGTCATTGTTTTCATCCCAGCGGCGAATCAGGTCGGTCATCTCGAGGCCGTTCATGCCCGGCATCCAGAAATCGGCAAGCACGACATGGGCGCGGCGCTGATTGAGCAGGTATAAGGCTTCGTCAGCCGAGGACGCGGTGCGGATATCAGTGAAGCCCGATTTGCCGAGGGCGGATTTAACTACCTCGCGGCTAAATTGCAGGTCATCGACGACTATTATGGAGAGATCTTCTTTGCGCAAAGCTTGGGGAAATTATTTTAGTGCGTTCGAGTATAGTGGAAATCCTGGTCTAGGGCTGTACAAATGCGGTTTCATTGACGATCTTGCAAAACAGCATTGCTGTCATCTCGGCATCATATACCGCCGAATGCGCTTCACTAGTGTCCCATTCCATGCCGGCTGACTGGATCGAGCGCGCCAGTACCGTTTGCCCGTATGCCAGGCCGGCAAGCGTCACCGTATCGAAGGTACTGAATGGATGAAACGGGTTGCGTTTGATTCCAGATCTCGACGCCGCGGCGTTGATGAACTTGAGATCGAAATGCGCGTTATGTCCTACCAGTATTGCCTTGCTACAGGCGTGACCTTTGATGGCTTCGCGCACCGGTTTGAAGATTTTCGGTAACGCCTGCTTTTCTTCTACGGCAAAGCGAAAAGGGTGGTCGACATCGATGCCATTAACTTCCATCGATTTGGGGTCGAGATTGGCGCCTTCGAATGGCGTTACGTGGCAGGAAACGGTTTCGCTGCAATATAGCTGACCGCGTTCGTCGATATCGATCAATACCGCGGCAATTTGCAACAAGGCATCCGTGGTTTCGTTGAAGCCCCCGGTTTCGACGTCGACGACAACCGGGAGATAGCCGCGGAAACGCTGTGACATCAGCATTGATTCATTCATCATCAACTATTTTCCAGTGCAGGGTTTCGCCGGCCTTGAACGGGATCAGGCTGGATTCGGGGTAGGGCAGCGAATCAGGCACTAACCACTCATTGCGGGCGAGGGTAAGCGACCCCTGGTTTTGCGGCAGACCGTAAAAATCGGCACCGTTACAGCTCATAAAGGTTTCGAAGTGGGTAAAGTCGCCGGCCAGTTGAAATGCTTCGGCGTATAGTTCGACGGCGCTGTGGGCGGAGTAAATCCCGGCACAGCCACAGGCCGCTTGTTTCGAACTTTTGCTATGGGGGGCGCTGTCGGTGCCGGCAAAAAATCGGGCTTCACCCGCGCTCGCCGCGTCAAGTAATGCCTGGCGATGCCTTTCACGCTTGGCCACTGGCAGGCAATAATGATGCGGCCTGATGCCGCCCTGGAAAATCGCGTTTCGATTGATCAGCAAGTGATGCGGGGTGATGGTGGCCGCCAGGCAGGCGTCGCCGGCGCGCACAAATTCGACCGCATCGTGGGTGGTAATATGCTCGAACACGATCCGCAGCTCGGGAAAGTCTTTACGAATTCGGCAAAGGCTCCGATCGATGAAGACTTTCTCGCGATCGAAAATGTCGACATCTGCTGCAGTGTCCTCTCCGTGCACCTGCAGCACAAGGCGGTGCTTTTGCATGGCCTCAAACACCCGATCGAGTTTTGCCAGATCGGTAACCCCGGCATCCGAGTTAGTCGTAGCGCCCGCCGGGTAAAGTTTGGCGCCATGGATAAATTCAGATTTACCAGCAGCCTCGATATCTGCAATATCGGTGTTATCGGTCAGGTACAGCGTCATCAGTGGAATGAATCGGCTCTGTGCAGGTAGTGCCGCCAGGATTCGCTGCCGATAAGCCATTGCATCCGCACAGCTGCGCACCGGCGGATCCAGGTTTGGCATGATGATCGCGCGACCAAACTGGCGTGCAGTATCACCGACAACTGCCTCCATGAAAGGCGAGTCACGCAAATGCAGGTGCCAGTCATCCGGGGTGATGATGCTAAGATTATTCATCGCAGGTAGATTTTAGATTTAGTAAGATTGATATTGGTATTAATTATAATAATAACATCTGGGTGCGGATTGATATGTTGTATAATCCCGCCAATTTACAGCAAAGGCGACGCACGTGGTAGATCAAACCGATATTGATCCTGAAGAAACTCAGGAATGGATAGAATCACTCGATTCGGTGCTCGAGCGCGAAGGTCCGCAGCGAGCTCACTTTCTACTGGAGCGACTGATCGATAAAACTCGACGTTCCGGGGCCTACCTTCCATTTTCCGCGAAAACAGCTTACGTAAACACAATTCCACTTTCACAACAGCGCCCAATCCCTGGTGATCAGGCGATCGAACACAGTATTCGCTCGGTGATTCGCTGGAATGCCGCGGCGATGGTGGTGCATGCGAATCGCAAATCAAGCGAACTCGGCGGGCATATCGCAAGTTTTGCATCGGCAGCAACGCTTTACGACGTCGGTTTCATGCATTTTTTTCGTGCGCCCAACGAAGAGGACAAGGGGGATCTGGTATTTTTCCAGGGGCACTCCGCACCAGGTGTGTATGCGCGCGCTTTTCTCGAAGGTCGGATCAGTGAAGATCAGTTAAAAGCGTTTCGCCAGGAGGCGTTGGATGAAAATGGCCTCTCGTCTTATCCCCATCCATGGCTGATGCCGAATTTCTGGCAGTTTCCGACCGTATCGATGGGGCTTGGCCCGATAATGGCGATTTACCAGGCACGTTTTATGAAGTACCTCGAGAACCGCGATATCCAGCCGCAACATAATCGTAAGGTCTGGGCTTTCATGGGTGACGGTGAAATGGATGAACCCGAATCGCTGGGCGCAATTTCGCTCGCTACCCGTGAGAATCTCGATAACCTGGTTTTCGTTATCAACTGTAACCTGCAGCGTCTCGATGGCCCGGTAAGGGGTAATGGTAAAATAATCCAGGAACTCGAAGCGGTATTCCGTGGCGCAGGGTGGAATGTATTGAAGGTTGTCTGGGGCTCGTACTGGGACCATTTGTTAGCCAAGGACAAGGACGGTGTGTTGCAGCGGCTCATGGAAGAAACCGTCGATGGTGAGTACCAGGCCTGCAAGGCCAAGGGAGGGGCCTATACACGCGAACATTTTTTCGGCAAGTATCCCGAAACGCGCGAAATGGTGGCCGATATGTCCGATGAGGACATCTGGCGTCTGAATCGTGGTGGTCACGACCCGCACAAGGTTTATGCTGCTTATGCCGAAGCGGTTGAATCCACTGGCAGACCTACCGTCATCCTGGCCAAGACGGTTAAGGGTTACGGTATGGGTGAAGCCGGTGAAGGACAGAACATCACTCATTCGCAAAAGAAAATGGGTGAAGACGCACTCAAGGCGTTTCGTGATCGCTTCAATATTCCGATCAGCGACGATGATATTGCTGAGGCACCATTCTACAAGTTTGCAGAAGACAGCGTTGAAATGGAGTATATGCGCAACAGTCGTGAACAGCTGGGTGGATACATGCCGGTGCGCAGCGATACTGCGGAGCCGTTGATAATCCCCGGTCTCGATATATTCGATGCACTGTTAAAAGACAGCGGCGATCGTGAATTCTCAACCACCATGGCTTTCGTGCGCATGCTTTCCACGCTGGCACGCGATAAGAACATTGGTAAAAATATTGTTCCAATCGTACCCGACGAAGCCAGAACCTTCGGTATGGAGGGTATGTTTCGTCAACTTGGCATTTACTCGTTCAAGGGACAGTTGTACGAGCCGATGGATTCTGACCAGGTGATGTATTACCGCGAGGATATCAAGGGACAGATTCTTGAAGAAGGCATCAACGAGGCTGGGGCGATGTCTTCGTGGATCGCTGCGGGCTCTGCCTATAGTGCCCACGGCGTCAGCATGATTCCTTTTTATATTTTCTACTCGATGTTTGGCTTTCAGCGTATTGGTGACCTGGCCTGGGCTGCTGCCGATATTCAGGTGCGGGGTTTCCTGATGGGTGGAACTGCCGGACGTACCACGCTGGCCGGCGAAGGCCTGCAGCACCAGGATGGGCATAGCCTGGTTGTCGCCGGTACCATTCCCAATTGCATATCCTACGACCCGACCTTCGCCTACGAACTTGCGGTAATCATCCATAACGGGATGAAACGGATGTACCAGCTGAAAGAAAATGTTTTCTATTACATTTCGGTAATGAATGAAAATTATCTGCATCCGGCCATGCCGAAGGGTGCAGAAGAGGGCATTATCAAGGGTATTTACTGTCTTGAAGAAGGTGAGGAAAAGGGTCCCAAGGTGCAGCTAATGGGATCGGGTACAATTTTACGCGAGGTTATTGCGGCGGCCAGGCTATTGAAGAAGGATTTCAAGATCAATGCGGACGTGTGGAGCGTGACCAGCATTAACGAACTCGCCCGCGAAGCTCAGAGTTGTGCACGCTGGAACCAGTTGCATCCGACCAAGAAAGCACGGCAAAGTTATCTCGAAACCCGGCTGCGGGGGCGCAAAGGACCGGTTATTATCTCGACCGACTATATTCGCGCCTATGCGGAACAAATACGTGAATTTGTTTGGTCACGTTTTGTCAGTCTAGGTACCGATGGTTTCGGTCGTAGTGATACCCGTGAAAACCTGCGCACCTTCTTTGAAGTTAATCGCTATTATGTCGTGGTCGCCGCGCTCAAGGCCTTGAGTGATGACGGCGAGCTCGATAGTAAAGTAGTACAGCAGGCAATCAAGAAGTATGGTATCGATCCCGAAAAGCCTGAGCCGACGACGGTTTAGGCGGGCGAGCAGGAGCATCCAAAGTGGCAGAAAATAAAACTATAGCGCTTCCTGACGTTGGTGACTTTCAGGATATAGAGATTATCGAAATACTCGTTGCAGCAGGCGACGTGATCGAGGCCGAGCAGTCGATCGTCGTGCTCGAATCGGACAAGGCGACGATGGAAATCCCCAGTCCTTTTGCCGGCACCATTGAAACGATAATCGTCAAGGTCGGTGATCGCCTGAACGAGGGCGATCAAATCGCTACCATCGTTACCAGTAGCGCTGCCCAGGAGACTGCTGACTCCAGCCCGGCCGAGGTACCTGAAGCCGAGACCGCGACAGTCGATGCCGAACCGGCAACGGAACCCTCGTCCGAAGTGGCAACAGCCGCTGTGCCGGAAACTGATGCCGATGAGCACAGAGGCAACGTCGCACCGGGGAAAAAGCTGAAACCGCACCCTGGTGCTGAAGCAGGCACAGCGGTGAGTAGCAATAGCAAAACCATTCATGCCAGCCCCTCGATTCGCAGGTATGCCCGTGAGCTCGGGGTTAACCTGGAGCAGGTTATAGGCAGTGGTCCCAAGGGTCGACTTGTCAAGGCTGATGTCAAGGCCTTCGTCAAATCGGCCATGTCTGGCGGGGGCAATGCCGGCGCTAGCGGAATCAGTGTCAGCAGCCTGCCGGAAATCGATCATTCAAAATTCGGTGAAATTGAGACGGTTGCATTGAGTCGAATCCAGAAAATATCGGGAGCGCATCTGCACCGCAGCTGGGTCACGGTACCTCATGTCACGCAGTTCGACGATGCCGACATCACCGAGCTCGAAGCCTTCCGCAAGTCTCTCGCCAGGGAGGCAGAAAAGAAATCGGTACGACTGACACCCCTGATTTTTTTAATGAAGGCGGTGGTGAGTGCCCTGCGTGAATTTCCGAACTTTAATGCATCGCTCGATGCGAATGGTGAAAACCTGATCATGAAAAAGTATTTTCATATCGGTATTGCTGTCGATACGCCTAAAGGACTGGTGGTCCCGGTGGTAAGAGACGTCGATCAAAAGGGACTCTTCGATCTTGCCGCTGAACTGGGTGAACTCTCGGTTCGTGCGCGTGACGGCAAGCTGTCACCAACCGATATGCAAGGCGGCTGCTTCACCATTTCGAGCCTTGGCGGGATTGGCGGAACCTATTTTACGCCGATAGTAAATGCTCCCGAGGTTGCCATTCTTGGCGTTTCGCGATCAAAAATGCAGCCGGTTTACACCGATGGAGAGTTTGTGCCACGGCTCATACTACCGCTGGGGTTGTCGTATGATCATCGTGTAATCGATGGCGCCCAGGCCGCACGTTTTACCAATTTCTTAAGCCAGGTAATATCTGATATCAGAAGGGTACTTTTATAATCATGAGCGAAAAAGATCTGTTACTGCCGGACATAGGCGATTTTGACAATGTTGAAGTCATCGAAATTCATGTTGCCGTGGGTGACTCGGTAAAAGTCGAGGACCCATTGTTAACCCTGGAATCGGATAAGGCGACGATGGATATACCGTCTTCTTTCGCCGGAACCATAAAGCAGCTGAGCGTTGCGGTCGGAGATAAAATCTCCGAGGGCAGCAAACTCGGTAGCCTGGAAACCGCGGTCGCTGAATCTGCCGCCGCGCCCGCGAAATCTACCTCCACGCCCGCCGCCAAAGCGGAGCAAAAAGAATCTACAGCAGCTGCGAGTAGCGCCGACCTGAATACCGAAGTTGTGGTTCTGGGCGCCGGACCGGGAGGTTACACCGCCGCTTTTCGCGCTGCCGATCTGGGTAAGAAGGTTGTGCTGATCGAGCGCTACCCAGCCCTCGGCGGGGTATGCCTGAATGTCGGCTGTATCCCGTCAAAGGCCTTGTTGCATACCGCGCAAATCATCAACGAGGCCGAGCATATGAAGGCCAATGGTGTCGTTTTTGGCAAACCCAAAATCGATCTCAAAGGTATCAACGGTTTCAAGACCAAGGTAGTTGGTAAACTCACCGGTGGTCTCTCGGGTCTCGCCAAACAACGCAAGGTTACCGTCGTACAGGGCGTAGCAGAATTTATTGACCAGAACAATCTGCGGGTCGATAACAACGGTGAGTCTACACAGGTCAAGTTTGAGCAATGCATAATCGCCGCGGGCTCGCAGGCCACCGAGATTCCGTCGTTTCCAAACGAAGATGCACGCCTGATGGACTCCACCGATGCCCTCGAATTAGTCAATGTTCCGAAAAAACTACTGATTGTCGGCGGTGGCATTATCGGGCTTGAAATGGCAACCGTCTATCACGCCCTCGGCTCCGAAATCACGGTGGTCGAATTCCTCGATAGCCTGATCCCCGGATGCGATAAAGATCTGGTGCGTGGTTTGACCAGGGTGATTTCGAAACGCTACAAGGCCATCCACCTGAAAACCAGGGTTGCTGCAATCAAGGCACAGAAGAACGGGCTGAAGGTGACTTTTGAGGGCGACAAAGCCCCGGAGCCGACCCTGTTCGATAAAGTCCTGGTTGCCGTCGGCCGTCGCCCAAACGGGCACAGGATTGGCGCCGAGAAAGCTGGTGTTAATGTCGATGAGGCCGGCTTCATCGCGGTCGATCGGCAGATGCGGACTAACGTCGCTAATATCTTCGCGATCGGTGATATCGTGGGTAATCCAATGTTGGCGCATAAGGCGACGCATGAAGGCAAGGTGGCGGCCGAAGTAATCGCCGGCATGAAGTCTTCTTTCGAACCGCTGACGATTCCGTCGGTAGCCTACACAGATCCCGAGGTTGCGTGGATGGGCCTGAGTGAAATCGAAGCCAAGGCACAGGGTATCGAATATGAAAAGGGGGCGTTCCCATGGGCGGCAAGTGGGCGAGCGCTGGGTATCGATCGCGACGAGGGTATGACCAAGGTATTGTTCGACAAGGAGAGCAAGCGAATTCTGGGCGCAGGGATCGTGGGTCCCAACGCGGGCGAATTAATTGCCGAAGCGGTCCTCGCACTCGAAATGGGGGCGGACGCGGAAGATATCAGCTTGACTATTCATCCACATCCAACTTTATCGGAGACATTTAATTTCGCGGCAGAAATGGCCGAGGGCACCATTACCGACCTTTATATACCGCGCAAGAAGTAACGCGACCCAACTGACTGTCGTTCGCGGGGATCGTATGTCGGAACTGCACTTTTCAACATTGGGCAGCGGGAAGCCGCTGGTTATCCTGCATGGCCTGTTTGGTTCGGGCAAGAACTGGCAATCGCAGGCGCGTCGGTTTGCCACCCATTTTCAGGTTTTTACGATCGATTTGCGCAATCACGGTGAGTCATTCCATGCCGACGAAATAAATTATTCGGTCATGGCGGAAGATGTCGCAGGGCTGCTCTATCGATTAGAGCTGAGTGATTGCGATATCCTGGGACATAGCATGGGAGGCAAGGTCGCGATGATGCTGGCCCTGCAAAATCCCGGTCTTGTGGCACGCATGATTGTTGCCGACATCGCACCGGTCGCATACTTTCATCACTACGACGACCTGATCAATCCGATCCTGGCACTACCGCTGGAAAGGATCGAATCTCGCAGCCAGGCCGAGCAGCTATTGCGGCAGAATATTCCTGAAGACCAGCTGCGCGCTTTCCTGTTACAAAACCTGGTACGCGAACCGGCGGGTTGGCGTTGGCGGGTTAACTGGAAAGTGATCCAGCGCGATATGGAGTGGCTTACCGGCTTCGGCGACTTGCCGCAGGACTGGCTTATCGAATTACCGAGCCTGTTCATCCGTGGGGAAAAATCTGACTATATCGGCAATGCCGAAATAGAAATCATCAAACATCGGTTTAGCGACTGCAAGATCGAGACTATTGCAGCAGCAGGGCACTGGTTGCATGCCGAAAAACCGGAAGCGTTTAACCGACTGGTAGTTGATTTTTTGCAAGCAGGTTAGCACTCAAGATTTACCCGCACAGGCCGATAAACGGGTAAGTTTGTCGAACCTGCCGGTATAAGATGTCAGTTAGTAGCCGTTTTTTATTTATTCTTCTTCTCAGCTTTTGCGTTACCGCGCAGGCGCTCGAACGTCGCTATCTGGCGTCGATGGATAATTCACAATGGAAGTTAACCGAAAATAGTATAACCCTGTGCCGAATGGAGCATCAGATTCCTCGCTTTGGCGCGGCTGTTTTTACCCAGCAAGCCGGCCGGGGTCTTCGGCTTGAACTCGTCACCCGACACAAGTTTAAACAGGGTATCAATGTCGAATTGCGTTCGGAAACCAGCAGCTGGAATGCCAGGAAAACCCGCGCGGTACTGTCCCGCTTTGAAACCACCGGCCGTAAAAGCCTGTTCAAAATTCCATCGAAGGTAGCTGAGCAGGTTTTTTATGAACTACGCGATGGTTACCAGCCCGGATTTCTGTTTTATGAGGATTATCCGTTGGTTGCGTCGCTTTCGAACGTCAGGTTCGGCGAAGTTGAAGCGAAATTTGCGCAATGTGTAGAGCAGTTATACAACGATAACTTCAATGATGTGCGTGTCAGCGCGATACATTTCGCACCGGACGATGAATTTGCCAGTATCAAGGAAGAGCAATCCGCTTTCAATCGCATGCTGGATTATCTACAGATAGATGATTCGATCTCTGAGATCGTGGTTACCGGTCATGCGGATCACACTGGTCTTGCCTGTTACAACGAGGGATTGTCCGAGCGTCGTGCCTGGTATGTTTACGATTTGTTGATTGCCCGTGGCATCGATTCCAGGCTGTTGCGGGTCGACTATCTGGGCGAGCAGAAACCAGCTAGCAAGGGCGCTAAAAAGAGCTCGCTGGCCGCTAACCGGCGCGTGACTGTCGAGTTACGTCGCTAGCCGTCAGGCCGAATAACAGCGCTTTTATTGGTCCCGATTCAAGCGCGAATACTTTGAGTTCCAGTAAACTTCACCACTACCTTCGCTATGCGCCTGCGCCCTGCCCAGGATAAAAAGCAGGTCCGACAGACGATTGATATAGCGGCAGGTAACCGGATTTAACTTCTCGGTGACATTTAATTCCACCAGCGCGCGCTCAACGCGTCGACACACGGTACGTGCGAGTTGCAAACAGGCAACGGTCTGGGTGCCTCCGGGCAGAATAAATTCCTTCAGCCTGGGGAGGTCGGCATTCATTTCCGCGGCACTTTTTTCGAGACCATCGACATATTCCTCGACAATAAGATGCTTGTCCGGCTGACATAGCTCGGCGCCGATGTCGAACAGGTCGTGCTGTACCGCGAATAGCAATTGTTGGGCTGGGCCATCTTCAAGCAGGCTTAACGCGACGCCGATACTGGCATTGAGCTCGTCAACTTCACCAAGACAGTGCACACGGGGATCATTTTTGCTGCGTCGACTGCCGTCAGCCATGCCGGTGGTGCCAAGGTCGCCGGTGCGGGTTACTATTTCAGAAAGTCGGTTGCCCATAACTATTTCACCAGTGAGTAGGAAAGTTCCGCATAGGCTGTTCTACCCCTGGTATTAAAGCCGGCTGCGGTCTCGTAATCTTTATCGAACAGGTTTTCAATCTTAGCAGACAGGCTCAGGGACTGGACA
>Ga0209165_10000709_pt1 | contig 11327 bp, 7 predicted proteins | sample tdAd001_FD_187122 | JGI IMG/M metagenome (GOLD analysis project Ga0209165, IMG submission 187122) | Marine sediment microbial communities from the Atlantic coast under amendment with organic carbon and nitrate - tdAd00.1 (SPAdes)... | ecosystem: Environmental > Aquatic > Marine > Coastal >... | reverse complement strand
GTTGTACTCGAACCGCGTGAGCCGCCGAATCGGCGTATCGACCACACAGAGGCTCTTGGCGACGCCATCATTGATCGCGCGTTCACCACTGCCACCGATTGCCCCGTTGCAGCCCGCGACGAAAACGGCAGCAAACAGCAGGCAGTATTTAATCCCTTGGGCTAGCAATCAGAAGACTCCTTCAACGAGAGCCTTTCAAAGTACACCCTAAAGGGTCGACACGCACGCCTTTACGATTTTGTGAGCGACCTCACCCTAGGCCAGACCAAAGCAAGACGAAAAAAGGGACAGCCCGCTAGAGCTGTCCCTTCCTTCTTTGTGGGTCGAGTGGTCGCCTACAGGAACAGGTGCATCTGGAGGACGATCGAGTTGCCCTTTCGGTTTGCCACCTGACCGGTCGCGTCGAAGATCGGGCGGTTCCTGTATTCCAAGGTGACCTTAGCGTTGTGACGGTGGATGAACATGTTCAGACCGACACCGACATGAGCCATGATGTCCTGGTACGCCTGCCACTTCGAGAGCTGGGTGTTGACGTACGGTTGAAACTGGATCGACTCACCCACGGTACCTGGCAGCAAGAAGCCGAGCTCGCTGTAGCCGCTATGCCCCGTTCCGAGCATCGTGTAGGCGTTGCCTCCTCCACCCCCAGCCTGAGGGAGGCCGTTCGTACCGGTGCCCCCATCTGCGGGATTCATGATGCCGATGTTTCGGAGGTTATTAGGTCCGAAGTCCGTGTAGTAGTACGCGCCGTACCAGGTGGCCGCTCCGCCGTGTTCGCCTGCAAAGGGGATGTCGAGGAACAAGTCACTCGAGGCGATGAACAGAGCTCGCTTTCTGATCGATGTCGGGTCTGCCGCATCTGCGAGGTACGTAATGCCAATCGGCTGCGCATGGCCACCAAGGCCCCAGTTGAAGACCTTCTTTGCACCGATATAGGTTCCCACCATGTACGGGAGCACGTTGGACTCGATATCGAGGAACTGAAACTGGAAGTAGCCCGAGTATCCCCAGGTGTTGGCCGCGGTGTTGTAATTTCCGATGTTGGTGGTCGGGTTGGCGGTAAGCGGGTCGTAGTTTGTGAACGGCCGAACGACTGCCACGCGATAGTCGAAGAGACCCAACTTACCCTTGGCGTAGAGCCCCAGCTGGCGTGCGAACTGGTCGCTCCGCTCGATGGTGGGCCATGTGAAGATCGGCGAGTCGAGACTCATGAAGGTGATCGTGCTCGCGTTGGTCATACGAGAGATACCGTTCCAATAGAGAAGCCCGGCGCCCAATGAGAAACGGCCTTTTTTGGAGGCCTCGAACTCGACCCAGGCATCGTGGAAGTACACCTGGGGCTTCCGCGCGTTTCGGAAGGTCTGGTTGTTGATGCCGATGTGCATCATCATAAAAGTGCGCGGGGCGATCTTGCCGAATGCCAGGAAACGAGCGCGGCGGAGGCCAACGTCACCGTACCAGGCATCCTGTTTGCCGAGGATCGTGGTACCGGGATTGTTCTGAATGGCGCGGGTCCATACCTGCAGCCACATCGCGAACCGAAAATAGAGGGTCCCGTCCTCGTTCAGGCTGACCTGGAGCTTCTTGGCACGCCCGTCGGTTGCCAGGAGCCCGGGTCCGACCGGCTCTTTAGATGGCTCCACGTCATACGGGAACCTGGCTTCGAATTCGCGTCGGGCCTCGTCGAGCCGTGCCTGCGCCACGTCGATCGACTCCTGAGCTTCCGCCAGCGACTCTTCGGCCTCGTGGGCCTCCTCGACTGTCATCTCCTCGGCGGGCAGGTATTCGGGTGCGACCTCCTCGGCTACGACCTCCTCGGCTGCCGGCGCCTCAGCCGCCTCGTCTGCGTCATCGACGCTCGTCTCACCAGGCACCGGTTGGGCCAAGGCCGTGGTGGAAACGAATCCAGTCATTGCGAAGCACGCGAGGGCTGCAATCCAGGCGTATCTCAACTGGGGTGGCTCACGGCCGCTTTCGTATTTTCGCCTCATCACAACCCTCCTGTCTGTGTTCAACTGACCACTAGTGCGTAGCGCTCGGTCCCGACGATCCCGACGGGACGCGGATATGCTCGACCAACTCTTGTATTTCGATGGGTGGCGGCGGAGTGAACCGGCTGACCACGAACGCAACGGCGAAGTTGATCAACATGCCGAGCGCTCCGATGCCTTCCGGCGAGATCCCGAACCAGAGCTGGTCCGGGGTGCCGCCCAGGAACTTGAAGTAGATGATGTAACTTGCTGTGAAGATGATTCCCGCAAGCATGCCGGAGACGACGCCTTCACGGTTCGCCCGCTTGACGAAGATGCCGAGGATGATCGCCGGGAAGAACGACGAGGCTGCGAGACCGAAGGCAAACGCCACGACTTGCGCGACGAACCCCGGTGGATTGATTCCGAAGTAGCCTGCGATCATCACCGCAACGGCAGCCGCGACGCGAGCGGCCAGCAGCTCCTGCTTCTCGGTGATCGAGGGGACGAACACGCGTTTGAGCAGATCGTGACTGACCGAGGTGCTCACCACGAGCAACAAACCGGCCGCGGTCGATAGCGCTGCGGCGAGGCCGCCTGCCGCAACGAGCGCGATGACCCAATTGGGCAAAGCAGCGATTTCCGGGTTGGCGAGCACGATGATATCGCGGTCGACATAGAGCTCGTTCTTGGTCTCCGGGTTGGAGTTGCTGACGAGGCGTTCACCGCTCACGCCTCGGGCCGGCGTGCCGTCGTCGGCCGCGGCGAACGAGGGCTTACCGGCGAGCGCAGCGCCCGCTACGTACTGAACCTTGCCGTCGTTGTTCTTGTCGACCCAGGCGAGAAGGCCGGTGTCTTCCCAGGTCTTGAACCACTGGGGAATCGACTTCTCGCCCTCGACCTCCGTGTAGCTGGCCTCGCTCACCGTGTTGAGCAGGTTTGCGCGTGCGAAGGCAGCGACCGCGGGAGCGGTGGTGTAGAGGAGTGCGATGAAGAAGAGCGCCCAGCCTGCGCTGATGCGTGCATCCCGCACCTTCGGCACCGTGTAGAAACGCACGATGACGTGAGGCAGCCCCGCTGTCCCGGCCATGAGCGCGCCGGTGATGCACAAGACGTCAAGCATGGATTTCTTCCCCGATGTGTACTCTGCGAAGCCCAGCTCGGTGTTCAGCTCATTGAGCTTATCCATCAGGGTGATGGCCTCTCCGCCGGCAATGCGAGAGCCGATGTCGCCAGCTAGGAGGGAGCCGAATCCGATCTGCGGAATGTACTTGTCGGTGAGCAGAATGCTGATGAAGATCGCAGGCACCAGGTAGGCGAAAATCAAGACGCAGTACTGAGCCGCCTGGGTGTAGGTGATGCCCTTCATCCCGCCGAGAACGGCGTAGAAGAACACGATGGCCATGCCGATTGCGACGCCGACGTTGATGTCGACCTCGAGGAATCGGCTGAAGACGACGCCGACACCGCGCATCTGACCCGCGACATACGTAAACGAAACGAACACCGCGCAGATGACGGCGACGATGCGGGCTCCATTCGAGTAATAACGGTCTCCGACGAAGTCAGGAACGGTGAACTTACCGAACTTTCGAAGATAGGGCGCCAACAAGAGCGCGAGCAACACGTAGCCACCCGTCCAGCCCATCAGGTAGACGGCTCCGTCGTACCCCATGAACGAGATCAAGCCCGCCATACTGATGAACGACGCCGCGCTCATCCAGTCCGCGCCGGTTGCCATCCCGTTGACTACCGGATGGACTCCTCGGCCTGCGATGTAGAAGTCACTCGTCGTGTTCGCCCGAGACCAGATGGCGATACCGATGTAGAGCGCAAAGGTTGCGCCAACGATGAGGAATGTCCAAGTCTTTACGTCCATTGTTCTCTCCTTCTATGACTCGAACGATTAGTCCTCGTGAACGTCAAACTCTTTATCGAGCTTGTTCATCAACCATGAGTAGATAAAGATCAGGGCGACGAACACGTAGATCGAACCCTGCTGAGCGAACCAGAAGCCAAGCGGGAATCCGGTGCCCGGGATGGTGTAGGCGTCGAGAGCGTCCACAAAAATGATGCCCGCGCCGTACGAGACGACCCACCAGATCACGAGGAAAATGACCAAGAGGCGGAGGTTTCTTGCCCAGTAGCGTCGTGCGTTGTCGTTGTTGTTCGGCTGTTCCGTCATGGTGGTTCCGTTTCTCCGCCGCCGGCGGCTCTCAATCTTCCTTCAACAGCGCCTCGACCACGCTTGGGTCGGCGAGGGTCGAAATATCTCCGAGTTGGTCGCCTTCACCGGCTGCGATCTTGCGGAGGATTCGCCGCATGATCTTTCCGGATCGGGTCTTGGGAAGACCGTGCGTCACGCGGATCTCATCCGGCGTCGCGATCGGGCCGATCACCTGACGCACCTGCTGCTTGAGTGCGCCAGGGAGCTCGGCCGGATCCCACTCGGCATCTGCGATGGGCACCACGAAGGCAAAGATGCCCTGGCCTTTGATCTCGTGTGGGAAGGGCACGACTGCGGCTTCCGCAACGGCCGGGTGCGCCACTAACGCGCTCTCCACCTCGGCTGTTCCCATCCGGTGTCCCGAGACGTTGATCACATCGTCGACGCGACCGGTGATCCAGTAGTACCCGTCCTCGTCGCGACGGCAGCCGTCGCCGGTGAAGTAGTAAGGCGGGTACTGCGAGAAATAGGTCTCGAGGAAGCGTTTGTGGTCGCCGTGTATCGTTCGCGCCTGACCGGGCCAGGGGTGCTTGATGCACAGGTAGCCGTTGACATCGTTGCCCTCGAGGGCCTTGCCCTCTTGGTCCACGAGCAGCGGCTCGATGCCGAACAACGGAAGGGTGGCGGAGCCGGGTTTCGTGGGAATTGCGTTCGGTAGCGGGCTGATCATGATGCCGCCGGTTTCGGTCTGCCACCAGGTATCGACGATCGGAACCTCTCCATTGCCGACCACCTCGCTGTACCAGCGCCACACCTCGGGGTTGATCGGCTCGCCCACCGTGCCGAGCACGCGCAACGACTTCCGACTAGAGCCCTTAACCGGCTCCGAACCCTCTCGCATGAGGGCCCGGAGCGCGGTGGGCGAGGTATAGAGAGTCGTCGCGCCGATGTCGTCGACGACGTTCCAATACCTACTTGCGGTCGGGTATGTCGGGGTCGATTCGAACATGACGGTGGTGACGCCGTTCGCTAGCGGCCCGTAAACGATGTAGCTGTGGCCCGTGATCCAACCGATGTCCGCGGCGCAGAAGTGGATATCGTCAGGACCGATGTCGAAGACGTACTTGAACGTCGATGCGGTGTACGTGAGGAAGCCCCCCGTCGTGTGTACCAAACCTTTGGGCTGGCCGGTCGAGCCCGAGGTGTAGAGAATGAAGAGCGGGTCTTCGGAGGCCATCCACTCCGCAGGACAGGTGACGCGCTGCTCGGCCATCGCCTCGTGCATCCAGACGTCTCGACCTTCCTCCATCTTGACTTCGGTGTCGGTGCGTTTGACGACCAAGACCTTCTCGACAACGCCAAGACCCCCGACGGCGTCGTCGGTGATCTGTTTGAGCGGGATGCGCTTGCCGCCACGGAGGCCTTCGTTTGCGGTGACGACGACTTTGGCTTCCGCGTCGATGATGCGGTCACGAAGCGCCTCGGCGCTGAAGCCGCCGAACACGATCGAGTGCACTGCGCCGATTCGAGCACAGGCGAGCATCGTGTAGGCGAGCTCGGGAATCATGGGCAGGTAGATGCAGACCCGGTCGCCTTTTCGCACGCCCAGCGCTTTCAACGCGTTGGCGACGCGGCCGACTGCGGTCTTGAGGTCCCCGAAGGAGATGTGCTCGTACTCGCCAGGCTCGTCCTTGACGAAGATAATTGCTGTCTTTTCGGGGTCTTTTGCAGCGTGCCGGTCGACGCAGTTGACCGAGGCGTTGAGGCGGCCGCCCGCGAACCAGACGAACTCGCCTGGTCCGTGTTCTTCGAACACCTCGTGCGGTTCGTAGAACCAGTGGAGCTCGTTGCTCTCGGTGCGCCAGAACTCTTCGTTCGCGGCGAGGCTTTGGTCGTAGAGGCTCTGGTACTCCTCCAGATTGGTAATGCGTTTTCGGGATTCCAGAGTGGGTTGCGAGAGTGTCATCGGTACACCTTACACCTTGGTGCTCCGAGATATACGCAAGACACGTACCAAGATCGCTCAGTGCAGAACCACTCCGGATCTCGGTCTAACGCGTTGCAGCAAGCGTTACGATTCGTAGCACCGCGCTACAGATCGAAACGTGTCCGAAACGAAAGTTCACTGTTCAGGTGGTCGGGACTCGCGCCGCGGGATGCCCATGCGTTGGCGGCGTTCCCAAAGCGTCTTGCGGCTGATTCCGAGACGCTTCGCAAGCTCGGTTTCGCTCAGCTCGTCCTGATGCGAGAGCACAAACCGCCGAAGGTATCCTTCGAGTGACGGGTCTTCACCCATTGCGCCGACCGCGATGGGGTCAGGTGGGCTGGACGTCGGCAGGCCGAGAAGCTCCTCGGTGATTGGCCCCGATTCGTGGAGGATCACGGCGCGCTCGATCGCGTGCTGAAGCTCGCGCACGTTGCCCGGCCACTTGTAACGCTTCATCACGGCGACCGCACCCTCGTCGAGATCGAGCGGCGGCCGGCCGAGCTTCGCGGTAGCCCGCGCGATGAACACTTCGGCGAGGACCAAGATGTCGTCGCCTCGCTCGCAAAGCGGAGGTAGTTGGATCTCGACCACCTTGAGGCGAAAGTACAGATCAGCCCGGAATTCCTCGCGTTCTACGAGAAGCGGGAGGTCTCGGTGAGTCGCTGCGACGAGCCGAATGTCCACGGCCTCGGCCTTACGCGCACCGACGCGGCGGACCTCGCGCTGCTGGAGCATTCGTAGCAGTCGCACCTGTGCGGCCTGGGGGATCTCGCCGATCTCGTCGAGGAAAAGCGTCCCACCTTCAGCGGCGTGTACCAAGCCTTCCTGTCTGCCGACTGCGCCGGTGAACGCGCCTTTCTCGTGCCCGAAGAGCTCCGACTCGAGCAGGGTCTCCGGGATCGATGCGCAGTTGACTGCAACGAACGCGCCCTCTCGGGTGCTCTGATTATGAACCGCGCGAGCGATGAGCTCCTTTCCGGTCCCCGACTCGCCGAGGATCAAAACCGTTGCTTCCGTCGGTGCAACTTTGCGCGCCCACCGTAGCGCTTCCTGCATAGGACTAGATTGCGTGGCGACCAGCTCGTACGGATCTCCGGCGGTGGCTTGGCCATTTTGGCCAGCCGATGCGCGATGCCGAAGCACCCGATCGACCGCTGCGCTCAATGCTGCCGGCTCGAATGGCTTCGACAGGTAGTCCACGGCCCCCCGCTTCATCGCGTCCACTGCGGCGCCGACCGAACCATAGGCTGTCATCACGATCACGGGAACCTGGCCGGCTCGCTCGATCAAGACATCACCTGTCTCCCCGCTGAGCCTCACGTCCGTGATCACGAGGTCGAACGATTCGGGGCGTTCCCGTTCGGCTTCGGGAACGCTTGCGACATCGACGACCTGATGCCCATCGCGCGTGAGAATGCGCCTGATCTCCGCGCGGATGACCCGCTCGTCCTCCACCAAAAGGATCTTCACCACCGGTGATTAATACCAAAGGACAGCAGCGTCCTTCAATCCTTTAGTTTTCGTGGGCTTGGAGGGTAATTGTGAACCGGCTGCCACCCGAGCGCCGCGGCTCGTAGGTCAGAGCTCCGCCGAAGCGCTCGACGATTTGCCTGGATACCGACAGGCCCAGGCCCGTGCCCTGTCCATCGGGTTTCGTCGTAAAAAACGGCTCAAATACCCTGTCCGACAGCTCCTTGGGGATTCCGGGGCCTTCGTCGTCGACGTCGATGTGAATCGAGCCGTTCTCTACACGAGTGCGCACTGTGACGGTCGAACCCGATGGACAGGCCTGGCGCGCATTGTTCAACAGATTGACGAGGACCTGGGTTAACCCATCTGGGCTTGCCATCGCAGGTGCATCGACGGCGAGGTGCAGGTCGATCTTGCACCCCGCGGTTTCGAGCTTTGCCAGCTCCGCGGCCGTGCGCACCACGCCAGTCACCGAGATTGTCCGGAGCTCGACCGGTGCTTCGTCGCGCCGACTGAACGTGAGAAGACTCTGCACGATTCTATGAATGCGTTGCGCTTCGTCCACGATGATCCCGAGTCGTTCGGCGGCGTCGTCGGCGCCAGGATCGGTCGCCAGGTTCCTGGCGACCATGAGAATTCCGGTGAGCGGGTTGCCGACCTCGTGCGCAACCCCCGATGCCAATGTGCCGATCGAGGAAAGTCGATCCTTATGCGCGACGTGCCGCTCGAGCTCTCGCAGGGCTGTGATGTCCTCGACGACGAACACTCGGCCCTCCTCGACCTCGCCGGGGATCGCTGCGGTCTGCGCGCGTAGCTGAATCTTCTGGTCGCCAGAGTCGTACTCGCGTTCGATCACCGAGCCGGTGGGCTGGTGCGCGAGCTCGTTGAACAATGGCCACCAGGGGCTCGGAATGTCTTGCACCGGGTTCCCGCAAATGTCGTCCTCATTGAGGCCGGAGATGCGCTGGAGCTGTGCATTCCACACGACGACGTCCTCGTGATCGTCGACCGTGCACACGCCTACCGGCAGCTCAGACATCAGACGCGAGAGGTATCGGCGAGCAGCGTGGGCTGGTGAGCTTCGCTGCGACGCGTCGGCTTCGAGTGAGTCCAGCGCACGAAACGCGCGCAACCGTTCCGCAAGCGCGTTCGCTCGCACCGGCCGGCCTCCTTGAACATAGGTGCGCGCGGCCAGTGGCCCGATGCGTTCGCTGAGGCGGCCCTCGAGCTCGGTGATCAGTCGGAGCAGCTCGGGCCGATCGCGGGGCGGCCAATAGACCTCGGCCGCTGAAGCGGCTTCATAGATCTCCTGGATGGCGATGTCCTTTCCGACGTAAGACGCCAGGCGCTCCTGAAGCGCCTCGGCCGAATCGGGAACCTGCAAGAGCCGGGTCACCCGTGGCTCCCGGCAGGCTTCCGCAGCGTTGCGCTCCTCTGGCGAGCGATCGGTCAAGAGCGAGACACCCATGAAGACGAACCCATGCGCCGTGAGGCTGAGCCAAATTGCGGGCCCTCGGGCAGTGGGGTCCGAGAAACCAAACAGCGCAAAGAGGCGAGAGACGTCGACCTCGACCCCGAAGAGGGGTGACGCGGTCAACACCGCCCATGAGGTTGCGCCCACGACCAGGCCCGCAAGCACGCCAGCCCGTGTTGCGCGTCGCCAAAAGAGCGCTCCCAGCAAACCGGGAAGCAGATGTGTGACCGCGACGAACGAGGCCAGCCCGAGGTCGACGAGTGACCGAGTGCGAGGGAGCGTGAAGTGGATCAACAGGCCAGCGACGACCACGCCGACGATGGTCGAGCGTCGAAAAACGGCCCAGCGCGTAAGTAGTGATTCGGGAGACGGTCCAAAGCGCGGCACGAGGTAGTTTGCCACCATGCCGCTCAACGCGATCGATGACACCAAAATCATCGCGCTTGCTGCGGAAACCGCGCCGAGGAAGGCGAGCGTTTGGAGTGCGGGCGAGCTTTGCACCGCCACCAGAACGTAAACGTCAGGGCGAATGCCAGGTGCCGCGAGGTCGCGCCCGGCCCAATATAGAATCGGCACGGGCAGATTGATCGCGAACAGGTACAGCGGCAGCGCCCATCGGGCAGTCTCGAGGCTGCGCGGCCCGGGTCGCTGGACGAAGGCGACGAAAAACTGACGGGGCAGCAGGAACGCGGCGCAAAACGTCACGAAGACGAGCGAAATCCAGGAGTCGCCCATGACGGGGCTGGTCATGCTCTCGACCAGCTCGGGCCGTTCCTGAAGATAGGTGTCGAGTCCGCGAATCCCCCCAAAGATGGTCATCAGCACCGCCGTGCCGACCACCAGCAGCGCGACAAGCTTGAAAATGCTCTCGAACGCCAGTGTCGCGATCAGTCCGGGGCGATGGGCCCGACCGTCCGCGTAGCGGACGCCAAGCGCCACGGCGAAAGAGCTGAGCAAGATTGCGTAGACGGATCCGAGCGTTTCGCTCGGTTCCTCACCGACCAGGATCGCCGCGCCGTCGGCGACCGCTCGAAGTTGCAATGCGATGTACGGGAGAAGGCCGGCCACCATGAAGATCGACACGGCCGCACCCAGGGTGCGGCTCTGGTACCTGAAGGCGAAGAGGTCTGCGATGCTTCCGAGTCGATATCGGTCGACCAACTCTGCGACGGGCGCCCACAAGAAAGGGATCGCGATGCAAGACAAGGTGACGCCGAAGTAGATGGCGAGGAAGTCGTAGCCCTCGCTCGCCGCGAAACCGACGCTGCCGAACAAAGTCCACGTGGTCGCGTAGACCGCCAGGGCGAGCGCATAGCTGAAACGGCTTCTCCCCAGTCCGCCCCAACGCGGGGAACGCTCCACGACCTCGGAACCCAAGATGTAGAAGCCGAGTAGGGCGACAGAAAGGAAGAAGAGAACGAAGTGATTAAGCGGCATGGTCGGTGCGATGAAGCAGCGCGACGACCGCGATCATGGAGAGCCAGAAGGCGAACGGGGACCACCAGGTTTGAAGCCATACGGCCCGGACCGGGGTAGCGATGAGCACGATGGCGACCGCAAAGAGAAGGAGTGCGCGCTCTTGCTCCCTGTTCATTTAGCCGTACCCGATCGCTTGTAGTCGTTCCGTGATCTCGTCGAGGATGACGGGGTCGTCGATCGTTGCCGGCATCTTCCACTCGGTCCGATCGGCGATCTTCTTCATCGTGCCGCGTAGGATTTTGCCGGAGCGGGTCTTGGGAAGGCGCTGCACGACGATCGCGGTTCTGAAAGCCGCCACCGGGCCAATCTCGGTGCGGACCATCTGGATGACTTCCGAGACGATGTCGTGGAACGGCCGGTCGACGCCCGCATTGAGCACCAAGAATCCGAGTGGGATCTCGCCCTTGAGCTCATCGGCCACGCCAATCACCGCGCATTCCGCTACGTCGGCATGAGCGGCGACGACCTCTTCCATGCCGCCGGTCGACAGCCGGTGTCCCGCGACGTTGATGATATCGTCGGTGCGCGACATGACGTAGACGTAGCCGTCCTCATCGATGTAGCCGGCGTCGGCGGTCTTGTAGTAACCCGGGAACTCCGTGAGGTACGAGCTCACGAAGCGCTCGTCGTCGTTCCAAAGCGTCGGCAGGCTTCCGGGTGGTAGCGGGAGCTTGACCACCAGGGCCCCGGTGGTGCCGGTTGGAAGTTGCTTGCAAGCCTCGTCGACGACCTGCACGTCCCAGCCCGGGATCGCGAGCGATGGCGACCCATGCTTGACGG
>Ga0209165_10000708_pt1 | contig 11339 bp, 12 predicted proteins | sample tdAd001_FD_187122 | JGI IMG/M metagenome (GOLD analysis project Ga0209165, IMG submission 187122) | Marine sediment microbial communities from the Atlantic coast under amendment with organic carbon and nitrate - tdAd00.1 (SPAdes)... | ecosystem: Environmental > Aquatic > Marine > Coastal >... | reverse complement strand
CTGATCATCCATATTTTTTCTTTTCATAATCCTTAATTGCCTCGGCAAGGGCTTTGGCCCCAAGGTTGGAACAGTGCATCTTTTCTTTCGGAAGACCGTCAAGGGCCTTGGCAACGGTTTTTTTTGTTATGGATTTGGCTTCTTGCAGAGTTTTGCCTTTTGCCATTTCGCTGACTATGTTGGATACGGCAATGGCTGCAACACATCCGAATGTCTTGAATTTGACATCTGTGAGTTTGTCATCCTTGACTTTAATATAGAAAGCCATCATATCACCGCACACGGGATTGCCAACCTCTCCAATTCCGTCAGCATTTTCAATGACCCCGGCATTGCGCGGATTTGAGAAATGTTCCATCACTTTTTCTGAATACATTTTTTATTTCCCTTCTTCTCTCCTCCAAAGGGGAGAAAGCGAGCGAAGTTTTTCAACCGCAAGACAAAGTTTTTCCAGCACATACTCGATCTCTTCGATCTTGTTGCTGCTGTCCATGGTAAATACAATTGATCCTTGTGCCAGATCGGGTGGTGTTCCGATCGCTACCAGAACCGGCGAAGTTTTAAGGGCTTTTGAAGCACAAGCAGAGCCGGTGTTTGCACATATGCCTTCTTGGTTTAGCATATAGATAAGTGCTTCTCCCTCAATAGCCTCAATACAAAAACTTGCATGGCCTGGGAGCCTTCTATCAGGATGACCTGTAAGTTTAACGCTTTCAATCCGCTCCTGAATACCTGCTACAAGGAGGTTTCTCAATTCCTGCAAGTAATCAATTTTGTCGGTGAGTTCTGATAGCGCTAGCTCTGACGCTTTGCCAAGTCCGACAATGCCCGGAACATTTTCAGTTCCGCCTCTCCGGCCACTTTCCTGGATGCCGCCATGAATTAACGGCATAAGTCTTAAATTATTTCTAAAGTAAAGTACTCCAATTCCTTTGGGCGCGCCAATAGAAACTCCAGAAAGACTTAACAAATCAACATTAAGTGCATTGACATCAACCGATATGTTACCGACAGATGCAACAGCATCCGTATGAAAAAGCACACCTTTATCCCGGCAAATTGCAGAAAGTTCCGATATGGGCTGGATTGTTCCAATTTCATTATTGGCATGCATAATTGACACCAAAATAGTGTCGGATCTTATTGCCCCGGACAAACGTCCAGGATCCACTAGACCATATTCATCTACCGGCAAAAAAGTCACCTCGAAATCTATGCGTTCAAAAAATCGTGCAGAGTTAAGTACTGAGTGGTGTTCAATAGCAGAGATGATAATATGCTTACCTTTTTTCTGCCTGGCAAGGGCTACGCCTTTAATTGCCAGGTTATTGGCTTCTGCACCCGATGAAGTGAAGATGATTTCTTGTTGTTTAGCGCTGATTAACTTGGCGACCTTCGCCCTTTGTTCTTCTATGACCTGTTTAATTTTTATTCCCATATCATAGACAGTAGAGGGATTGCCGAAGTGCCGGTCAAAATAAGGAAGCATGGCTTCAATGACCTCTTCCCTCACAGGCGTTGCGGACGCATGGTCCAGATAGACCCTTTTCATATCAAGTTCCTTTATTTAACCTTTTTTATATACAGTTTATAACAGTCCTCGTCCTCTTCTATGCCCATAAATTCCTGGCCATACTTTTGACACCATTCCGGGATATCCTCCAATGCCCCGTCATAATCGGTCAATACTTCTAAAACCTGACCTTTTTTCAGACATTTAAGTTTATCACCTGGTTCTAAAAGATGGAGAGGACACATGCGACAAACTAAATCTAAAGTATCATCTGCAGGTTGTTTTTCCACAAATTTCATCGCATCCTCCTTATTTTTGTTTTAGTGCCTGGCGAGGTATTATTCCCAATATAAATCAGCTCAGGCCGTTTCAGTAACACTTTAGTATGCGGCGGAACACTCTCAGTGATCCAGACGTTCCCGCCGATTATCGATCCAGTGCCTATAATGGTTTTGCCGCCTAATATGGTCGCATTAGCATAAATAATCACTTCATCTTCAATAGTGGGATGTCGCTTTTTGTTTCTCAGACGACTTCCTGCGTCCCGTGGAAGCGAAAGGGCTCCAAGGGTCACGCCCTGATATATTCTTACATGATTTCCGATTCTAGTGGTCTCACCCACCACCACACCGGTCCCGTGGTCGATGAAAAAGCTCTCTCCGATTTCAGCCCCGGGATGGATGTCAATACCGGTAAGACTATGGGCGTATTCAGTCATCATACGGGGCAAAATAGGCACATCAAGCTCACACAGTTTATGCGCCATACGATAGACAGTGATTGCAAATAGCCCGGGGTAGCTGAATATAACTTCATCATAACTTTTTGCAGCAGGGTCTCCCTCCAAAGCCGCGTGGATGTCTGTAATTAGTACCTCCCTTAATTCGGACATGGTTTGTATGAATTTAAGCGCTGTTGCATGACCAAGTTCGATGCACTTAGAGCAGGGCTGATCGTACTGGAAACAGTCATGCTGAATGGACAATACAATCTGTTTTGAAAGACTCTCAAAAAGCGCCGTCGTTTCTTGTCCCAGGCAATACTCCAGATTGACAGGATCAATCCTGGTTTCCGAAAAATAACCCGGAAAGAGAATACGCCTGGTCTGGTGGATGATCTGAACAACCGATTCCTGGGAAGGAATGGGAGCATGTCCCACGTGACCGAAACAATCATTCGAGTTCCACGAAGTTACAAGGTTTTTTACAACTGACGGAATAGCTTCATATAAATGGGTTACAGTGTCAGCATCATCCTTGCACTGCTTGGATTCGATAGTTTCGTTATTCATTATTTTTATCCTTTTCCAATCAAAAAAATACCGTAAGTGGCGAATAGGGTGGGTATGAATGTAATGATCCCACCGCTTCTATCATGGCTTTGAGTGTTAATCGCCACTTCTTTAATTATTTTGAAACCGATTTCTTTGGAATATTTCCTGAAATCCTTAATAGTTATAACCCTGATGTTGGGAGTATCAAACCACTCATAAGGAAGCTGCTTTGTAATGGGTGCATATCCTGTTACAAGAAGCTGCAACCGTACTTTCCAATGGCTAAAATTGGGGAAGCTTACGATTCCTCTTTTCCCGATTCGCAACAGGGCCTGGATTAACTTTGACGGCTCATAGACCTGCTGCAGGGTTTGACTCAAAATAACATAATCAAAGGTATTGTCCTGATAATCTATGATTTCTTCATTAATGTCACCTTGGATCACTGGCAGGCCTTTTTCAATACATCGTGCAACTTTTGATTCAACACGCTCAATCCCGGTGCCTTCTATCTGCTTATCTTTTTTTAGAAAATAAAGGAGCTCTCCTTCACCACAGCCGAGATCAAGTACCTTGGAACCGGGCTCTATCCAGGAAGCTATTATCTGAAGATCAAAGCGCATTTTCTTCTTTTCTGTTTTCATTATCAACACGTTCCAAAAAGCCTTTCACCATGGCGGTCAAACTCTCACTGGGTAAAAGAAATGCATCGTGCCCCCAGTCGGCTTCGATCTCACAAAAGCTCACATCAAGACCGTTCTTCTTTATGGCCTGGACCATGGCTCTGGATTGGTAAGTTGGATACAGCCAGTCGGAAGTAAAGGAAACAACCAGTAATTTGGCCTTGGCCTTGGAAAAAGCCTCAACCGCAGATCCATTACCGTGCTGTTTCTCCAGGTCATAGTAATCGGAAGCCTTGGTGATATAAAGAAAAGAATTGGCATCAAAACGATCCACAAACTTGGCGCCCTGGTAACGAAGATAGCTTTCCACTTGAAAATCAGCATCAAAATTGAAAGAAAAGTCACTATTATCTTGTAGTCGCCGTCCGAATTTTATGCGCATCGACTCATCTGATAAATAGGTAATATGACCGATCATACGGGCTACAGCAAGTCCAAGGTCAGGCTTTGATCCTGAATAATAGTCTCCATTATTCCAGTTAGGATCGGCCATGATCGCCTGCCTGGCCACCTCGTTAAAAGCAATGGCCAGAGCTGAATGTCTTGTAGTAGTTGCAAGCGGAATAGCAGAAACAACCATCTCCGGATAACTAACGCACCATTCCAAAACCTGCATCCCGCCGATAGAACCACCAATGACCGAAAGGATCTTTTTTATTCCCAAATGATCCAGCAACGCCTTCTGACACTTGACCATGTCCCCGATAGTAACCACAGGAAAATCGAGTCCATAGGGTTCGACAGTTTTGGGATTGTAGGTACAGGGGCCGGTGGATCCTATGCAGCTCCCAAGGATGTTTGAACAGATAATAAAATACCTGTCGGTATCGATCCCCTTCCCAGGCCCTACCATAATATCCCACCAGCCTGGTTTTGGATCGTCCTCGCTGTAATAGCCAGCCACGTGGGAGTCTCCGGATAGGGCATGGCAAATTAGAACTACGTTACTTTTATCATCATTCAATTGACCGCAGGTTTCGTATGCAATCGTCACCGGACCAAGCTTTGCACCGCTCTCAAGTGTTATTTCATTGGGTGGTTCGGCAAAAGTATACGACTCCTTCTCAACAAGCCCAACCGTGACGTTATTTATGTCATGCTCTATGTATTCACTCATTGTTTATCCTAAACTATCGATAGCCTGTCCCAGATCATCACAGATATCTTCAACCGCCTCTATTCCCACTGAAAGCCTGATCATATCAGGGGTGATGGATAGACTTTCTCTGATAGGATCGTCAAACGAGACATATTGAGACGAGTAAGGATGAATTGCCAGGGTTTTACAGTCACCCAGATTGGCCAGATGGTAGATCAATCGCAGGCTGTCTATGAATCGAAAGCAGGCTGTCTGATCCTTAAGGCCAAAGGTCAGCATTCCACCAAATCCTTTATCCTCGAACAGCTTTCGGGCAATACCATGCGAGGGATGATCTTCAAAGCCAGGATAATTGACCCAGCATACTTCAGGTCTCTCTCTAAGGTAGCGCGCCACTGATAGAGTATTGTCCATGTGGCGCTCCATACGTAAGGCCAGTGTATCGAGGCCAAGTGCTGTAAGATAGGAATGCATAGGAGCCTGAGTAGTCCCGAAATTAATGTGATGTTCACGCCATACCTTGTCTAAGAAAGCAAGGGGCCCCTTTCTCTCGATAAAGGGTTTGAAATCTGGAAACCGCTCATCTGACCAGCTAAAATTTCCGCCGTCTATGACAACACCACCCACGGCATCACCATGTCCACTCAGATACTTTGTAGTGGAATGAATCACCACATCGGCCCCCAGTTCTAATGGCCGGCAAAGGTACGGTGTGGCCAGGGTGTGATCCACAAGCAAAGGAATTCCGTGCCGGTGAGCTATCTTTGCAACACGGGCCAGATCCGGAATATCCATCTTAGGGTTACCGATTGTTTCCAGGTAAACAAAGCGTGTCTTGGAGTTGATGGCCTTTTCTATCGCCTCAATATCAGTCGATTCAACCAAGCGTGCAGTAATGCCATATTTTTTAAAAACATTAGTGAAAAGGAGATAGGTCGACATGAAAAGAGAATTCCCGGTTACAAACTCGTCCCCAGAGCGAAGTAACGCCATACAGGCATTAGTAATTGCCGCCATGCCAGAAGACATTACCACGGCCCCAAGGCCGCCTTCCAGGGCAGTCAATTTTTCCTCCAGGATGCGATTTGTGGGGTTTGTGAGCCGCATGTAAATATGGTCAGTCTTTTTACCGGCAAAGGTTTGACTCAGATTCTCAGCTGTAGGGTGCAGATGAGAAGCTGTTTGAAATATGGGTGGCAGTGTCGCACCTTGCCAGTCTTCAGATGACTGCGCAGCGTGGATAACCAGGGTGTGGAAACGGTAATTCCTCTTTTGAATCATGTCGCACCTCCATTGAAAATAGTGTCCTTTGTTGTCCCCTTCCCTGTCCTTTATTCCTTCCAGTCTCCTCTGGCTCAGAAAATCTCCAATATAGCGGAGAGGGGGTGCAGGCCGACCCATACCTGCCTCCTTGTGACCAGTCCGCTTTGTCTTGTTTGGCGGGGATGTAGGTCTTGTAATGACAGACAGTTTATGCCCGCTACGAACGAGCCGGCAGCGAGAGGCGTATTGTTAAGTTAAAGTAAGGATGTTAAAATTTCACAGGAGCGGCAAATCTTCATCTTTTCTTTCCAGTTTTTACGAACAATGCCGTCACAATACGTGCCGCTAATAAACCAGCAAAGCGTTCCTGCCTGAAACTCCCATGCCGGGCATTGTTTCTTACGCTCCGGGGGGCATTTTTTCACAACCCAGCACGACTTTCTACCTTTTCTATTCTCATTCAATCTGGAGACTAGAAATAATATCTGCCGTTCCACATGGGACGGTACAGTTCGCCATCCTTGCTCGTAACTATGGACAGCCTTAAGCGACACTCCAAGCAGTTGGGCCATCTGTTTCTGGGTCTTTTTTAGTTTCTTGCGAAAATATAAGAATTCTTTGCTGTCCATGGGAAATCCCTGGCAACCTTATCGATAGCGTTTTTTAATACGGTCAAGTGGATTGCCACATTGTAGCGATATAAAATACTACTTTGTGGTATTCTTGTCAAGTTTTTTTTTGGGGTTAGCTCAAAGCATTGTTACTAAAAAGAACATGCCCTGATATTGCAATTGGGCACAATGTGGATCAGATTAAAAATAGGGCGGCTCTAAGCAGAGAAGAACCGCCCTATGTCAGAGGGGGGAAACATAAATGGGCTTACATTCATTGAATAACATCTCCGAACAAATGTGTCAAGGAAAAAATGCTACAATGTGGTAATTGTCGTTGGGGCTTTTTACTTGGCCGTCGAATTTCGACTTTTTACGAGATTGTCAATTGTAGTGCAACTATAATACCGCCACCCAACACCGTAGTCGAGATGTAGACTCATTTAGATTTCAGAATTGCGTTGAGGGAGCCGCTTTTAAAACCGTCTAAATCGAGTGCCACGTAAATAAACCCAAATTCATGAAATTTCTTACTGATCATTTCTCTATTTTCTATTAATTTCACAAAATCTTGGGCAAGGACTTCGATTCTGGCTATATGCCCGTGATGACGAACTCTTAGTACCCTAAAACCAAGGTCATATAAAAAATCCTCGGCTTTCTCGACTTGATTCAGTTTTTCCAAGGTTACTTCTTCCCCGTAAAGAATCCTGCTGGACATGCAGGGCATGGCGGGTTTATCAGTAATTCCCAAACCGTAATATGCGCATATGGCACGGATTGTTTTTTTATCAATTCCCAATTCAATATATGGAGCTATAATTGATGATTCGCGGGCAGCCCGCATGCCCGGCCGGTAATCTCCAAGATCATCCAAGTTCGCACCGTAAAAGATAAGCCAGGAAGATTCACCCAAAGTCGCCTCTATCTGTCGACGGAGTTTTTCAAGTTTTTCGAATAAAGCTTTTTTACAACAATAACAGCGGTTGGCCTGGTTGGCCCGGTAGAGGGGATTTCTCATTTCATCTGTCCGAACGATTTGAATGGGAATGCCGTGATTCTGGGTAAAATTCAGGGCCAAACGAAATTCCCTGCGGGCAAGAGAAGGGCTGTCAGCTATGGCTGCTACCATCTTATTTCCCAACGATAGATGCGCAATATAAGCCAGTAAAGCACTGTCCACCCCTCCGCTGTATGCTACAATGGCACCGTTATATCTTAAAAAATATTCTTCTAATTCCTGGGCAAAGATTTCCGGAGCCTTCCTTAAAGCGCAATTATCCAGATTAGTCTTCAGATTTTGTCCTCCTCTGCAATTCAGCCAATCACTTCTTATTAACCATAAGAAGGAGAGGTGTCTGATCCTCTGGCCAACAAAAGATCTTTATAAGCATTTGAAAGTCTTTTAGAGAACACACCTGCCAGTCGCTTTAAAACTTTCATACCGACATCAGGATGAAGGTTGAATATCTTATCTAACTTCTCTCTTTCAATTTTCAAAGCTTTTAAATCCGTGGCGCAAATGCCGGAAGCTGTGTAACGCCCCGATTCAACCATACACGACCAGCCAAATATATCACCCGGTTCCGTCAGTTTATAAGTCAAGGTCCCGCCATTTTTTATAACCAGCTTAACAGTCCCTTCCAGCAAAATATAAAGGCGTTCAGCGTCCTCACCCTTTTCAAACAGTACAGTCTCTTTAGCATAACTCTCTTCAAAGCAAATATTCGCTATTTCATTCATTATCTCATGATCTATACCTTTAAAAAGCTCTATTTCTTTAACAATCATCTCCCGATCTCCTTTCATTATGAGTTTTAAACGTAAATAGGATTTTTCCGGTTTAAAAAATAAAAAGAGCCCTTGATCCATGCACTACATTGTGGTGTTTTATGGTATTACTATGTGGTAGCATTTGTCAAGCTTTTTTGGTGATATGTCGGCGTGGAGGGATAACTCAATTAGAAACATTAATCGAGTAAAGGCCTGTATTTATTAATTAGGTTCTCATCGTCGCAAGTTATCTTTCCGGCAAGCATCTGAACCCTGTGAAAAGTATCCGTTACAAACCTTTCTGTCAGATTGAATTTGCGATCAGATTTCCTTGAATGTTCTAACAATAACACAGCCATGAAGATTTCAGTGGCCATATCAACCAATCCTCTGGCATGATATTCTGTGTAAGCAGGATCATTTCGCGCTTTAACAAAAATCACTGCTTTTTTTAATAATTTTTCACATCCTTTTATTTTTTCGATGAGGGGGTTAAATGACTCCGGGTAGCTTTTTCTCAGCTTATTTTCTAACATTTTGAAGAAAAGCCCTGAAGTTATTCCGCCAACTGCACCAATAACTTGAAGTTGTGATGTCCCTTCGTATATTGTAGTTATCCGTGCATCTCGATAAAGGCGTTCAACGTCATAGTCCCGCATATATCCGGCACCACCAAAGATTTGGATCGCATCATAGGTTATGCGGTTACACATCTCTGAAGCATAATACTTAATCATTGGAGCAAGCAGGTTTGCAAAGCGTTTTACTTCCTTTAATTCGTTGGCGGTTTCTTTATCTTTTATTTCTTGATGACTAAGAACATGTTGTATATCAACAAGTATCGACGTTTCATAAAGGAGGCTTCGCGCCGCTTCAATTTGCACTTTCATTGTTGTCAACATTTCAAGAATAGGCGGGAACTCGATAATGGCTTTCCCGAATTGTTTGCGTTGCTTTGCATATTGTAGAGACTGATTATACGCTTCTTGAGCTATGCCTATACTTTGAGCACCAATCCCAAGACGTGCCCCATTCATTAATGGCATGACGTAACGACTCAACCCTCTTTTGCGCTGGCCGATAAGGGTGGCCCGACAATTTTTAAATTGAAGTTCGCATGTGGGAGACCCGTGAATGCCAAGCTTATCTTCAATGCGGCGTACTATCAGATTCTCGTCTTTTTCATATAGAAAAAGGCTCAATCCTCGGCCCCCGTGTGTATTCTCCTCTGAACGTGCGAGAACAAGTAGGACATCGCCACATCCGTTTGAAATAAAGTGCTTTACGCCGTTTAAGAACCAACATTCTTCTTTTTGATTGTAGGTAGCCTTGAGGCTGATAGCCTGTAAGTCTGATCCGGCCTCTGGCTCTGTCAGAACCATTGCCCCCGTGTATTTGCCGGAAGCCATTTTTGGAAGGTATTTGTTTTTCAATGCCGGACCAGCAAATTCGCGAATGGTCTCTGCGATTTCTTGTAAACCGAACAAATTCATAAAGCTTGCATCGGCCCGCGATACAATCTCAATAGCCATCATATAGACAGTTAACGGAAAATTTAAGCCCCCATATTTTCGTGGGAGTGTAAATCCCATCAATTCAGCCTGAGTAAATCGTTTTAATGCTTCTTGGGTTCCCCGGGCATAACTTACTTCATTGTTTTCCAGTCTGCACCCTTCACGATCAACATCACAAGCTGCGGGTGCTATTGTTTCAGCAGATATTTCTCCGACTATAGTTAAAACACGATGACAGTTGTCCAGCGCATCTTCAAAATTTTCCGGTGCAAAAAGATATGTTTTGTTTTCTGTATATCCTTTTTCCCTCAACTCTATAATACGTCTTAACCGTAAGTCGTTAAGATAATATTGAATATCCTGGTTGTCAGTGAAAAAGTTCGCCATTTTAATCTTTTTCCTTATACGCTTTGATCATCCTGGGGATCGTCTCATGAAGGTTTCCCACAATCCCGTAATGGGCAATGGAAAAAATTGGCGCATTTGGATCAGTGTTTATCGCAGCAATTCTGTTAGACTCTTGCATACCGGCCATGTGCTGTACGGCTCCGGATATTCCCAATGCGATATATAAATTCGGACGAACAGTAACACCGGTCTGCCCTATCTGGTGTTCACGGTCGATAAATCCAGCATCAACTGCAGCCCGAGTCGCACCTACCTCTCCTCCCAATATTCTTGCGAGTTCATGAATGATTTTAAAATTTTCTCGTGACCCAAACCCCATACCACCTGCAACAATGACCCTGGCAGATTTCAGATTAACCTTTTTTTCAGCTTTGACGCGTTCCACGATTTTGAGAATCAGATCCTGCTCTGTCAGTGTCGGATTCAGTTGGACGACCTGCCCTTTTCTTGAGGAATCCACAGAAGGCTGCTTGAAAACACCTTCGCGAACGGTTGCCATTTGTGGTCTGGTTTCAGGAGTCACAATGGTCGCTATCACATTGCCGCCAAAAGCCGGACGAATCTGCAGAAGAATTTTATTCCAGATCCTCTTTCCAAACTTATATTCTCCGATTTGCAGATCCGTGCAATCTGCCGTAAGACCTGTTCTCATGTGGGAAGCTATTCTTGGCGCCAGGTCTCTTCCTGTATTGGTTGCACCTATAAGTAGAATGCTCGGCAGATATTCTCTGATAAGTTCCACTGCAATGCGAGTATAAGGTAAGGTCAGATAATGGCCCAGTTGTGAGTGATCGGCAACGTAAACCTTGTCAGCTCCATGGGCTATCAACTCAGGGGCCGCGTCTAAAACTCCATGGCCAATAATGAAACAGGCAAGTTCAGAACGCAGTTGATCGGCCAGCTCCCTTCCTTTCCAAAGAAGTTCAAAGCTCACATCCGCAATGGCTCCCAAATCGTTCTCTATAAATACCCAAACTCCATTTTCCATAACCTGTCTATTCAAATTATATGCTCGACTATCAATTCATTAATAAGATCTTTAATTCCCTGCTCGGATGTATCAAAACATTTATGCTCACGAGGTGTTAATTTTACACTTTCCACGCGTTTTATCCATGTTGCAGATCCCACAAATCCGCATACTTCAGCAGGACAACCAACGTCTTCAAGGTCCCAAACAGGGATTAAAAGTCCTCTGTTTG
>Ga0209165_10000706_pt1 | contig 11362 bp, 7 predicted proteins | sample tdAd001_FD_187122 | JGI IMG/M metagenome (GOLD analysis project Ga0209165, IMG submission 187122) | Marine sediment microbial communities from the Atlantic coast under amendment with organic carbon and nitrate - tdAd00.1 (SPAdes)... | ecosystem: Environmental > Aquatic > Marine > Coastal >... | reverse complement strand
TGGCACTCTTATCGCTGGATACTCCGTCCTCTCGTTCCTGCGACACCGCGTTCTAAGTGGTGCAATGCCGCCTCGTGAGGCAATCGAACAGCTAATTGCGGGATGGGAGTACGGCCTGAAAGTAACTGACTTTCCCGACATCATGGCGCAGACCGCGGCGAGCCTGCGGGGCATCTCCGAAAGCCTTCTGCAAGAAACAGCCATGGAGATCTACGAGAAAGAGCTGTCCGGTAATATTTATCCGGAGTCCCGTGCACTCGTCGATGCCCATATCGCGAAAGGACACACTGTCGTCATCGTTTCGTCGGCGTCACATTATCAAGTCCAACACATTGCGGCCGAACTCGGCATAGAACATGTGCTCTGCAATCATCTCGAGGTAGTAGACGGTGCGCTCAGCGGTGAACTCATACCACCCGTCTGTTATGGCAAAGGCAAACTCGAGGCCGCACGTCGATTCGCCAAGCAAAATCGCATTAGCCTCGGCAAGAGCTTTTTCTATACGGACGGCAGCGAAGATATCCCACTGCTTGAAGCAGTCGGATTTCCACGGCCCTTGAATCCGAATAACAGATTGCACAACAAAGCCATGCGCGCGGGCTGGCCGGTGCAAAACTTTTCCAGCCGTGGATTGCCCGGTTTCTGGGACGTCGCCAGAACCAGCCTCGTCTACAGTGGTTTCCTGGGCTCATTCCTGGCTGGACTGCCGGGGTGGTTCCTCAACAAGTCCAGACGCGAACTCATCAATACCGCCATACCGATTTGGGGCGATTTCGGCAGCGCAGCCGCCGGGCTCGAGGTTGACACCAAGGGCGAAGAACATCTTTGGTCACATCGGCCGGCCGTGTTTGTTTTCAATCACCAGAGTGCGACCGATGCGCTAATCCTCGCGCGCCTGCTGCGGCGGAATTTTTCCGGCGTGTTCAAGGCGGAGATGCAATCAAATCCGCTGGTCGGCACGATCCTGGGTGCGGTGGGTACCTTGTTCATTGATCGCTTCGATCATGACCGGGCGATCGAAGGCCTGCAGCCGGCAGTCAACCACCTGAGGAAGGGCATCTCGATTGCGATCGCTCCCGAGGGGCATCGCAGCCTGGGTTACAAACTCGGCCCATTCAAGATGGGAGCGTTTCACATTGCGATGCAGGCTGGCGCGCCGATCGTACCGATTGTGATCCAGAACTCGTCAGATTCAATGCCGAGCAGCGGGGCTGTCATGCGGCCGGCCAAAATCAATGTCGAAGTCCTGCCCGCAATTGCAACGGACGACTGGACGATCGAGACCATTCATGAGCACGCTGACGAAATTCGTCGCATATTCCTCACGAAACTCGGCCAGACCAGCGATGAAGAGGTGAAACTGAGAAGCGTCAAGTAATCGCGGCACGTTGGTCCACGCAAGATCTGACCAAGCTAACTGGCTTTCCTGCGCGGAGCTTTTTTCTTCGGTTGGGCTTTCGTCTTAGCTTTTGTTTTCTTCTTCGCTATTTCGGCGGCGGCGGCCTTTTGCAGCGCCGTGAACGATGCCACGCTATAGGCTGAGAGTTTCTCCGGGTCCGGGACCATTTCGCGACAGCCGGAAAACGAGAATACGATTTCACCGTTGTAGCTGATCGCTGTAATAATAAGGCCCATGCCGTCGACGATCGGCGCGCAGCCGATCATCTTGACCAACTTCGCGCCGTTAAAATACAGCGGTTGCTGCGGGCCTGGAACGTTGGTGATCGTACAGTTACACAGACGAATCGCCCGATGCCCAAGGCCCAGTCCGGTGATCAATCTCCCCGCCAGAGCGGTAGTGGCTGACGGTATGTGCTGAGTCAGGTCCGTCATTTGCCTGGCCGCAATCGCGTTCCGTGTTTCCTTGGTATTCGTTGTTACTTCGGTTATCGCGCGCAACCGCGCGAGCGGGTCATCCACGTCCGAATGAATCGGGACAAACATCATTGCGAGAATATTGCCGGCAATGCCCTGCTCCTCGGCAACGCGCGTGTTGATCGGCGCCATCGCAATCAGCGATTCCTCGGGAAGCTCGTCTTTGTCCAGCAGATACTCGCGCAACGCTCCACCGCAAATAGCCAACACAACATCGTTGACCGTGGCACCGCGCACGGCGCCTCGAACGGCAGCAAGCTCCTTCAGCTTGAAAGTCTGGCCTTCGAATACGCGGTGGGGTGTGACCTCTCCGTTGAATCGCGTCTCCGGCACTTCGTTGTCCGGGCTGATTTCCGGCATTTCGCCCCGGAGAAACGATCGGCTGATACCGGGCAGCGTCGCCGAAACGGCTTTCGCCAGTTGTAAGGGCTGCCGAATATTGTTGACCGCCGCACGCGTCATAAGGCCAAGCCAGGACGGCTCACTCTGAGGCTCCCAGGGCTCCGGTTTCGGGTCCGATTCGTGCTTTGGCGTCGTGCTGTGCATGGCGCTCAGGATTTCCTGACCAGAGGCGCCATCGATGGCGGCGTGGTGGTACTTGCCGATAACCGCAAACGCGCCTTTGGGGATCCCAGCGATGTTATCGAGCCCTTCGACAACATAGAGTTCCCATGGGGGTCGGGTCAGATCCAACCGGCGTGAATGAATTCGCGCCACGAGAATGCACAGTTGCCGCCAGTCACGCGGTTCGGGCAAAGCGATGTGACGGATGTGGAACTCGAGATCGAATTGATCATCATCGACCCAGTAGGGGTAGTCAATACTGAACGGCAGTGAAACCAGCTTTTGCCGGAAAATTGGCGATGTGTGCAGCCGGCTCTCGACGTAGTTGAGAATATCCTTGTGGCGCACCATTCCGTCGGGCGCCGTCGACTGATCATAGATATTCAGGGAAGTCAGGTGTAGGTGCGCTCCGCGGCTCTCAAAATAGAGAAATGCGGCATCCTGTGCGCTCAATTGTCTCATGTGTACAAAGCGATCTTGTTCAGTTCGGCCAATCCTCTATTTTGCTCCTCCGCACACTGACTGGCAATCGATCAGGCCCGCTTTACGCCGACCGTTCGAGGGTAATAAATGCCACATCGTATTCATTCGACTCGTCGGCAGAATACTCCTCCCGTGTCGTCTCGATCCATTCGTCGGTGGCAATGTCTGGGAGAAATACGTCGCCCTCGATTTCGGCTTGTACGCGAGTCAGGTAGATTCGATCGGCGCGCGGCAGAAATTCTTGATAGACATGGCTGCCACCGATGATCATGATCTCCGGCGCGTCACCAGCAACCGTGGTTGCAGAGTCAGGCGATTGCACCACATCGCAACCGTCGGCTTTGAAGTCAGGCTGGCGACTTATGACGATGTTCTGCCGGCCTGGCAGCGGCCGACCGATAGACTCATAGGTGAGACGGCCCATGACGATGGGCTTGCCCATTGTCAGAGCTTTGAATCGCTTCAGATCACCGGAAAGCCGCCATGGCAGATTGCCCTTGGCGCCAATGACGTCATTGATTGAGGCTGCAACAATTAAAGAAATCATTTTTCCCAACGTAGGAGCGGCCCGTGGCCGCGATCGCGCCCATAGGGCGCGCCTACACCGCCACGGCAGCTTTAATATGGGGATGCGACTCGTAGTTCAGGATCTCGAAGTCATCGTACTCGTAGTCGAAAATACTCGGCGGCCGGCGCTTGATCGCAAGACGCGGTAACGGCAGCGGCTCGCGCTGCAATTGTTCGTCTGCCTGCTCGAGATGATTGCTGTACAAATGGCAGTCTCCACCCGTCCAGACAAAGTCGCCCAAACCGAGGTCAGCCTGCTGCGCGAGCATGTGAGTCAGTAGTGCATACGACGCGATATTGAACGGAACACCGAGGAAAATATCGCAACTGCGTTGATAGAGCTGACAGGAAAGCTTGCCCTCGGCAACCCAGAACTGAAACAGGCAATGACAGGGAGGCAAGGCCATGTTTTCGATTTCACCAACATTCCAGGCGCTCAGGATGATGCGTCTCGAATCCGGGTTTTCACGCAGTTGTTGCATGATCTGCGAAATTTGATCGACGCTACGGCCATCCGGCGTTGGCCAGTTGCGCCACTGCACGCCGTAGACAGGTCCGAGCTCCCCATTCTCATCGGCCCATTCGTCCCAGATCGAAACGCCATTGTCTTTGAGATACTGAGTGTTGCTGTCGCCCCGCAGAAACCACAGCAACTCATGAATAATAGACCGGAGATGCAGTTTCTTGGTGGTAATGACCGGAAAACCTGCGCCCAGATCAAAGCGCATCTGATAACCGAACATGCTCAAAGTGCCAGTGCCGGTTCTATCTTCTTTGCGAACACCGTTTTCGCGCACCTCGCGCATCAGGGACAGGTATTGGTGCATATCAGACAGCTGCCTCTTTGTTTTTGGAGCGATAGGCCATGACCAGCATCGTAGCACCGATGATAATCATCGGCGCACTCAGGATCTGACCCATCGTCACCCAGTCGAGAGCAAGGTATCCGATGTGCTGATCGGGAACCCGGTAAAATTCAATGTAGAAACGGAACACGCCGTATAGCAGCAAGAACAACCCCGACACCGCCATGTATGGCCTCGGTCGTGACGAGTACCACCATAAAATTGCGAACAGGACGAATCCCTCAAGAGCCGCCTCGTACAATTGCGATGGATGCAGAACCTGCCCGTTGTACAGCACGCCCCAGGCGACGTCCGTCTCCTTGCCCCACAATTCACCATTGATGAAATTGCCGATGCGTCCGAAACCCAGACCCAGGGGGACGAACGGTGCCAAAAAGTCGGTGACCTGCCACATCGTCAGGCCGTGTTTGCGGCCGAATAACCACATCGCAGTAAGCACGCCGATGAGCCCGCCGTGGAAGGACATTCCGCCTTCCCATATCTTGAGCAGGTAAAGCGGGTTTTCGGTAAACGTCGGCCAGTTATAGAAAAGGACCGAGCCGATGCGCCCGCCCAGAATGACGCCAAGCATTGCGTAAAAAATCAGATCGTCGACATGCTCGGCTTTCTTGATCAGAGAATGCGGAGCTTGCGAACGTTTGCGTGCCAGCCACCACGCAGCCAAAAATCCGAGCACGTACATCAAGCCGTACCAGCGTATTTTCACCGCGCCAATCGAGAAGATAATCGGATCAATCTTGGGGTAAACGATCATGAAACTCTGCGCCTGGGAAAGAGGCCTGTATCATAACAAACCATGACCAATCGCCTCGCCAAAGAAACCAGCCCTTACCTTTTGCAGCACGCCGACAATCCGGTCGACTGGCACCCATGGGGTGACGAGGCATTCAACCTCGCACGCCAGACGGGCAAGCCGGTGCTCCTCTCAGTCGGCTACTCGGCTTGCCACTGGTGTCACGTCATGGCGCACGAGTCCTTTGAGGATGAAGCGACGGCCGAGCTCATGAACGACGCGTTCATCAACATCAAGGTCGACCGTGAGGAGCGACCGGATGTGGACCGGATTTACCAGACTGCGCATCAATTGCTCACACAACGCGGCGGTGGCTGGCCATTGACGATGTTTTTGCATGCCGAGGATCAGCGGCCGTTTTTCGGCGGCACTTATTTTCCCAAAGATGCGCGTTACGGCATGCCAAGCTTTTCAGATCTGCTAACTAAAGTTTCACGCTATTACGAAGAGAACGACGGCTCTATCCGTGAACAGGGCGAGCGGCTTAACGATGTTCTGAATCAACTAATTCCGGCTGCAGCCGCAGACCGCAAGTCATTAACAGCGGAGCCACTCGCAAAAGTCCGGCAACAACTGACCGACAGCTTTGACTATGACTTTGGCGGGCATGGCCAGGCGCCTAAGTTTCCGCACCCCGGCACCATCGAATGGCTGCTGCGGGCATGGCGAGCAACGGCCAACGATGAGGAGCCGGATATCGATGCCCTGTTCATGGCAACTTTGACACTCACGCGTATGGCAGATGGCGGCATTTACGATCATGTTGGCGGCGGCTTTTGTCGCTACTCGGTCGACCGCTACTGGCAGATCCCTCATTTCGAAAAAATGTTGTACGACAATGGCCCGTTGCTCGGAATTTATTCCGCGGTATTCCTCGCAACTGGCGAACAGTTGTTCGCAGATACCGCGAACGAGACAGCCGACTGGTTGCTTGCTGACATGCGCTCACCCGATGGCGGCTTCTACTCCTCACGTGACGCCGACTCCGAGGGCGAGGAGGGGAAATTCTACGTGTGGACGCCGGAAGAAGTCGCTGCGCTCCTCGAGTCCGATCAATATGAGTTGTTTGCGCGGCGTTTCGGCCTGGACAAAGAAGCAAACTTCGAAGGAAAGTGGCACCTGACCGTGCGCGAGGCTGTCGATGACCCTGATCTGCTTGTCAAACAGGCGAAATCAATACTACTTACCCAACGTAGCAGGCGCGTCGCACCTGGCCGTGACGAAAAGCAGCTGACGTCCTGGAATGCATTGGCAATTCGCGGCCTCGCCATTGCCGGCCGCGTCCTGGAACGCCCGGAACTGATCGATGCTGCGGCGACTGCAAGCACGAGTATTCGTGACAATCTCATGCTCGATGGCCGGCTCCTTGCGAGTTACAAGGACGGCGAGGCAAGATTTCCGGCCTACCTGGACGACCATGCGTTTTTAGTCGATGCATTGCTTGAGTTATTGCAGACTCGTTGGGACAGCGCGCATCTCGAATTTACAGTGCAGCTCGCGGACCTGTTGCTTGAGCACTTCGAAGACAAGGACAGTGGCGGTTTTTACTTTACTGCCGATGACCACGAATCGCTGATGCACCGGCCTAAACCATTTGCCGATGAAGCGATGCCATCGGGAAATGGCGCCGCGGCTTTCGCGTTGCAGCGGCTGGGGCATCTACTCGGCGAGCACCGTTACATCGATGCTGCCGAGAGAGCCTTGCGAAGCGCCTGGCAGGCGATGGATGAGTATCCGCACGGTCATGTGACTTTGTTGACCGCGCTGGAGGAATATCTGACACCGCCCGAGATCATCGTGATACGAGGTGAATCGGTAGAAATTAGTAACTGGCGTGATTCGGCCGCCAAGCTCTACGCGCCAGCGCGGCTCGTATTCGCTATCGACGAAAATGAAACAGACCTGCCAGGCTTACTGGCTGAACGCAAAGCCATACCGGGTGAAACAGTGGCCTACCGCTGCGTCGGCACACACTGCGAATTACCCGTTACCACCTGGGAAGCGCTGGCGGATGAGCTTAGTTCGTAGGAACTGCGAGCGGGATGTTTATCGAGAGAAGTAAAGCGCAGCACAGCGAGCCATGACCGAGATAAATCTCCCGTTCGCAGTTCGTGTGGGTTGACTAATACGCCGTCAGCGCCATTCCGGCCGAAGGCACCACCGTATCGGAGTTGGCACCCAGGAATGTCACGGGTACAGACTCAATTTGCATGCCCGAATTTCGCACGACCGCAAAGTGCAGATGTGGCCCGCTGGAAAAACCAGTATTGCCTGAATCTGCAATGTACTGGCCACGCTGCACCCGGTCACCCGGCAGCACACGAATAGTGTTCGTGTTCAAGTGCGCATAGATCGCGTAGGTACCGTCGTCATGCAGAATGCGTATAACGTTGGCCGACGGTCCATCCTTTAGCGGATCCAGGCCGCCGCTAAAGTTACTGGCCGCCACGTCGAACACAACACCACCGCGTGCCGCAAAAATGTCAGTACCAATCGGCATCGCTACATCGACTGCGTAGTGGCTGTCGCGTGTTGTGTGCGTCGCAACCTGGGGAAACGCCTGTGTAACCGGGTAGTTGCTCGATATCGCGAACGGCGCCCGATACGCCCCATTCGGCTTGTGCCTGGCATTAGGGTCACCAGCGAGATACTGGTACTGGTATTCGAGAAACGGTGTCGAGCCGTCCTCCAGCAAATCGAGATTGATCAGACTCAGATCAGTGCGCGCCGGTACGACCCAACGCATTTCCTGGTCGGGGTGCGGATACTGCAAACCACGAATAGTCTTAAATGTTAAGAGCAGTTCAACCGGCGCATACGACTCGTTGTGCGCAAGCAATTCGACAGTCCGTCCTTCAAAAGTATGCGTAACAGAGATTTCCGTTTCCGCCGTTGATGTTTCGAGCTGGCGAACCTCGACCACACTGCCGTCAGATGGTGGCCGATCCGAGTAGATCCATTCACCATTTTCGCCACGATACTTATAAAGAGACTGGGCTGAAGCGAAGCCGCTCGCGCATAGCAGCACGACCAGTGAAACGAGGAGTGTCTTGCTACTCAGGCGCGACGAGCGCTCGAGTGCCGATCCCCGACCGTTTCCAACCATTTTCTGTCCGCTGAATCTCATATGCTGGCCAGTACTGATTATCCAATTTCAAAGTAATGACTTCGACCGCACCGTTCCAGGTGACAGTTTTCAGACGCACAGACGCCTGATCTTGCTTCCCTGCTACAGCGTCGACAAACGCAACCAGGTCCGGCGTTGGAGTCTCATCGACTTCAACGACGCGACGCCCGGCCCACAAGCCGTAGCGCGTTGCCGGCGACCCATAGCTAAAGAACGCGACATAGACACCGTGCGGATCGATGCCGCGCTGGGCGGCCATCGCACGATGCGGATCCTGAATTAGCGCTCCGGCCCACGATATTGCTCTGTCGATGCCGCGCCCGTCCAGTGCGGCTGTCTCAATTTTGATCTCTTTTGCGCTGCCATTTCGCCATACAGTCACCATAACCTCCGGTTTCTGTACGGCTTTTTCCAGCCCGCGGAATGAGGTTACGACTTCGCCATCGATCGCCATGACCATGTCGCCATTGCGTAGTTTCTCCGCTGCATCGGTACCCGCGACGAGACGCGTAACACTCAGTGCGCGGCGATTGACAGGGTTATTGGCCTCCAGGCGCTCCAGCCATTCCTCATCAACACCCATGTTGCGAGCAGCGAACAGTGGCGAATAAACGAACTCGGCCTCGAGTGAATAGAACGGTCGCCCCTCGCGCACGATGTCGACAAACTCCATGGCGAGATCGGCGCCAATACCGCGATTCATTTGCGCGCTTTCCCCACCCGCCTGGACCGCAAAGCTCGACCACATCGCATTGACCCGGCCACGCTTGTCGACCATCACACCGTCAAATTCTGTCGGCGCATTAACGAGGCTGATGCCCTCAATATTCGAATCGCGAAAGCGCAATGTTCGCGACAACGGCAGGTTCAGCGGACCAACCGACGAGACAGTACTTTCCTGGTGCACGAGTTGATGGTCGCCTTTGATGCCGACAACCCACACTTTGTCACCCGGTTTCAATTCGACATTGTTGAAAGTCGCTTCTTCGACCGCCGTATCGTTTATTGTTGCAGGATCGTATGAAACGATCGCGAGATTGTGCAGTGGGTGAAGCTGCTCAACTTTGGCTTTCACCTCTAACGAACCGGCGAACGTCACTGTCACGTCGCCGATAGCGACCGGCACCGTGTTGCGATCCACCAGTACGAGGCCACGATCCCTGTCAACAATCAAGCCAGTGCCGTAGTAATGCCGGTCGGCGACGCCCGACACTGTATAAGGCAGGTCGAATGTAACCACGACGAGCGACGGTGCAATCGCACGAACTTGCGGGTCGTCATACTTTTTCAGTTCGGTATGGCCGATTTTAGGCGCTGCCGGCGCGGGTCCCGCGGCAAGGTCGTGACACGGCCAGATCCCGGTCGCATCGTCTCGGGCACAACGGCGCACAGGAAACCAGATGCGATCCATCTCGAAAGATCGCACGATGCTGTTTTGCGGATTGTCCATCGTTACATATCGAATCTGTTTGCGATCGCCGTCGGCGAGGTCATTGAGCGCCGCTTCGAAGTCATCGATGTTCTCGATGGGTTCTCCAGCAAATTCTATGATGACCGCGCCGCGAGGAATTGCCGATTTCGACAGCAGATAACCTGGATTTGCGACATAAACGCCGGTCGCGGATCGATTGTAATGCCTTGCCTGCTGATAAGACAGATTGTTGACGATCGCATCGCCGAACTCGAGAAACTCGTCTGGCGATATTGCATGCAGATCCGTTACAAGAACATTTTCGATGACGCTCTTGCCACCGCGTTCTACCTCGACTTCGATCTCCTCACCAACATGATCGTCGAGCACCGCGGCGAGTGGTACAAATTCAGTAACCAGATCACCGTTAATGCGCAACAGAATGTCACCCGGCTCCAGCTTGCCTGCAGCAGGCGAATCGGGAATGACCTGCTCGATGGTCAGCATGCCGGTTTGATCCGGATAGAACATACGTACGATGCGTTCGGATTCGTCGGTAAGGCCCAGACGCCCGAGTTCGTCGTAGGCTTTCTGCTCGAACATCGTCTGCAAAGTGCCGCGTGTGACGACCTCGTCCTGCCGGATCAGATCGAGTGCACGGTATATGCGATCGAGCGGCAGGAAGAAGCTGCTCGCCGCTGAGTTATTGGCACCGGCGTTGAGAGCTACAACCTCGCCGTCGATGTTGACGACCGGGGAGCCTGACGAGCCACCGGACGTACCCGAAGCCGCCTGCAGATAAAAGGTATTGAAGTCGTTGTACTTGCCACGTCCGTAGTCGGGCGCTTTGCGATCGAGTCGCGCGATGGTTCCCGCCAGAATGGATAACTGTTCGCCCGCGTCATTGCCGATTACCCGAATTTCGCGGCCAATGCCCGCCCCGTCCGGAACCAGCGGTAGTTCGGCGGGCTCAATGTAGCGCAGGTCCGCCGGGTCATAGCGAAAAAACCCGAAGTCGTGCACCGGATCACGATAGACCGGCGTGAGACGCACCTCCTCGTTGTTTCTGAATACGGCTTCTGCGACGACTGGACCTGGCGTCACCACATGCCGATTGGTCAGGATCAGGCCACGCTCGGCATCGACAACAAACCCGGTCGCCTGGCTCGATGAATTCCACTCTGTATCGAAGGCCCGCGTGCTATCCACGCGAATCGAAACGACCCCCGAAGAAATGCGCTCGAGCGTCTCCGTCCAGGCCGTGTCATCGGCAGCCCTTGCCGTAAACGTCAGCGCGAGCGCTGCCAACGCAATCAGTAATCGTCCGTGTGTCATAGCAAACCTGTTTAGTCGTCCACAATTAACTGGACTGGGCTGAAGCCCGACGGTTCCCTATTTGAACAGATTATTGCGCCTTGTAGGAGCCCGCCATGCGGGCGAATCAGGAAATCGCCCGCATGGCGGGCTCCTACAGATCAGGTTCCGGCGAATATTTCAGGTCAAGATGACGTGCCGCTTTAACATCATCCAGACGTCGCACCGGCATTTTGTACGGCGCTTCCTTGAAGCTCGTACCGTTATCGCGCGCCTCTTTGGCGATCTCGACCATCGCATCGACGAAATTATCCAGCGTCTCCTTGCTCTCGGTTTCGGTCGGTTCGATCAACAGGCACTCC
>Ga0209165_10000705_pt1 | contig 11367 bp, 10 predicted proteins | sample tdAd001_FD_187122 | JGI IMG/M metagenome (GOLD analysis project Ga0209165, IMG submission 187122) | Marine sediment microbial communities from the Atlantic coast under amendment with organic carbon and nitrate - tdAd00.1 (SPAdes)... | ecosystem: Environmental > Aquatic > Marine > Coastal >... | reverse complement strand
GGCTAACAGATGTATTTTGACACCATGTTTTCCAATTTTTTTCTCCAAGATCGTGACTGGCATTTTTCTCAAATCCTTAAAAATGTGGATGTTGAGTTGACTTAATGCCAGCTGTGTCACTTTTCCAACCCCCCACATTTTTTTGATTGGGAGCGGATCTAAGAAATCCCTGACACCATTGGGTGGTACAACAGTTAAGCCATCAGGTTTGTCAATATCAGAAGCAATCTTTGCCACAAATTTTGAAGGAGCAACACCGGCTGAAACTGTCAAGCCTGTCTCTTCTAAAATTGTTTGCTTAATCTTTTTCGCGACATTCTCGGACTGACCAAATAGACGTATGGAACCTGTTACATCAAGAAATGCTTCATCAATAGATATGGGCTCAACTAATGGCGTGAAACGATGATATATTTTAAATATTCGCTTAGAGATCTCTTGGTATCTTGACATCCTGACAGGCAGAAAAATCCCATCAGGGCAAAGGCGTCTTGCTTTTGCAATAGGTTGGGCAGAATGAATCCCGAACTTTCGAGCTTCATATGAGGCAGATGATACCACACCTCTTTCCTTGCTACCCCCCACTATGACCGGTTTCCCTTTTAAGGCAGGATTGTCCAGCACCTCAACCGAGGGATAAAAAGAATCCATGTCTAAATGAATGATGTGTTTTGAGTGACCTTGCTTATCCATAAAAACGTATGATTGAAAAACAAATTTATCCTTCAATCCATCTCATTATTAATTCAACAAGAAACTGTATTTCCTGATCAGTTAGCTCCTTTCCTTTCTTTATCCGATGTCACTTCTGAATACAACCCCGGCAACAGGTTGCGGTAGCATGGTGAGCAATGAAAACAGGGTGACCTTTCATCGGTATCTGTCTGCCATCGTTTTTAGTTTCTTAATTGTGAATTTTGTGCTTTTTGTGGTAAAATATTTTTCTTCTCGCCGGAAAAACACAATTTCAACAAAAAAGAGGCTAGCCTTAATGTTAGCTAACCCCTTTATTGACTGGTGCCCGGGACGAGGCTCGAACTCGTACATGCACTGAGGCATAAGGGATTTTAAGTCCCTTGCGTCTACCAATTCCGCCACCCAGGCAAGTTGGTTTTTTATTGTATTTTGGTTGGCTTATATAATATTGTTAATGTATTAATTTAACTTAATAGAATAAATTTGCAGCGATTTGAATCTAAATCCTGTACAGTCATCCATGGCAAGATAGACTAAATCGGATATGATTTCAAGGAAAATGATTTGAAAAACCTTCTTATTTTTCTTCCAAATCGTCTACTTATATTTCGGCTCTGTCAGAGATAGTTTAAAAGTTTACCAAGCATGCGACCATAAAACAAGGCGAACTTATTGACAGGATTAAATCAGTTCTATAACTGTTTTCCGAGACCGCCCCGGCGGCTCTGGGCGAATCGTACAGACCGGATTAGGTTTCAAACAAAAGCCCTTGGAGTTTCGCAGGCTCCAAGGGCATTAAAGAGGAAAACAGTTAGGGCCCCCGGGCGATCCAATCCCCGGGGGACTTTGAAAAAGTTCCCAGGGGGGCACAAAATACCACTGGAACTTTTCTATATATATCGGCAAACATCCCAACAGACTTAAATGAAAATATTGAAAGAGATATGCGCCGTCGTGGAGCATTCTCCATGTATTGGGATTCAAATGCGTTTGCCCTTTCTGTTTTATGCTTGATGCTTGTCAATCTTCATTTCTTCTGATAATTAGTCGCCATGAAAAAGCCAAGTGATGATCCGTTAATAATACTCGCATCCAAATCTCCAAGGCGCCGATATCTGTTAGAACAGGCCGGGCTTTCATTTTCTGTAATTCCGAGCAGCATTGATGAAACATCCGTTCCCATATCTTCACCTGACACCTATGTCAGGGTTCTATCCGAAGCCAAGGCCAATAGCGTATCAGAAAAGTATCCTGAAAAATGGGTTATCGGAGCTGACACCATTGTCCTGAAAGACGGCGCAATACTCGGCAAACCCAGTTCCAAAGCCGAAGCTCGCACCATGTTGAAACAGCTCAGCGGGCAGACCCACCAGGTCCTTACCGGTTATTCAATCTGTTGCAAAGCAAATGATCGAAAATTTTCCGAAACAATCAAAACGGAAGTTCTTTTTAAAAATCTTGCCGATCAAGAAATCGAGTGGTACATTCATACAACAGAGCCTTTTGATAAAGCAGGTGCATACGCCATTCAGGGTCTTGGCACTTTCCTGGTTAGAAGCATCAACGGTTCTTACACCAATGTTGTGGGGCTTCCGATTTGCGAGGTCATCGAATTTCTTATAAAGGAGGGTGTTCTCAATATCAAACAGTGAGACCTTTGCAAAAACGCCCCCTTTTACGGACGTTTTAAGTTTTAGGTATTAAGTTTTAAGTATCTGTCAAAACAATTAAGCTTAATTGCCTAAAACCTAAATCTTACAACCTAAAACGTTATGAATTCTACTTTTTACGAATTCATCAAAATTGATACATAACAAGAAATGGAAAGTTTTAAGATTTGATAAAACGATTGCAGATCGTAAAAGAGCGTATTGAAAACGCGGCCCGTGCATGTGGCCGTGATCCTGAAACCGTCCGTCTTGTGGCGGTGGGCAAAACCATTCCAACCGACAGGGTCAAACAAGCCATCCAAGCCGGCGTCATCATCCTTGGAGAAAACTATGTGCAGGAAGCCCGGGCAAAGTTCAACGATCTGGCGACATACCCCGTATCGTGGCATTTCATCGGACATCTTCAGTCCAACAAGGCCAAGTACGCTGTGAGACTCTTTGACCTGATCCACTCTGTAGACAAACTCAAACTGGCCCGCGAAATAGACAAACAGGCAAAAAAAATCGATAAAATCCAGGAGATACTTATGCAGGTCAATATTAGTGAGGAAGCCTCAAAATCAGGTGTAGATGTCGAAGATGCGCACAATCTGCTAAAGGATATAATCCCTCTCGAGAATCTGTCTGTTAAGGGGCTTATGACCATGCCGCCATATTTCAACGAGCCTGAAAAGGTTCGGCCCTATTTTTCAGCCCTTCGTGGTTTGAGAGACCATCTCGAGCAACAAGACCAGTTTAATGTAACTTTGAGTGAACTTTCTATGGGTATGACCGGTGATTTTGAAGTCGCTATCCAAGAAGGAGCAACCCTTGTACGTATCGGGACAGCTATTTTCGGAAAAAGAGAATGAAAATCCTACTTCACATATGCTGCGCGCCGTGCGCCATATACCCTGTAAAAGTCCTTGAAAAGCAAGATTTTGACATAATGGGCTTTTTCTACAGATATAATATTCACCCTTACACGGAATGTATGAAACGTCAGGAAACGTTACAATCTTACGCAGGAACCATTGATCTTAGGGTCATTTACCAGGAAGATTACGACCTGGAGGGTTTTATCCGGAATGTGGTTTTCAGGGAATCGAAACGCTGCTTATACTGCTATCATGAGCGCCTTAGATCCACGGCACTGGTGGCAAAGCGCGGCAAGTTCGACTATTTCACTACCACCCTCTTGTACAGTAAATTCCAGAAACACGACGAGATAAAATCTATAGGTGAGGCGGTCGGCCAAGCTGTGGGAGTGCCATTTTACTACCATGATTTTCGTGTTGGGTGGGAAGATGGTGTTGAAGAATCAAAACGGCTGGGATTATATCGCCAGCAGTACTGCGGCTGCATCTACAGTGAAAAAGAAAGGTATTACAAAGAGAAAGTGTCTAAAGTGACTAAAGTTGAAAGTAACTAAAGTTATAATACGCCTTGGGCGTGCTAATTGATAACCCAAAGCTAAGGTCTCCTCACCTTACCGATACGTTTAACGAATAACAAATTCTATGTTTGGCAATTTCATATACTTCATCATTGTACTTCTCATATACAGCACCTACCAGCCTGCTGAAGATACAAATTTTACCGCAATAGAGACCCTTTTTTTCTTTATCGGCCTAATTGTTATTTTCGCATGGGTCACCTGGATACAGTTCCACAAGATAGAGAAGCGACTTTCAAGGGAAAGTTCTCCTCAACTCGGTCATAAATTCAGCTCAACGTTAACCAGGCAATCAGTAATGGCCATCCTGCTCTTTGCAATTAATATTTACGGCCTGAACCTTTCATCCTTTTTGATAGACATTCACTTTTTGTCTATGATCCCTACTTTTCAGGCTCTTTTATTTCTCGGGCTTTTTATATTCTATCTGGCAATTGTATGGGCCTGTGCCTATGGCCCCTATAAGATGCTCTCCACCTCCGACATCTCCAGAGAGTCATACATTCTGTCTCAAATTTCTTTTTCTGTTCCCATTCTTTTACCCTGGCTGCTTCTTTCCGGAGTTGCCGACATCATTAATGCCCTGCCGTTTGAGCAGCCTAAACATTTTCTCTCCACCACCCAAGGTCAAATTGTCTATTTCCTTGTTTTTCTTATTGCCATCGCAATTGCAGGCCCGCTGGTTATCCAGAAATTCTGGAGATGCAAACCTCTTGAAAAAGGTTACTATAGAAAACGGATTGAAAACCTGTGCCGGAAAGCGGGGATGGAATATGCTGACATTCTTTACTGGCCAATATTCGGCGGAAGAATGATAACAGCCGGTGTGATGGGACTGGTTAAAAAATTCCGCTACATCTTAGTTACCAGTGACCTTTTGCGCTTCCTTGAACCCGAGGAAGTTGATGCGGTCATTGCTCATGAAATCGGACACATTAAAAAAAAGCATCTTCTTTTTTATCTGGTCTTTTTTGTAGGATACATGCTGATTTCGTTTGCCACCTTTGACCTGCTGATATATTTTATTATATTTACAGAACCCATATACAGATTTATAAGCACTACAGGCCTTGATCAGACCGCAGTAACTTCATCGATCTTCAGCCTGGTAATTATTATATTTTTTCTGATCTACTTCCGCTTTATTTTCGGATATTTTATGCGTAATTTCGAGCGCCAGGCAGACACTTACGTGTACGCACTTTTCGATAATGCCAAACCTCTTATTTCAACCTTTGAAAAAATTGCAGCAACAAGCGGGGAGCCGTACGACAAACCCAATTGGCACCACTTCAGCATTAAAAATCGGATAGAACATCTAAAAAAGTGTGAAACGGATAAGATCTGGATAACCCGCCATGACAACAAAATAAAAAAAAGCATTGCCGTTTATATGATGGGAATATTGTTGATCGGCGGTATCGGATACAACTTGAATTTTGGTGAGGCCGGCAAGAAATTAAACAAGCACTTTTTCGAAAAAATAATACAAAGAGAAATTGACAGGACCCCTGACAACCCGAACCTTTACAGCACGCTGGGTGACCTTTACTACAGCGATAAAAACTACCCAAAAACCATTAAAGCGTATGAACAGTCGTTAATGCTTGAGCCGGACAACCCTCATATTTTAAACAACCTCGCATGGCTCCATGCCACATGTGAAGTCCAAAAATTCCGTGATCCTAAAAAAGCTTTATATCTTGCGGAAAAAGCTGCCAAACTCGATAAATCCCCGTATATTCTCGACACCCTGGCTGAGAGCTTCTATGCAAACGGCCGGTTTGAAGAGGCGGTTGAGGCTGAAATCAGAGCCCTTGATTTGGTAGTAAAAAACCGAAGATATTATGAAAAACAGCTGAGGAAATTTATGGAGGCAGCCAGAGGCGGCGATTTAAGCCTATTACTTGATACAGACCTTCCTGACCTGCAGCAGATCACAGTTTCCGCCGAAAATCTTTTCAATACCATCCTGTTTAAGGGTAGTCATGCCGTCTTTTAAGGCCTGATCCCTTAAAACCTTGATCGGAGAATTGTTCTGGATCAGTTTTTTCATCTGGTCGGTCCCCATCAACAGTTCATGCAGGGCCATCCGTCCAGAATATCCACTATTGTAGCAACTGTCGCAGCTCACCGGCCTGTTCAGGATCAAATCATGGGAATAAGGAATATTAACATGCTTTTCGAACTCTTCAAAGGAACCGTATTCCCGAACTAGAGCATCATATTCACTTTTTGGCAGATGAAAAGATTCTCTGCATTTTTTACAGAAGGTACGAACCAGGCGCTGGGCAAGGATGCACAGTATGGCGTCTGAAAAGTTGAACGGGTCCATTCCCATGTCAAGAAGCCTTGTTATGCTTTCAGGCGCACTGTTGGTATGAAGTGTGGAAAAAACCAGGTGCCCTGTTAGTGATGCTTCAATGCCTATGGATGTTGTCTCTCTGTCGCGCATTTCACCAACCATAATAACATCCGGATCGGACCTTAAGAATGCCCGCATGGCAGAAGCAAAGTCGAATCCGATCTTGGGTTTTACCTGAACTTGCCTTAACCCTTTCTGGGTAATTTCCACAGGATCTTCAGCGGTCCAGATCTTGGTTTCGGTGTTATTGATATACGACAGGGCCGAATGAAGGGTGGATGTTTTGCCGGATCCCGTAGGACCACATACGAAGATAAGGCCATACGGCTGTGTGATGGCGGTGACAAAGTTTTTGTAGTTTCTTGTTGAAAAACCTATTTCATCCAAAGGAAGCGTCTCACCAGCAGAAAGTATACGCATGACCACATCTTCAACACCCCCTTGGGTCGGAATGGTTGCTACCCGGAGTTCAATGTCGGGGCCGCCGTATTTTTTGAATTTGATCTTACCGTCCTGGGGCTTGCGTCGCTCCACAATATCAAGATCGGCCATGATCTTTATACGTGACACGATCTTATCTCTAAAAGCAGAAGGGATGGACTCGAATACAATACAGATACTATCCACTCGTATCCGGATCTGAGTCTTCCCTTTTCCCGGATACGGCTCTATATGGATATCCGAAGAACCCCGATGATAGGCATCAATAATGATTTTGTTGACAAGCTGGACAACAGCGCTGTCATCCTCATACAAGACGAACTCCTCATCCTCTATCCCTTTATCCTCGCTCTGGAGTTGTGAAAGGATCTCTTCCATGGAGGCGCGTTCTTTTTCTTTCCGGGTAAAGCGCTTAATAAAATCTAGTATATCCATTTTTAACGCTACATTGAAGCAAAGCGATTTACCTGCAAAGAGGGACTTGATTTCTCCAACCTTCTGGAGATCGTAAGGGTTGTCTATAACGATAACGATTTTTTCATCCTTTTCGCACAATGGGACCCAGGCGTTGTTTCGCATGAAAGGAACTTTCAGGCCGGCAAGAAGCTCACGGGGGACCGGTGCATTTGCACTATATTCCGTAAACGAGACTTTAAAAAATTGACTTAAAGATTTCCCGATATCCTGCTTTGCAATCTTATAATCCGATATCAAAACTTCTTCAACAGTCTCTTTTCTCTTTCTGGCATCAGCGATCGCCCTGTCGAGTTCTTTTTTCGTCAGAATATTGTTTTCCAGAATATAATCAAACTTGTTGGGCCTTGCCTTTGCCATCCTCTTCTGGTTGTACAGGGCAATCCCCAGTATCTTGGCCATTTCTGTAACAGACTTCTCATCGAGTCTGGAAAATGAATCTGCGTCTTTGCGGTTTATCAGCTGAATTGCTCCGAGTATATAATTTTTAAATGTGATAGGGACCACTAAAACCTGTTTGGTGGTAAAACCTGCATTTTGATCCCAGCTCTTATCGAATTTCAGATCAGGGTCTATGGAGGCCAGTTCTTTATCATCATAAACATTTTCAATATTTATGAGCTTCTTCTTAAAAGCGGAACATCCAGATATACTGGTGTTCGATATGGGAATACGAATCTCTCCGATCTCGTCTCCGGATTTAAATCTCGACACAAGCTCCCGCTTTCTGCCGTCAATCACATAAACGGTCAGCCTTTCCGCTTCAAAAAGTCGCGTTATCTCATCTTTCAGATCAACCAGGATCTCGTCCAGATTAGCTGCAGCATGTATCTTGTTGCAAATATCCTGGAGATTCTTCCTGTACTCAATTTCTGATTTGAGTTTCCGGCTGTTTAAATTCATGGCATTTTAAGCAGAATATTTTTCTAACATTGTCATCCCTCTTTTTTGTACAAAATCTTCCAGCAACACCTATGCCAAAAAGATATTTTCGTTTGCGACAAGCAAATTTTGAATTGATTTTCTCAATCCTGATGTGCGCATAATGTTTTGATTTGGAAGGCGTTCCGAACGATCATTTTAAAATGCATAAAAAAAATTATCATTGAAGAATTAATTTTAGATGGGAGGTCTAAGAAAGAGATATATTTTAATAATGCACATAAAAATGTGCATCAATGCACGATAATATGTGCACGGGTGATCCCGGTTACTGCTTGGCACATATAACTCGCTTTAGTATTAATTTATATATCATCAAGTCACAGAAATAACCCGGCTGTAAGGGAATTAACAATAAATTAAGGGAGCTAAGTAATGAAAAGAATAATTACAGTCATTGCAAGTATGGCACGTGCTATAGGTCTTTTTGCCTGTGCAGGGCCAACACATCAGGAAAGAAAAACAAAAACCGGAGCTTTAATTGGTGCTGCAGGTGGAGCAATTCTCGGTCAGATTATCGGCGGAAATACAGAAGCCACTCTTCTAGGAGCCGGGATTGGTGCCGCTGTGGGAGGTATCTCAGGCCATCAAATCGGTGCGTATATGGACAGACAGGAACAAGAATTAAGAGCTGCAATGGCTGCAAGTGAAGCCGCCAGTATTAGAAGGACACAGAATGTTTTAAGTGCCACCTTCCAATCTGAATTCCTGTTTGACTTTGACTCCTCAACTCTGAAACCTGGTGCATACAGGGAGATCGGCAGAGTTGCTAATGTATTAAATAATTATCCACAGACAACAATCAGGGTCGAGGGACATACCGACTCAAAAGGTTCTGAAGCATACAATCAAACTTTGTCTGAAAGACGGGCACAGGCGGTTAAGAGTGACCTGACACAAAAAGGGGTAAATCTTGCAAGAATACAGATCGTCGGCTTTGGTGAGTCACAACCCATATCTTCAGATGACGCCATGAATAGAAGGGTTGTTATTGTAATAATACCTACTTAGTACCTGAACGAAAACTGTTTTTTTTGCCAATATCGGCGTCAGACTCAAATTTTAATCCTCGAAATACTACCTGTATTACTGCCTGCCCCGTAGGTCCGGCAGATCGTACTGGGGTGGTTAAATTTTTCGTCTTCCTTAATCTTAACGAAAAATCCTGGTTTTCGTTTGGGCATTGCTAAGAAAATTATGAAGATATCGTAAAAAAAGGAGGCTATAAAGATGAAAGTTTTAGGGGCGGCCCTGCTATTGATAATTTGTTTTTCTCCTTTGAATACTTTTGCTGGGTGTATAAAAGGAGACTGTATGAACGGGCAAGGAACCTTCATATATTCCAATGGTGATAAATATACTGGTCAATTTAAAGATGACAAAATGAATGGCAAAGGGACTTTGATCTCTCCTGACGGCGAAAAATATGTGGGTGAATTTAAGAACAACACGTTGAACGGACAGGGGATTCTGGTTCGGCCAAACGGTGTTAAGTATGTGGGCCAATTCAAAAATAATAAGTTGCATGGAAAGAGAACTTTGACTTCTCCCAACGGCAAGAAAATGGTCGGTAAGTTTAAATTTGGCGAGTTTGTCGAGAAATAACCGGAATCGTATCGTCTTTTCACCAATTATTAAAAGACGAGGGTTTTAAAGGGGTGTTTTCCAAAGGTCTCTTTTCTACTACCCCTTCACAATAAAAGTTTCCACCACACCAAAGAGATCGTTTACTGTAACAGGCTTGGCGAGAAAGGCATCTGCCCCGTAATTCCTGGCAGGTTGCTCATTAGAGGTATCGGCGGACATCAGAAGACATTTTTTGTCCGGACTTTTCTCTTTGAATTTAGCCATAAGTTCAAATCCATTCAACCTTGGCACGTCAATTTCCGAAATAATAATGTCCGGACTCCCATGATTCTCTATATATCTCCAGGCGGCCAGACCGTTATCAAAAGACAGAACATCTCTATTCACACAATACATTAAAACTGTGACCATAAAATCTCGAACCAGTAGGTCATCATCAATAACAGCTATCTTTATGTTTGGTATACTGACCTGGCTCACGCTACTTTTAGAAAGTTCACATCTCGAATTTGGAAGTTGAAGATAAGTGTTTCACAGATCTTGTTCAAATTGTCTGTAATCGCCTTTTTCCTGAAGCTACCCATGGAACGATCCTCGGCTATAGCTTTAGCCATCACGGCAAGAAGCTGCACTCTTTGATGAAACATATGCTCCGCCGAGATCTTATCCCTGGAAACAATATCTGTTTGGACATCTATGCCGTGGTCCTTTAAGGAAGAAGATTCACTGACCAGTTGAAGGGAATGGTAGAAAACTTGATTAGCATTTTCTATGATGGCTTGTTTTCGATAATTTCCGAGAGGACAGTCTTTTAAATAAGCCTTGATCATGATAATAAGAAGTTTTAATCGTGATGAAAAAATATCATCGTCAGACATTTCTCTCATCTCCACAGAGTCCGCCCCAAATTTAATCATAATGTTTCCCCTCTTGGAGTGGCTTATTGAAAAATATTGCTGTGACTCCATCCAATATATTGTCTTCTTTAATCTATTAGAACGTCGATGTCAATAATTGTTTTCAGGAATTTAATCGGGTTAAAAGCTCCGTTTTTTCTTTTTCCTCCAAATTTCGCCAGCTTCCTTCGGCCAGGCTTCCCAGTTTTATTTTTGAAATCCTTATCCGCTTTAACCGGATCACATGGTTCCCAACTTTTCTGACCATGCGTCGTATCTGCCTATTTCTGCCCTCTTTAAGCACGATACGAAACCGTCTGGAAGAAATTCTTTGAATCTCTGATGGTCTGGTTTTACTACCCATCATTGGTAATCCTTTGGCAATGTTCCGAAGGGACCCGTCGGTTATAGGCCTTGAGACGGTAACATCATATTCTTTTTCATGATCAAAGGAAGGATGTGAAAGCCTGTGGTGGAGTGTGCCGTCGTTGGTCAGAATTAGAAGTCCGGTTGAGTCCTTGTCAAGCCTTCCTATGGGATATATCCGCTGGGAAATATCTATAAGATCAAGTACTATCTTTTCACCAGGATGACTGCAGCTTGTGACGTAACCTTTTGGCTTGTTCAGCGCTATATATATGGGCTCACTTGTTAGCGCTATTATCTTTCCATCAAATTCCACGCGATCTTTCTCCGGGTCTACTTTTGTTCCCAGCTCGGTAACAATTCTGCTGTTTACCCTGACAAGTCCTGCTTTAATATATTCTTCTCCTTTTCTTCTGGAACAGACGCCAGCTTCGGAAAGATATTTTTGCAAACGCATAATAGTTATGTTCTTATTTTAATCACTAAACCAAGAAA
>Ga0209165_10000704_pt1 | contig 11367 bp, 9 predicted proteins | sample tdAd001_FD_187122 | JGI IMG/M metagenome (GOLD analysis project Ga0209165, IMG submission 187122) | Marine sediment microbial communities from the Atlantic coast under amendment with organic carbon and nitrate - tdAd00.1 (SPAdes)... | ecosystem: Environmental > Aquatic > Marine > Coastal >... | reverse complement strand
CGCAGGCGGTGTAGCCGCCGAGGCATGCGCGAAAACTTTCACCGATTATCCGGCCATTTCTGGTTTGGTATAACGATAGTTGCGAGTTTAAGTAAGTGCCATTGTGGTCTGACCCCTTCGAAGCCAGTAATTGGTTTAACCGACGATAGCAAGAAGGACGCCGGCGGCGACTGCCGAGCCGATGACACCGGCCACGTTCGGACCCATCGCGTGCATCAGGAGGAAGTTTTGCGGATTGGCCTGCAGGCCAATCTTGTTGGCGACCCGTGCCGCCATCGGCACCGCGGATACGCCGGCAGCCCCAATTAGCGGGTTGATTGTTTTACCGCTCAATCGATACATGATTTTGCCCATGATCAAACCGGCCGCGGTTCCAATAGAGAACGCGACCATCCCCAGCAGCAGAATACCAAGGGTTTCGGCGCTTAAGAATTTGTCCGCGGCGAGTTTCGAGCCAACCGAAAGGCCGAGGAATATGGTGACGATATTGATCAGTTCGTTTTGTGCGGTGTTGCTCAAACGATCTACCACGCCGCTCTCCTTGAGCAGATTGCCGAAACACAACATACCGACCAGCGGGGTTGCCGAGGGTAGCAGCAGTATCGTTACCACCAGCAGAATCAATGGGAACAGGATTTTTTCAAGTTTCGAGACTTTGCGCAATTGCATCATTTTTGTCTGCCGTTCCTCTTCGGTGGTCAGCAGTTTCATGATGGGAGGCTGGATAATAGGTACCAGTGCCATGTACGAGTAAGCCGCCACCGCGATTGCACCAAGCAGATCCGGTGCCAGGCGTGAGCCGACATAAATTGCAGTGGGGCCATCGGCGCCACCGATGATTGCGATCGCCGCTGCATCGGCCATGCTGAATTCTATGCCGGGGATCAGATTCATCGCGATCGCACCAAACAATGTAGAAAAGATACCGAACTGTGCCGCGGCGCCGAGGATCATCAGGCTTGGTCGTGCCAGCAGTGGGCCGAAGTCGGTCATCGCACCCACGCCCATGAAGATCAACAGCGGGAACACCCCGGTTTCGATGCCGGCATGATAGAGGATGCCAAGCAGGCCATCGGGGCCGGCGATTTCTGCGATCGGGATGTTGGCGAGAATGCCGCCAAAACCGATCGGTATCAGTAGCAATGGCTCAAAGCCCTTGTTGATTGCGAGGAACACGAGCAATCCGCCGACTGCGATCATGACCACCTGACCCAGGGTGAAGTTGTACACCCCGGTCGACGCCCAGAGCTGCAGGAGGCCTTGTTCCACTTTCCTTAGCCTATGGTCATCAGGGATTGATCGGACTGGATCGCGTCGCCTTTCCGGATCGCGATCGATAGCACCTTACCACTGCAGCTGGCGCGAATTTCGGTTTCCATTTTCATCGCTTCGACGATCACTAGCGGATCGCCGTCGCTTACCGAATCGCCGACCGCGACCAGTATATCAATGATACTGCCAGCGAGCGGGGCCTTGATTTCAGTACCGCCAGTAGTCGCCGGCGCAACTGGGGCCACCGCCGCGGATGAACTGGTTGCTGCGACTGGAGTGATCTGGCTGATATCGGTGTCTCCCGGCCCTACCACTACGTCATACTGGGTGCCGTTCACACTGACCCGGTAACTTTCCACGGTGCTTGCAGTTGGCTCTGCCGCCGCCGCAACAGGCGGTGCCGGGGCTACTTCGGCTTCGCTGCCGGGTGCGGGTTCGAAGGCATCAGGGTCGTTGCGATGCTTGAGGAAATTGATACCAACTTGCTGAAACAATGCGTAGATCAGCACATCGTCGATTTCATTTGCCGCCAGCTTGATATTTTCTTCTTTTGCCAGGCTACGCAGTTCTGTCGTCAGCCGATCCATTTCATCGTCGATCAAATCGGCGGGCCGACAGGTTACCGGCTCTTTGCCATCGAGGACGCGCGCCTGCAACTCCTTGTTAACCGGGGCTGCAGTGGCGCCGTATTCACCGCGCAGCACGCCGGCGGTCTCCTTGGTGATCGACTTGTAACGTTCACCGCTGAGAACATTGATAACCGACTGGGTGCCGACAATTTGCGAGGTTGGCGTAACCAGTGGCACATAACCCAGGTCTTTACGCACCGACGGAATTTCTTTTAACACGTCATCGAGTTTATCGCTGGCGTTTTGGTCGCGCAGCTGACTTTCCAGGTTGGTTAACATACCGCCTGGAACCTGCGCGGTGAGAATGCGCGGATCGACACCTTTCAGCGCCCCCTCGAAGTTTGCATATTTCTTGCGCACATCACGAAAATAAAGCGAGATTTCCTCGAGCAGATCGAGATCGAGTCCGGTGGCGCGCTCACTTTCTTGCATAATCGAGACAAAGGTTTCGGTTGGTGAATGTCCATAGGTCAGGCTCATCGACGAGATCGAGGTATCGATCATGTCGATACCGGCGTCGATAGCTTTCATCAGGGTCGCAGTCGACAGCCCGGTAGTCGCATGGCAGTGCATCGATAACGGTACCGAGCAGCTTTCCTTGATGCGGCTAACCATTTCTTCGGCAGTGTAGGGCTTGAGCAGTCCGGCCATGTCCTTGATACAGATCGAATGGCTGCCCATGTCTTCCAGCTTCTTCGCCATATCCACCCACAGATCGACATTGTGTACCGGACTCAGGGTATACGAAAGCGAGCCTTGTGCGTGTTTTCCGACTGCAATAGTCGCCTTGATCGCGGTCTCGATATTGCGCATGTCGTTCATCGCGTCGAAGATACGGAACACGTCCATGCCGTTCTCGGCACAGCGTTCGACAAACTTTTCGATGACGTCATCGGCATAATGCCGATAACCAAGGGCATTCTGGCCGCGTAACAGCATTTGCATTGGGGTGTTGGGCATCGCTGCCTTGAGCTGGCGCAGGCGTTCCCAGGGATCTTCACCGAGATAGCGAATACAGGCGTCAAAGGTGGCGCCACCCCAGGTTTCGAGTGACCAGAAGCCAACCTGGTCGAGTTTTGCGGCGATGGGCAACATGTCCTCGATGCGTACCCGTGTCGCCAGTAACGACTGCGAGGCATCGCGTAACACCAGGTCGGTAATCAACAAAGGGTTCGACATATTTGGTTACCTGTATTTTCTATGTTGATGGATGGCTGCGGAAATCGCCGCGATATGAGCGTTATCGACAACAGGTCTGACTATTCCAGCGGGAGTAGTCATTTCTTCGGGAACGATTTTCGACACTATGGAAATGATTGCGATCAGCAGAATCAGAATCAGAAATACCGCGCCCATCCCCAGACCCAGTAGCTGTAGACTTTGCAGCAAAAGTTGTTCGATTTCCATGGTTACGCAGCCTGCATGCAAAAAAGACGCAAATTATACTATATGCCGCGCGAATTTTAAGCGCTACAGATCAGCGGGTTGGCATTAAAGCGACACTCGGCTTGTTAAAAACAGCGTTTTTTACGTTGCTTGCGAGCGTAAACTCTCCACGGTCGCGGTTGGAGTGAGGATATCCGGATCGAGCCGAACTTCGATCAATGCGGGTTTAGCGGCTGCCTTGCTGCGTTCGAAGGCGGCTTCGAAGTCGTCAGTTTTGGCCACCAGTTCGCCATGGGCGCCATAAGCCCTGGCGAGCGCGACGAAGTCCGGGTTGATCATATCGGTACCGATGACGCGATGCGGGTACTCGCGTTCCTGGTGCATACGGATAGTGGCGTAAATGCCATTATTAACCACGATAACGATGATATTTGCCTGGTATTGCATCGCGGTGGCAAGTTCCTGGCCGTTCATCATGAAATCACCGTCGCCGGCAACAGCAACCACGCAACGATCGGGGTAGCGCAGCTTGGCCGCAATCGCGGCGGGTAAGCCATAGCCCATGGTGCCGCTGGTTGGAGCCAGTTGGGTCCGATAGCTGCGATAACGAAAAAACCGGTGCAACCAGCCAGTGTTGTTGCCGGCGCCATTACAGATAATCGCATCGTCGCCGCTGAGGTTTCTGACACTGTGGATGATGTCTGAAAACTGAACTTCGCCCGCGACGCTGATAGAACAGTTCCAGTCGAGATAATCCTGGTGTGCCGTTGCTACTGCTACTGCAGCGTCCCTGCCAGTTTGGATTTTTGCTGTAAATTCTGCGGCTGCCAGGGCGGCGATAAAACAATCCGCGCTGGCGTTGATGGCAAGCTCGGGTTGATAGATGTGACCGAGTTCTTCGGCACCCGCGTGGACATGAATCAGTCGCTGGGTCGGGTTTGGGATATCGATCAGGCTGAATCCGCCAGTGGTCATTTCGCCAAGCCGTGCGCCGATTACCAGCAGGCAGTCGGATTCCTGCACACGACGGGTCAGGGCGGGATTCACGCCGATACCGAGATCGCCGATGTAGTTTGGATGTTCATTGTCGAAAAAATCCTGGCAGCGAAACGAGTTGACGACCGGGATTGCCCTGGATTGTGCAAATTCCTGCAACTGCAACCGGGTGTTGTCGCTCCAGCCGCTACCGCCAACGATGATCAGTGGTTTTTCGGCAGTTGCCAGCATTTCATCCACACGTTCGATATCTGCTGTCGCCGGGCAGGTTTTGACAATCTGCCAGGGCTTCGCATCGCGTGCCCCGGTTTGATCGACCAGCATGTCTTCGGGCAGCGCCAGCACTACCGGCCCGGGACGTCCGCTGGTGGCGACGCTGAAAGCGCGATTCAGATACTCCGGGATCCGATCGGCGTCGTCTATTTGCGCAACCCACTTGGCCACCTCGGAAAACATGCGTCGATAGTCGATCTCCTGAAAGGCTTCGCGGTCCAGGTCCTTGCGCGCAATCTGGCCAATCAGCAGAATCATCGGGGTTGAATCCTGCATTGCTACATGCAGGCCACCGCTGGCATTAGTGGCGCCGGGGCCACGGGTAACAAAGCAGACTCCGGGCCTGCCGGTCAACTTGCCCTCGGCTTCAGCCATGTAGGCCGCGCCACCTTCGTTACGGCAGATTACCAGTGAAACTTCGCTGCGGTCATAAAGTGCATCCAGGGCGGCAAGAAAACTTTCACCGGGGATACAAAAGATGCGTTCGACCGAGTTTATTTTGAGCGCGTCGATGAGGACTTCGGCGCCGCTGCGGAAATTAGTTTGTGTTGTCAAAGTTGGGCCGTGTTATTAATCACAATTAATTTTAAATCGGCTTCTACCATAGTTTCCGGTGCTGAATATGACGCCGTTGGCGGTACCGATCAGGGTGTTCGTATCTTCACCATGATCGACCTGAAAAGCAATACTTAAGCGCGTAGATTTGATCAACCAATGCGTCATCCGGGCTGAACACGGCGCAAAGTTTCCTGTTCGAACCGGGCCACTCTGCACTGGGCGAAAAAGTACGAGCCAAGAGGTCGAAAAATACCTAGAATTCAGATCATGAAATCGACACATGCAAAAGGTCTGTTGATAACCGTCTGCGGGGTGCTGCTTATTTCCCCGGATGGATTGCTGACCCGTCTCATCATCGCAGATCACTGGACTATGATATTTTGGCGGTCGCTATTTTTAGCCTTTGGCATGTGGCTTTTGATTAACTTCGTCCACCCCAACCGCGTATGGCAACAATATAAAACAGTAAGAGGCCCCGGCCTGCTGATGGTCTGCGCCTATTCACTGGGTACGGTATCCTTTATTTTTGCGATCACGCATACCAGCGTTGCCAATACACTGATAATACTAAGTACTACACCACTATTCGCGGCGATTATCGGGCGTTTGCTGTTACACGAAAAAATCCAGCCGCGAACCATGATTGCAATCCTGCTGGTGGTGATCGGAATAGCCGTCATTGCCTCGGGCAGCGCCCAGCACCAGGGTCATCTGGCAGGGGACCTGGCAGCGATACTCGGCTCATTTTTCCTCGCCTGCGGTTTTAGTTTTGTGCGCCGTTTTCCCGGGGTTTCGTCGTTTGCGGCGATATCATCCGCTGGCTTACTAACGGCAATACTAATACTGCCGCTGGCGGCGCCGCTAGCAGTGTCGCAGGCTGATATGGGTTACTTGTTAATCATGGGCTTATATATGTTGCCCGTTGCTACTGCGCTTATGTTTGTCGGCCCGCGCTATATCCCTGCTCCCGAAGTGGGCCTGCTGTTACTGCTGGAATCGATCCTGGGACCGGTCTGGGTCTGGTTGGTGTTGGGGGAACAACCGGGGAACAGTACCTTGCTTGGGGGTGTGATCGTAATATCCACGCTTGCGATCAATACCGTATGGGCGTTGAAATATCCGCAACTCAAACCGGCGGTTCAAACTTCGGTCGGTTAAAGGCAATGAGTGATGCTTCAGCGCTGGTTTGAACGACGATTGAAACTGAGCGCACCGCGCGCACGTAACTCCAGCGAACGCAGTCCAAACAGAAAGAATCGATTCACCGGTGTGTCGAGTGCGACGTCATAGGCAAGACGTATTACGGCACCGTTCTGGGCGTCGAGTTCCGATGGCCGGCCTCTGACCAGGTCGCGCTGCATCGAGGTAGTCGAGTTAGGCGGGATACCCTCGAGCGTATCTATTGTCCTGGCAACGCTATCCGTCGGTAAATCGATTCCCCGGGCCCGCCCGAGTTGATATATTTCTTCGATCGCCTGGGTCAGTAGTTCGCGGGTCTCCTGCTGCTCGAGCAAGACCCCTAATGGCGCACGCGACACGGCACCGAGTCCGCTCCAGGGGGTGATCAGCATGAACTTCTGCCACATTGCTACCTGTATGTCATCGGGGATGCTCGATTTGACGCCACTGCAATAATTGAAAACTTCGGACAGTGCGTGAACGCGCGGATCGGGTCTATTGTCGAGGTGGCCGAAACGGATCAGCGGGTTAGCGCCACTGTGCTTGATATGGCCCGGGCTCGCCTGAAACGCGACGATGGCACAAAGTCCCCCGAGAACATTCTCCGCTGCAAGTATGCTGGCAAGTTGTGTGGGGGCTTCGACTCCATTTTGCAACGGTACGACCAGGGTGTCAGGGCCAACCATCGGTTGCATCGACCGGGCGGCGGCCGGCACCTGCCATGCCTTGACACAGCACAACACGTAGTCGACGACGCCGACCTCGGCAGGATTATTGGTGACATTTACCTTGTCGATACTGAAGTCGCCGGCGATGCTGCCGACCTTGAGGCCCTGCGTGCGCAGCGCCTTCAAATTCTCGTTGCGTGCAATGAAGGTCACATCCTTGCCGATTTGTGCAAGACGCCCACCGAAATAAGCGCCTACACCACCACTGCCGTATATTGCGATTCGCATCCTGCCTCCAGGCTAAAGATGAAGTTTAACCTGACATTTTAAGGTTTTCAGGAGTTTTCGTTGCTGCAGAAATAAATAGCAAGCTTTGATGCTGCATTGTGTATCGGGATAAGCTGCGATAGAATTACGAATTAAGACAATTATGGAAAATAATTCCATTTATTAAGTATTAAATAAATTTACACCTGGTTGCAAATTAAACTATTAAATACAAACAGTTATTTAAAGTATAAATTAAATTAATACTCGCATTGAAATATATTTTTATAAAATAAGTGTCGTTTTTAGACATGTTTTCGATAAATCATGCTGGTAAATTCCAAACCATGCCAAATTCAGTAACCAATATAGTCAGGAAGCGCGGCAGGCCGCCTGGGCCCAATTCTCGTGCCGGCGACGGCAAGAATCAGTCGTTGATGCGGGCGCTGACTTTGCTCGAGCGCCTGTCCGAAGCTCCCGGCGGAGTGAATTTAACCGATTTGTCGCTGCAGCTGGGAATGCCGGCTGCTACGGTGCATCGTCTGCTCAGTACCTTTGAAGAGCTCGATTTTATCGAGCAGGATGCTGAACTGGGATTGTGGTTTGTCGGCCTGAAGGCTTTTACCGTCGGCAATGCGTTTTTGAATCGGCGTGATTTTGTTGCTAGCGCCCGGCCGCATATGCATCACCTGGTCGAGCAATGCGGTGAAACGGTGAACCTGGGCGTAATCGACCAGGGCGAGGTGGTATTTATCAGCCAGGTCGAATCACAGGAAGTCATGCGCATGATCGTCAGGCTTGGCAGTCGTTCACCGATCCATGCTTCGGGTGTAGGCAAGGCTTTACTGGCAAACATGCCGGAACAACGCGTGGCGAACATATTGCAACGCCGCGGATTGGCAAGATTCACTGATCACACCATTGATAACCCGTCGGCGCTGCGCGCAGAACTCGAGCAGGTTCGGCAACAGGGTTACGCCCTCGACGACGAGGAACACGCGGTGGGACTGCGTTGTGTGGCGGCACCGATCTTCGATGAAAATGGCCAGGCGCTGGCGGCAATTTCGCTGTCGGGGCCGAAGGCACGCATAGTCGATAGCCGTTTGAGCGAGCTGGGCAACGCCATTCGCCAAACCGCAGTTGAGATTACCCAGGTGCTGGGTGGACGTATACCAACCGGTGCGGATTAATTAGAGTCAGTACTGAAATGCAACAGAAATACAAAATTGACCTGGATACCGCGAAGAAAGCAGCCGCCGCGGCACAGCAGGAAGCCGATCGGAATGGCTGGAACGTGGTTATCGCGATTGTCGATGACGGTGGGCACCTGATGTATCTGCAGCGCGACAAAGCACAGCTTGGCAGCATTGATGTCGCCATCAAGAAGGCAAAGGCCGCGGTGTTGTTCCAGCGTCCCACCAGCATCTTTGCCGATCGGGTTAACAATGGGCAACCAGGTTACCTGGAGATGCCGGGCGTTATGCCGCTTGAGGGTGGTGAACTACTCGAATACGAGGGCGAAATCGTGGGTGCGATCGGCATCAGCGGCGTCAAGGCGAATGAAGACGGCATAGTCGCGCGAGCAGGTGCAGCGGCCATGCCATCGGGCAATAGTCGATGAAATTAGTCAGGCGCCAGACGGCTTCAGGTCGGCCTGGCCAGAAATTCCGTGCCGTCAGGCCCAGTGCCACGGTGTAATATTTTTAATATACGAGAGAGAAGCAAATGTCAGCACAACCAGAGTTCAACGAGAAATCCAACGAGGGTTTAGATATGTTCCCACAACTGGAAATTCCACATACGCTTGCCGCGGGTCCAGGGCCCGGCAATACCGATCCACGCGTACTCGAACGGTTTGCCGCGGCCGGAGTCGCAGATCACATGCAGGCGGACGTCGTCCGTGGCATGAAAGAAGCCAAAATCATGCTGCGCGAAGTGTTCGGTACTAAAAATGTCCACACATTCGCGGTTTGTGGCACCGGATGGGATGGCCTTGACTGTGCATTCTCTCCAATTCTTCCCGGTGACACCGTGGTTTCTTTCGTCAATGGGACTTTCAGCGGCCTCGACGATTTCAATATCCGTCTGAAGGCATCGACTCCCGAAGATCTAGCCAGGGACCCACTGAACCCCAAACCTGCGAACGTTGTCACTATCAACGTGCCGCATGGCGAATCGGTCAGTGGAGAAATTGTCGAGGCAGCACTAGCCGAGCACAAACCGATGTGGGCTTTCATGGCGCATTGGGAAACCGGCAGTGGCCGGATCAATGATATCCAGGGTTTTAACGATGCTTGTGCAAAGCATGGTGCCATGGGTATTGTCGATGCAGTCTCCAGCCTTGGCATTGCAGAATTCGATATCGATGACTACCCGGCGGTGACCACCTGGGCTTCATGTCCGCAGAAAGGGATTCTGGGTCTGCCGTTGACTTACGCCCCGGTCAGTTTCAACGACAAGGTCATCGAGCTGCTCCGGCAGCGTGGCTGCTACACCTACGTGCACCATCCGATTCTGGAAGCGCGTCACTGGTGTATTGCCGATGGCCAGGATGTTGAAACCGCGGCTTATCACCGCACGCATTCGGGTTACGCGGTGGCGTCTTTCCACGAAGCGTTGCGCCTGTTGCTGCAGCATGGCCGCGAACAGAAAGCTGCCGATTACGCGTTTTTTGAGAAAGGTCTGCGCGCTGCGATTGAAGCGATGGGCTGCAAGGTTACATCCAATATGACCAGCCTGGTGGTTTTTGATCTGCCCGACGAATTTTCAGGCAAGGAAAAAGAACTGGTTACCGGTTGCCGCGCAGCCGGTTTCGCGATCTGGAACACCTTGTCGGAACCGGCACAGATTCGGGTGGGTATTCTCAACCATCTAAATTTCGATACCATAAATGAAATCGTCGGTCGCTTTGCGGATGCGATGATAAAAATGGGTGCCGAGGTGAACAAGCAGCAGGTTCTTGATGATCTGAATACCTATCTCGCTAGCTGTTAAGTAGTAAACGCGGTCAAAAACGCCGGTTTCATACCGGCGTTTTTTTTGCCTGCTCGATGCAGCCGTCAAAATCAGCCCTTTTTCAGGAAGCCGAAGGCCACCCGGTCAGGCGTGAGAAGCTTCACCGGTTTCCCCTTGGGATGCTATTGGTTTTTATGGCTTACTTCTGCGCAGTTATTTGCAGCCGGGGCAATTTTTGATATCGACGTTGCCCCCGGTAATGATTACGCCAACGCGCTGCCCCTCGAACAGACCCTTGTTGCTTAACATGATCGCCAGCGGCACCGCGGACGACGGTTCGATAATGATCTTCATGCGCTGCCAGGTCAGGTACATAGCGTCGAGAATCTCGCTCTCGCTGGCGAGCAGAATATCGCTGACGAAGCTGGAAACGAAGTGCCAGCTGAGGGGGCACAGGTTGGTCTTCAAGCCGTCGGCAACGGATTGTTGCGCATCCTGCCTGACGATTTCACCCGCGTGAAAGGAGCGGTAGGCGTCATCGGCATTTGCCGGTTCGGCCGCGTAAATTAGGGTTGTGGGGGATAGTGTCGACATCGTCAGGCAGGTTCCGGAAATCAGGCCGCCGCCGCCAACGGGGGCAACAACGGCATCGAGCTGACCGATATCCTGCTGCAATTCAAGTGCGCAGGTGGCCTGACCTGCGATCACACGCGGGTCGTCGTAGGGGTGTACCGCGTCGGCCCCGGTTTCGGCAATCACCTGCTCCAGCATGGCTTCGCGTGCAGCCTGGGTGGGTTCACATTCGAGTATTTTGCCGCCGTAACTTTGCACCGCGGCCTTTTTGGCCGCGGGGGCGTTGTGCGGCATGACCACGGTTGCCTCGATGCCGCGTCGGGCAGCGGCAAAACTGAGCGCCCCCGCGTGATTGCCGGAGGAATGCGTGGCGACTCCGTTGGCGGCGCCAGCATCGCTCAGCCCAAATACCGCATTGCAGGCGCCACGCGCTTTAAATGCGCCGACTTTCTGCAGGTTCTCGCATTTAAAGAAAATTTCAGCACCTGTTAGCTGATTCAGATAGCTGGAGGTCAGTACGGGCGTGCGATGAATATAGGGCGTGATGCGCTGATGCGCCTGTAGCACGTCTTCGTATGTTGGGATGTCCATGTTAGCTACCTTGTTAGTTG
>Ga0209165_10000703_pt1 | contig 11369 bp, 9 predicted proteins | sample tdAd001_FD_187122 | JGI IMG/M metagenome (GOLD analysis project Ga0209165, IMG submission 187122) | Marine sediment microbial communities from the Atlantic coast under amendment with organic carbon and nitrate - tdAd00.1 (SPAdes)... | ecosystem: Environmental > Aquatic > Marine > Coastal >... | reverse complement strand
TGGCTCGTGCTGCCGACATGCGTCGCCCATTCCTGGTGTTAATCTGGTAGTAGCCGACACCCTCCTGGGATTCGCCATTGAAATCGGGGTTGAAAGGGAAGCCCAGTTGTTTGGCAGCCGCAAAAAACCTCTGGCAAAGCGGATGATACTGCGAGCTGACATCATTGACGTAAAGCGGCCCGCTATCGCCACGATAGTCGGATCCACCGTTGGCGAAGGTTTCGGATTTCTTGAAATATGGCAGCACATCCCGCCAGCCCCAGCCGGGATTACCCAGTGCCTGCCAGTCTTCGTAATCCTGGTGATTACCACGGATGTAAACCATCGCGTTAATCGAGCTGGAGCCGCCCACGACCTTGCCGCGTGGCCAGTAGCTGCGCCGATTGTCGAGATTAGGTTCGACTTCTGTCGTGTATTTCCAGTTTACCGATTCGTCGTAAAAGGTTTTGCCATAGCCGATTGGCGTTTGAATCCAGAAACGCCTGTCACTGCCACCCGCTTCGAGTACCAGTACGCGATTTTTGTCACTGGCGCTAAGGCGGTTGGCCAGCACGCAGCCTGCGGAACCTGCACCAATAATGACGTAGTCGAATTCGCTTTCCACGTGCTTATCCGATGAAAATGATGCTGGATTATAATCGCTACAAGTTGCGCGTAAAGTAGAACTTCGGGTTTCGTCCAGGCAACGGTTGATGCATAATTTGAGCGCTAAGCCGAGTGGAGCCCGTTTTGAAATTTAGTGTCGAAGAATTCCGTGCCTGGGAAAACAAGAGAGTAACCCTGGTCGGTATGTCCGGAGTGGGTAAGTCGTATCTGTCAGCCAAATTACGGGGCAGTAACTGGTTTCATTATTCGGGCGACTATCGAATTGGTACGCGCTACCTGGATGAACATATCATCGATATGATCAAGGCGCAGGCGATCAAGATTCCGTTCCTCAAGGATTTGCTGCGCAATGACTGGATTTACATAAAGAACAATATTCGCGTCAATGATCTGGGCCCGGTGTTGAGTTTTGTTGGTAAACTGGGCAACCCGGAGCTCGGTGGGGTCGAGATCGGAGAGTTCATCGAACGCCAGGCAATTTATCGCCAGGCTGAAATCGACGCGATGCACGATATCCCGCATTTTATCGAGAAAGCGCAGAATATTTACGGTTACCCGCACTTCGTCAACGATGTTGGCGGTAGTCTTTGCGAGCTGGATGAACCCGGGGTAATGGATATACTGGTCGAGAATACGCTCATCCTGTATATCCAGGTAACCAACTCTGCACAGGAGCAGGTATTGATCGAACGCGCGGTTTCTGACCCGAAACCACTCTACTATCGAGCGGATTTCCTGCAACAGCACCTGCAGTTATACTTTGAGGAAACCGGGCTGGAATATGCAGCGCAAATCGATCCAGACGAGTTCGCGCGCTGGGTTTTCCCGCATCTGTTTCACTCGCGCCTGCCGCGCTACGATGCGATAGCCCGCCTTGGCTACACGGTTACTTCCGAGGAAATCGAAGACGTACAAAATGATGCTGACTTTGTGAATATGCTCGAAACGGCAATCGAAAGGCAGCAGGGAGATGACGCCTGATGCCACTGGTTGCGCATAATGATTTACCGACCTTTTCCAAGCTGCGGCAGGAAGGGCTGCAGGTATTAAATCCTGGCCTCGCCGATCAGCAGGATATTCGTGAACTGCATATTGGGTTGCTGAACATGATGCCTGACGCTGCGCTGGCGGCGACCGAAAGACAGTTTCTGCGTCTGATCGGTGAGAGTAATCCCATCGCCCAGTTTTTTGTACATCCGTTTACGCTGGATGCTTTACCACGGGACGAGTCATCGCAGGCGCATATCGAAAAGTATTACGACAACTTAACACAGATAAAACAACAGGGACTCGATGCTTTGATAATAACCGGGGCCAACGTGATCGGCCCTGATTTGTCCCGGGAAGTGTTCTGGGATTCTCTGATAGAAGTAGCCGATTGGGCGCACGATAACGTTACTTCGACGCTGTGTTCCTGTCTTGCCACGCACGCGGTACTGGATTTCCGCTATGGACAGAAACGCGTCAAACAACGCGCTAAAAAATGGGGTGTTTTTCGCCACCAGGTAGTGGATGTATCACATCCTTTGGTCGATGATATCAATTCCGTGTTCGACGTACCCCATTCGCGCTGGAATGATGTCAGCCCCGAACAGTTTGCGGCCGCGGGCTTGAAGACCCTGGTATCCGGGGATGATGGTTGTGTCCATCTTGCAACCAGCCCGGATGGCTTTCGTACCATATTCTTCCAGGGCCATCCGGAATACGATACTGTCTCTTTATTAAAGGAGTACAAGCGTGACGTGAATCTGTACATCAGCGGCGATATGACTGATTACACCCCGATGCCGGAAAATTATCTCAGTGAATTTAATGCGGCGGTTTTGCGCGAATACCAGGGGCGGGTTGTTCATAACCTGGCACAGCAATCAACACTGCCCGAATTTCCAGAGCACCTGGTGCTCGAAAATCTGCAAAATACCTGGCAGGACACCGCAAGTGCGGTTATCGGTACCTGGTTAGGCCTGATCTACCAGGTAACCAATGTCGATCGTCGCAAGCCTTTCATGGACACGGTGGACGCAAACAATCCCCTCGGGCTTTGATCGGTCTGGTCACCGTCTAAACCTTCGCCTGAGAGCAGCGGGGCGCGTTTAGTAGGATCCCCAGGAGTCCTGTTTCTTCCAACGAATTCGGGTTACCACAATCCCGATCACGAATGCGATCAGGCTAACTGCTCCGCCGCGGACAAACCAGTCGAGCCGGGTACTATCGCTGAGTTCGGAATTGGTCTCGCTGAGTTCTGTTTTTTCCTGGCGCAGTTGCTCGACCGTTGTCTTCAGTTGTTCGTTCTGGGCGAGGATATTTAGCGTATCCTGCGCCGCGGTGCGTATCTGTGCCAGTTCCTGTTCCGAGGCTCGCAGGGTAGAATTCAGAGTGTTATTGTCGGCTTTTTCGCTGCCAAGTTTTTGCTTCAATTCGGCCACCGCGGTGGCCTGTTCTTCAAGCCGCTGTCGTTGCTGCGCGAAGCGTTCCTCGAGCTCCAGCAAGGTTTGCTTGGCGGCAGGTTTTTCCATCAGGAAGCGGGTTAATACATAACCTTGCTTGCCACCGTCGGTTTCCACCAGCGTGTACTGGGAAGCCTGGTCTTCCTCCAGTACGGTTATCGCCTCACCACTGCTCAGCATGCGTACGATACTGTTCGATGTACTGGTACCACTGCGCATGGTGACTTCGAATACATCGGTGACATATCGGGTTTCAAGCGCATAGGATGGGTTTGAGGCGCATAGATAAGCCAGCGCTAGTAACACGCTTGCGGTGATGATTTTTTTCAACTTGAAAACGACGGCAACATCCTGCAGGCAAGCGCGGTCAGAAACAATTTTGCCAGAAAAAACGTACTCGCTTTGATTGGGTATTGCTGATGCAATAATCGACTTCATCAACCGGGGCTCCATAACCTGTGGTCTGGCAAATTTTATCGGAAAAATAATGCTCTTCAAGTGACATTATTGACAGGCTTGCGGCGAGTTGCAACTGCATTTGCATTTTATTGCCGTAAGCCGCGGTTTCAGGACAAGATCAGGTGACCGCAATGAACTGAAGAATAACCCTGCGCTGACCGGGTATTGTTTCGAGCCTGTGACTGGAAGCTATTCGCTCACCGAAGGCTCGGTCTCTATTGGTGCCTCTTCGAAGTTTTCAGGCACTTCGTAAGGCGTAATCAGGATGAGCAACGCAAACTCGGGATTGTCCAGATAATGCAGGTTTTTGCTGCGCATGCGGCGATGTTCCCTGAGACTGTGATTGTTCAGTATTCGGGTGTCGGCAGAATAGGCGGCGAGATAACTATCCTGCGCCGCATTGCGCAACTTTGGATCGACCGTCAGGCGTGGTCGCCTTAGCACCAGGTCGGTGTAAGTGTGCAAATAACGCGACAGTGCGATAGTGATTTTACCCTCTAGCTCATATAGGCCCTGGTGCTGTTTTCTGGATTGTTGCTCCAGCAACTGTAGCTCGATCGACTCCAGCGTTTGTTCATCAAAGGCGAAATCCTGGTTTTCATTTTGCTGGTTACTGTTCAATTGCGGAATACTCTCAAGAAGCTCGATCTGGTTATCGATCGAGGTGTATTCATTGCCGAAAATGCGTCCGCCCCTGATCCAGACAGGCAAAACCCGGTCCCGCTCGAGTCCCGGCTGCCGCCAGGCCGCGTGCAACAGTAATTCATAGCGTGAAGATTCAACCAGCCTGGTGACAACATCGAGGAGGCGAAACTCGGCAGCGGGAATCAACTCATAGCCCTTTGCACCTGCTGCCGCCATGCTCTTGGGGGAGGACAGATCCAGGAATTTATCGCCCTTGCTGGGTGAGCTGACGGGCAGAATAAATTCCTTGCTGGTGGGTACCTGGGTATTCTTGAATATGATGATCTCGACATCATAGCGAGGAATTATCTCGGCTTCGGTCGCAGTAGTGGTTTGCGCTAGCCCGATGCCGGGAAGCAGCATGGCGAGCGCCAGAAATGTTAATGATTTACGGTCCATTTTACTCTGCAGCGAGTTTTTTGAGCAGGTTTTCCACCTGCTCGAATCTGGATTCAAGTTCAACATTTTGACAGGCAATACGCAAGGTTTGTTTCCCGTCGAAGCGGTATTGCTGGGGTTCGGCCTGAATCAGTTCGATAATCTTGAGCGGATTGATATTGGGGTTGCGGTTAAAGACGATTTTTCCACTCTGTTCGCCAATATCTATTTTCTCGACCCCCAGTGCTATGGTCTGCAATTTTATCCGGGTTATTCGAAACAGGTGTTTGAGTGGATCGGGAATTAATCCGAACCGATCTATCAACTCCATCTGAATTTCTCTCAAACTGGTGTCGTCTGCCGCGGAAGCGATACGCTTGTACTCGATCAGACGTCGGTGAATATCTGCAATATAGGTTTCAGGAATCAATGCAGGAATATGAAAATCGACTTCAGAAGCACGCATAATCGGTTGCTCGAAATCGATCGGTAAGTTGGATTTAAGTGACTGTACCGCGCGTTCAAGTAACTCCGAGTAGAGCGTAAAACCGATTTCGGTTATTTGTCCGCTTTGTTCGTCGCCCAGTAGCTCTCCGGCCCCACGTATCTCGAGATCGTGAGTGGCGAGGGTAAATCCTACACCGAGTTCTTCAAGTGATTCTATTGCCAGCAATCTCTTCTGGGCATCACTGGTCATAGCGCGTTCCGGCGGCACGATCAGATAGGCGTAAGCGCGATGGTGCGAGCGACCGACCCGTCCGCGAATCTGGTGCAACTGGGCAAGCCCGAGTTTATCTGCGCGGTTGATGAAGATCGTGTTTGCGGTGGGTACATCGATTCCGCTTTCGATTATGGTGGTGCAAACCAGTAGATTGCAGCGATGGTGATAGAAGTCCAGCATGACTCTTTCGAGCTCTTTTTCTTTCAGGCGGCCATGCACGATACCGATGCGGGCCTCGGGCAACAGCTGCTGCAATTCCTGGGCGGTTTTCTCGATAGTCTTGATTTCATTGTGCAGGAAGTAGATCTGCCCACCGCGCTTAAGCTCGCGTTGGCAGCCCTCGACGATAGTGTCCTTATTCCAGCGCGAAACAAAGGTCTTGATCGCATGTCGCTGCATCGGCGGGGTGGCTATGATTGACAGGTCACGCATCCCCGATAGCGACATGTTGAGCGTGCGTGGTATCGGTGTCGCGGTCATGGTAAGTAAATCGACGCTGGCCCGCAGGGCCTTCAGTTTTTCTTTATGGCGAACGCCAAATCGATGCTCTTCATCGATGATAACCAGTCCAAGATTCCGGTATTTGATCGCGTCCGACAAGAGCTTGTGAGTGCCAATTACAATATCGATTTTGCCAGCTGCGATTTGCGCCAGACTGTCGTCGAGGCTTTTCTTTCCAGTAAACCGGGTCAAGCTGGCAATGCGGATCGGCCAGTCGGCGAAGCGATCGAGGAAATTCTGGTAATGCTGCTGCGCGAGCAAGGTCGTGGGCACCAGCACTGCCACCTGGGAACCGGAGCTGGCGGCGATGAAAGCGGCACGCATACAGACTTCAGTCTTGCCGAATCCGACGTCACCGCAGACGATCCGATCCATCGGTCGAGGCGCCTGCATATCTGCGATCACGGCTTCGATAGATGTTTCCTGGTCGGGCGTTTCCTCAAATGGAAACTCGCTCGCAAATTGCTGGTACTCATCAAGCGTGACCAGGTGTGCGAAACCCTGCATGGCTTCGCGCCGCGCCTGAATATCGAGTAATTCAACGGCGATGTCGTGAATCTTCTGCTGGGCTTTGTTGCGTGAACGCCGCCATTGCTCACCCCCCAGGCGATGCAGTGGCGCATTGTCTTCACTGGCGCCGGCATAACGGCTGATCAGGTGCAATGAAGATACAGGTACGTAAAGTTTGTCCTGGTTGGCATACTCGATACAAAGAAATTCGGTCGCTATCCCCGAGACGGTCAGCGTTTTCAAACCCTGATAGCGGCCGACGCCATGGTCTTCGTGGACCACTGCTGCGCGCAACTGTAAATCCGCGAGGCTTTGAATAGTCGATTCTGCATCGCGGGTCTTGCGGTATTTACGCCGCCGTCGTTGCACGGCACGCTCACCGAAAAGCTGGTTCTCGGTAACAATCGCAATACCCTGGCTGGCCAGCGTCATACCATTTTCAAGCGCTGACGCAATCAGGTAGTAGCGGTTATCGTCACGCTCGAGAAATTCGCCCCAGCTTTCGACCGGGCTAGCCTGAACTGAATAGTGGCGCAACATTTCGTTCAGGAATTCACGCCGTCCCGCGGATTCCGCGCTGAACAGGATTTTCTCAAATACCGGTTTGTCGATAAAGTTTCGCAATGCCCGGTCCGGCTGCTCGGCGTTTGCCTGCAGGGTTAGCTGCGGTATCGACTGGGAGTCACTGTTGATGTTCGAGTTGTCGGGTTGACCCAGTTTAAACGCCGAAAAAAACAGGCAGGAAAAATTCTGCAATTGCGTCTCTAGCGTGTCGATATCCAGAAACAGCTCGGCAGGGGGCAATAATGGCCACTCAAGGTTGTAACGACGCGACTCATAGCGTTCGGCGACCTGATCGCTAAACGTTGCCGCCTGTGTCAGGGCGGAGTCATCGATTAACAGACGACTATTTCGTGGCAGATAATCAAACAGACTTGCCAGCTGATCAAAAAACAGGGGGAGGTAGTATTCGACACCAGGCGATGAAATGCCTTCTGAAATATCGACATACACCGGGCAGGTGTTGGGGTCGATATCGAAGGACTCGCGAAACCTGAGTCTGAAACGTTTAATTCCAGCCTCATCCAGCGGGTATTCCTGTGCTGGTAATAGATTGATTACATTGATCTTTTCGATGGAGCGTTGGGTTTCAGAATCAAAACTGCGGATGGATTCCACCTCATCGTCGAAAAAGTCGATACGAAATGGTTTGGCGCTTCCCATGGGGAACAAATCCAGGATCGAGCCGCGCGCGCTGAACTCCCCGTGTTCTTCTACCTGCGCTACGGCTCGATATCCGTAAAGACTCAGTTTTTCGCGCAATGCAACCGGGTCGAGTCGGTCGCCGAGCTGCAGCATGAGCGAGCGTTGGTGAACAAAGTCGGCGGGTGCGATTTTTTGCAACAATGTGCTAACCGGCAGGATCAGGATTCCCGATCTGGCGTCCGCTATCGATGCGAGGCACTTGATCCTCTCCGAGACGATATCCTGGTGGGGCGAAAACTGATCGTAGGGCAGGGTTTCCAGATCGGGAAAGCGGTAGATTCTGGGGTGCTCGGAACTGAAGAAGCGAATTTCTTGCTCCAGTTGCTCGGCATCGGTCATATCGCAGCAAACGATTACCGACAGGCCCTGGTGCTGAGCGACCTGTTCGCTCAGCAGTAAACTGCGGCTACTACCATAGAGCTGGCCAACGCGAAGCGCTGGCGCTGTTGAAGGCGCTGGGGTTTGCAGAAATTGTGTGGGCATTACTGCCTTTTAAGAAGGCTATTCCTGGATTGGTTTTGCGGTGGTCAGGCCGAGAATTTCCCAGTTTTGCATACCACCACGATACCATTTGATCTTATGCGCGGGGTAACCGAAGCCTAACAGGATCTTGATATTGTTGGGTGACTGGCCACACCACATGCCGTTGCAAAACATTACCAGGGTTCGCGTATTTCTAAAATCCCACAGGCCTTCAAGGTTCTTTGCATTAAACCGCTCTTCGAGAATCTCTCCGATCGAAATCGGGTCTGCGCCCTTGGCGGGGTTAAGGCTCGTCCAGGGGATATTGATCGCACCGGGAATAGTACCCTTGGCGACCCAGGCTTCGGTGCGAGAGTCGATTACGACGATACTGTCATCTCCCTCGCTCATCTGTTTGAGGTAGTTCAACACTTCCAGCTCGGCTATGGTATCGACGCCAGGTGCGAGCCTGGCTGGTTGAATACAAAACGGAGGGCATTTGCGCGAAGTCTTGGCAAAAGCGGGATTTATCGTGTTTTTCTGGTTCTGGTTACGCATGATGTTGACATCGTTCCCGCCATGTTTGACGGTAACACTTTCAATGTCGGGGGCTATATTAACTTCGGCCGCTTGCAGGTTCATGCTGCTCACGCAAAGCCCCAGTGAAGTAAAAATAACAGGTAGGAATCTGTAGGTATTCATTGTCGGCAACTCCGGTTTAACCAGTCGCGTCTGATTGCGATCACTCTGGTCGATACATTATGGGCGGCTTTTCTGGCCGTCCAGGACCGGAAAACCCAATGAAAATACTATTGGGGCATTATTATTGTGTTTAAATCGATTGTATGCAACACGATTTGATGTTCGAAATAGACTCTGAATGATCCGTATACCCACTCGGTAATGGCTGGTTCGCCGACCGGACCGAAACGTTCATCGGGTTCGCCGAATTCGCTGAGTACGTCGTCCATACTGATGCCCCGGTGGGGCATTGTCTGCTTTTCCATTACCGCGATATTGCCGGGTATGGTCAACTCGTCGCCCGCAACCGCGGGTTGCAGGATCATGCTACTACCCAGGAGTAGCAAATAAAGTCCTGTACGCATGTTGTTAATCTCCCAAATATAATGCATATAACTATTTACTATAGCATGCATCAGTGACTAGACAAGGGTGAAGCATGTTGCTTCGCAACTGTGGTGAGAGGCCCGTATTCATGGTTTAATCCGCCGCATGAAATTACCCCTCGAAATCTTTATCGGCTTGCGTTACACCCGGGCCAAGCGGCGCAATCATTTTATCTCGTTTATTTCGGCGATATCGATGCTGGGAATCGCCCTTGGGGTGATGGCACTAATCGTCGTATTGTCGGTAATGAACGGTTTCGAAAAAGAATTACGTGGACGCATACTTGGCATGGTTTCGCATGTCACGGTATCCAGTTTCGGTGGGCCACTGCAGGACTGGCAATCCCTACGTGATCAAACCCTGGAGCATCCCGCGGTCATTGGCGGTGCACCATACATCGAGGCCGAGGCGATGATTTCGAATTTATCCTCGGTGAGTGGTGCGCTGATACGCGGCATCGACCCGGAGTATGAAAGCGGTGTGTCGGAGATTCATGAAAACATGGAATTCGGCGCGCTGACCGATCTGGTCGCAGGTGAATACGGAATAGTTCTGGGTAGCGGGCTTGCCAATTCGCTGGATGTCGTGCCTGGGGATCGTGTCACGATGGTGACCCCACAGGCGACATCGTCACCATTGGGTTTTTTGCCGCGGCTGCGTCGTTTCAAGGTTGTCGGAATTTTTGAGATTGGTGTTTACGAGTATGATCGCAGCAGCGCGCTGATTCATTATCGGGATGCCAGCCGCCTGTTTCGGCTCGATGGCGGGGTCACCGGCTTGCGTTTGCGGCTCGATGACCTGGACCTTGCGCCGCAGGTCCGCGAAAATCTGAAGCAGAATATTGGGCTCCAGTACTGGGTTTCAGACTGGACCTTGCGCCATAGTAATTATTTCAAGGCGGTGCGCACCGAAAAGACAGTAATGTTCATAATTCTATCGCTGATCGTCGCAGTCGCTGCATTCAACATCGTATCGACGCTGATGATGGTGGTGACTGACAAACAGGCCGATATCGCAATTTTACGCACCCTCGGCATGTCGCCATTGTCAGTAATGTGGGTGTTCATGGTGCAGGGAACGCTGATTGGTTTGATAGGAACCTTGCTAGGCCTGGTCAGTGGAATCGCCGTGGCTTCACATATCGATGTGATCATACCGGCTCTGGAACGATTTTTTCAGACCCAGTTTTTACCGCGAGGGGTTTATCCAATTACCGATCTACCTTCCGAAATGAAGCAGGCCGATATTATCAAGATTTCATTGTTGTCTTTCGGGATCTCCGTGATAGCGACCTTGTATCCGGCGCTAAGGGCTTCCAAGACCAGGCCAGCTGAAGCGCTAAGCTATGAGTAAAGGGGAGTACTAGTGTCGGAAATCGTTATCGAGGCAAAATCGGTATCCAGGGTATTTCACCAGGGTAAGCTCGATGTCGAGGTGCTGAAGGAAGTTAATTTCAGCGTTGCCGTGGGAGAAAGCCATGCGATCCTGGGGGCATCAGGCGCCGGTAAGTCGACCCTGATGCACTTGCTCGGCGGACTGGATCATGTCAGCAGTGGCGAGATCAGGATAGCCGATAGCAATTTGTCCAGACTTTCGGAAACCAGTCTGGGGATTTTGCGTAATCGACATCTCGGATTTATATATCAGTTTCATCACCTGTTGCCTGAATTCAGCGCGCTCGAAAATATTGCGATGCCACTGCTTATTCGCCGGCAAGGGTTCACCGCAGCCTATGACGAAGCGCGCGAATGGTTGACGAAAATAGGGCTCGAGCAGCGTGCAAATCACAAGCCAGGAGAGTTATCTGGCGGGGAGCGCCAACGGGTTGCACTGGCCCGCGCGCTGGTAACGCGACCTGATTGCCTGCTCGCGGATGAACCTACCGGTAACCTCGATCAGCATACCGCAGCACAAATGCTGGAATTGATGCTGGGTTTGAATCGGGAGATGAATACGGCGCTGGTAGTCGTCACCCATGACCTATCTATCGCCCAACGTATGCAGTTTCGCTGGCATATGCATGACGGTATCCTCACCCCCGAAACCTGACAGCCTGATCTCAAGATTCCCGCTTACCCACTCTACTCTCCGGGAGACACAGCTGATTGCAGATTCACTAGCATCTAAATGCTGCCTCGGGGGAAAGTCCGCAAAAGTGTAGCGAGGCAGGACGCCGAGCTCCAAGCGCTCACAGGGATGTGCCAAAC
>Ga0209165_10000699_pt1 | contig 11399 bp, 14 predicted proteins | sample tdAd001_FD_187122 | JGI IMG/M metagenome (GOLD analysis project Ga0209165, IMG submission 187122) | Marine sediment microbial communities from the Atlantic coast under amendment with organic carbon and nitrate - tdAd00.1 (SPAdes)... | ecosystem: Environmental > Aquatic > Marine > Coastal >... | reverse complement strand
CACCATCGCGGCTTTTTGTGGTCGCCCACGTCAGCGAGGCCCAACGCCAGCTGGCGCATGCGCTCCTCGCGCGCCTGAGGCCAGGCTCAGGCTACGGTAGGCGACGTCGATCGAGGGAGTCGGAACGTCCACCCGTTCGATGAGCAACCGAAACTCGTTCGCCAAGAGTTGCCACTCCACCCGCCCCTGCTCCGCGTGGCCGAGCTTGATCGCTGCTGTCTCGGCTTTCACCATGCGGCGCATCAAGAACAGGAGGAGCGACTCGGGCAGCCATTCGAACACCCGGTGATTGCCGGGCGTGATGGGAACGCCGTTTGCGCGCAGCACTTGATAGCCCTCTCGAATGGATCGGAGCATCGAGCGCAGGGCCTCATCGCTGCTCGCCAACTGTTCCGGCTCACCTCCCGCCCGATAGAGCGCGCACACGGTGGGAAGAATCTCGGCCACATGGGTCTTCAGCCACGCGTCCATGTTGGTACACACCGACACGGGAAAGCCAGCCGCCCGGAGCGCAGACGCGATAGCGACAATGCGGGCGGACTTGCTGCCGTCGAGCTCACCAATGGTCGTTGGCTGTTCGCGCGCCGACGTGATGACGTAGCGAATGGTGCCACCTCGGGACACGGCAGCGGCGCCAGGAAACCCGAGGAGCACGCGGTCGCGACCAATGGCATCGGCCATCGCGCCCGGTCCTGCCGCGTTGTTGCCGAAGAACATTACGCTCGGCGTGCGGTCATTCGCGGCTAGCACGGGCAGTACCTCCGCGATCCGGTGCTTGGGCAGGATGACCAGCACGACGTCATATGCATCGTCTGGATCGAGACGAGCCACGACCTCGGGAGACGTCGTGGTTCGGTTCCCGGAGATCCCGTCCTCGAGCTCGATCCCCTGTTGGCGGATCTGCTCGAGACGCGTCCCCCTCGCCAGGATGGCAACGTCCTGCGAGCTCTTTGCCAGCCGCGCTGCGTAGAGGCTTCCGATGTTGCCTGCTCCGTAGACCAGAAACCGCATGGCGACACGCTACCACAGCGGCCGCGCTCGCGTTCCTTGACCTGCCACGCGAAGGTCGGTGAACCCTCGCAGTATTCAATCGGGCCTGGCCACCGCGACGGTGCAACCTGCAGTCCTGGTCGCGTATTCCGCTACGCTTCCCAGAAACCAACGCCTCAGCTTGGAGCGTCCATAGCTTCCGACCACGACGAGGTCGTAGACACCTTTCGCTAGCTCCTGCGCGATGCCCCGCTCCGGGGACGCTTGAACCGAGTGGAACGTGGCGTTCGGTGCTTGCTTTTGGAACGGCTCGAGCAGCTTTCGGCCGCGGTCCTTCACGGAGTTGCCGACGGTATCGATCACCAATTTCGAATACTCGTCTGCACGCGTGGCTTCCGGAACGCGCCAGAAGTGAACCAGATCGAATTGTGCGTCCGGCGCAGCCAGTACCAAGGCGAGCTGTAGCGCATTGTCGGCACACACCGAGAAATCGGTTGGGATGAGAATGCGTTGGTAGCCGGCGGCAGGAGGCGTTTCGCCTCGAGCCACCATGACGTGCGTTTGCACGGTGCGTAGAACTTTTTGGGCCGTGCTGCCGAGCAACGTCTGTTTGAAACCGGACAATCCCGTGCTGCCTACGATGGCCAGGTCTGCGCCTCGAGCGTCGACGACCGACTGAAGTCCTTCTGCCGTGGACGGGGCATCGACGATCTCCTGCGCAATGTCGGTGTCCTCGGCCGCGTACGCCTCGACTTCGCGTGCGAGTCGCCCCGCGTCGTCGGCATGCCAGTGCTGGACCGCGGGCTGTGCGGATTCTAGCCCTTCCTCATCCGCAGGCGTCTCGACGACGTGCACGATGCGAAGCCCGGCCCCGGTGGAACGGGCGATATTCACTCCGTGGCGGATTGCGGAGTCCGACTGTGCCGAGAAGTCCGTTGCGACGATGATCTGTTTCATATGCATGGCGTCAGTTCTCCTCTGTCGCCATCTTGTATAACGATCTTCGGCTCGTAGGAAGGATCAACGCGTCGGGCTGCCCATAGACTCGTCTTCCCACGCCATTGTTCGCGATCGCGTAAAGATTCGGTTTCCAACCGGAAGGTCTTGTTTGTCTTGAAGCAGCTCCTTGATCGCCGCACCTACGGAAGAGCCCGCTTCATGTAGTGCCAGCACCAGTATGTGGAGACGAGCTCCCAACCTTCCTTGCCGTATCCAGTCAGTATGCGGGACGTCTTCTCGCCCCCACCCCAGATGAAGATGCACTTGTATTCGAACTTCGTCACTGCTCACCCCCACCCACTAAGGTAGCGGCTCGAACCCCCGCCTCCAATCACCCAGCGCCAGACGCCCAAGCAGGACACCGGCCGATCGCGTTGGTTCAAGGAAAGTAGTAGCCCACGCCCTGATATAGGGGGTCGTTGCAGGCGGAGCCCGCTGGCGTGCCGCACAGCGCGTAGTTCGGCATCCGGAGCTCGTCCCAAAAGCTCCAGCCATCGTCCCTGTCCTTCCACGCCTCGTCGAAGGCCTCGAAAGGGAAGATGGTCACTGGCCCGCCAACAGATCTTTCCCAGGTTAGCATCAGGTCGTTGTACCACTTGGCGTTCACGGGCAGCGCGGCATAGGTCTCTGTTTCTTGGCTGGGCGCGGTCTGCCGCCACTTCCAGTCGGTCTCGCCGATGACGATCGGCAAAGACTGACCGATTGTGACGGTCACGCCCGACGCATTGCGGTACGTGTAGTCGTAGACGGCCTGGTAGTTGTCCTGAGCTTTGGCGAGCGAGGCGTTCATCATGGCCTCCGCCCGCAAAGGGCCGGCTCTCTTGGCCCATGGAGGCCACTCTGAGAACTGAATTGCGCGGTACGAGATGTTATGTCGTGTGGGGCGCGCCGCGGACAGGGCCTTTGAATTCAATGCCCGGTTGCATGCCTTTGACTGCGATACGCGGAAAAACCGAGTGTCCGCGTAGGGTTAGCGTATCGCGGCGCTTGGGGTTCGATTCCCACCGCCTCCGCGATTTGACGCTTGGAATCATTAAGCTTTCAATCGGGATCCAATTCGGTGTCCGGAAAGTGTCCCCAAGTCGGTCCCGTTGGCGCGGGAAATCGATGAGCTTTCCGCGCTCGAGGTTGACCTTCAAACAGAGCGCTGCTGGGCAAAGGGTCGGCCATTCAAAGCTCCTGTAGACGTCAATGATCTCGCCGCGCCGGTTGTGCTCGTGTGCAATTCCGCTACGCGCTTAACGCCTTTGGCTTGTTCGCATCGGAGGCGCGTTTCACCGTCTGCACGAAGCCATGGTGCGCGCCCGACGAGACACGCCCGAGGAGGACGAAGGCCTGCCCTCAAGGCTCGTTGTACCACCGGTCTAGCCACCTCAAGATCCGGGCGGGCATCTCGTTCCGGTTTGCCTTCGTGACCTCCCAAATCTCGACGCCCGCGCGGCCCTTCACCTCTGCGATGAAGCCGCCCCCGCGGAGGGCCACTGTGGCCACCAAGGGTCGCCCCGAGTCCAGCAGACCGCGCATCGCCGCGCGAAACTTCTTCGAGAAGCATTCCATCTTGCCGATCTCGTCGACGAGGTAAATGTCCGTGCCATCGTCGCGGACGAGGGCTTCCTCGGTGATCTCATCGAGCGTTGCGACGTCCACGCCATAGCGGCCCACCCGATCGCGAGAATCGATGTCGATGTGGGCGAGCAACCTTTTGTCCCCTGTGAACATCGACAGCTCGAAGCCGACTCGGCGACCTGCCTCTCGGATCTCGCCGGTGACGAAGCCGCGTATTCGCTTGCCCGACAGCGCGGCGGCAACCTTCTTCATGATCGTCGTCTTGCCGCTGCCCGGAACCCCGGTCACTAGCAACACGCGCCCCCGGTTGTCGTTCATGGCGTCCTCATACCAGATAGCGTCCTGCGAAGCCGTCGGGTTCGATGTAGAGTAGAACTTATGGACGCCTGGCCAAGATGCGGCGGAGCCCTCCCAAGGCTCCTTTTCGTGGTTGTCGTGCTTTGTTTGGCGTGGTGCACGCAGGGCCGTGCCGATGTGCCATCATCGAGCGCCCCGGTTTCCAAAGAGAAAGGAGTCGGCTCACTCGTGAAACTGCCACCGCCGAAACAAACAGGCCGAGTTTCCATCGAGGAAGCGCTAGCGCGGCGCAGGTCTGTGCGAGAGTTCGACGATGTCGCACTCGGCGATGCTGAGCACGGCCAGCTCCTCTGGGCGGCCCAAGGGATTACACATCGCACGATGGGATTGCGAACGACTCCTTCCGCCGGAGCCCTCTATCCGCTCGAGGTGTATCTAGTCACCAAGGAGGGTGTCTTTCACTACGAGCCGCGGGCACACCAGCTCAGAAAGACCATGTCGACCGACGTGCGCAAAGCGCTTGCCGACGCAGCGCTGCGACAGGAGTCGGTCGGGTACGCGCCCTCGATCTTGATTCTGGCAGGCGTCTACGAGCGAACCGCAAAGAAGTACGGTTCAGCTCGCGCGGAGCGCTACGTGCACCTCGAAGCCGGTCACGCAGCGCAAAACGTTCTTCTACAAGCCATCGCGTTGGACCTAGCCGCTGTGCCAATCGGCGCGTTCCAGGACGATGATGTCCGGCAGGTGCTCGGGCTCCCCCGAACCCATAAGCCACTTTATCTCGTGCCAGTTGGCCGCCCTACACGCTAGTCAACGCTCGACATACCGCAGAAGGTTTCCTGGTCGGCGGACCATCTCTCAGCCTCCGAGAGCCGGGCCGTCTGATCTGTAGGCCCTCGCGTCGAGTCGCGAGAGGCCCGCAGCGTGAGCGGCCCGATGCGCGGCCGCTATTTCGCGATCGGTCGGCCGCCGGTTGATCGACTCGTAGCGTGGCTTGCCGTCGCGGGCGACTTCACCGACTTGATATTGGGGTTGATATTGCCCCATCACGTTGACGTAGGTGTCGGGAGAGACGTCGTCGGCGAGCCACTGCATGATCGCTTCGGTTTCATCGGTCTGACCGGGCATCACGAGGTGCCTCACCAGCAAGCCCCGACGCGCGGTGCCATCCGGGCCGAATCGCAAGTCACCGACCTGGCGATGCATCTCCTTGATCGCTGCGCGCGCCACGACGGGATAGTCTTTGGCTTTGCACAGCACGCGTGCGCTCTCCCTGTGCCAAAACTTGAAGTCCGGCATGTAGATGTCGACGAGCCCTTCCAATAGTCGAAGCGACTCGAGGCTATCGTAGGCGCTGGTGTTGTAGACGATCGGAATGCGAAGGCCTCGGGGAATCGCGACGGCGAGCGCTTCGACGACTTGAGGAACGACGTGCTCAGGGGTCACGAAGTTGATGTTGTGGCAGCCTCGGTCCTGAAGCTCGAGTGCCAGGTCGGCGACCTTTTCAGGTCGCAGCTCGCGGCCGGTTTCCTGCTGACTGATGTCCCAGTTCTGGCAGAACACGCAGCGCAGATTGCAAAGACCAAAGAAAATCGTGCCGCTGCCGTTGTGACCCCTCAGGCAGTCCTCTTCTCCGAAATGCGGAAAAGCCGAGCTCACTACCGCGTGGCGTCCTGTGTTGCAGACCCGGCGCTCGTCCTTCAAGCGATTGATGCGACAATTGCGCGGGCACACGCGGCACTCCTCGAGTTCTCGGAGCGCCGTGGCGACCTTCCCGTTGAGCAGGCCGCTCCGCCAAGTCTGAAGATACACCGGCTCGTGATCCTCGATCACAAAACGAGGATCGGGACGCGCCACTCGGCCCCAGATCTGCCGCATGCAGCGACCTTAGCACTGCGCCCGGGACGACGCTTGCGTTGGAGAACATAGCGCGCACACCAAGCGCGCCGAGAGCGTTGCATGCACGGAATCGGCTGGTCGCCCCGGCCACCGGTTTCGCGATGGTTGCCTGGGTACCTCCGCGCTGGCCCGCCAGTCACTTTCTATGACGTCTCTGACTCGCGTTGCTGCTCACGTGAGACCAGTTGAGCGAGGTCGGTGAGCTCTTGGGCCATCCACTCCACCATGTCGTCGAAAGCGATGATCCCCTGCAGACGATCCTCGGCGTCCACCACCGGGATTCGTCGCACGCCTTGCGCGCGCATCTTCTTGCGCACGTCGTACATCCGTTCGGAGTCGCGTGCTGTCGTCAGTCCCTTGCTCATGACTCGACCCACCTGCATGCTTTCGAGGTCGCTGGGAGCCTCGGCCATGCCTTTCACGACGAGGTCTCTATCGGTGACCAACGCAATCGGAACTCTGTCCGTGCCGCGCTGCTCCACCACCACGAGGCAGCCCACGTGGTACTTCCTCATCAAACGAGCCGCCTCCAAGACGCTTTCGTGTGCACGGATGATGTAGACGGTTCGGTTACAAAGCTCGCCAGCGGTCATGGTGAATTCTCCTGCGAAACAACGAGCCACTAGCGTACGACAACGCTGCTTCCGTTGCAGCCCTGCGTTGCGTCATCCAAGCTTCTCCCGTTCGGCGACACTGACCGGACGGTAGCTCCCGCCCCTGGCGGCGGGCCAAAGGAGGCGCGGGGTGTCCGCCATGATGCTCGGCAGGCGACGATGGATTAGGGCAGCGGGCGCTGCGACGCTGGCGATTGCCGCGCCGACCTTGACGCGCGCAGAGGGGAAAAAGCTCGTCACACTCTTTCTGTGCGGCGACGTCATGACTGGGCGGGGAATCGATCAGGTGCTGCCCCACCCAAGCGATCCGCGTATTTCCGAGCGCTACGCCAAAGACGCGGTCGACTACGTACGGCTTGCCGAACGTAAGCATGGTTCGATCGCCAAGCCCGTGGAGTACGGATACATTTGGGGAGCCGCACTTGGTGAGCTCGAACGACGCGCGCCCGATGTGCGCATCATCAATCTCGAGACCAGCATCACAACGCAAGACAAACCTGCGCCCAAGGGCATCAACTATCGAATGAATCCCGAGAACGTGCCCTGCATCACGGCGGCGGGAATCGACTGCTGCGTTCTCGCGAACAATCACGTGCTGGATTGGGGACGCGCCGGATGCGTCGAAACCATCGAAACCTTGCGTGGCGCGCACGTCAAGACCGCGGGGGCCGGGCGCGATGCAACGCAAGCCGCTTCTCCGGCTATCCTCCCGACTCGACAAGGCCGGGTGCTCGTGTTCGCTTTCGGGTCGGTGACGAGCGGGATTCCTCGCGACTGGGCCGCAACCGCGACAAAGCCTGGTATCAACGTTCTACCCGATCTGTCCGACGAAGGCGCACGTCGCATCGGGCACCAGGTTCGTGCAGCCCGCCAGGACAACGACATCGTCGTGGCGTCCATTCACTGGGGGAGCAACTGGGGCTACAAAGTCCCTTCGAACCAGCGAGCCTTCGCACACAAGCTGATCGATGAAGCCAGTGTCGATGTCGTCCACGGTCATTCCTCTCACCACGCCAAGGGAATCGAGATTTACAAGGGGAAACCGATCTTCTACGGCTGCGGCGACTTCATCAATGACTACGAAGGCATCCAAGGTCACGATCGCTACCGCGGCGACCTGATGCTCATGTACTTCCCAACGATCAACCCCGCGACCGGCAAGCTCGTCCAGCTGGAAATGACACCGCTTCAAATCAAGCGATTCCAGTTGCATCGCGCGTCGAGCAGAGATGCAACTTGGATCCGGTACACACTTGCGCGTGAAGGACGAGAGTTCGGAACAACCCTCACGCTCACCGGGAGCAACGCGCTCAGAGTCGGACCATAGACGTTGCGTGCTCGTGCTTCACGCGTCCGGCGAGCATCACGATGAAGGATCCCGACTGCATTGCATTCCTCCAGTGGGCGTTACCCCGCCTTGGGCACCGTTGGCCCGGCTATCGCAAAGTGCGGCGGCAGGTCTGCAAGCGGGTAGATCGTCGCGTTCGGGGGTTGGGTCTGGCCGGTATCGAGGAGTACCGCGCATACTTGGAGGCCCATCACGACGAATGGGCCACTCTAGAGGGGCTCTCTTAGCCCATGGGGACCATTTTGAGAGACGAATTGCGCGGTACGAGATGTTATGTCGAGTTGCGCGCGGCGCCGACAGGGCCTTTGAATTGGCTTCTGTGAAGCGGCGTCCCCAGTCAAGTTCAAAGTTCTGGATTGTTGACTTGTCTTGGCGAGATGGTCGTCATCCTTCTGTTCGCGCTCGACTGAGGCAGCTTGCTACTGCGGCGCATGGTGAGATTCGAGGGGCGGCCGGCGCCATCTATGCTTCGGCTCTGAAAAAGTAGCCAGCCAATTCAACGCGCTCGGCCCCCACAATCTGGACTCATCGCGGCAAAACGTGGGTTTCAGTTCTCCTTGGTGATCTCGGGTTACGCAGCATGCGCTGCAGAGGTTTTTGTTTTTCCGAAGTCGGTGCCATCACGCCACATCGCAAACAAGATGCCCGCGAGTTTTCGCGCCAAGGCGACCGCGGCGATGCGCTTGCCTCGCCGGAGCGCAATCCGGTTGGCCCATGCGCGAAGCGCTTCGGTGTCGGCGCGTCGGCTTCGGAGCAATTGCCACGACGCCTCCACCAGAAGCGCGCGCATGCGTCGATTGCCGGCCTTGGTGATGTGGCCGCGGTGTTGTTTCTCTCCGCTGCTGAGCTCCCGCGGCACCAGTCCTAGATAGGCGCGCACTTGTTTGGCGTTGTCGAAGCGCTCGACCCGGTCGACGATGGGCACAAATGAGATCGCCGTGACCGGACCCACACCTGCTGCGGTGCACAAGCGCTTGGCCACCTCGTGGGTCTTGGCTTGATGCTCGAGCCCCTTGTCGATCGCCTTGAGCTGCGCGTTGACCGAGCCCATCACCCCGAGCAGCGGCGCCATCTGGGCTTTGAAGGCTTCGGGCAACTCGAGCTCGTCCACACGCTCGCAAACGTGGCGGCTCCGCCGCTCCGTACTCGGTAGCCTTGCTGCCTCAGCAATGCGCGAATCAGACTGATGTGCCGAGTCCGTGTTTGCACCAGCGCTTCGCGCCGAGCTCGCAGGCTTCGCAGAGGACCCGTGCATCGCGTCGATCGGCTTTCACCTTGCGGCTTCGCTGGGCGTACATGGGCGCAAAGTTCGAGTCGGCGGCAATCACTTCGTGTCCGAGCTCCTCCAAGCATCGCGCCACCCACTCGCTTTCGGTCGACGACGCTACGCTGCCTATGGAAGGTCGATGCAAGCAGCGTCGGCGGCGTAGTACTCGACATCGCAGTCGCCCTGGAGGAGCTGATTGCAGGTCTTCGTGGCGCCGCAATCAAAATAGCTGATCAACAACGCTGTGCAGTTGGCGTTGTCGTTGTAGACGTTCAGTTCGTTGTAATAGTTGATACAAACCTCGGCCGTGTAGTCGAAACAGGGGGCCTTCATGCAGTACGCGTTCAGGGAGGCGTCAAAATCGGCGCCTCCGCCGCCTGCGCCACCGTTGCCTCCGCCGCCTGCGCCACCGTTGCCGCCCCCGCCATCGCCACTGCACCCGGTGAGCGCAAGCATTCCCACGGCTAGCTTTGGAATAGTCTTCTTCGGATTAAACATTGAGTCCCTCGCCTTCCTGGTCGCGCACCATAGCGCAAAACGCACTGCTAGGTAAAGTGGTGTCGACCGTGGGGAGCTGGAGGCGGACATGTGCTACATGCACCAATCGAGTTATCATCGTTCCACTTCCCCCTTTTAGGCGTTGCGCTGAATGATCATCGTTACTGGCACCAAGCGTTCGGGAACTTCGATGTGGATGCAGCTATTGGAGGCGGCTGGGTTTCCTCCAATCGGGAGTGCATTCCCGCGTAACTGGGAAAGTACGATTAAGGACGCCAATCCGGCGGGCTTTTACGAGTCAGACCTCCGTGGCGGGATCTTTTATGCGACCAACCCTCACCCAAAGAGCGGCGCCTATCTCTTCCCAGAAGACACCCGCCGCCATGCCGTCAAGGTGTTCATTCCCGGCCTCATCAAGACCGATCGCGCATTCATCGACAAAGTGATAGCAACGATTCGCCCTTGGCGGCAGTACGTCCGCTCGGTGAATCGCCTTTACGCGATGGAACGCGAGGCCAAGAAGTCAAAGCTCGAGAAGGCTCCGGACGACATGCCGGGGCCAGTGGTCATGCCTCCCCTCATCGAGTGGTGGATGGAGAATTTCTCGCTCATCAGCGATATCGTCACGCGACGATATCCATTCCTCATGGTTGCCTATGAATCGGTGCTGGAAGAGCCAGATAAGACGCTTCGCGACGTGTTTCGTTGGGTCGGCGAGGGCGATGTGGAAGCTGCTATTGCGGGCGTCGAGCCTAGGCTTCGGACCCAAAGCGGAGAGGTCAGTGACCAGGCCGAGGAACCGGACGTCGAGCTCGAGCCCGAGGTGACCGAGGTCTTCGACGCTCTCTACGAAGTCGTCCGGACCCAGTCGCCGCTCGAACAGTCGTTCATAGATCGTCTCAACGAGACCAATCGTCTACTCGGTCCCCGGATCGACGCAGCGGTCAAGGAAACCACCCGCGGCCAGCTTGAGCGTAGGCGTCTTCTCGAAGCGCGCCGAAAGGCTGGGGAGGACGCTAAGCCTGGCTCCTAGCGAGACCACGGGGGTTCCGAGGGCTGTGTGCATCCCCCGCTTGCTGGAGGCCGAGACAGACGCTAAAAGTGACCGCATCAGCCGGAAGGGGTGAGCGAGGCGGCATGATGACGCCGACAGGGCGAGCTCCGGCAGTTTGATGAATGGAGGAACCAGTGAAGTTCAAGCAAGCATTTCTACCCTGTGCGATCATAGTGGCGGTCGCCGCCGGACTCGTCGGATGTGAGAAGGACGACACCGCGGTCAAAGCCTTACAGGAGTTGACGAACGGGCTGTCCGATCAAGTGGCCGAGCAAAACAAGGAGCTCACCAGTCTGGCCGAGCAGTACCAAACCTGCGTCAAGGACCTCGCCAAAACCAAGAACGAGGCGGTGGTGATCACCGCCACCGACGCGACGGTGGAGGCTCCCTCGTTGGAAGGGGAAGCCAACGCGGCTTCCTTGGATGCTTTGAAAAAGGCGTTGAACAAATCGCTCGACAAGCAAAAGGCGGCGCTCACCGAGTTGAAGACGAAGACCGAACAATGCGGGAAGGACCTCGAGGCTGCCAAGGCCGACGCCGAAGCTGCGGCTACAGCGGAAGCCGAAGCGGCGGAAGCAGCGGAAGCAGCGGAAGCCGAGGCAGCCGCCAAGAAGAAAGCCGCCGCCAAGAAGAAAGCGGCCGCGCAGAAAAAGGCGGCCGCCAAGAAGAAAGCGAAGCAAGAGAAGTGGAAGTGACCTAGGATCACGCCGCAGAAGCCTTCCCAGTTTCGATTTGGAGGACACGGTACGTGTTTCCGGCCGAAATCGGGGTCTGTGCGCATAGGCAAAACAAAGGCGGTCTCAGGTCCGCCGCAAGTCGACATAACGTCTAGCACCGCGCAATTCAGACCTCCAAATGGGCCCAATG
>Ga0209165_10000698_pt1 | contig 11403 bp, 9 predicted proteins | sample tdAd001_FD_187122 | JGI IMG/M metagenome (GOLD analysis project Ga0209165, IMG submission 187122) | Marine sediment microbial communities from the Atlantic coast under amendment with organic carbon and nitrate - tdAd00.1 (SPAdes)... | ecosystem: Environmental > Aquatic > Marine > Coastal >... | reverse complement strand
CTCAAGAAAAAATCATTGCGTGTCGGAGTTGAATCTGTTTTTATAACTTCAATTAATCGAAATAATAATGGAATCCTATCATGCGCATATTTAAAAAAGAAAAAGGACAAATAAAGGAACTGCCATCGGAGATAGAGGAATTAAGAGAAGACGTTCGGCGAACCAAGATGCCCGAACCGGTGGAAAAAGTCGCTTATAAAGAAATAGAGCGATTGACAAAAACTTCGCCTTCAAGTGCAGAATATACCATCGGCATCAACTATATCGATTATTTGGTGAGTCTCCCCTGGAACAAAATGACCGATGACAACCTTGATATTAAACGGGCGGAGTCGATTCTCAATGAAGATCATTTTGGACTCACCAAAATAAAAGACCGGATTTTAGAGCATCTTGCAGTCAGAGTATTGAAAATGTCCCGCCAGCATAAAGTGCTGGTGGTGGATGATGAAAAGATTACCCGTCAGAATCTTGAGCATGTTTTTAAAAAAGACGGTTATTACGTCAATACCGCTTCCGACGGAGCAGAAGCGTTGAATTTTCTGGAAGAAAGCGCCTTTGATGTTATCGTAACGGATCTTAAAATGGGCAAAGTCGATGGTATGGAGGTCCTTGAAAAGGCCAAGAAAGTCAACCCAAGTACCGAAGTGGTTATCATCACCGGATATGCCACGGTGTCCACGGCCATTGAGGCCATGAAGAAGGGATCGTACCACTATCTGACGAAGCCGTTAAAGCTCAATGAAATCCGGTCAACCATTGAGAAAGCGTTGTTCAAGAAAAAGGTCCGGTTGGAGCCAAAGGGTCCGGTGATTTGTTTTGCCGGACCGCCGGGAACCGGAAAAACCTCCTTGGGAATGTCCATCGCCAAGAGTTTGGAACGGAAATTCGTCCGTATATCTCTAGCCGGCATGAAAGATGAGGCTGAAATAAGGGGGCATCGAAAAAGCTATGTCGGTGCTTTGCCGGGGAGGATTATCCAGGAAATTCGCCGTGCGGAAACCAAGAATCCACTGATTATGCTCGATGAAATCGACAAAATCGGCCGGGATTTCAAGGGAGATCCGGCGGCAGCGTTACTGGAAGTCCTCGACCCGGAGCAGAATTCGCATTTTGTGGATCATTACCTGGATGTTCCCTTTGACCTGTCTCATGTCATGTTCATTGCCACCGCAAACGCACTGGACCTGATTCCCGGACCGCTACTGGACCGTCTAGAGGTGATTACCCTGCTGGGATATACGGAAGAAGAAAAAGTCAAAATCGCGACACACTATTTAATACCTAAAGAAGTCGAAGAAGCCGGACTTTCCGACACCCCGCCTGTTTTTACTTCAGAGGCAATCCGCAAAATCATAAGAGAATATACCCGGGAAGCAGGATTGAGAAACATCAAGCGACAAATTGCTTCCATCTGCCGCAAAATTGTTCGTGAAACCCTGCGCAAGACTAAAACAGGCCCACCAACCACGATTACTCCTGAGATTGTAGAAAATCTTTTGGGGCCCAGAAAGTTTTATTTCGAAGTTGCTGAAGCACAAGATCGGATCGGTGTAACCACAGGGCTGGCATGGACCGAGGCGGGGGGGCAGATCATGTTCATCGAGGCCGCAAAAATGAAGGGGAAGGGGAATCTCATTTTAACCGGTTCATTGGGTGACGTGATGAAGGAATCCGCCCAGGCAGCCATGAGTTATATCCGCAGCCATGCCGATTCCATAAATATTTCTGAAAACATATTCGAAACACACGACATCCATATTCACGTACCAGCAGGCGCCATTCCCAAAGATGGCCCATCCGCCGGCCTGACCATCGCTGTTGCGCTGATTTCTTTGCTGACGGAGCGTCCCTGTAAAAGGGATGTTGCACTGACAGGTGAATTGACGTTAACCGGCAGAATTCTTCCTGTGGGGGGCGTAAAAGAAAAAGTTCTTGCAGCTCACAGAGCAGGGGTAAAATCGGTGGTTTTTCCTGCCAAAAACGAAGCCGACATCAAAGATATTTCCGAAGATGTTAAAAAAGATTTGAATATTATCACCATTGATGAACTGTCGGAGGTCATAGACCTGGTTTTAAAGTAAAACAAAGGACCGAACCTCGGGGGCTGCACCTCATACTCAGGAGCAAAAAAAGAAAGCGGTCAACCCGTTAAATGGCCTGATCGCTCCCCAAAAAAAAGATGTTTTTTGTCTCAAAAGTGCTAAAAACACAGACCCAACGCCGCGACTTCGGGCAAGTGTCATGATGTAAAGGCAAATTGTACCGTAAAAACGGTTACGACAGTTTTTTCAACAATTCCTTAAGTTCTCTCACCGCATCGGCTGATTTTTCAAGTGCGGCCTTCTCTTCGGCTGTAAGGGTGATTTCAATGATTTCCTCAACACCGTTTGCACCCAATTTCACAGGAACACCGATGAAAAGATCGTTGAACCCATATTCACCTTCAAGGTAGACCGCGCAGGGCAGGATTTTCTTTCTGTCTTTGAGAATCGATTCAGCCATTTCGACAGCTGCAGAAGCCGGTGCATAAAAGGCACTTCCTGTTTTAAGAAGTTTAACAATTTCAGCTCCGCCATTGGCGGTTCTTTCCACCAGTGCGTCGATTCTTTCCTTTGAAAGCAATTCTGTAATGGGAATCCCGGCGACGGTAGAATAACGGGGTAGGGGCACCATGGTATCGCCATGTCCGCCGAGAACAAATGCTGTGGTATTTTCAACGGAAACATTTAGTTCCATTGAAATAAAAGTTCTGAATCGTGCTGAATCGAGCACACCGGCCATACCGATGACCCTATTTTTAGGGAAGCCGCTGGTTTCATAGGCAACGTGACACATGGCATCAAGGGGATTGCTGACGATAATAAGTACGGCATCCGGAGACTGTTCCGCCACCTGTTGGGTGACATTTTTCATAATTCCCGCATTGGTGCTCAAGAGGTCATCCCGGCTCATACCGGGTTTTCTGGGTATGCCGGCGGTAATAATAACAATATCCGAGTTGGCTGATGCTGCATAATCGTTTGAACCGGTTGGGTGGGCATCGTGCTTTTCAATGGGCGCTGCCTCGGCAAGATCCAGGGCTTTACCTTGGGGAAGACCATCAACAATATCCACCAAAACGACATCGCATAATTCTTTTTCTGCAAGCCTTTGTGCTGCAGTGGCACCTACATTGCCGGCTCCTACAACGGTTACTTTTTTGTCCATATCATTCTCCTTCTGTTGTTTTTATGGATTAACATTTTTCAACAATAAAATTCTATTACTGGGTTCTTCGGTTTTTGCATTCATTGTGGGATGCTTCTTGTTGAGGTGTTTTCCTCAAATGCGATTATAAAACAATTTTGATAACACAAAATCGTTTGTTGTCAACCTATTTATATGTCGATCTATTCCCCTTGTTGTTGACACAATCAATTGAAACAGGATAAAAAGTTTAAAAAAGGTCGAAAGTTGCCCATGAATATCGCAAAGCAAATTAAAACGCTGTTACAGGAAGCCGAGTTGTATCATTCTCAGGGATTGTTGGACGAGGCGTTGGTGAAATACCAACATGCAGAAGACCTGATACAAAGGCATGAACAACTCAAGAACAGATTAAAACTGATTGACGCTGTCTCCAAAAAAATTCAACACTTAAAAAATGAAATTCAGCGCATCGAAAATGCGCCCAAAAGACCTGAAGTCTCAGCCAAAAAACAAGACCTGATCAAAAAATTGTTCACGTTAACGCCGAACATGAACGAGGACGCAAGCGCCCTTGAAGGCGCAGTCGCTTTGGCAAAGTTCGGCCAGTTTAAAAGAGCAATATTAGAATTTAAAGCGTTGTTGAAAAAAGATTCACTCCAAGTTGCTGCAGCCAAGAATATCATAAGATGCCATATGGCCCTTTCTTCAGTGGATGATGCCGTCGCTGAATATGACCAATGGCTCTCAGAAAATATTTTTCTTCCAAATCAACTGCAAAGACTTCGGACTTTTTTCGAAAATGTGCTGAACAAAGAGGGCATAGATAAAATACTTCCCCAGATCAAAATGTCCGCAGATGATGTGGAAACCATAATCCATATCCCTGAAGTTCATCACGTTAAGGCTCAGACATATGAGGATGATCGATTAAAAAATGAAGAAGTTAAGATTGAAGACGATGAAGATCTCGACATCAATTCAATCGGAATAACCTTTGACAGTGGTCCTCTTAAAGAGCAGGTGTTTGAATTTAAAGTAAGGTTCCAGTTAGGAAATGTCGTCAGCCTGCTGATTTCAGGCAGGGAAAAAGATCTGATCGAAAATTTTAAAGTCGGAACGACGATCAATGATGTTCAATATTATTCGAATATTGCTTTTTTCAATGGTTCAGGTTTAATTGCGGCGGTAAAGAAAATTAAAATCGGCCCGATGCGTGGAGATTATTGTGTGGATATTGAGGCCGCAATAAGTTAAGCCACATGTCCAAAAGGCAGCGAGATACTTAAGTCGGTATTTGCAGAGAAGCATTGCGGAAGAAAGGCCTTGAAAAATTTGAGTAAATTTGGTAAAATAAGATTTTTAAATACATACTGCGCGGGCTTAACATGCACTAAATTTTATAGGTGGAGCTGATCATCGATGGCTATTTTTAATTTTAAAAAGAGGGAGATCGAGTGTAAAATTGTTTATTACGGGCCTGGAAGATGCGGCAAAACAACCAATATGGAATACATTTTTAAGACCTTCAAGAAACAGGTCGTCGGTGAGATGGTCTCAATTGATACTGAAGGTGATCGGACCCTTTTTTTCGATTTTCTTCCCATGGGACTTGGGAGGATAAAAGGATTCGATATAAAACTTCAAGTGTATACCGTTCCCGGGCAGGTTCAATACCGATCTACTAGAAAACTGGTTTTAAAAGGTGTTGACGGTATTATTTTTGTCGCCGATTCACTGGCGGTCAGACGCGAAAAAAACATGGTCTCCTTGAAAGACCTGCAACATAATTTAAAAGAATATGGTCTTAACATTTTTAAAATCCCTCTTGTTATGCAGCATAACAAGAGGGACCTTGCCGGACAGGGCTTTCCGATTATGTCTGTTGAACAGATGGAGAAGGATTTAAACAGACAGCTCAAAGTCCCTTCTTTTCCAGCCAGTGCAATTATAGGCCAGGGCGTTGGGACAACTTTAAAGGAATGCCTGAAGTTAACATTGATATCATTTAGAAAAAATTTAAAATTAGGACGTTAGATAGTATAAATGAGCGATTTTGTTCTAGCCGGCAATATGGATTTTCTGAGCTTGGGTGATGTTTTGCAACTCCTCGGCTCAAATTCAAGTACAGGTGTTTTGCGCATTCGGAGTAAATATGCTCAGGAACCGGGTTTAATATATTTTATTAATGGCAATCCCGTTAATGCCTCGGCAGGTCCGTTGACCGGCCTTGATGCCGTTAACGCACTTTTTGGTTGGGTGGATGGCGAATTTGAATTCAGCGAAAAAGATATTCGCCGTAAAAATGTTATTAAAAAGAGCCGGATGCAAATTATTCTTGACTGTTTAAGCAGGCTGGATGACGGGCAGATAGAACGATTGGGCCCTGTATCATTCCCCGTAAAGAAAAAAAGTTCTTCAGAAAAAGAATCGACACTGCCCGTCATAAAAGGGCCGCTTATCGATTATTCGTATGTGGTCGATGAAGAAGAGGCACGGGCCGGCAACAAGATTGTCGCACAAGGAAAACATGGCGGCTGGTTATGGGTGATACTTGAAGGTGTGGCAGAAATTATCAGAGAAACTCCTAAGGGTCCTTTGAAAATACTCAGAATCGGTGAAGGTGCGTTTATCGGGAGCATCGCTTCATTTCTACTGTTGGAAGGAACGGTTCGAAGTGCTGCAATTCGTGCAGTGGAAAACGTACAGTTGGGCGTACTCGACTCGCGGCGTCTTTCCATCGATTTTTTGAGGATGTCCAACCCCTTTAGAAGCCTTGCAATCAGTCTTGACAAGCGGTTAAAACAGGTCACCGATATGGCGGTTAATATTCATCTGGGAAAGATTCGTATCGAAGACTACATTAACGGTAAAAATCAGCTGATTGCCCAGGGTGACAGCGAAGCGGATTTATATCAAATCACAGAAGGGGATGCCCATATTGTCCGACACACTGAAAATGGTTATGTGCCATTGGCGAATCTTCACTCCGGAGATTTTTTCGGAAATGTCTCGTTTCTTGATTTAGGGCAAGAACCTTATCAGGCTTCGGTCTTCGCTTCAGAGGACCTCAAAATAACCAAAATCGATCCTGACATTCTGCAGGAAGAGCACAATCGCCTTTCACCCACATTTAAAAATTTTATAGAACATCTCGCAACGTGCGTATCGGTGACCACCATGCTAGCTTGTGAATTCCATAAAAAAACCGGCGATAAAGGACCGTAGAAATAGTGTTTTAATGCACGTAAGATTAATTTTTAACAAAACCGTATTGGGTGAATACCATGACGATAAACGAAAGAAGACATCATCCAAGAATCAGTGCTCTCAATTTGATATCCTATAATTGTATTGATGAAACTGAGCAAATTGTGGCCCAGGGAATGGGAAGGACTTTAAATGTCAGTGAAGGCGGAATTTTGCTTGAAACGCACACTCCCATTGACCCCAAAAATACCATCGCGCTGGCCATAGGTCTTGAAGATGATCTGATCGACATTAAAGGGAAGGTTGTTTTCTCCATATCCGGCAAAGATGAAAAATTTGAAGCCGGAATCGAATTTCTTGAAATGCCGGATTCGACATTCGATATTTTAAAAAAATTTATCAAAGCATTTTCAGAGCAATAACATCTGATGAAGAGGGTGGTGGGTATATCCGACGCCCATTTTGAAGTGTTTTTTAAATTAATGAAAAGGATTTTCGGTACTCGGACGAGGAACCGGTTGTCGTGTATGGCAACATGAATTGCTATGGCCTCACTCAAGCGTTACCAACAAAGGATGTCATAATGGTACTGGGTTTCGTAAAGGATAAAGAATAATGCTACAGACTGTCATTGAAACCGACTTTGAAGAATTGAATTTGATAAAAAGGGGCAAAGTCCGGGATATATATGATCTCGGAGACACACTGTTAATGGTGGCAACGGATCGAATTTCTGCATTTGATGTGGTGATGCCTGACCCCATCCCTGAAAAAGGAAAAATTTTAACTCAAATTTCCCTTTTTTGGTTTAAAATCATGGAATCTCTTTTGCCCAATCATGTTATTTCCAGTAACGTGGACAAGTATCCGGACATTTGCAAACCGTATGCAGAAATTCTGCGTGGAAGGAGCATGCTGGTTAAAAAAGCAGAGCCTTTGCCGATTGAATGTATTGTAAGAGGATATATATCCGGATCCGGATGGAATGACTACCTGGCAACCGGACGCATATGCGGCATAAAACTCCCCAAAAATCTGAAAGAATCTGATAAACTTCCCAAGCCTATTTTTACGCCTTCGACCAAGGCAGAAACCGGGCTTCACGATATAAACATAAATTTTGACGAGGCCATCAAAAAAATTGGAAAATATCTTGCCGATCAGGTTAGAAACCTCAGTCTTGAAATCTATAACAAAGGCGCTGATTTGGCATACAAAAAAGGAATCATCATTGCGGATACAAAATTCGAGTTTGGCCTTTTCGAAGACAATTTAATCCTTATCGATGAAGTAATGACTCCGGATTCATCCAGGTTTTGGCCGAAATCGTCCTATGAACCCGGGGGTTCCCAAAAGAGCTTCGACAAGCAATATCTTCGTGATTACCTTATTTCCATCGACTGGAATAAAACACCGCCGGCACCATCACTTCCCAAAGACGTGATCGCAAATACACACAATAAATATCTTGAAGCATTCAATCGGCTTGCCGAATCGAACCATGTGCTTTAAAGAAAAAAATGTTAAACTGCCCGAGGTTGACACAAGCGATCATTCTTTTCGCATAACAACCCAAGAGACGGTCGATGATTTAATGGACTCTATCGTGCATGTGGGGTTGTTGAATCTTCCGCTGTTGTTAGAGAAAAAATCGAGGTACATTATTCTATGCGGTTTTAGAAGAATTGAAGCCTGCCGTCGGCTGGAACGACCTGATGTTAAAGCCAGGATACTCGATTCTGATACAAAAAAACTTGAATGCGCAAGATATGCCATTACGGACAACGCTTTTCAAAGACCGCTCAATCTGATAGAAAAATCAAGATCGATCCGGATGCTTTCCGACTTTTTTTCGGACCATCGTCGTCTGTCCCAAGAGATGTCCATTTTGGGGGTACCCTGCCATGAATCCATAATAACAAAAATCAAAGATATATCTTCCTTTTCGAAGCCGCTTCAGAACAGCATACTTTCCGAAAGTATTTCCTTGGCCATGGCTTTGGAAATCCATAAAATGTCAAAAGATGTTAAAGACGGTTTTGTAAAGCTTTTTAATGTTCTTAAATTGAGTATCAACAAGCAGAGGGAAATCGTTACACTGATCAAAGAAATTGCCTTGCGGGAAGACATCCCTATGGCAGAGATTTTGGAAGGGCTACATTTGAAAAGGATATTGAACGATGAAGATATAGATAAAAATCAAAAGACACGAAAGATTCGGTCCTATTTAAAACAGCGGCGCTTCCCCGCTATAACGCGCGCTGAACTCGCGTTTGAAGAACATCGGGAAAACCTGAAACTTGGAGCCGGGATAAAACTGATCCCACCGGACAATTTTGAAAGTCCTGCCTATATTTTTAAGTTCTCATTTGAAGATTTAAATGAACTCAAAAATCTTAAAAAAATCTTTGATTCTCTCATCGAGAACCCTTCCCTTAAAAAAATCCTGGGGTGATCACATACCGCATATAGTGCACCGGCTTGCTATAAAACACTATATATTGTAATATCGGCCTTAATCCTATCATTTTTAAAAAATAACGCCCGATTTCACCAAAAGGAAGGCGCATCTGATATTTAATTTAAAATCAAATGGTTACGATAAAGTCGCCACTGAAATAGCGGACTTTCGAATCCAAGCAGAACAAAAAAAGAATATATTTTCTTGACTAAACAAACCGCACCATTTATATAGGGCTTAATTAAATAAATATGGTTCAATATATTATGGGAATTAAGGAAAGGAAAGAACGAGAAAAAGGACGACGGCGCCAGCAAATAATGGTTGCCGCTAAAAGAGTTTTTTCCAACAAGAGCTTTAACAAGGCAACCATGGAAGATATCGCCAAGGAAGCTGAACTTAGCCCAGGTACGATTTATCTGTATTTCAAGAATAAAGAAGAGTTGTTCGCCTCTCTCTCTCTAAGAATCCTCCACTATATGAACATTCGGTTGGAACATGTACACAACGAAAAATATGACGGACCTCGACAAAAATTAACCGCACTCAAAGAAGCCCTATACGAAGTCTACGAATTTGATCCACTGGTCCTAATTAATATGTTCCATCTTCAATCCAGCGAAACCCTGAAAAATTTATCACCCCATCTGCTTTCGGATATTAAGGAGTTGTCCAGAAATTCGTTCAGGTCAATGGCCAAAATATTTGAAGAGGGGATGGAGGAAGGCCTTTATATTAAAAGACACCCAGTGGCCCTGGCCGATGTTGTGTGGGCTCTGTTTTCAGGCGTTGTGCTCTGGGAAGAAAGCAAACGATTGATCGACAGTAAAAAAGATTTTTTGAAGCCGACCCTTGAAATTGCATTTGAAATTTTCAGTCGAGGAATAGAAATCAACCCTGAGTCTTTAAACTAAAATTTGCTGGAACTGAACAGATACTATCCAGGCGTTAAAACAGTTTGGTCTATCATGACCAAACTGTACGAACATGCGGCGTTCATTAACATTTAACCGGAAAGGGGGGTGATACCGAAGATCTGCTGTGGAGAAGAGAAGGGCGCTGATTTGTTTTAAATTGCCGCACCATCAGTTAAATCTCCTCTTTTCCAATGACTATGGTTTATTCTAACCGGAAATCTTAAGAATGTTTTATCGGACGGCCAAGTGATGACCGGCTTTTCAGAATGATATTGGATCAGGATTACCAGAAAATGTCCGCTCAAACTTGCCTAGAGACTCCGGTTATTAACCAAAAGTTTCTAACCTTAAGGAGGTGTATTAATGCCAAAGTATGCCAAAGGATTTAACCAACCAGTAGACGCGATTCCCGGACGAGGATGGGCCGTAATTTTAGCCGGTACAACCATCAACTTATGTCTGGGATGTCTGTACGCCTGGTCAGTCTGGCTAAAATATTTAACCGACGATGTTTACATGAAGGCTCACGGCTGGGCTGGTGCCCTTACCGCGGAGCAGGCCTCCAACCCGAAATCAATGTGTATTCTCATCTTTGCTTTGCTCATGATTCCGGGTGGAAAGATCCAGGATAAGTATGGCCCCACAGTCGCCGGTAGCATCAGCGCGGTCTGTATGGGAATTGGAATGCTCATCGCAGGTACGGCGCATTCCTATGCCGGAATCCTCTGGGGATTCGGTGTCGGCGGCGGTATCGCCATGGGCATCGGTTATGCCGCTCCCGTTCCCGCAACACGAAGATGGGTCGGTCCCCATCAGGTGGGCGTCATGATTGGTATTACGGTCGCGGGTTACGGTGGTGCAGCATTCTATGTGTCTCCGCTCATCAAATGGCTTATCGTCAGCTATTCCCTCTCTTTATCATTTATAGTACTGGGTATTGCCTACCTGATCGTTATCGGTATTGCGGCCCAAGTACTGGCATGGCCGGAAGAAGGTTATGTGCCGCCTCAACCGCCTGAAACGGCAGCGACAAAGGCTGCTGCTGCATCTGTGGTTGACTGGAGCACAGGAGAAATGATGGGGACATGGCAGTGTTATGCGCTTATTGCCCTGTTCTGCTTGAACACCCAAGCGGGCCTTCTCATCATCGGTCACGCCGCCAAAATTGTAAAGCCCTTTTTGGAACAGGGATTTATTCTGGTGGCGGCAGGCGGTTTTATGAACGCTGCTGGAAGGGTCGGAACGGGCAAGTACTCGGATATCATCGGAAGGGACAGGGCGTATATGATGAATGCTTTTGTCGCGGCCCTTTGTATGTTCGGACTGCCTGCAGTTATTGCGGCCAAGTCGCTCTTTATGGCGTTTACTCTCTGTATGATCGCCTACTGGGTTTACGGCGGTGGTCTTGCTCTGATGCCCTCATACACAGCTGACTTTTATGGCCCGAAAAACCTGGGATTCAATTATGGTATCGTGTTCATCGGCTGGGGTCTGGGCGCATTCATGCCTAAGCTGGCCGGTAAAATCAGAGACGTAACCGGTTCTTATGATCAGGCATTCTATGTTGCCGGAATCCTGCTGCTTGTTGCAGTGGGTCTTGCTTTTATTACCAAGAAACCTCAAAAA
>Ga0209165_10000697_pt1 | contig 11414 bp, 10 predicted proteins | sample tdAd001_FD_187122 | JGI IMG/M metagenome (GOLD analysis project Ga0209165, IMG submission 187122) | Marine sediment microbial communities from the Atlantic coast under amendment with organic carbon and nitrate - tdAd00.1 (SPAdes)... | ecosystem: Environmental > Aquatic > Marine > Coastal >... | reverse complement strand
AAAGACTTGTACAATCGCTGCTGGAACGCTATGGGATCGATCAGCTGCGTGAGCAGATTTCGGTTCTATTTGACGCAACTGAAAAGATGGTGCGTGCTGAAATCAGAAGCATTCCTGATGGGCAGTACAGCGCTACCAGCTGGATGTACTATGACGGCATTCATGATGGCTCCAGGTTTAAGATACGCCTCACGATAACGATTAAAGACGATGAGATCTATTTTGACTATAACGGAACCGACAGTCAGACTGAAGGTTTTGCCAACGCGCCATTGGGCGCCAGCATGTCAGCTGTAATTCTCACCTTTTTAATGTTAATCGATCCCGATATTCCCCATAATGACGGTCTTTTGAGGGCATTGCATGTCTATATTCCGGAAGGAACTTTTTTAAACGCTACGTATCCGGCAGCCACAACCTTTGGCAACAGCATCACCGGACCCAATGCCGATGCAATATTAAAGGCGCTGGCAGAAGCGATTCCGGATAAAGTCACCGCCGGCTGGAACCGGATGCTGGCACTGGCCGTATCCGGCATCGACCCGCGCATGAATCGGCCTTATGTAGATATTCTTTTCAACGCTTTAAAAGGGGGTTCGGGTGCAATGCAGGGTTGTGACGGCTATGACCATATTGGTTTGATTAACTGTGCCGGTGGAATTTTGGCACAGGATCCCGAGATGTTCGAATTGCAAACGCCCAATTTTATTGTCAAGCATGAATACGCGCCGGATTCAGCCGGTGCCGGAAGGTGGCGGGGCGGCCTTGGGGTGGAGACCATCATAGAATTTGGGGGTGAAAAATCCAAAGGGGTCGTCTTTGGAGATGGCGTTAATGACCAAACCCGGGCTTTCGGGCTCTCGGGCGGCAGGGCCGGCAGTATTAATGAGATGGAGTTCCGGTTCCCGGATGGAAGCTGCCATAAACCAAAATCCAAAGAAATTATTTCCAAGATACCCAGCGGCACGATCATGCGTCAGGTGGCAGGCGGCGGCGGCGGATACGGTGAGGCCTATCAAAGGCCGGCGCAACGGGTCGTCAAAGAGGTGAGAAACGGAACGCTTTCACTCAAAAGAGCCGAAGAAGATTACGGTATTGTGATTGATTCAACCACGCTGGATTTGAATCGGTCTGAGACCGAACGGCTGCGCGGGAAAGGTAAAAAGAAGTGAGAAGGCGGAAGGTGGAATTACACTATTTCTTCTAGCTTCTTTTTCAGATTTTCAAAATCTTGTCGGGTGTCGATATCAACAAAGCAAAGCGGGTTATCCATTTCGACGGTTAAAACCCTATCCGGATTGTCATCGATGAGTTGCCGGGCACCTGTGTCGCCTTTTATGTCCATCAGATGGTTGTAAAACCGGCGGCTGAACATCGCAGGGTTTTTTCTTTGACCCCTGTATGTCGGAACGCAAATATCGTTATCGGCGGACCAAAATCTTTCCAATAAAGTATTGATGGTCGCCGAATTCAGCATGGGCTGGTCGCCCAGTAGAAATATCACCGCCGGAAAATCGTCTTTAACTGCTGTTAAACCGATTCTGAGGGAATGGCTTTGTCCTTTTTTATAATGCGGGTTGACTTCTATATGAAGCCTTGCGTGCTGCGTTTTTTTACCGAGTGCCTGCAGAATTTTTTGATGGGCGTATCCTAAAACCAGAACGATCCTGCTAAGCCTGGAGTTTAATGCCGCATCCAATACCCGTTCAATCAGGTATTTTTCTTTTAGGCGCAAAAGCTGCTTTGGTTGGCCGAATCGTGTCGCTGCACCGGCGGCCAGGATAATTCCGGCAGTTGGCTTCTCCTGCATCATGATATTACCTGAATTTTGTACAATTGTAGGTTGGCCGGTTGCCGGTTGAGCCCGTTGCGCCAGTTCAAAAAGGGAAAAAATCCGATCTTAATTTTATAACCGGCAAACGGGCTAACTGGCAACGGGCTCAACCTATAAGATTTGAGCATTTTGAATCGGTTAGCAACACCGCCACGGGCACTTAGACTCATTTTTGAGATAGACCTTAGAATACCATGGGGATGTACCCCGCCTTAATAGAATCGGAAATTAAGGACCCCACATAATCGACATTAAAGCCCAGTTCTTCAAGTTTATCACTGGCGCCGGATTGATCGGATAAAAATTTGCAGGCAATCGGGGTCTGGTATTCAAGCAATCCCGATGCGGCCTGGATGACCTCGTCATCTTCACAAACCAGATTTTCGAAAGGACCGAAAAAGATGACTCTGACATCGTCGACCCAGTTATTTTTCTGCGCATTTTTTGCGTACAGGATACCGGTTAGCGCTTTGTCTTTTTCCGCAGTAGAGATGATAACCATAACCTTCGATGACATAATAACCTCCTTCGATTTTAAAAAATTTTTGGGAGCGTAACATAGGTCAACACGATTTTCTACAGCAACTTTTTGACGAATGGTTATATTGTTTGATATATGCACCTAAACTTTGAAAGGGAAACGGATATGCGTCTTGAAAATACGGAATATCTTACCGCAACACCAATCCTAGATTCCGACTCTAAAGTAATTATTGATTTTGCTATGTCCACTGTTGCAGATACGGATGATGACCCCATCTCTAAGGCTATCAAACTTTACTATGCCGTCAGAGATGGAATCTGGTATGATCCTTATATTCCATTTTATCGTCCGGAACATTATCGGGCCAGCAATGTGCTTAAGAGGGGACGGGCGTTTTGTATCGGCAAGGCCTCATTGCTATGTGCCCTGGGCAGAGCTTGTGGCATACCTTCGCGGGTTAGCTTCGCAGATGTTCACAATCATCTGGCCACCAAACAATTGATTGATTATCTGGGGACCGATATTTTTTCCTACCACGGGTTAGTGGAATTTTATCTGGACGGCAAATGGGTTAAAGCGACGCCGGCCTTCAACAAAGAGCTTTGTCGGAAAGCTAAGGTGACGCCGCTTGAATTCAACGGTCGTGAAGATTCGATTTTTCAGCCTTATAACGAGGAAAAAAAATTATTTATGGAATACATAAATGATCACGGGACCTATGCCGATATTCCGGTTGACCAAATTGTGGACGCCTGGAAAGAGACATACGGTCATGAGCGGGTTCGCAAATGGATTAAAGCATTTGAGGCATCCGACGGGAAGCTGAAGCGCAAACTTGAAAATGAAGAATGGCTTGAAGATTAATTAGTGCGCATCCGAAAATAAAATTGTTTCAAAGGATCGCACTAATTAGTTTCCAATTCGGGAATGATCAATTTTTTCGATGAGTAAGGCCGCACAAGGGTTTTTATCTGAGTCGTACTTTGAGTACGTTGAAGGTAAAAACCCGCGGAGAACGTAGCTCATCGGGAAAAGGGCCATTCCCGGATGGAAACTAATTTGCGAATGCACTTTTGGGGTTAGGAAACGGATATGAAAAAGGTCAAAGTTGAAAACGCAATCGGTATGGTGCTGGCCCATGATATAACCCGCATTATTCCTGGAAAATTTAAGGGGGTCGGGTTTAAAAAAGGTCACATTGTTGAGGGAAAAGACATTCCCGAGTTAAAAAAGCTGGGGAAAAATCACATTTATGTTTTGAATCTTTCGGCGAATAAACTGCACGAAGACGATGCGGCCTTGCGTATCGCCTGGGCCATCAGTGGGGACCAGCTTCACTGGACAGATCCGGTTGAAGGCAAATCAAGCATCCGCAGCAATGTCAAAGGCATTGTCAAAGTGAATCCTGCCGTGCTGCTGAAAATCAATAAACTGGGTGAAATTATTGTTTCGACCCTAAAAAATAATTTTCCCTGTCAGAAGGGACAAATAGTTGCAGCAACGCGAATTATTCCGTTAACCATAAATACTAAAAAGATCGAACGGCTGGAATCGCTCGTTCAAAACCAACATCCGGTCATTAATGTGATGCCTTACCGGAAATTGAAGGTAGGGGCGGTGGTCACCGGCTCTGAGATTTATGAGGGGATCATTAAAGACGAATTTGACAAGTATGTTGGCAAAAAAGTCGATGACTACGGCTCCCGGGTGGTGAAAAAGATACACGCACCGGATATTCCCGGTGCCATCGGAAATGCAGTCGGCCAACTCAAGGATTTGGGATGTGATCTGATCTTAACAACCGGGGGGCTGTCGGTGGATCCGGACGATGTCACCCGTCAGGGTGTTAAGCAAATTGGTGCTGAAATCATTGCATATGGCGCACCGGTTCTGCCGGGTGCCATGTTTCTGTATGCAAAACTGGAGGGCATTCCCATACTCGGCCTGCCGGCTTGTGTTTTTTATCACAAAACGACAATTTTTGACCTAACGTTCCCCCGGGTATTGGCAGGGGATGAAATAACCAAAACCGAAATTGCCCAAATGGGCCACGGGGGATTGTGCCTGGATTGCGACAAATGCCAATTTCCGGTATGTCCGTTTGGAAAGTAGGGCTCGTATCAGGTGTCAGGTTTCAGTGTTCAGGTGTCAGGGCAATGGAGATATATCAGAAATTGCTTGTTGTATTCTGTCATATGTTTTCTGACACCCGACACCTGACACCCGAAACCTACTTATTGCTGAAACCTAAAACGGTGCGCTTTACGCGGAATGACAAATATACATACAGAGGAGAGAAAAATCGAGCTAAGTGAACGCATTGTCGTGATCAAAGGGGCAGGGGAGATGGCCAGTGGGGTTGCCTGGCGAATTTACATGTCCAATATTCGCAAAATTCTGATGCTGGAAAGCGCTTCTCCGCTGGCCGTCAGACGTGAGGTTTCATTTTGCGAGGCTGTCCACGAGGGGCACAAAACGGTTGAAGGCGTGGAAGCCATTAAGGTTGATGATTATGATAACCTACTGCAGGCCTGGGGCATTGGTAAAATAGCAGTCGCTGTTGACCCTGAATGGAAACTGCTCGATCAAGCGCAGCCAGATGTGGTGATCGACGCCATACTGGCCAAAAGAAACCTGGGCACCCAAATGCGTGAGGCGCCGCTTGTCATTGGACTCGGGCCCGGTTTTGTTGCGGGGCAAGATGTCCATTTGGTTATTGAAACCAATCGCGGCCATAATTTAGGTAGGATTATAACTTCCGGCAAAGCTGCGCCCGATACCGGAATCCCTGGTGCCATTAAAGGATATACCGAAGAACGGGTTCTGAGGGCACCCTGCGACGGCGAGTTCAATGCCCGGCATTCGATTGGCAACCCTGTAAAGCACGGTGACGCCATTGGGGTGGTCGCCGCAGAACCTGTAGTTGCGAAAATTGATGGGGTAATCCGCGGCCTGATCCGATCCCCGATTGGCGTTCGTCAGGGATTAAAAATCGGGGATATTGATCCCCGAGGATTGGTTGATTATTGCAACACCATTTCCGAAAAGGCCCGGGCAATTGCAGGCGCCGTGCTCGAGGCCATCCTGCGAACGTATAATGAATAATTATAGGTGTCAGGTCGTGAGTTCAAGGTTCAGAGTTCAAGAACCCGTTTGATTGGTTTTATTAGTCTTATTGGTTGAATTGGTTGGCTTAAACCGAACCAATCGAACGAATTAAACCAATTAAACAAATGTAACATTTGCTAATTAACTGAAACCTGTCGCCTGAACACGGAAACCTAAGAAACCCGTAACTCACCTATGACTTCTTTACGGCATAGCTTGATGCTAAAGAAAGGCGGTGTCATCAGTATCGTGGGAGCCGGCGGCAAAACGGCTCTGATGTTTCGCCTCGCGCGCGAGCTTTCCAAAGATGGTGGTCGTGTTCTAACGACAACTACGACAAATATCTATGTTCCTAGGCGCACACAATCATCGATTGTGATGCTATCCGGGTCCGCTGGGACAATCGCAAAACGTGCCCGGGAAGTGTTTAAGCGAAATTCTCACATTTCAGCCGGCAGTGCGATATTGCACTTAAAGAACAAACTGAAAGGATTGAAACCGGAAACGATCGACGCGCTCTGGCAATCCGGCGTATTTCGCTGGATTATCGTTGAGGCAGATGGGGCCGCAGGCAGACCCTTGAAGGCGCCTGCTTTACATGAACCCGTTATCCCTCAAAGCACGCGCTGGCTCATTGGGGTCGTCGGCTTAGACGCTGTCGGGAAACCCTTAACGGACAAATGGGCATTTCGTCCACAATTGATATCCAAGATCAGCGGTCTTGCAATTGGCGCTGCGATAACAGAGAAGACAATTGCAGCCGTCCTGATGGATAATAACGGCATTATGAAAAATTCGCTTCCTGAAGCGATGCGCTTTGCGTTCCTTAATCAGGCGGATTCTATAGAGCGGCTGGTGATCGCCAAAAGAATCGCAAGCGTTTTGGATTGTCATGAAAAAACCGGCTTCACAAGAGTCCTGATCGGGCAAACCCTTTATGAGCCGTCTGTTAAAAAGTATTACCCATAGAAGTGGCTTCAAACAATGAATTCTTAACAATAACTAGAAATTGCAAAGCCATGGTCGAAAAAATTTCAGCCCAAAATGGATAAATCTTTAACGCCTGAGGATGCCGCTACGCATTCATCTGAATCCTCCGATAGGTTCCTTAGTCAATTAGGGCCCCTTCTTATTCTCACCGCCATATTTTTTCTGAACGTCGTTTCCCGCGTCACCCTGGCGCCTCTGACCCCTGAAATCGAGATAAATTTCAACCTGACCCATGCGGATGCAGGGGCCTTATTTTTTTTGATATCTCTGGGAGCTTTTATAACCCTTACCGGTTCCGGTTTTATCTCCTCCCGTCTCAATCATAAACGCACCATCATTATCTCCAACACGGCTTTAGGACTGGCGCTGATCGGAATAGCCTTCTGTAAAGATGTCTGGAGTTTACGTTTAGCGTTATTCATGCTCGGGATGGCGGCAGGCCTCTATCTGCCCTCGGGGATTGCAACTCTGACAGACCTGATAAAATCTCAGCACTGGGGTAAAGCACTGGCGATTCACGATATCGCGCCTAATTTGAGCATTGTTGCTGCGCCCCTAATCGCCGAGGCCATAATGACCCGGTATTCCTGGAGAATTGCATTTGTATTTTTTGGCTTAGCCGCATTGGTGATGGGTCCTTTGTTTGCTCGCCTGGGTCGCGGCGGGGAGTCCTTCGGCGAAGCGCCGAGCTTCTCATCTTTGCGTGAGTTATCTACCAAATCATCTTATTGGATTATGGTTTTATTCTTCAGTTTAGGTATATGCGCCACACTGGGTATCTACACGATGATGCCCCTTTATTTGGTGACCGAACACGGAATTGATAGAAGCCTGGCCAATACGCTGATTGCCCTATCACGACTATCCGGTCTGATAATGGCGTTTGTCGGTGGTTGGGCAGCGGATCGGTTCGGCCCAAGGTGGACGCTGAAAATTATTTTTATAATTAGCGGCATCACGACCGTTCTACTGGCGGTCGTGCCCAGTTCATATATTCCGCTTATGGTGTTTTTACAGCCATTGGTAGCGGTCTGTTTTTTCCCTGTCGGTTTTGCGGCGTTGTCCTTTATCGTCCCGCCTAAATCGAGAAACATCGCTGTCTCTCTCACAGTTCCCCTGTCGTCTGTGATCGGTAGCGGTCTGGTTCCGATATTTATCGGCTTCATCGGCGATATAAGCAGCTTTGCTATAGCCATTGCCATCTGCGGCGGCCTGATTACCGCAGGTGCGTTTTTTACCGGTAGTCTTAAATTTCATGCCCGGGAAATATGAAGGAATTATTCCCGTATCGTCTTTGATATCGAATCATTGAAAGGAATAGCCAATGGATCTTGAAATTTTTGAGGACATGGACAATTCAGATCTACGTAATTATATCAAATTTCTTTTGTGGCATTACCGCGTCATTGATGCATTTTGGTATATTAACGTAACGGAGCATTTTGATGAGTCAACGGCAGACCGTTTAAATGAAAAAGTGTGGGGCCGGGTTGCGCCCATGGCAGCCAGAGATTTATTAAAGCGATTCAATATTGGGGAAAAAGGTCTTAGCGGTTTTGTAAAAGCGCTGCGGTATTTTCCGTGGTGTATCCTCGTTGGTTATCAAATCACCGAAACGCCCGATGAAGTTTTCATTCAGGTTCCTGCCTGTCCGACCCAGACAGCCCGGCTTAAGCGCGGACTGAATGAGTATGACTGCAAAGCCATGCATCGTGAGGAATTCGCCAGTTTTGCCCAGGAAATTGATGAACGCATCACGGTGGAATGCCTGTTTGCGCCGCCCGACTCTCATCCGGAGGATATGTTTTGCAAATGGCGGTTTTTTTTAAGTGATGCATAGCGCATCGGGCCTGGCGCATAGCGTAACTGCCTGACCGGCAGTATTTTATGACCCGGTGCTTTATTTTATCCTGACTTGAAATTTATTATCCATTAGAGACACATACATATGCCGTTAGCTTTTGAATCTCTCAGCCATGGGGCCATTGCATTCGGTTTTTTTAACATCGACTCGGATATGCTTCTGCTGGAAAAGTACTTCCTGTTTGGATCGGAATTTTGTCGGCACATCGGTGAAATGGCAGAAAATTGTGATGAAGATCAATTTGAATCGAGCTGGCCGGTTTATCGGATTGAAGATAGAGCCCAAGTCGGAGATTTAATGGGTGCTATTCACGGCCTTCGCTTCACCGGTTTTATCGGTGAATTATACCGAAGATTTCCTTTTCCGAAGAAATCCGAAGCCTTTAAACAAAAGCCGGAGGGCTACCAGAGTCAGGCGCTTGTCCGGGATCTGATTTCGAACTATGCCGGCCAAATTCTCTTACGCGTTGATGCAAATAGCAGGGCACTTGAAGTTGACATTGGAGAGTATAAATTTAACAGGAAGACCTTTCAGGAGCTTGTCACATACGTCTGGCGCGGCGGGTATCCCCGCTGGCGAGACGGCATCCGACCGGATTATGTCCTGGACATGAAAGCTAAAATTGCGAGTCATCCTCGGAAGCTTTTCGAAAACATTCAGTTTGATTGATGTAAAATTCTAAATCGTTTTGACAATTAAGCCGGCAGGTTGTATGAACTGCGCCATAACCTTAAATTAAAAACAATTTTTAGGACAAGCATGGATAGCTACAATTATCTCAAAGAAGAAATTTTAAAGGTCAATCAAGATATTCTAGCGTTGATATCGAAAGCAAAATCCATGCCCGGCATGGCGGAAACCAGTTTTGACGATTGGGAGAAAACCTGCCGCGGACTGCCGATTCAAATGGCAGAAGATATTATGCGCGTGGCGGTGGTGGGGCCGATTAAATCCGGAAAGAGTACATTTTTAAACTCGATGCTGAAAGGGGATTATCTAAAAAGAGGCGCCGGCGTAGTCACGTCAATTGTCACCCGGGTACGATCCGGGGATCGGTTAAGCGCGCATCTTTTCTTTAAGTCCTGGGATGAAGTTAATGCAGAAATGGAACAGGCTCTGGTTTTATTCCCTTCATTGGAGTGGCGCAAGAATAATTCGAGATTCGATATCAGAAACGAAGATGAACGCCATCAAATCCAACAAGCCTTAAAATCATTGAGCTCGGAACAATTGATATCTCAAGACACCCGCAATCTTAATAATGTACTTCTGACCTCATATATCAAAGGGTATGAGCGCGTTTATGATATTATCTCCTCCGACGACACCACCCGTCAATATGCGGAAAGCACCTTTGCAGAGCACAAAGGATTTGTGGGCAATGAAGATCTGGCCGTCTATCTGAAAGATGTTCAACTGGAGATCCCCTCAGAAGGGCCGAACGAAAATATCGAAATCGCCGATTGTCAGGGAAGCGATTCTTCAAATCCAATGCATCTGGCGATGATTCAGGATTATTTACTGCTTACCCATTTGATTGTTTATGTTATCAGCAGCCGGACCGGCCTGCGCCAAGCAGATATCCAGTTTTTATCCATGATCAAAAAAATGGGTATCCTGGACAACATCCTGTTTGTCGTTAATTGTGATTTTAGTGAGCACGAATCTATCCAAGAGCTTCAAGTCCTGGTTGGCAAGGTTCAAGAGGAGCTGGCCCTGATCAAACCTGAACCTGAAGTGTTTGCCTTTTCCGCCTTATTCAACCTGTTTTCCTCACCGCGGTTAAGCCTTTCGGAAAAAGATCAACTCCGAATGTTGCAATGGAAAGCTGAAGAAGAAATGACTGATTTCTCGGTTGATGAAACGATGCGATTCCAGTGGGCCTTTGACTTAAAGCTCGGTGGTGGGCGGGGCGCTGTTTTATTGAGAAATCATCTGGAGCGGCTCGGTGTAATTTTATCCGGAATGGATAATTGGATCGGAATCAATCGGGATATCCTCGCCCGTGATTCTCAAAGTGCCCAGGAACTGATGCATAAGCTCAAAGACCAACAGCAACGCATCGATCAGATGAAGACCGTACTCGAAACCACAATTTCCGGGGCTGTTGCGAAGATCAAGAAAAAGATCAATGTCGATGTGAACCGCTTTTTCGATATCCATTCCGGTGAAATCATTAAAAAGATTTTTACGTTTATAAAAGATTACCAAGGATTGACCCAACCGATTCAAGGAAAAGCAGATCTGCCCGGTGTTTCCAAAACCATGTACCTGGGTTACCAGGATTTTAAACAATCTCTGGATAAATTTATTACAGAAGACATAAACCCGGAAGTCATCCGTTTTGTTAAAATGCAGGAAAAGAATGCGGGAACGTACTTTGAAACAATTACCCGGCCGTACCATGCGATGCTTTCAGACGCCTACGAAGAATATGTTCGCATGATGAAAAAACTCGGTGTGTCTTTGAACAATGAAGGACAGCCGAAGATCGAGTTGCCGGACATACTCGCCCAGCTTCAACAGCCCGGACTGAACCCACCCAAACTCGCGGCAACCATGCATTATTCAGCCAGAATCAAAACTGCTGCAATCCTGCGTCTCGGTGTATACAGCCTCCAGCGGAATTTTAAAAAAATATTAAAAAAACCTGCCAGCAAGCGAGCGGAAGTGATCCGTCAGGCGTTAAAAGGCGGCATCCAGCAAATGAAACGCGAAACATTAAAATCGGTGGTTGAGCAGTTAAAAGATTATCGTGAAAACTTAAAGTTTGCCTTTTTGCTTAAGCTTGTGGAAAATTCAGCTGATAATCTAGCGGATCTGATGTTTGATCGCTTGCAGCTATTTTTTACGGATCTGGCAGCAGTGGCCGACAGATTAGACAGTACAAAAGCCGACAAGCAGCGCACATTAGAAATTTTAAAAGAAATGGATCAAGCGGCTGCGGGCGTAAAAGGAAGTATCGGTCATTTGCGCAAGAGGATCGAGCAGTCCGCCTAAATCAGCGCTTCTGTTTTTTAAGTTTGGCTAGATTGTCTCTGGCAAATTCAATCGAGGCGTCAAGGGTAAGTGCCATTTCATAGTATCGGATCGCTTTTGCAGATTGACCCATATCACGATAATTTGAAGCAATA
>Ga0209165_10000695_pt1 | contig 11417 bp, 7 predicted proteins | sample tdAd001_FD_187122 | JGI IMG/M metagenome (GOLD analysis project Ga0209165, IMG submission 187122) | Marine sediment microbial communities from the Atlantic coast under amendment with organic carbon and nitrate - tdAd00.1 (SPAdes)... | ecosystem: Environmental > Aquatic > Marine > Coastal >... | reverse complement strand
CCGCAGCTGCACCTGCACCACGTGGTGCGCTATGAATCGGATCCTGCCTGGCCATCACCGGTCTGGGGGAAACACCCCGCGCTACCCTACTCCGCAGATGCGCTGGATGAAATCAAATCAAAGCTCGGGACTGCAGAGTTGAAGGATTTCGAGGCGATAGTTGCCAACTAGCCCGAGAAATCGAAGCAGCTCTCAATAGTTTCCGTTATTAGAAAACACTGTAATATCAGCCCCTGCGATGATCACGATCAGACATTAGCCACGAATTCGAGAAAAACTGATTCAAATCAATGATCGTTTCTTTGCTGGGTGGTTAACTGGATCTTATAGAGAAGCCTGTGCAAACGGATAGTATTCAACTGGCTTCGCCTGATCCCCTGGACACTACTGGTACAATAATATGACACGACATCACTTAGCGAAGACAGTAGATTCTGACCTGGCACCCGGCTTTGTTCCAGGCAAACAACGGATGCAACTGTTTATCATGGCACTGCTATGTGCGGGGTTAATGTTTGGCTGCGATCAAATCCGCAAGGTGACCTACCCCGATGATTATGTCTACCTGGAGAAAAAACAGGTTTCCAGCAAGATGGCCCTGTTAAATTACTACATGATCAAGATCGATGAAATTCTGCTTGAAGATTCTACTATCAATAGTGACCAACAGGTACGAATCGTGGATATCCTGATGTCAATGGGAGACACCGTGGATTCGCTCGAAACCTCCGGCGATGCTCGCACCAGCCACCTGGTTATCGATGATAATATCGGCAAGTTCAGATCGGATCTCAACCTGGCGCTGAACAATGTGAGGGCGGACCCGCCCAATTATTTCGCCCTGGGTAAACTCAGGGGCAGTTGTGCTGCCTGTCATCAATATCGTAAATTCTAATCCAGAAATCGGGGTCAGATCCCGGTTAGTTTTCTTCGCGGCAGTTGCGGGTGCCAGCTTAAGCGAGATATCTTGCTGAAATTCGTTTTATTTATCAGCTTGAAGGTCAATAATGCGGCTACAGGTCTCTCATTAAACTGGTATTTGCCGCCCGTATGGAACCATTTACTTTTCCCCGTTCGCTTGTTGGAGCAAAACCGCGGTCTGCTTTAGCCTGCAGGCACGGGTTGCGCAGATGTTTTTCTTCCTGACTGGCGTCATCCTGCTGGCGCTGATCATCGGTTTATTCTGGTTAAAGGATGAGCTGGAAAATCCGTTGCTCGCGCGCTTCGCCTACTCCGGGCTGGTTGCCCGTCTGGCGGTGGTCGGTGCTGCCTTCGTGGTACTGGGACTACTGTTGATGCTGGCCGATTTCGTGAAACACTTTCCGGCGTAACCGGATCGACTAATCAGTAATCAACCGGGGTCGATGCCGGTAAGGTCATGCCGAGTTCTTTGAGCACCTGGCGCAGGCGGTCCGGGTAATCGGTAATAATACCGTCAACATCCATGGCTATCAGCGCACGCATACGACTGGGTTGATTCACCGTCCACACATTGACCGATAATCCCAGTTCGTGGGCGAGTTTTATCGAATCGGCGCTAACCTCCTGATGGTAGGAAGACCAGACCTCGCCGCCAGCCGCCTTGATAGCAAGCGCGGCGCTGCCATCGAAATCATCCACGTCAAACCCGTTCAACCAGAGTGACGGGCCCGGCTTCCCAATTTGCAAATTATCAAGCCAGTTCTGATTAGCGGTTAAATACGACGTGGTTATTTCTGGAGCTATATCCTGAACTTCCCACAGCGCACGCCAGTCGAATGATTGCACCACGGCCCTGCTTTCCATTTTGTAAGCACGAATGACAGCGACCACCGCCTGCGCGAATTCTCCGGGTGCGTGTGTCAGTTCAGGACGTTCCGGGTTGATTTTAATTTCCATGTTAAAACGAACCTGCCGGTTACCCGATTTATTGACGAGTTCGAATACCTCGCCCAGAGTTGGCACAGAGCTGCCGTCCACCGCCTGCTGATCAGGATAACGTTGCGCATATTTACTGGCCGGGTTTAGGCGCCCGACATCGTAGGTTTTAGCCATATCAAGCGTCATCGAATGGATGCTGGGACTGCTTCGCTGTAACCAGGCGCCGTTAGCGTCACGTGCGATTTCGGGTTCAAAACGCGGGTTATGTATGACCACGACCTGAAAATCCCGGGTTACCGCGAGGTCGAGTTCAAGCGTGTTAACACCAATGGAGAGCGCCCTGGCAAATCCGGGCAGGGTATTCTCCGGCATCAGGCCGCGTGCCCCCCTGTGTCCTTGTAGATCAAATCCCTGAGTAATGCCGCTTAAACCAATGAAACACAAAGCGACAATACGCCTGGCTACTCGTTTGAATGCATGACTGGTTTCAAATTTCATTATTGAGCGAGCCGTTTTTCAGTCGTTGCGTCGAACAGATGAAGCTTATCCGGCTGGATATGGATCGGTAATGTCTCACCTATCAGGAAATTCTGTATTTTGGAGAGTCGGATTGACATATAGATCTGATTATCAACAAAAAGGCCATGTTCCGCCGCATTTCGAAATTTAAGCCAATATCTGGCAATAGCATCGCTATACAAGGCGACTGGTACTGTATATTGATACTTTTCATAGTTAGTTGCAAATTGGAACTTATTTCTTATAGTTACTGACAGCTTTTTCAGAGAGAAAGATAAAGAACCACAACTATATCTCAGTTTTATCCTGTTTCTGCATATAGCAATGTTAACGCTGTAGTGGTGGTTGGTGCGCTAGACGTTCAAAACGCATCCTTAATGAGGAGGAGTTTTAATATGTTGCCAGGAAGAAAGCCCATAAAGAGCGCACTAGAAAGAAATTCCCAGTGCCAAGGCGCACCTGAAGCGCTTCATCGAAAAATACCCGGACGAGGTCTGCATACCGAAGCTGCGCGACTAGAACGTCTGCAATACGTACGCAAGGAAACAGACACCGAATTAATCGGGATGGACAATTTCTCGCTGCAAGCCGAACAACTGACTGGCAATATCGAAAACCTCATCGGTTCCGTCGAGTTACCGGTCGGGATCGCTGGACCTCTCGTCATCCACGGGGCCAGGGCAAAGGGGACTTTTTATTTACCCATGGCCACCAGCGAAGGTGCCCTGGTAGCCTCCACCGCACGCGGAGCGAACCTGATTTCGTGCTCCGGTGGTGTCACTGCCCGGGTGCTGCGCCAGCAAATGATCCGCGTTCCGCTCTTCATCCTCTCCAACATGCAGGATGCGATGATTTTTGCGGAAACCGTTCGTGAAACCGTCGATGATCTTCAGGCGCAAGTCAATCAGGTGTCCAGTCACGCGAAGTTGACACAAGTTGATCCGTTTCTAATCGGTAATCAGGTTCACGTCCGTTTCGTCTATGAAACCGGTGATGCTGCAGGACAGAACATGACGACTTCCAGCACCTGGCATGCCTGTCAGTGGTTAATGGGATACATGCAGAAGCAACGTAGTATGCACTTTGAGAACTTCTGGATCGAAGGCAATATGAGCGGTGACAAAAAGGTCAGTTTTCAATCTTTCATCGCTGGCCGCGGTACCCGGGTTTCTGCCGAGGTCTTCATTCCCAGCAAAAATCTCATGCGCATCCTCAAGGTCACACCTGAGCAAATGGTCAAATGTCATCATCTCGGTATGGTAGGTGCGTGTCAGACGGGCATGATCGGTTACAACATCAACACCGCTAACGTGATCGCAGCCTCCTTCGCGGCCACCGGTCAGGATATTGCCTGTGTGCATGAATCCAGTGTGGCGCAGCTGCATGTACAGTCCATGGAAGAAGGGCTATATGCCTCCATGCTTTTACCCTCGTTGGTGATCGGTACTGTTGGCGGTGGCACTGCCCTGCCCCAGCAGCGACAAATGCTGGAACTGATGGGATGTGCAGGACCCGGCAAGGTGTCAAGACTCGCAGAAATTATCACAAGCTTTTGCCTGGCTCTGGACTTATCAACGATGAGCGCAATCATCAGCGGTCAATTTGCCAGTGCTCACGAACGATTGGGGCGAAACAGACCGGTCCAATGGTTTCTGGAAAAGGATCTTGATGCCGAGTTTATGTCAGTCGGATTACGCGATTATTTCGCTGATGAAAGCCTGGTTGTCAAGTCAGTGGAACCACTCGAGCCGCTTAAAACAGGTAGCAGTATCATTACCGAACTCACCGCTCGAAAGATGGATAAATTCGTCGGCTTCCTGCCTTTGTCGCTGAATTATCACAGTGAAAAAGAGCAGGCAGAAGTGGCCTCACTGGACGTAGTTGTCAAGGTAAAACCACTCGATAAAGAGGTCATCCTGATGGCCAATAGTATGGCCAGTATGTGCTCCTCGCGATTACGCGAAGCACACGATCGCTGGAAATGCAGTACCGGGGCCGCAGACTGTCACATCAGGGAGTTAGCGATCTACAATCAAACCGATCCCCGACTGCATCGACATATCCCGACCATCTATCAGACTTACCAAAACCCTGATCGGGAAACCTACCTTATCGTCATGGAACATTTACAGGACATGACGCTCATGGACACGGCCGACGATGTCAGCGGTTGGGAGTCCACCCATATTGACGCGGCATTAGAAGGCATCGCGAAAATCCACAGCATCTGGTATGCGCGCACCGAGGAACTCGAAAACGAACCATGGATTGGCAGTGTGCCTACTACCGCATCAATGGTAGAGATGTCCGACCTGTGGGAGCAACTGGGAACTCATGCAGCGGAAGAATTTCCAGAATGGATCGTCGGCCACGATCTGGAGTTGCATCGCCGCCTGGTTAACCGCATCGACAAGTGGTGGAGTGAAATCGATCTGATGCCCAAAACCCTGATTCATAACGACTTCAATCCACGCAATATATGTTTGCGTAAATCGACTGATACCGAAGACAGTTTCGGATATCGACTGTGCGCCTACGACTGGGAGTTGGCGACTGTTCATATACCGCAACACGACCTGGCCGAATTGCTCAGTTTCGTATTACCCCCGGATGTGCCAAAAGAAGTGGTTGATCATCATGTCGAAGTGCATCGCCGCGCGCTGGAAAAAGCCACTGCTCAATCAATCGACCCCGTACAGTGGCAGCATGGCTTCAATTTGTCACTCTGTGACCTGGCGGTTAATCGTTTCATGCTATATGTAATGGCGCATACCTTCCGCCACTACCCTTTTATGGAACGTGTCACTAAAACCTTGCGGCACCTGATTCGAATGGAATCGTGTAATGGCGGCCAGGCCTAGCAGCAATGACCAGCGCAACTAATCTCTGGGCCTGGGCCCAGGAACGTTTCCCTCCAGCTCAAGGCATCTTTGTGGCGGTGCTGTTCACGACTGGCGTGCTCTATGGGCAGTTCCTGAGCAGCTCGGATACCCTCGTTATGGGTCTCGTCGACGTCCTGGGTTTTATCTCGTGCTGGGCCGTCTTCCTGATGCTGCGTATTTTTGACGAACACAAAGACTATGTTCAGGACTTGCACAACTATCCCGATAGAGTTCTCCAGAGCGGCCGTATTACCCTGGGCCATCTCAAGATCCTGGGGCTGATGGCCATCGTCCTCCAGGCCGGATATTCGATGACCTGTGACAACGGCGCAGGTATGGTGACTTTCTACTGGCTAATGGTTTTCGGCTGGAGCCTGCTGATGGCAGTGGAATTTTTTGTGCCCCGTTGGCTCAATTCCCATCTGGCTGTTTATGCAGCCTCTCACATGCTGGTTATGCCCCTTATCATGGCCTGGTTGATGCGAATTGGTGCTTCCGGTTCCGCCTTGACCGCTGCAGCCTGGTGGCTGATCCTGTTGGCATTTTTTGCCGGTTGCACTTACGAACTGACCCGCAAAGCCTGGGGTGCCGAAGAGGAACGCGATAGCGTAGCGTCCTACGCCCGGCTGCTGGGAACCAATGGCGTTGCAATAGCGATAACGACCACTCTGGGGGTAACCGTTCTCGCTAGCACTGGCATGGTACTGGCAATTATACCGTCGACGCCGGGCTGGGGCTGGTATGCAGCACCAGTATTGGGTTGGCTGGCGGTAGTAGTTGCCGTTATCAGGTACGCGAAGTTGCCAACGATCAAGGCGCATAAAAATAATGAAATCATGGTGGGGCTGGGTATGTTGATTACCTACGCCACGCCTCTGACAGCGATGATTGCTTATCGAGGCATCTCGTGGACACCGTAAAAAACATCGAGCACGGCTCGTCTCTGGCTCACCAGCAAGACGCCTGGATACTGTCTACCGCCCAGCAGGTCATAGCTGCGGGCGAACATCAGGTAGGCGGCAAAGCAATGGGGCTGGCGAAACTCGAAGCTGCGGGCGCCAGGGTACCACCGTGGTTTTCAATTACCGCGGATGGATTCCTGGATCACCTGGCACAGGCCGGATTGCTTGACCGGGTGCGAGCGGCTATCTGTGAACTATGCGAAACCCCGGCATTCGAAGAGTCCAGCGTAATTAATATGCAGGGCTGGATAAAGTCCCTGACCCTCGAGCCGGACTTTGTACATGCTGTGGGCGATGCAATACAAACCATTGGACCCGGTCCATATGCCGTGCGCAGCTCCATGGCTGGTGAGGACACGGCCAGCTTCTCATTTGCGGGCCAGCTGGAAACTTTTCTCTACCAACGATCACTGGACGATGTGGTTACTGCATTGTGCGCGTGCTGGGCATCCTGCCTGTCTGCCCGGGTGATGGCTTATCGACAACGAGTGGGCCTTGGCAACGCCCTGCCCCGCATGGGCGTCGTGATCCAGCGCATGATCGGTGGGCAGGTGTCGGGCGTGGCATTTTCATCGCACCCGGTTACGGGCGTTCGGGATCATGCGTTGATTACCGGCGCCTGGGGATTGGGTGAAGGCGTGGTTAGCGGCCTTTGCAATGCCGATGATTACACTTGCAGCCACAGCGGTGAGGAGATAGATGTCACTCTCGCTGACAAGGACCGGGCCCTGGTCGAGTCATGCGATGGTTCCACAGGTACCGTGGAAGTAAGGGTGTCTGAAGATCGGCGAAAAGTCCGCTGTCTCAGTCAGAATCAGGTGCTGGAACTAACCACGGAGGTTTGCCGCCTGGCCACGACAATGGGACGTCCCCAGGATATTGAGTGGACCATTGATAGCGAAACACTCTACCTGCTGCAGTCCCGCCCGATTACCAACCTGGTGGCTCCACCAAACGCCGACGGACCGCGACAGGTATTCGATAACAGTAACATCCAGGAAAGTTATTGCGGTGTCACCACGCCGCTGACATTTTCGTTTGCGGCACGGGCTTACCAGAGTGTCTATAACCAGACCATGCGGACTTTGGGCATGTCCGCTGCGATGGTGCAGCTGCATGATGAACGGCATCGACACATGCTGGGGTTAATTCACGGGCGCATTTACTACAATATCAATAACTGGTACCAGGGCCTGCTGTTATTGCCTGGATTTGGTCGCAACAAGGTCGACATGGAAAAAATGATGGGGTTGACTGACCCGATTGATTTTGTCGAGGACTATACGCTGACCTGGAGCAATAAACTGCGTCAGTTACCACGCCTGTTGGCTACCGCGGCACGGATGCTCCACGCCTTTACCCGCCTCAAGCGGGAAGTTCCTGAATGGCTGGACAATTTTGAACGGGTTTACGCCAGATTAGATCGACGCCGTTTTGCCAGCGCCTCCTTCTCTGAACTTATGCAATGGCTGCAACAGCTGGAAGACGAGGTTCTATCTAATTGGCACACACCTATCATCAACGATTTTGCCGTGATGATATGCAATGGCCAACTGCGCCGCCTGGTGGCGGCCAGCGGTGTCCCCAATCCCGACATTGTCACCCAGCAACTGCTGGGGGGTGAAGACGGCATTGAGTCTACTGAACCCACTCACTTACTCATGCGCATGGCAGTGTTGATTCGGCAACAGCCGAATCTGATCGAAGTCGTTCAGCACCAGGAACCCCTGGCGGTTATAGCCCAGCTGAGAAACTATCCCGAGCTGCACGAAATGTTCTGCCATTACATCGAACGGTACGGAGATCGAACTATCGGTGAGTTGAAACTCGAAACCGTGTCGCTTCGAGAGAACCCCGGCTTTGTGATCGAAATCCTGAGAAATTATCTCGGTCGCGAAGATCTGGACCCCGATCAGCTGGCGTCGCGGGAAAAAGGAAATCGTACCAACGCGGAGCGATTACTTAGACAACATCTCGGCGTGTGGGGAGGTATGCGCGCCGACAAGATTTTACGCACGGCCCGTGCGTCGATAAAGCATCGGGAAAACATGCGTCTGACACGAACTCGTGCGTTTGGACTGGCCCGTGACCTGTATCGCGCTTTGGGACAGCGGCTTGTGGAGTCGGGACAACTCACCGAATCACAGGACGTATTTTACCTTACTGTAGAGGAGATAAGGGATTACTTCAAAGGTCGGGCCGTGACCACCAACCTGAAGGGATTAACTGCGCTACGTAAAGCTGACTATGCGCAATACGAGAACCAGCACCTGCCGCATCAATTTGAAACTCTGGGGCCGGTGTATTTCGGAAATCGCTACATCGCTCCGCAAACAGTCACAATCGACAGGCACGAAGGCATCCTCAAGGGCATTGGCTGTTACCCCGGCGTGGTCGAGGAACGCTTGAAGATTATTCACGACCCGCAGAGTAATTTATGCATTGATGGACAGATTCTGGTAGCCGAGCGCACCGACCCTGGCTGGGCACCTCTGTTTCCCACCTGTGGCGGCATCCTGGTCGAGCGAGGTAGTACCCTGTCGCACTCGGCGGTGATTGCGCGAGAACTGGGAATCCCTGCGATAGTAGGCGTAGCCAATCTGTTTGCTATCGTCAAGGACGGCGAATCGGTACGGCTCGATGGCGGCCAGGGAACGGTGGAGCGACTCGACATGGACGCCAAAGAAGAAACAGGAGGTAGCCATGAGTGACGACTCCGACGAGATGTTGCGCAGTGAAATTGCCCAGACCATGGCATTGGATATGATCCGCTACAGCCAGGTTTGGGAAGATCACCGTGTGCTCTGCGAGGGATTGGCCATTGGACCCGCGGACGATGTTCTGTCCATTGCCAGTTCGGGCTGCAATGTACTGGCTCTGCTTCTGGCCGGTGCGCGGTCAGTGACCGCCATCGATATGAGCCCGGCCCAGATTGCCCTGGTAGAGCTCAAGCTTGCGGGTATTCGCCTGCTCCCTCACGATATTTTCGTTGCCTTCATGGGCGCCACCCAGTCAATCACAGCGCGGTTGGATATCTATGAACAGATACGCCACCAGCTCAGTTTTCAAGCACAACAATTCTGGGATGCCCACGCCGACGATATTGATAACGGCGTTATTCACTGCGGGCGATTTGATAAATACCTGCGTTTATTTCTGCAACAATATCTACCAGATGTTTGGCCGCAGGGTACCCAAAAACGATTGCTCGACGCGGACTCCATCGCAGAGCAGCGCCGGGTATATGAAACAGAATGCGACACACAGGAGTTTCGGCAATTGCTGCGCTGGTTTGCCGGGAGGGAAATGATCGCTTCGAGTGGTCGCGACCCCGCCCAGCTCAAGTATGTGGGGTTGGAAGATGTGGGCGAGCATTTCCTGCAACGCTTTCGTCACGGTCTGGTGAACGTGGCCACCGCTGGAAATTACTACATGGAGTACAACCTGCTTGGAAGATACCGTGATGTAGAAAGAGGCCCCTTATACATGCGCTCGGCTAATTTCGAACGACTCAAAGGGTTAGTAGACAATATACATTTGGTAACCGAAGAGCTGGAACGGTATGTGGCCAACCGACCCGTGGGCAGTTTCAGTAAAGCCAATCTCTCCGATGTATTTGAATACATGAATGATACAGCCAGCCAGCACATGTTTGCTGTGCTGGCCGAACGTTTGCGTGACGGCGGGCGCCTGGCCTACTGGAACCTGTTGGTCCCACGTACACCGCCATCGTCGATGCATCATCTGCTCAAGCCCCTGCGCGAAACAAGTGAGCGGCTTCATACGTTAGATCGCACCTGGTTCTACAGATCCTTCCACCTCGACGAAGTGCAGCGCTTGTGAACAGCCTGATTCGATTCCGGTGGTTAGCGTTGCTGCTACTGCTGCTCGCCACGCTGAGCGTTCTACGAGGGGTAGAACCTGCCATGGTCGCCGACAATGCCATGAGCGTCTGGTTTCTCGATACTGATCCCGCTCTGGCGCAATACCGCGAATTCCAGCAGCACTTCGGGAACGATGAAGTAGCACTCCTCCATGTTCGCTTTCCGGAAGGAGTCTACACAACCGGATCATTGCGCACCCTCCGTACCCTGGGGTCTCGCATCGAAGCCCTGGCTGGGGTCGAGCGAGTATATTCGGTGGCCGATATATCAACGCTGACAATCACTCCCGACGGACCCGTTCTGACAAGTGTACTGCCGGTGGATATCGACGTCTCCGGGGAAATGACAGATGTAGTAGAGCCCTTGCTGCAAAACCCTCTGATTGTCGGCCACTTCGTCAACGAGTCAGCCGACCAGGCTATGCTGTGGGTGGAAATGGAAGCAAGCAGCAACTTCGATGTCCGTCGAGATAGCGTCATCGCGTCATTACGCGAGACTGTGGACCATGTTTTACAGGACAGGGAACACCACCTGGCAGGCATAGGTGTGCTCTATTCCGGACTCAATGAAGTGACGGAAAAAGATTTCAGCACGTTTCTGGGGATCGGTTTTCTCCTGCTCTTTACGGTTATGGCATGGGTACTGCGAAGTGTGATATTCACGTTCACCGCGATGCTCGTGGTAACCATAGCGATGTTAGTAATGTTTGGCATCTTCGGTTTGCTCGGAAACCAGATCAATATGGTAACTTCGGTATTGCCTGTCGTGGTCATGGTGCTGGGTATTGCCGATGTAGTTCATTTCCCTGCCGCGTTTGTTCGCCAGGGAAAGGCAAACCCCGACAAACCCAGGCGAATTATTGCCATCGAATCACTGCGGGAAGTCTTCTGGCCCTGCCTGCTTACCACGGCGACCACCGTGGCCGGATTCCTCGCCCTCTTGAGTGCGCCCATGTCGGTAGTCCGCGAGTTAGGTTTGTTCGCCGCAATCGGTGTTGCGACAGCCCTGCTCGCGAGCCTGATATTGATGGCCATTGCATTCATCCTGATTCCCGACAAACTGATACTTCCCTCTCATCAGCGTATCGATGCGTTTACCGATACATGTCGCCACCTGGTCCAGCGGCCCGGCCCGATGGCATGGGTTTTGGTCGTCGCCATCGCCGTGGTAATCGCTATGGGCGTCCATCGGGTGGAGGTAGATACCTTCACCCTGGGATATCTGCCTGATACGCATCAGGTGGTAACTGATCATAACGCCATCGAGGATATGTGGGGCTCGTACAATGTACTGGAGTTTGTAGTGCGGCC
>Ga0209165_10000693_pt1 | contig 11434 bp, 10 predicted proteins | sample tdAd001_FD_187122 | JGI IMG/M metagenome (GOLD analysis project Ga0209165, IMG submission 187122) | Marine sediment microbial communities from the Atlantic coast under amendment with organic carbon and nitrate - tdAd00.1 (SPAdes)... | ecosystem: Environmental > Aquatic > Marine > Coastal >... | reverse complement strand
TTATCCTGGTGACGCACCACCAACAGGTGTTGCTCCGGTACCTGGAATTGAAATTCGCGATCAGCAGGTAACACATTTTCTTCGATATTGAGCATCGTCCACAACTTGAGATCGGAACCCGGAACGTTCCACTCCAACGCCTGTCGATATTCGTGCGTGGGATAAGCCGGCAAATGAATACTACCGACTACGACCCGGGTAGAAGTCGATGGCCGCCACTCAAACACCGGGGCGTAACCCTTATTGTGAGATGTATAAAACCGATAGTGGCCGATTACAAGCGGCACATGATCACCGATCTCGAGCGTTTGTTGCCGGCCTTCGCGCAAGGACAGGGCAATTTTATTGACTGTTTTATCGCGCTTGATTCCCTCGCGGTAGCGTATCTGAAATCCGAGATTGGTGAATCTTGTCGTTGACAGGCCATAACGATGCCACGGGCCCTGTTCGATATTTTCCACCTGCCCAGCAAATTCTTCGCTTTCTGCAAGTTCCAGGGTTCCGTTGAAAAAGCTCATCTTGCCAGCAAAGGCCAATATCGCCAGGGCGATCAGTGCAAAATGAAAAATCATCAACGGCCAGCTGTTTTTCAGAATATCCCGCGTCGCCAACGCCAGCATGAAATTTAATATCAGCAGAAAAGTTGGCACCGCGATTAACCATAGACGCTGCTGCAACGAAACCTGATAGTAAATCGTGATCGCGATCGACAGCACGACCAGCAGCATAAGCGTCGTCCGGTTGGAGGCAAAAACACTGACCAGGTCTACTGAACAGGTTTGCTTAGGGAGGGTTTTCACAGTTTTCACTACTATCTCGCATCCAGTCACGCCCTATTTCGCCATTACCCGGCGCACCTGCCGAACCACAATTGGTTTCTTCCCAGTTACCACTGGTGGCGAAACTGACTATTTTGAGCATCGCATTCAGGTAGTAAGGCCCATTGGTGTACCCGGCGGTGGTATTGTTTCTGACCTGGGTTCCCGCAGCCTGACCTCCCTCAGTGCCGACGTCGTTTAAATTAACCAGCAGCCCCTTGTTTTTCCAGCCATGTGGTACCGCCACGTGGCACCAGGTGCATCGTATATTGCCGATTTTATCGGCATGAAAGGAATGCAGATTGGAATCTTTGGATCCTCCGAATCCACTGTTACCATCACCCTGGGTTGCGTAGAGATCATATTCGTGGCATTTGAAACATAAATCGTTAGCGTTGCCGGTACCGGTATTCGGACTCCAGTTCCCCTTGAGAATAAAATTATTACTCGACCCATGTGGACCCCAGGGGTTGCCGTCTTCACCGCCCGAAGGTTCCGAAGTTGCGACACCTGTATTCGAGCCATGGCAATCGGAACAATACATCGTCTGGCTACCAACATTGGTATTGCCGTTCCAGGGTGACAGGAAATTTGCAGAATCGGCGTTACGAATCGCCAGCGTACGACCCGTGTTGTCGATAACGGGATGCCACGAACGGTGATTGTTGCTCGAGTAGGCCGGCGCAGCACCGGAGTCGACTGTGCTGACCTGACCCTTGTGCGACAAAGGTGCCTGAAATTCAATCGCCTGATTGGTATATTCGGTTACGTCATTGGTACCGGAAAATGTGTTGCCGCCGGTATCTCCGAGCAATGGAGGATTAGCCGCATAGGCATAATCGGAATGACACTTAAGACAAATCTGGTATTCCCGGGTCAGGTGAGGACTACTGACCTGGGCGCTGGCACCGTTGCCAGCGTCACCGCGTTTAACGATGTAGCTGATCGGGAAATTATTCGGGCTGAAGCTGGCTGAACCATACACCGGCTCGACGCCCCAGGTACCGCGCAGCGCACCGGATGCAATATTGCTATGCCCCGCAGCATGGTTGTGGGTACTAGCCTGCGTTCCGCCAGTATTGTTAAACAGGCGATTTTTGAGCACCCGGTGCGGGTTGTGGCAGTCGGTACACTCGACGTGACGATTGCTCGTATTGAAAAGCGATTTATCCTCGATCAGGTCAGCGTTTTGAATGCTGTGAATCTCGCCGGCGGTTAGCTGATCGTTATCGGTGATTGGCATGTGGGTCAGACCAGTGGTGAAATCTGTTTTTATGTTGGGCACCTCAAAACTACCACTTCCCTGGCCGTTTAATACCCCGCCATCGGCCGAATGGCAGGTGTAACAGGTTTCTTCGAGGGCCGCTTTACCACCGGTTTTGGGGGAAGAAAGACTGTCAGTACCTTCTCTTAACAGGTGCCTTGTACCCTGTACTGCATGCGTATCATGGCAGTTCAGGCAACTCGCCCGCCATACTGGCACATTAGGCGGAAAATCACGAATCGAAGATGCTGCGGTACTGTAAGTCTCATCTGCGGCAAGCGGATCCGCGTGCGCCGATTGTGCCCATACCTGACCCAGTTTGTCGTGACAGGCGAGACAGATGATATCGCCGCTCTGATTAAAATTACCACCGCTTGCAAAGCCCTCCTGAAAGCGATGTAGTCGCAGAAATTTTATATTTTTGGTGATGTCGGTATCGCGAATGTGCGGATCATGGCAACTGGTGCACTGCACCTGATCATTCTCCAGGGGTATCGGGGGATTTACGCCGGGAGCACGGTTGGCAATATGGGATTCCAGATCGGGATTACGTAGTTCGCCATCGGTGTTGGCCAGTACACCGTTGTAGGTAAAAGAAATCGGATGATCATTGCTCAGATCGGTGCCCAGTTTACGGGTGAACCCGGTCGAATCACCGGCACCGGAAGGCATCACGCCGCCTGCCCCGGTACCGGTCATTTCAATTGTCACATTGCTCTGTGAGTTAGCCACATTGACCGAGCCGATGGCGATAGTGCCGTCGTGACAGGATAAACAAAGCTTCGAACTACCGCCCGGTGAAGCCGCTATGTCGTTTGCATCAATCGAGTTGGATGTGTACGGCGTATAAGTCGCGCCGGATAACTGTCGATTCCACAATGGCGCACCGGGAATCGCCTCGGCATGATGAGGAGTATGGCAGAAAACGCATATCTGGCTTTCCGAAACCGCGCTTACGGTCCCGCTACCGCTGGTCGATAAATTATGTTTGGTGCCCGCAATATCGGATATGGGTGCGGCATGAATTGAAAAACTCGCCACCGCTATCAGGCCAGATAATATCAGCAATCGAATGCGGCGGGACAAAGCAAAATTTTGACGGGGATTATCCATTTCAGTTATCCCCCAGATACTGAAATATCGACACCCGGCTATTCAGCATATCCGAGACGAAGACTCTATCCCGGCTGTCCACCCACAGTCCTGTCGGTTGCGCAAACTGGCCCGGAGCTGTGCCGGAGCCACCGATCGACATTAATAATTCACCTTGCCGATTGTAAACCAGTACGTAGTCATAATAACTTTCCGACACGTAAATATTCCCATCAGAGTCCAGTGCAATACCTTTCGGCCGCGAAAAGTTGCCTATATACAGGCCTCGTTGACCAACGGTTTGCAGAAATTGACCAGAGTCATCGAATACCTGGATACGCGCATTCAGTGAATCAGTCACATAAAGAATACCCTGGCGGTAAACGAGATAGGTTGGGCGGTTTAACTCACCGTCGCCAGTACCGAAAGCACCCCAGATATCGATCAATTTGCCACTGATATCAAACAACTTGATGTTACTTTCGGCGGTATCGCTTACCAGCAAACGCCTGCCTAGCGGATCATAAGCGATACCTGTTGGGCGTTTTAATACATCCTGTCCGAATGTATTTATCACATCACCATTATTGTTAAATTGATACACCAGCGATAACTCGGAGTCAGTTACCCACAGCGAATCCTCCGCATAGGTGACCCCTATCGGGCTAAGCAGCGGAGTACCCAGGTTAGTTTCATTCCAGACATCGAATTCACCCAGAGTTTCATCAAAAACGAAAATCGACTGCCGCCCCGGATCCGTCACAAAGAGCCTGCCATTGTTGTCGCTCGATACCTGTTGTGGTCTCACCAGGTCGAGGGTCGATTTTTTTTTCGCACCCAGTCCAACAATTGCGGCAAACACGCGCGCAAGGACGCCTTCATCGGACGCTTCTCCGTTGGTGTTGGATTCACCATAAAGGTGACCGATGAATACGTAACGGGGAACTTCAGGCAAAGATGGCCAGGTCAGATTACCAGGATTGCTCTCATTGATACCTGGCATGTAAAACGTATTATGGACAGGCACCGTGCTACAACCTGCCAGCAGCATTAAGCCGATCGAGATCCATCCAGGATAAAATCCCGCAAAGGAAAAATTCGACTGAGCGAGTTTCACCGTAATGTCACCACCTGCCTGGTCCTCCAGTTTCGTTACTGCCACGAATTCCCGTCTTCAGGCCCGGTTTGCCAGAATGACAAAGATGACAATTATCGACCGACCAGGCGATTTCGCCATTGTGGCACATACCACAGTACTGGCCGTCAATGATCTTTCCCATGGTAATTTCATTAGCTCCCGCGCGCATTTCAAATCCCAGTTCATGATGACAAACCTTGCAGCGAAACCGAATCCGATGAAACCAGTGTGGAAAAATAACCGGACGCATATCATTCTTTTCAGCCATTCGATTCAGTACGACATCCGCATACTCGGCACCAACCATAGTTGAAACACATATTACAAAAAGGATAAACGCCAGCTTGCTCCCAAATAATTTAAATTTCGACATAATTGACTACTCAGGCCTGCCCAATCATCGCGAATTCGGTGTCGATGATGTGTCCGCAGATTTAACCGGTTGTGCGCCAGGTTGCCCCAAAAACGAGCTTCTCACAAGGCTATGACAACGATTGCATTCGGTCAATGGAAATGCCACGGCACCATGGCAGACACCACAATACTGGCCATTCAGAATAGCAAGCATGCTGACTGGATTAGCATCAACCTTTTTGATGAATATCTTATCGTGACAATTTTTGCAATCCAGCCATTCGGTATGTGGCTTGTGAGGAAATCGGACTAGTGGCATTTCACCGGTTTTTTCCATCACAATGTCCAGATCGATAACCTCGATTATGGTTTCCGGCAAAATATTGGTTCGCGGCTCGATGTATTGTTCGCGCAAGGCCCTGACCCAGGATACCTTGTTACCGACGCCATCCTTGGGCAGCAGAGAGAGCGCATCGGCAGGCTCTTGCAGGACTCCGATGGCCGGACTCTTAGGGTCGTGTAAGCCGTCACTCGCCAATGGTTTCCAGAGTTGTTCCGCCTGCACTACTCCAAACACCAGGATCAGCGGAATAATATGAAAGCAGTATCTCAGTTTCATAAATCACCAGCTTGCTTATCCAGGAATAAAAATCCCGGCAACGCGCATCGCGCGCACAAGTCGACTGGTTGACAACTCAAGCAATTGAATCGCCTGCTCGAAAGCCTCGTCCCCTGCATAAGCCTCAGCCTGTTGCCGATACCGGTTGGCTTCAGCAATGAAATCGGCGATTTTTCTTTGCATAGTGTCTGTTTCCTTTTTTTTATCGATTAATAAATTTATCAACATACCATAGGTATCATTTCGATCGATTTCGTAAAGGTACTCGTCCTTCTTTGAGTCGAACTGCAACGATCGGACCAATGTCTGCCCCGATCGAATCGAATCGATGGTGACCTTTAACAAATGGTAAGCTTTATCGATTTCAATTCTGGCCTCGGCACCCTGTCCCTCCTGCAGTAAATCATCCGCCTTGCTGGTTAGCTGATCTAGCTGATGATTTACCTTACGCTTGTCTTCCATTTCACTATTTTCATCAGAAATCCGGTTAAAAGCATCCCTCAATGCGAGTACCGATTCTCTGCGCCGAATATAATTAGCAACGATTTGTTTTTTGCTCCTCGATTCCGGAGTCGCCAGTTTAATCGCCTCAAACATCAAAACTGTGGACTGTTTCAATAATTCAACAGCAGTTTGATATTCGCCCTGGCCATGTTTTTCACCCGCCTGCAGATACAATTCGAGTGCTAGTTGACGTTTTTGTTTTGCCTCCCTGCTGCTACTTTTGATGACTTGTTTGGCAGCTGACGACTGATTCAAAAGTTTATCGATATAGGGTAGTCGATTGGCAACACCCTCCTGGGTTGCCTGCGCATAAGCATTACTAATCGGACTACCTAAGATCACCGTCAGTATTTTAAGAATTAATTTTTTTTTCATAATTTTATTATCAAATTTTGATCCCCAGGATTCTCAACACTGCAGATAACAAGGCAACAGATTGTTTGAGCACCGGAATGGCTTCGAGAAAAATGCCTTCATTTTGAAGATCCTCAGCAATTTCGAGATTAACCATTGAACGATATATGTAATTATCTATCAGCTTTTGGGATTGCTCATCGGTCTCGTATTTAGACAACGAATATTGGACCAGTTCGAGGTAATGATAGGTACGATTAATCAGATATTGAAATTCATCCTGGTTCGAAACGAAATCCAAATCGTAAACAATCGTTGTTTGATGCCGTAATTTCTCCAACAGGGAGGACTTCACACCATAAGCCTGCCCCAGTAAAGCGAGCGCCTGATCGTAATCTTCCGCTTTCGCATAGCTGATAGCCTGGTTGCGGAGGTCGCTGACATGTTCTAACTGGTCTTGCAGAAATTCGTTTTCCGATTCGCTCAGTTGCTCCCATTCAGGCAGGATGAACGAGTCGAGCTGATCGATGAATTTTCGATACTTGTTCTTTTTCAGCTGTGACACATTGAGTAATCGCGCACTGGCGCTTAGATCTCGTAGCACATAGTCGATTACCGCTTCAGCTTCCAGATACTGCCCCCTGTCGAAATACTCCTCACCCAACAGGAAATTTTCTGCTGCCCTCGCCAATAGCTCCCTGGCGAGGCTATCATTGCTCGACTTCACTCGCTCTAACAGGCCAGGGCTGTGCAAGATAAGGTTGACCATCTTTATCTTTTGCTCGAGTTTTGCTTCAACCCCCTGGACCCCAGGCTCGCTGCCGACGGTTTCATCCTGTGCAAAAACCAGGTTCTGATTCATAACAAAGATCAATGTCAAAATTGATCCTTTCACTGCTTGCACCAAGCGACTGTCCATTAGCTTAGTTTTTAACCTCCGCAGTGGCGTCCTTTTGCTTGGAATGACATTTACGGCATTCCGATATTGGAAAGGCGACCTTGCCATGACATACCCCACATTTTTGACCCAATAGAATCGCCGCCATCGATATCTGATTGGCCCCTTTTTGCGGGATGAATATGGCGGGATGGCAATTTGAACAATCCAGCCACTCGGTATGCTGTTTGTGTGGATAAACCACATCCGGCATAGAGCCCTTTACCTCGCGTACAATATTCAAATCCATCACCACTGGTTTGGCGGTATCGCTCAGGCGTTCGTAACGTGGGAATATCTCGCTATTCTCCAACGCTTTGACCCAATCTACCCGGTTGCCGGACTTTGACCGGGTCAGAGCCTCAAATGCTTGCCTGGGCTCCTGCAATAAATGTGTCCCAGCGTTTTCCGGATCGTGAATGCCATCGCTGGTAGGCGCAAGATTCCACTTAGCAGGGGGCTGCATGAGACGATTGAACTGGTTTACATTGCTGCTGGTTTTTTTTGCCGCTTTTGCCTGTTTAACTGGAACCTTTTTGGATGTTGTTGTTTTTGCCGTAGTTACCTGTTTATCCGGAACAGTTTTCGATGTTGTTGTTTTTGCCGTAGTTACCTGTTTATCCGGAACAGTTTTCGATGTGGTTGTTTTTGCCGTAGTTACCTGTTTATCCGGAACAGTTTTCGATGTGGTTGTTTTTTCAGCATCACTTGTTACCGATGGCTTTGCATACTGATCGAAGCCCGCAGAAACCAGCATATAAATGATCGCATTCTCGATTTCCTCATCCTTGATCGCAGGGTTGCCGCCCTTGGCCGGCATATTTTTATATCCTTTCAAAGCATGAGATAGCAGGACTTCAAACCCCTGTTTTTCCCGCTCGACCCAATCCTGCCTCGTGCCCAGCTTTGGTGCCTGCAGTATGCCGGCCGCGTGACAGGCTAAACAGGTACTGTCGTATACCTGTTTGCCGGAACGGATATCTGCAGCAGAACAAACAAAAAAACTTGAAATCGCAAGTATAATGGCGGCAAGCGTCGACCTGGCTGAATAATGCATCGGCTTTCCAGAAAATAAGCTGGTAACTTTCATTCCTGATTACCCGCGTCTTTTTTCCTGGTTGTGGCGGTCAACTTCGAGGACGTACTCTGATGCACCTGGGTCGGCTCTCCCGATTTACCCGAATGACAGACATCACAGCTTTCGACCGACCAGGCCACTTCGCCGTTATGACAGGCCCCGCAATACTCGCCATCGATAATTTTCAGCATGTTGATCTGATTACCACCCGCCTCCATTTTGAAACCAAGATCCGCGTGGCATACCTTGCACCTGAAGCGGATCCGATGGAACCAGTGCGGAAACACGACCGGCCGCATCCCGGCTGCATCGGAATAATTATTGATGAGAACGTCACCATACTCAGCGTTCACCGTGACTGATGGCGAGAAAAATAAAACGCAAAAAATGATCAATATATTGATGTGGCGGTTAAGCATTCTGCTTCCTCTGGGTTAAAGGTCTCCGAATGACCGCTTCAACTGAAACTTTATCAATCGATCAAACCGGTCATTGTGCACGAGGAAATCGAGACTGAACTCGGTCTCCAGTCGCCCGATCTTGTGTCGTATCGAGTTTTTCCAGGAGCCATCGATCCCGGTATCGTCGTTTAAGTCCTGACCGAAGCTCTCGCGGTTATTAAATTCCTGTTCCAGCCTCAACTGAGATCTGAAAATCAGATTGGGTACATGAAACAGGCGGTCACGAAAATATTCGAGCTGGCCATTGGTTACCGTCCTCTCGGTACGCAATCCGTCATTTTTCTGGTTGCTATACTGCAATGTGAGGTTACCCGCCAGTTGGGAATAGCGATCAAAACGAAAGCCGCCCGTGTATTGCAGATTGAGTAGCTGGAACAGGTCTTCGTCCTGACCCGTCCTGCGGGAATCACTGGCAGTTAAGCCGATAACGGATTGATTGGCGGTGGCAGCGTCTGACCAGGTTACGGTAATGGCATGATCAATACGGGTTTCGTCTTCATCAGCCGTATCAAGATCATACTTAATCGCCTGGGTCAGCATAGATCTCAACTCATAACTGTTCTTCACCGATCGATTATTCGCCAGGGAATGACCGAGTCGATTATTCGATTGCTGTGACGATTCGATATCACCATGCTGATTGTTCAACGAAGAACTCGCAGACCATCCATAATCCCCTATATCCAGGGAAGTTCGATCGGAGATATAAGCCGCCTTTACTGATTCACTGCCGGTAAATAGAGTGTCGTCATCCTGGCGCATGGTATAGTTGGCGTTAATGTTCTCGCTGAACAGCAAATTGTCGGAATATTCGTAGATCAGACCCTGGTTAATGTTAGCGGTCGAAATTTCGTTATCGACTATGTCACTCCGCAAGCCCTGGAGGCTCTGGCTTTGGGCTATACGATTCCTGGCCGCACGCAAACTACCGGTCAGCTTGATATCGTCTCGGGATGACGGTTGCCAACTCAGAAAACTGTTCAGTTGATACGAATTCTCATCTGAATTCGAATCACTGAAATCGTTTTCAATTTGCGAGGTTGCAAGCAGGTTATCGAGCGAAAGATTGGCGTCGTTTCTGTAGGAATGCGTCGTGGTGATCGCGTAGATGTCAGCGTGTCTGTCGGTCAGGTCTTCATCTACCGTATCAACATCGATATCGGTATTAAATGCATGTTGATCAAACTGGTTGCTAGCCGAAAATAACAGTCGGTCTGCTGAAAAATCTGCACGAACAGCTTGATTTCCTCCCTTGTTGTCTTGCTCATTCCGTCGGTACAGCGCGCTGTAGTTATGTTTGCCGTCCAGGCTACGATACTTCTGTTGAGCACCGTATTCAGTATTCGCGACCTCCAGGTCAGATTCAACCAGATCAGATCGATCATCGTCAAACTTGCTCCGATCTTCATCGTAATACAACATGAAAGGAAAACGGCTGGAGGGGAACAGGTCAAATTGAACTCTACCGGTGATGAACTCGTCTTTCACTTCTGATTGCTCTTCAAATTCACTTTGCTCAACCGACAAACTAAGGCCGCCACTAATTAACGCAAACCAGGGCCGCCACACATAACTGCTGGCATTGATGGTCCCGGTGTTCAGAAAATTCGTGTCGGTAGTACGACCGCTATCTCTGTCCCAGACCCTGTAGGTGCTACTAAGGTCTCCCCACACCCGCTGGGGCCCTGAATTGCCAACCTCCTGGCCCTGCGCATTGCTCATCTCAACCACGATTACCAGCCAAAGGTAGCGAGTTTTTGTTCCGCGCAAGGCCCACACAATTAATCATGATGATCGTTAGTAACAATTTTCTCGTTGACGTAAATTGTCGCCATCGACTTCAACTGATCTAGATAACTTTCCCAGGCTTCATCCTGCATTTTCCGGTACAGCAGTTCACCGGCCCTGGTTTTCACCTCGGCAAAAGCTTTCAGTTTATCGGGCTGAACACCATTCACTTTGAATAGCGCCACCCCTTCAAGCACCCGAGTGGGATTGCTCAACTGATTTGCGGTCAGCCCTGCAACCGAGTCCTGAGCATCTGTTTCAAGCACACCTTGATGCAGGTAACCCAGGTCTCCGCCAAGGTTTGCACTGGCATGACCCGAGTATTCACGGGCCAGAACTGCAAAACCTTCTCCCGCTTCAACTCGCTGTTTGAGCTGCCCGGCAGTCTCTGTTGCCTGTTGCCACAGGCTGGAACTCGCAGCAGGAGGAACCTTAAGCAAAATTACCGAAACCCATATACGTTCCGGCTCGGTGAACTTGTCCGGATGATTTTGATAATAAGCTTCGACCTGATGCTCATCCGGCATTGGCAGTTGCCTGACTTCCGCCTCCATTCTCTCGATCAAGTCCTGTCTTTGCAGCCGTTCGATTAGCAGAGGTTCCACCTTTTCACGCTGTGCCTGCCAATCGGGGCTGCTGCCATACTTGAGGTTATACGCGTCAATACCGGCGTTAATCTTTTGTATATCTGGTTTGATGCCCTGTTTCAGCGCCTGGTTGTAGACCAGGATCTGGGTAACGATATCTTCGGCAACCTGCTGCCTGAATTTAGTAAGTTCTTCTTCAGGCACCTTGCCGTGGTAGAACTTGTACCTGACGGCCGCGTTGAAAATTTGCTGGAATTCGGTTGCACTGATGATCAGGTCATCGATCTGCGCAAAAATCTGAGGCGCTGCGGTTTCCAACCCTGCACTGCTGGCATTCGTATTGAAGGATAATGCTATTGTCACCAGGCCAACAATAGTGATTAGTTTACGCATCGTTTTTCTCGCTATACCCAGACCCCTTTAAGTTAGTTGTCGCTAAC
>Ga0209165_10000685_pt1 | contig 11524 bp, 10 predicted proteins | sample tdAd001_FD_187122 | JGI IMG/M metagenome (GOLD analysis project Ga0209165, IMG submission 187122) | Marine sediment microbial communities from the Atlantic coast under amendment with organic carbon and nitrate - tdAd00.1 (SPAdes)... | ecosystem: Environmental > Aquatic > Marine > Coastal >... | reverse complement strand
CGGTGAGCGCCTCGATGATGCCGTTTTCAAGAGATTTTAAGTCTTGATCCTGCATTCCGATCGAGCGGGCAATTTCGGATACATAGATGGCAGCTGCGCTTGCGTATTTGCGATCATTGGGGATTTGGATGCTTGAATATTCACATTTTGATTCCACATTTCACCTCATAGATCGCAAGATCGCAACCGGGCCATTCTGGGGTCGGGTCGTATTTATTGGGAATGAAAAGCGACTGCGCCTATATCGATAGGGTAGGGCCTTGATTAGCAATAGAAACGCATAATTTAAGTGTGGGGAAAAACCATCCCCCTGAAGCAGGACCGTCGTGGGGATGCTTGAAATTTTATGAAATGGAATCGTTGGGTATGAAACTTTCACATAACGTGTCTGGCGATCTTCTTTTTTATCCGACGTATACGGGCGTTCAAACCGAAGATCTTGAATCGCTCTTAATTCGTCTTAGATTTCTTCTTAGGGCTCTTCGTGGAAGTTTTTTTGGAACCTTTTTTTGTTGAGGAATACCCATCAGCGTACCATCCGCCCCCTACCAGTTTAAACGAACAGGGAGACATGATTTTTTTGGCCCTGCGGTTACATTTGGGGCATTTGATTGCCTTGGTACCCATTGGGACCAGGCTTTCTGTTACCGTACCTTCCGGGCATTGGAACTCATAAAACGGCATCTTCTTCCTCCTGAAACTAATAAAAAAGATATCAATCAGTTAAGTCTTAATATCCCTTATTTTGATGCAAAAATATGCATTTTTTTCCTGATGTCAAGCAGTTTGACGCGTTAAAAACGCATTCTTTATCGGATGCTTTACGGGATGTCAATCAATAAAAATAATGAAAATATGCTTTTTTATTTCAAAATGTTATCCAGGGCGGCGGCTGCCAATTTATCCCTTGACACCTTTGTCTCCGGGCATATATAAAAATCATAAATATTTTCAGCTACTAACAGTTGAAGACAATATGGGGTCTGAAAGTATTCTTTGATTTTACGGATACTTAAAAAATACAGGGAAAACAATGAAAACTCGAACTTTAAAGAAATTTTCAGGTCTGAAGGCGTTACAGGCCAACGAACATACGATTATGGCAGTTTTGGGGGTTATTGTCGGGTTGGCGGCCGGCTTTGGAGCGGTAGGGTTTCGGTATCTTATTAATTTCTTTCAGACCTTGGCATACGGCGGTGAGAACGATTTGTTGGAGCTGGTGGTAAACCTGCCCTGGTATTATCGTGTGGCGGTCCCGGCAATTGGCGGCCTGATTGTGGGGCCGTTGGTTTATTTTTTCGCCCGGGAGGCCAAAGGGCATGGCGTACCGGAGGTTATGGAAGCCGTGGCGCTCAAAGGCGGTGTGATCAGAAAGCGGGTGGTGGTGGTTAAATCACTGGCTTCTGCCATCAGTATCAGCACGGGCGGTTCCGTCGGCCGCGAAGGCCCGATCGTTCAAATTGGTTCTGCCATCGGGTCGGTGCTGGGTCAGTTTATGAAAGTTTCAGCAGACCGCATGCGGACCCTGGTCGGCTGCGGTGCGGCCGCCGGCATTGCCGCCACCTTTAATGCACCGATAGCGGGTTCCATGTTTGCGCTGGAAGTTATTCTGGGTGATTTCGGTCTGGCCACATTTAGTCCGATTGTGATCAGTTCCGTGGTTGCCACAGCCGTGTCACGTGCTTATCTCGGTGATACGCCGGCATTTATCGTTCCGGTTTACGAATTGGTCAGCGCCTGGGAGCTTCCCATGTATCTGGTCCTGGGAATTTTTTGTGCCGTGGTGGGCGTGTTTTTTACAAAAATCCTGTATCGAATCGAGGATTTATTTGATGGGATTAAATTTCCCGAATATCTCAAGGGACTCGTCGGCGGCCTGATTCTGGGGGTGGCGTCACTGGTTTTTCCGCAGATCCTGGGCGTCGGCTATGGGGCCATTGATATGGCCTTGATGCAACAGATGGCCTGGTGGCTCTTGGCGGTCCTCGTGTTGGTTAAAATTCTGGCCACCTCGGTGACCATCGGCTCCGGCGGTTCCGGCGGAATTTTTGCGCCCTCACTTTTTTTGGGGGCCATGGCCGGAGGGTTTTTCGGAATCGTGGTTCATCAGTTGTTCCCCAATATAACCGCATCTCCCGGGGCTTACAGCATTGTGGGGATGGGTGCGGTGGTCAGTGCGACCACCCATGGTCCCCTGGCGGCCATTTTGATTCTCTTCGAAATGACGGGCAGTTACAAAATTATTCTTCCGGTGATGCTTGCGTGCATCATCGCGACCATCGCCAGCGGACAGCTGTTGAGAGATTCGATTTATACCTTAAAATTGGCGCGGCGGGGAGTCGATATAAAAGAAGGTAAAGAGGTCAACGTTTTAAAATCCATGTTTGTAAAAGATGTGATGAATACAAATGTTGAAACCATGCCGGAAGCGTTACCCCTGGGGAAGATGGCGCAGAGGATCTCCAAAAGCAAGTTCAACAGCTTTCCGGTACTCGATGACCAAGATCAGCTGATCGGCATTCTTTCATTTAATGACTATAACGAAGCGATCTTTGACGAAAACCTGAAAGATCTGGTGGTGGCCAAAGATCTGGCGACTACGGATCTGGTCACGATTTCTTTGGATGACAATCTATGGACGGCGCTGGAAAAGATCAGCTCAAAAGATTTTGCGGTTTTGCCGGTTGTTTCAGCGCAAGCGCCCAATAAATTGGAGGGGGTGGTGAGTCGCCGGGACATTATCGGTGCTTACAACAAAGCGGTACTTAAAAAATCGCTTTTTCAATAATACAAAGGGTGCTTTGGCGTAAAAGAATGCTATAGTTTACGTTCCGGTATTTGTATAACTTATTGAAATTATGTAATTTATAATGACACCGCTTTTATATCGCCTAAATGGAATAATGGGCACGCAGTGAAGCGATAGCGCTATACTGGAAGAATGGAATGATGGTTAAAAATGCATACCTGGGGGGTTGATGATTTTTCGACCAATGATTATTTTATCTCATAAATCATGATATTTTTTAACGCGATGCAAAACAGACCCAATATAGCGCTAAAGCTTCACTGCGTGCCCAGTATTCCATCATTCCATCATTCCATCATTAACCCATTATTTCGCGAGCGTTCCGATAAAAAAGAGGGCGGGCCGGCGCCGGATCTGACCGAAGAGGAAGCCGAGGAAAAATCTCCGGAAGAAGAGGAATACATCCTCTGCCGGCAGTGCCATCAAGCCATTACCCGACCGGCGGAGCGTGTTACAGTCCAGGGCGCGCACCATCACACCTTCGCCAATCCCCACGGCGCCGTGTATGAAATCGGTTGTTTCAAGTATGCACAGGGTTGCGGCTATGCAGGATCGCCGACAACGGAGTTTACCTGGTTTAGCGGGTATGCATGGAGAGTCAGTTTTTGCACCATGTGCCTGACCCATTTAGGCTGGGTCTTTATCGCAAGCAGCGGCGACAGCTTCCACGGATTTATCCTGGATCGGTTAATTCAACCGCAATAATAAGAGGGACCACACATGGGAGAAATAAAAAGCACGTTAGATCTGGTCATGGAAAAAACCAAGAATCTGAGCCTCAGCGATGAAGAGCGGCAGGGGCAGGAAAATAAAGAGATCGAGAGCCGGATTCGCGGTCTGCTACAGAAATTTTTCGACCAGGCGATCAAGGTCGACAAGTTGAAATCCGAATACCAAAGATTGCAAAAAGACTATGACCTGTCGGATGATGCACCGCTGATCAAAGAAATCTGCAGCCAGATCGAACCGGGAAAGGATAATGATGTATTATTTGAATTGCTGGCCCGGTTTAAAGTTACGGATATTGAAGGGATCACTTCGGTTTTATATGAATTTGATGACGATATTAAGGCGGCGGCCCGGGAACGATCTAAAGTTTTATCCGATAAGCTTGCTGAAGTGCATTTTATCTCCGGTCCGGCGGTCGTACCCAACCTGGAAGCCGATAACGCCTGGCGAGAGCAAGTCGGGGAGATACGGGCCAAGTTTGAGCCACTACTAAATCAGGCCAAAACCAACCTGCTGACAGTGTAATTCGCTCCCCCTGTGAAACTGCTGATCAAAAGTAGTCTCATGGTTTCATCCCCCTGATTTTTTTATAGGCAAACGGCTGAATAATCCCGCCTTCAAGAACTCCCGGTTAAAACGGGCAATGTGAATGATCGACACTTCTTTGGGGCAAGCGCTTTCACACACCCGGTGGTTGGTGCAATTACCGAAACCACAATTGTCCATTTCCTTTAACATTGCCAGCACACGGGTGTATGCTTCCGGCCTGCCCTGGGGCAGCAATGCGAACTGCGAGACTTTGGCACTGACAAACAGCATGGCCGAGGCATTGGGGCAGGATGCCACGCAGGCACCGCAGCCAACACAGGCCGCTGCATCCATTGCTTCTTCAACAGTCTCCTGGGCTATGGGGATGGCGTTGGCATCCGCTGCACCGCCGGTATTAACCGAAATGTAACCGCCGGCCTGGATAATTTTATCCAGAGCGCAACGGTCCACGATTAGGTCTTTGATCACTTTGAACGCCCTGGCCCGAAAGGGTTCCACCACAATGGTATCCCCATCGTTGAACGCGCGCATGTGCAGCTGGCAGATGGTCATCCCTTTGCCTTGGCCATGCGGTATGCCATTGACCATTGCCCCACAGGTACCGCAAATTCCCTCGCGACAGTCGTTGTCGAATTCGATCGGTTCTTTGTCCTCGAGAATCAGCTTCTCATTTAGAGCATCCAGCATTTCCAGAAACGACATGTTGGGATCCACGTCTTCGGCAGGAATGGTTTCTAACCGGCCCCTTTCCTTCGGACCTTTCTGGCGCCAGACTTTCAGAGTGATGCTCATATTTTTTTGTTCACTCATTATTTGTAGCTCCTTTGTGTTAATTCAACATTTTCAAAAACAAGCGGTTCTTTGTAAAGCTCGGGCTGTACGCCATCACCTTTGTACTCCCAGGCCGACACATGGCAAAAATTTTCGTCGTCCCGTATAGCTTCACCCTCCTCGCTTTGCGACTCCTCACGCAAATGGCCCCCGCAGGATTCCTTGCGATCCAGCGCATCGATAGCCATCAGTTCTCCGAGCCCCAGAAAATCAGCCAACCGCCCGGCCTTTTGGAGATTAAGGCAGTAACTGCGATCATTTCCCGGAACCTTCAAATTTTTCCAGAACTCCTCCCTTAGCTCCCGGACCTTCTCTATCGCTGCCTTTAAGCCTGTCTCGTTTCGCGTCACTCCCACATAATCCTCCATAATTCTTCCTAACTCCTTATGGAAGCTGTCAACTGTGCGGTTGCCGTTTATGGATAGGAGCCTCCTGATGCGCGCGTCAACTGTTTGAAGGGACTCTTTGAATGCACCATGATCGAGGCTCACATCCGATAGATCAGCTTCGGCGAGGTATCCGGCGATGGTATATGGAGCGACGAAGTAACCGTCCGCCAATGCCTGCATGAGAGAGTTGGCACCCAGACGATTGGCCCCATGGTCCGAGAAGTTGGCTTCACCGAGCACAAACAAACCGGGAACGGTGCTCATCAGGTTGTAATCCACCCATAGACCGCCCATGGTAAAATGTGCGGATGGATAGATCATCATCGGCGTCTCATACGGATCCTGGTCTATAATGTTTTTATACATGTCGAACAGGTTGCCATACTTACGAGAGATGACATCTCTGCCGTCACGTTTGATAGCTTCTGAAAAATCCATATATACGGCACGTCCGGTGGGTCCGACGCCTTTGCCGGCATCACACTGCTGTTTGGCATTGCGAGAGGCCACATCCCGGGGCACCAGATTGCCAAAGCTCGGGTATTTTTCCTCCAGATAGTAATCACGTTCGTTTTCCGGGATGTCGTTCGCCGGTCGTTTATCGCCCTGATTCTTGGGGACCCAAACCCGCGCGTCATTGCGCAAGCTCTCACTCATCAGGGTCAACTTGGTCTGGTGATCGCTGTAATGCGGGATACCGGTGGGATGAATTTGAATAAATGACGGATTCGCAAGATAAGCACCCTTTTTATAGGCCTGGAAAATAGCGCTGGCATTGGATGAAATGGCGTTCGTTGATAGGTAAAACACGTTGCAGTAACCACCCGTCGCCAAAATAACCGCATCGGCGGCGTACGGTTCGAGATCTCCGGTAATGAGGTTGCGGGCTACGATCCCTCGTGCCCGGTCGTTAACGACTACCAGATCCTGCATTTCATAACGTGGAAACATTTTCACCTGTCCACCAGTGATTTGACGGGACAGCGCTCCGTAGGCTCCCAGCAATAACTGCTGACCGGTTTGCCCTCTGGCGTAAAACGTTCTGGATACCTGGACGCCACCGAAAGACCGGTTGGTCAGAAGTCCACCATACTCCCGTGCGAAGGGAACGCCCTGAGCCACGCACTGGTCGATGACGTTGTTGCTCACCTGCCCCAGGCGGTACACATTGGCTTCCCGGGCGCGGAAATCACCGCCTTTGATCGTGTCGTAAAAAAACCGCCAGATACTGTCGCCGTCATTGGCATAATTCTTGGCCGCGTTGATGCCACCCTGAGCGGCGATGCTGTGGGCACGTCGTGGGCTGTCCTGGATGCAAAATGTCTTGACGTTATAACCCATCTCGGCCAGGCTGGCGGAGGCCGATGCACCGGCTAACCCGGTACCGACGACAATGATATTAAATCGGCGGCGGTTGGCCGGATTGACCAGCTTAATTTCCATCCGATGCCGATCCCACTTTTCGGCAAGTGGTCCGCCCGGTACCTTTCCATCCAACTGTTGCATGGTTGATCCTCCTCCTAAAAACGACAGAATACCTTAAATATTCAATAGACAATTTTCAATTTTCAATTTACTTTTCATACGATAATCAACAAATAAATCGGCAATATTCCAAACCCGATGCCAAACACCAACGTCACCACCAGACCCAGCTTCATGATCAGCGGCAGGTAGCGCGGGTGATTCATGCCGAAAGTCTGAAACATACTCCAGAAGCCGTGACTGATATGTACGGCGACAATAATCATCGCCACAACATACAAGAAAACCCACCCGGGGTTGGCAAAGGTTGCCGCCATCTGCTGGTAAATGGGGGTGACGGACTTATCGACAAAAGTGAACTTTAACAGATGCAGGATGACAAATATAAGAATCAGGGCGCCGGTGTAAGGCATGGTGTTGGACCCGATCGTCCGCCCGCCGGGGTTTTTGTATAGGTTGTATCTTGTCGGTCGCGCTTTTAAATTTTCGAAGAAGAGAATAGTGCCAACCACAACGTGAACCAATCCCAGCATCGCCAACCCGAGATTAAAAACGCTCAGATACGGCTGCAGCGAATGCAGTTTGGCTGCATACCCATTGAACGCTTCAGACCCGGCAAAGGCCATAACATTGCCGAGCAGATGCACTGCCAGAAATCCGATCAGACACAGACCTGTCACCGCCATCAGTATTTTCTTGCCAACGGATGAACCGAGTATAAAAAGATACCAGTTCATAGGGTTCCTCCTTGGGTTAGATTATTGGTTATTTGTTACTCGTTATATCATGAACTGCTAGCTTTCTATCTTTTACTAATAACCAATAACGAATAACTTTTAACTAATAATTCTTAATTGGGTTTTCGCCCAATTAAGAATTATTTCGGTATCTCCCGCGGATCGGTCATATTTTCCGGTCGCAGCATGTCGTCCAGCTTTTCTTTGGTCATCCAGCCTTTTTCGAGCACCAGTTCATAAACACTACCGCCGGTTTTCAGGGCTTCTTTGGCAATAGAAGCTGATTTTTCGTAACCCAGCACCGGATTCAGCGCGGTGACAAGACCGATGCTGTTTTCCACATATTGACGACAGACTTCGCGGTTGGCTTCGATATCGACGATGCATCGGCTGAGTAGCGTGATGCAAGCATTTTTCAAAATCAACATACCGTGCAACAGATCATAGGCAATGATGGGTTCGGCCATACACAGCTCCAGTTCGCTGGCTTCGGCGGCCATGGAGACCACTGCATCGTAGCCGATGATCTGATAGCAAATCTGGTTGACCAGCTCGGGTATCACCGGGTTGACCTTGCCGGGCATGATCGAAGATCCCGGCTGCATGGGCGGCAGATTGATCTCGTTCAAACCACAGCGCGGTCCGGAGGACATCCAGCGCAGATCGTTGCAGATTTTGGAGATTTGAACCGCAGCCCGTTTCATGGTGGCCGACATCTGCGCAAATGAACCGGCATTCTGAGTGGCTTCCACCAGATTGCGGGCCCGACGCAGTGCAAAACCGCTGACTTCGGACAGCTTTTGAGTGACAAGTTCAGCATAGCCCGGAGGACTGTTGAGACCGGTACCGATGGCGGTCGCCCCCATGTTGATGTCATGGAATTCGTCCCCGGCACGCTCCAGGGCTGCCATGGCGCTTTCGATCATGATGGCATAGGCACTGAATTCCTGACCCAGCGTCATGGGAACCGCATCCTGGTTTTCGGTGCGCCCCATTTTCAACACGTCGGCAAACTCTTCTGCTTTGGCTTCCAGGGCTTCCTTGAGCTGATCCATGGCAGCCAGCAGATCTTTCAACGACAACAGCACCGCCAATTTGATAGCTGTCGGATAGGCATCATTTGTGGATTGCGAACAGTTGACATCGTCGTTGAGGTGCAGATATTCGTATTGCCCTTTTTCATGGCCCATAAGTTCAAGGCCGCGGTTGGCAATGACCTCATTGGCGTTCATGTTAGTGGACGTGCCGGCTCCGCCCTGAAACATGTCCACCGGAAACTGATCGTGCAGCTTGCCGGCCAGTAATTCATCACAGGCATCGCAGATCGCCTTCATTTTTTCTTTATCCAGTGCGTCCAGTTCCTGATTGGCCAGGGCAGCGGCTTTCTTCACAAATGCCAGGGCTTCGATCATATGTTCAAAATTCTTTACGAATACGCCGGAGATGGCGAAGTTCTCCATGGCCCGCAGGGTCTGAACACCATAATAGGCCTGTGAGGGCAACTCGCGTTCACCCAGGGAGTCGTGCTCAAGGCGGACATCGCCTATCAATTGCCCCGGTGTGGAAATATCGGCAAAACGCTCGGATGCCATCCGCAGCCGATTGCTGATGTTTGCGGCTACCCGGGCGATGATCCGGTAGAACACATCCGGTTTCTTTTCCCGGAAGGCTTCAATCCCATTTCTTGATATCTGCCATATGGTAGCTCCGAGCCTTGTGAAGGCACCGGTGCCGTGGGGCACCTCGTCTAAAAATGCGCTCTCACTGATCAAAGCGCCCGGGGCTAGCACCGCCAGATGCTTTGTGGAACCGTGCAGGCCACGCACGATTTCCACTTCACCATCCAGAACCAGACCGGCCCACTTACGAGGTGTTGATTCGTGAAACAGCCATTCTTCGGCTTCATAAGTGAGCTGTTCACCCTGGGCGAAAAAGTCCTGCAGATCGGACGGATCAACGTCGATTCGTTTAGACGCCGTTTTAAGGATTTTATCAATTTTCATCATAACGCGTCCTCCTTATTTGGTTCATATTCGCTTGCTTTGAATCTTTTCTTGTCAGAATACTTCTCATCAAGATTTCAACTGCAATTTCGTGATGGGTCACGATATACGCTAAAAGGTTGCTAAAAAACTTTAATTACCAACGGTGCGAGCAGAAAACCGAAGGTCACAGCCAGGGTAATGCAAATAACACCCGGGATCAAAAACGGATGATTGAAAACATATTTACCGATGCGGGTAGAGCCGGTATCATCGAATTCGATTGCCGCCAGCAGCGTAGGGTAGGTCGGCAGAACGAACAGGGCACTGACGGCAGCAAAAGCAGCGATTGCCGCCACCGGGCTGACGCCCAGCCCGATCGCAGCCGGCATCAGGGCCCGGGTGGTGGCCGCCTGGGAGTAAAGCAGCATGGCAGCGAAAAACAGCACCACGGCAAGAAGCCACGGTTTGGACTCCAGCAAATTACCGGCAAATACGTTGATTTCATCGATATGGGCAGCAACAAAAGTAGTGCCGAGCCAGGCCACACCGAGAACACATATGCAGGCGCTCATACCTGATTTGAAAGTCGCAGCGTTAAGCACCTTGCTGCAGTCAATTTTGCAAAACAGGGCAATCGCAGTGGCGGCGGCCAGCATAAACGTCATAATGGCCGCATCGCGTTTCAGGACCGGATCTTCGATCAGCCCAACCGTGCTGCTGATGGCCATGGCATAACAGACCACAGCGATAATCGCGATCAGAAAGATCAGCACGGAGGTTTTGGCCCCCGGTGGAAGATCTTGCTGTTGCCTTTCTTTATCGGTAGGCATCGCCACAAGACCTTTGGCAAGTCGATCCTGGTAAACCGGGTCGTCTTTCAGGTCTTTGCCGAGGAAATTGGCGACGAAGGCAGTCAGCATCACCGCCATAAAAGTAGTGGGAATGCAGATGACTAACAACTCAACGTAGCCGACCCCAACCGGCTCCAGTGCCCCCGCCAAGAATACCACCGCCGCCGAGATGGGAGACGCCGTGATTGCGATTTGCGAGGCGATCGTTGCAATCGACAGCGGGCGCGACGGACGGATGCCCTCCCGTTTGGCCACCTCAGCAATGACCGGCAGTGTAGAGAAAGCCGTCAGGCCGGTTCCTGCAAAAATTGTCATGGTATAGGTAACCAGTGGGGCCAGGAACGTAATGTATTTGGGATTGCTGCGCAGGATCCGTTCAGCCAGCTGGACCAGATAATCCAGGCCGCCGGCTACCTGCATGGTGGCGATGGCGGCGATTACAGACATAATGATCAGGATAACGTCGATGGGTATATCGCCCGGTTTAAGTCCGAATACCAGTGCCAGAACCAGCACTCCCAAACCGCCGGCAAATCCGATGCCGATACTGCCCAGACGGGCACCCAGAAATATAAAGACTAAAACGACCAAAAGTTCAATAATCCACATGATAATTTTCCTTCCATTAGGGAATTTTGTAAGTACCCTTGAGATCCTGGGTGTGGCCTGTAAAAATGCCCTGGTTCTTATCCGTAAAAGTGGACGTCCAGGTAAAGTTAAACGTTCCCGTAAGCCCTTTCAGACTGCCGGTACCGCCAACAAATTCTCCGGTCACCTTGACGCCTTCTTTAAGTGGTTGGCCTCTGAGAACACTGTAGGCCTTCTCGCCTTCCAGACTCCGCCAGACGCAGCGAACAGAGCTGCCTGCCACAGAATCCGAGAGACCTACGCACTCCGCCCAGAAATCCTCTATCCCACCGAATTCATCCTTGAGGCTAACATTTCCGGCCAGCTTGAAGGTGCCAACCTCGCGACCCTCCACGAAGTCAAACGGCTGGCGCTTGCCGCTGGCAATCCAGGTCCCTGAAAAGGTTCCGGACTGCTCCGCCGATGCATGAGGCGCCGTTATGAGCGCGGCGACAGCGAAGATGACGATAATCGTCGCACGCAATACCTCAGACTTCATACGATCTGTCATGATCCTTCCTCCTTTTTCATT
>Ga0209165_10000683_pt1 | contig 11551 bp, 11 predicted proteins | sample tdAd001_FD_187122 | JGI IMG/M metagenome (GOLD analysis project Ga0209165, IMG submission 187122) | Marine sediment microbial communities from the Atlantic coast under amendment with organic carbon and nitrate - tdAd00.1 (SPAdes)... | ecosystem: Environmental > Aquatic > Marine > Coastal >... | reverse complement strand
AATACGGATCGAAGCGGAGCGGTTGCGCGCCGAGTAGGCCAGCATGACCGGGGCTTCGAAACCCGGCACCAGGCGTTTGTAGCTATTGGTAGCGGCGTTAGCAAAGGCATTGATTGCCTGGGCGTGCTTGATCACCCCGCCGATATAGAACAACGCCATATCGGACAGGCCGCCGTAACCTTCACCTGAAAACAGGTTGACCCCGTCTTTCATCAGCGACATGTGAACGTGCATCCCGCTGCCGTTGTCACCGACCAGTGGCTTGGGCATGAAGGTCGCGGTCTTGCCGTAGCTGTGGGCAACGTTGTGCACGCAGTATTTCAGGATTTGTACCTCGTCGGCCTTGCTTACCAGGGTATTGAACGCAACCCCGATTTCACACTGCCCCGCGGTGGCCACTTCGTGATGGTGAACCTCGACCTTGAGGCCCATTTCCTCCATCGCCAGGCACATCGCCGAACGAATGTCATGCAGTGAATCAACCGGTGGCACCGGGAAATAGCCGCCCTTGATGCCGGGACGGTGGCCGATGTTGCCGTCTTCATACATCTTGATCGAGCTCCAGGCCGCTTCTTCAGAATCGATCTGGTAAGAGCAATGCCCCATTTCGGTTGTCCACTTGACGTCGTCGAACACGAAAAATTCGTTTTCCGGTCCGAAGTAGGCAGTATCGGCGATCCCGGATGCTTTCAGGTAGGCCTCGGCGCGCTCGGCGATAGAGCGCGGATCACGCTCGTAGCCCTCACCGGTGGCAGGCTCGACCACGTTACAGGTAATGTTTATCGTGGGTTCGTCGGTAAACGGATCGAGGACCGCGGTTGCTGCATCAGGCATCAGAATCATGTCGGATTCATTGATGCCCTTCCAGCCGGCGACCGAGGAACCGTCGAACATTTTACCCTCGGTGAAAGTATCTTCCTCGATGGTATGGGCCGGGACCGAAACATGCTGCTCCTTGCCCTTGGTATCGGTAAAGCGAAAATCGACGAATTTAACGCCGTACTCATTAATCTTACTCAGCACATCAGACGCAGACATGATTCAATCTCCAAAATCGGGGGGGTCAAAAAACAGAGGAGAATTGTACCTGATAAATGCGCGATGCCAATTTATCGTGCAAAATTGGTTGATTTCATGGCGAATATGAAAAGAATGCACCAAACAAGTGCAAATTAATCCAGGTAGTATATGTTTACCTTGCCGATGTAGTCGAGGCCTGACGCCTTGTCCTGTAGCCTGCCGATGCCCGCTGCATGATTCGGCGTGCACATCGATGCCGGTAGCACGAGGTCGATTTCGATAAGCTTATCGAGGTAGTGCAGTTTGGTCTGCACGATCTGTTCGCTTTCACTGATTCCCTCCCAGGCACGCTGCAAGTCCTGTTCGATGGCACTGCGTTGCGGTAATCCGGCCAGCACCGATTCCTTGATGGCGTCGTCCAGCGGGTCGATATGAATCTGCACGTCGATAATTTTCGGAAATTGCCGTTTTACCTGGTACTCGATCTTGTGCGCTATGTAATGCGCTTCCGAAACCGTTAGATTGGGATCGACTTCAATATGCGCATCGATGTATCCCAGTCCTCCCATCGAGCGCGTTCTCAGGTTGTGGATACCCACCACGCTCGTATCCGCCAGCATCGCCTGGCGCACCTCCTCAACCAGTTCGATATCGAGGCCGGTATCGATCAACTCGTACAGCGCTTTGCGGCCGAGACGAAATCCCATCCATGAAATCATACCGGCGACGACGATTGCGGCGACCGCATCCATGTGCGCAACCCCGAGCAATTGCGCCGAGATGCCGATGACCACGACGATCGAAGACAACGCGTCCGAACGATGGTGCCAGGCGTTGGATTCGAGCAGGCTGGAATGGTTAGCGCGAGCGGCGCGCAGGGTGTAGTGGTACAGGCTCTCCTTGGCGACGATGGCCAGGCAGGCGAACACGATGGTGATTGCCTCGGGATTGGCCGATGAAGGGTTGAAGATACTTTCCACCCCGCGTATGCCGATACTGACCCCGACCATGGCAAGAATGGCCCCCAGTAGCATCGAGGCCAGGGTTTCGATCCGGCCATGGCCGTAAGGATGGTCCTCGTCCGCCGCCTTTGAGGCCCGCCTGGACGCATATAGAACGATGAAATCGGTGCTTAGATCGGACAGGGTATGGAAGCCATCGGCGAGTAACGCCTGCGACTTGCCGAGCAGACCGAAAGTAATCTGCAGGCTTGCCAGCACGCAGTTTACCCCGGCCCCGGTCAGTGTCACCCGCTGGGTGATTTTATGGCGCTGCTCAATCTCCATCGGTTGTCTTTTGCACCAGGAAAATATATTCGTGCTGCTGTTGTTTATTATCCAGCACCTGATGACCGTTGATACGGCACCAGGTAGGTATATCGCTCATCGTGCCCGGGTCGGTGCAGGTTATCCGGACTTTGGCGTCACCAGGCTGCTTTGCCAGGCAATCCTGCAGGCGGATAACCGGCATTGGACACAGCAGGCGTCGGGCATCGAGCTCGATAATATCGTTCATACGATAACCCAGTCCGGCTTGATCTGATCGGCGGCAAGCGGTTTGACCTGGATCGTGCGCGCGTCCTGTTCACGGTTACTGAACAGCAGTTCCACCGAGTCAGCGTCACGCCCCTTGCTGTAGCGAGCGATGATCGCGCAGGCGAGTTCGAGTTGCTGTGGGTTAAGAGGCTCGCCTTCGACCAGCGCCAGGGGACCCGCATGGCTGACCGTTTTAATCGTCTGGAACTGTCGCCTGTAGCCGCTCAGAAAATTATTCTCGCCTTCTTCGCGCGCAATAATCAACTTGAACTGGCTGCTGGGGCGGATGTGGCGTCCGACCTTGAGCAGCATGATATCGTCGAGCTCATATTCGCGCTGGCCACGGTTGTCCCACAGGTCCTGCAGCTTGACGGAATAGCTCTTGTCGGTCAAAAAGCAACAACCGCCGGCGGGCTGCGCATAGTCTTCGAATCCGAATTCTGCTGCCAGTGCGATCTGCGGTTTACGCGAACGCCCGCTAAAGTCTTTCATTTCTTCGCGCGCGACCCAGCCCTCGCGTTCAGGCCTGGTGGGGGGCAGATTTGTGGCGCATAGCGGTCGCAGTAGCAGGTCATCGGCTCCAGATTCTGCGGCGACCACCGGCAGATATCGTTTGCGCTGCGATTTCGGGCGTTGGCCGATGACTTCCCCGGTAATGATGAAATCGAAGTCATGCTGTTTTATCCATTCGTGCGCCTTGCGCACCATGAAAATCTTGCAATCGAGGCAGGGATTGAGATTAGCACCGTAGCCGTGTTTCGGGTTTATCACGACATCCTTGTATTCTTCGACAATATCGATGATGTGCAGCTTGATGCCGAGTTGCTCGGCAACCCAGAGCGCGTTGTTACGTTTTTCCCGCTTACGATCGTGTTTGCGAATCGCATGCGTGTGCCCTTCGACGCAAAAGCCGGTGAAGAAGTTAATGCCTTCGACCTGGACGCCCTGCTGCTGGATCAACCTGGCCGCCAGCAACGAGTCGAGGCCGCCCGAGATCAGCGCAACTGCTTTTCTAGTCATGCGAAAGGAATATGGTTTAAAACCGGGAGTATATCAACAACTGGCGGAGTCTATAAATCGACTCCGCGCTTTTAATTGCTAAAAAATGCGTTTACCAGCATTCATTGACGGCGGGAACGCCACCCTTTATTCCGGTATTGGTCAGCGTCATACTGGTGCAGTCGGTATCGGCGAGCTGGCGGCCGGCCGGGCTTGCAGTCAGCGTAAACGTGGTTGCCGTTCTATCTGTCGTCGTGTCGATCGAGTATAAGTTTGATTCGCTCATAACTGGGTTGGCTACGTTACAGTCGGCGGCGTTATAGGCGCCAAACAGACTCTTGCACTTTTCCAGCGATGCTGCCACCTGGGTTAACGTGGCGCGACCCTCGGAGCGGTTTGCTGCGATTACGTTATCGCCATACCAGCCCAGCGCTACGGCGGAGAGGATACCAACGATTGCAACCACGATCATCAGTTCGATTAAAGTAAAGCCTTTGGAATATTTCATAATAGTACTCGGCATGTTTTGACTAGGACGGTTCCGGCGGGAAGAACATCATCACATCGACGTACCTGACCCCGCTCAAAATTTTCCCCTCGATATAAACCATGTCGCCTTCCCTGAAAGCTGGATAACTTGGCCGGCTACCGCTAGGGAAGCTGGCCCTGGGGCTGACGCGAAACACCTGGTTGTTCATCGTGAACTTGTCACGATTATACTTGGTAATCGCGCCGGATTCTTTGAAGGTGTCCAGCGCTTCCGTGGTTGCCCACGGAAGCATCAAGGCGGTAATGACCAGTAGCTGGGTGATAAGGGCTTTAAACTGTTTCATTGGATTAACTCCTGCCACGAGAAGCGGCCAGTTGGAATATCTCTGAGTTCCTTGACTTCATCGGGGTCATCTCCTCTGTAGACAAGATCGCCTAGAAAATTGTTGTTCGGGTATAATTCACCCTCACCCTTGCTTCCGCTGCTTGTCATGAGCGCTGCAGTGCCACTTGAATTGCTGACGCGATCCTTGTCATCAATAACACCATCGTTATTGGTATCGGACTGGGGACCGTCGGCCGAGCCACCATTGACCATGTCAACAAACATGGCCCAACTGTCACCGCCTTCGCCACAGGGATCGGGATCGGGTACAAAAGTGTTTGCGAATACGATGCCACCGCGTAACGACGGCTCGAATATCAGTTTTTCGCCTGGATCTTCCAGCTCCCAGTACCAGCCAGACTCACCGCCAGCGTAGTTGACCGGGGTATTGGTCAGCACGCGCACGGGATTCCCGAAAGTATCCGTATAACCATTCAGAAAGGTCTGCTTGTGCAGGGCGCTGATGTTTTGCGCCGCGTTATCCCAGATACCGTAAAAATGGTTGAGCGAGGTATCGGTCTTGTCGGCATTGGTCAGGTATTGACCCGAACCGAAATACACCATGACGTTTGGATAGTTGGTGCCGTCATTGGAAATGGTCGGATGTTTCGCCAGCACCGGCGGCGTGGTAATCGGCTCGTTACCTATGGTGGTGAATATCGGTGCACCACCCACAATAGACGGGGTGCTGCCGCCACTCATATCGAATGCCCACATGTTGCCATGAACGTCGCCGGCATAAACCCGATCGACGGTACCGTCACCGTCGAGGTCGGCCAGTCGGGGTGTAGACAGGCCGTTAGGATCACCGGTGGTGCCTTCGCCGGTGTCGATTTCAATCACGTCACCCGCGTCCCAACCATCCATACCCCCTTCGATGTCGAGAACAAACAGTTTGGCCTTGCCGTCGCCGAGGTTGTTATAACCATTGCCGAAAATGGCTACCCAGCGACCGGGGGTACCGTTGGTGAATGCAATTTGCGGCTGGCTGTAGGTATAGCCAAGATTGGCGTTGTCCTGGCTGCTGAATTCCCACAAGGCGATTTTGTCGGCTTTAGCGTCAGTAAAATTGTTCGGGTCGTTGACGTTAAGCGCGTAGATGCCGCGACCACCGCCACGTTCACCATTGATTAAAATGGTTTGCCATGCGAGACCATCGCCGAGGTCCGCGTAGATATCCGACAGGGTCGGGGTCAGATCGTTATAGTACCTGTGGTTGTAATTCGGTTCGGTCAGGTAATGCATGCCTTCCCCGGTCGCCGACGAAAACAGGTTGTTCGGAATGTAAGCCATGACTTCTTCGCCATCGGCCTCGGCGAAGCCATGCAGCATGCCGTCGTTGGCAGCGGCATAGATGACGCCTGCGCGCGATGCAGCGGGGCCAATTTTGAAATCGGAATAACGATTTGCGCCGGTTGGAAAAGGCGCCGTGTCAGGCCAGTTCAACCCGGGCGCACCGACATAAACCGGGCCCGAATTGACGAGATCTCCGAGCAGCGAAAGGCGCTCGCGAAAGCCATTGCCTTCCAGCGAACGATCGCCGCGCAGGTAATCGAGTCGCAGTTGACCCACTCCGTCCGCGGTGCCGGTCGGGCCCGTATTCAGATCCGCCTGCTGACCGGGAGTCAAATTGGTCAATTTTTTAAAGGGAGTGCCCTGGGTGCCGTCATAGGTATAGATCACCCGCTCGGGACTAACGCTGCCGGGGGAACCTGGCTTCCAGCGTGCATCAAGTTGAGTCGAAGCTCTCCATTCCGGGAATGCGTTCAATGTACCGCTTGGGTCGAGAAAGTCATCGGTGGGGTCTGAGGGCGTGCCATTATCGAGGACTCGAATCTTGAAGGCTTTCAGGTCGCCATGCCAGCGGTTGGTATTAAATTCGGCCAGGTAAACCACCGTGTCGACATTTAATTTGGTCGTGTTGATCGATACCGCGGCCGCGGAGGCGGTGCGATCGGCAATATCGGCGATCGCCGTGTTGAGCGATGCCAACAGGGCTCCTGGATTGCCGGCACTGAGATATAGACCACGACCGTTGTAGGCGGCATGCTGCATATCGTCGACGGTGGTCAGCGTATTCCTTTTCGGTTCCGGCCAGCTGAACCCCTCTGAGAGCGGGTCGCCAAGGCCGGGGGTGCCTTGCAAACCGAATGCAACGGTATAGGTGACCAGGTGTTGGTGATCGGCTTCATCGACGTCTGCTGTCGTCGGGACGTTGTTAGCCAAATTACTCAAATCTTCTTCATAGTATTTCATGGCCACATCGGCGAGCGTATTGCTCCAGGGGTCCTCGTAAAAACCGTCGTCTACCGATTCGTTTTTGTCACCGTCGAAGCCGTTATCTGTTGCACCACTGTTATCGAGGTCGGTATTGCCGACACCGGGTCCGTTAGAGCTGTTCCAGAAACCGTCCGACATCAGGATGTTGAAGTTTTGCTGGCATTCTCCGCCTTGTGCCTTGGGTAAAATCGGTTCAATGTCATTGCCATTGATGGCGTTATAGGTATAGCCATCGGTAGCGTCGAAGTAACGGCCGGTATTGCGTAGTGCACGTCGTGCCGGGGTGCCCTGACCCCGGGTATCGTAGTCATACAGCACTGTCTGTAAATCGCGCTTGTTATCGGGGTCACTCATGGATTCTACATTCATCTGGTGGCCGTCGTTAAACCAGCGCAGGCCAACGCGCGATGCATCGGTGTTGTTGATGGTGCTGCCGAGAATTGCCTTGGCCGCGTTCATTCTGGAGCGATAGTACTGGAACCAGTTGGCAAAATTCTGCATTTCGGCTGTGCCCGCAACTATCCTGACTTCAGCCGCCTTGATTTCAGCGGTGGTCATATCGCCCGCTTCGAGAATATTATCGCCGTCGCCAATATCGCGCGCGTCGATTACACCGTCGCCGTTATTATCGGGCCAGGTGTAATAGGTCGGCACCCACATGGGCGCTTTTAGACCCGCGTTGGGCGACTGGCAGTTGCCGTTCGTGGAAGTGGGCTCCGTATAGGTATGCATTACGGTCAGGTCAATAGTCTCCTCGGTACCGTCAGGGTGCTCCTCGGCTGCTTTCTCCTTGGCAGGCTCGTACATTGGCGTGCCGTCGCTGTTGGTGCCTCGCCAGGGTTCATAGGTCTCCGCTGGATTATAATAGGTGCGGTTAGCCAGGTGATGACGAACCACCCACGACGCGTCCCATGCGGCGACCCCGCCATCGGCTCCGCCATTGGTAAAAGGCGGTACCACGAAGTAGCAGTTGTTGGTACCGTAGAGATTACTAAAGGTCGGCGTGTAATAGGCACGTCGACGGGTGTCGATAACGGGTAAACCGTTGCTGCCGGCTGCCACGCCCGAATCGGCTGACTGCATCGGGCCCCAGTCCATGCTGCCCGAGTCATCCATGGTCAGGAACACGTTGGGCTCGACGATACTGGATAGAAACAGGGGCACGTTCGAAAGGGTACCCGGCCGGGCAAAAGCCGACTGGATGGTTGACAGACTGAAACCTGCGCTTAACGCAATTATCGTGAGTCCCTTAATCAATTTATTACTAAACATGTGACACATCCTAATAGAAATCTATCGTTAGTTGATTTTTTTGCCGAAGTACGACTGGACATAGCGAAACGAGTTTCCCGTCATACCAACGCCGCGCGCGGTAGAGCGATAAATCGATACGATATCACCGGGTTGTTGTGAGCCGTAGCTGCCGATATTGATCTTGGCCAGTGCATTTTGGTCCCGGTCTCCCAGGTACTCGATCATGAAGCGTGGTTCGTCTTCAATCCCGAAATCCGTCTTCATATCTGTGTTGGCATCGGTGGATGAAGAATCCCACAGGCCATCGTCGAAGTAATCCGGGCTGGAATAACCCGGGTCATCGGCCAGAACCGTATACAGGCCCTGGCTGGCATCGTCGAAATCCGAATTGGAAGGAGATGCATTGATCGAGACTTCCGCTGAAATCAAGCCAACCTCGGCAGCCTGGAACATCAATCCGGTCTCGCGCTGGTTTCCCGCCATCGCCAGATCGACGGTGGTGCGCTGGATCGAAGTCAGGCCGAGCATGGTCAGGCTGACGAGTATAATCAGGCTGATAACCAGCGCGACGCCTTGCTGTTTGTGGTGGCAGTGAAATTTCATTGAGATGAACCTATACGGTTACGTAATGCGATGGTGCTCGTGAAAACCTGGCGCAGCCTGCGATCGGCCGGAGTGGTTGGCACGGTGCTGTTAAAATCGCTGTTAAAAATGTAAGACTGTGGCGCCTCGGTGACGAATGCATCGTTCGATTGCATCAGTAGCATGACCCTGATCGAAACCACGTTTTCAAAATCGGGGACGACAAGGTCTGCGGCGACATACTGATTTGGAAACTGATCGCCGTCATCGTCGATACCGTACAGAATCTCCATTTGCTGAACCCCTTCGACCAGTTCCTGGGCGACCCCGAACTCGGTGCGAACCAGTACCGGAACGTTGGCGTCAAGCACGCTGTTGCCGATCGAGTAGGTCACCGTTTGCAGTTCGATGATGCTGGCGTCGTTTTCAAAACGCTGGCTCTTGTCGGCGGCGAAGTCAAGCTTGGTCTGGGTTGCTGAGGGGGCGGAGGTACCTGAAACTCTTAAGATATCGGCCTCGGCGTCGATCAACAGGTCGTTGGTACCGCAACGGGTCACCAGCACGATATCGCCTGCGCTGAAGGAACTGGTGGCACCGATGGTGAGTTCTCTGGTGACAGCATCGGCGAAAGGACTCTCGACATTTGCCTGCCCCGGTTTGCCACCACGGATGGTGATGGTATCTGAACCGTTGACATCATTGTTGGTACCCTGGATGGCTTCCTCGCCGAGAAAGTCATGGATATCACTGTCGTAGCCGGCCGAACCGGGGAGCGTGTCATTAATGTTATCGGTGTCGGACGAATCGAACGGGACACATCCCCATTCGTTCGCCAGGCGCAGGTCCTGGCTCATATAGTCGAGCGCAAAGCGGCCATTTTCCTGGACTTCCGCGAGCGCATTGGTAAACCTGAAAGTGGTCTTGTTGCCAACGTACACTTGCACGATACCACCCAGCAGGAACAGGCTGATGACCAGCGCAACGAGGACCTCTACCAGTGAAATACCGGTTTGATTGGTTAAGCGTCTCATTGTGCCACCGCCAGTGTGTAACAGGTCAGATCGACAGCCGGATCGCCGCCACAAGCGGTGCCGGTAGCGCCGGTGCCGTCGTCGTCCCACATCACCGTAACCAGTAATTCATTGCCGGGATTGCTAATGATGCCGACTCCGCCTGGCAAATTGCTGATCATGTTTTCCCAATCCGCCGCGTCGGCGTTGATCATGTTTGCGGGCGAGCACCTCGCGGTCATGCATTGCTGGGTGTAGTCATTGGTGTCGGTGTTGATGCCGGCATAGCCAGCAAACCCGCTGATATTGGCGCGAACGCGATCCGACATGTTATAGGCGTACCAGACGGCCTGGCTATGGTGGAGTGAACTGGCATTCTGATTCATCGCGGTAATTTGCAACGAGGCGATACCGAGCAGGCCGATGGAAATGACCAACAGAGCAATCATTGCTTCGACCAGGGTTACGCCGCGCTGGCATTGTCTTTGCATTAAGGACATGTTGAATTAGCCTCGGTTCTGACTCGACCGGTATTGGTAATGGTAAGTGTTTTGCCGAAATCGCCAGGGCGATAATCGCAAAGTAGAAAGCTGCCGCCTGCGGTTACGAAGCCGCGATTGTCGTAGGTCACCTGGGTGCCGATTCCGGTTGGCGTCATATTATTCCCGTTGCCGAGCGCCTGCTGTACGCGCAGGATTTCATCGGTTCCGTTTAAACTGCCATCGTTATTGGTATCGGCGTATACTAGCCAGCCGTCTTCCCAGTTGCCGGTGCAGGTTGAGTTATCACTGCTGGCGCAAATGGAGACTTGCTGGCTGCGTTTGACCGATTCACTGCGCGCCAGACCGAGATGGCCAACCAGCGTATTGATGTTCGTCGTAAGCCGGTCGTTTTGAGAGAAGGTAGTCATTGACGGTATCGCGAATGCCGTGACGATGGAAATTAGCGCTACCGTTATAATTAACTCCAGCAATGTAAAACCTGAATTCTTTTTCATGTTTGTATCCTAATAGAATCGGAGGAAATGTCCGCTTAAAGAAGATAGGATATGAAAAAGCACCGATAAACGGTACTCAGCGCCAAAAACCGCTGAAATCAACAACCTATGAGGTGAGATACGCGTCACAATATGCCTGCCAACGAGAATGTTACCCGCTCTATAAAAAGTTTCGTGCGTCGCAGCGGGCGTATGACTCAATCGCAGAAAAATGCACTCGAGGCTTACTGGCCTGCCTACGGTATTGAGTTTAGTCAAAACGAGGTAAATATCCCGACTGGTTTCAGCGCCTTGAAGCTTGAAATCGGGATCGGTAACGGTGATGCATTAATACATATGGCCGCCGCGGACCCATCCAGCCTGTATTTGGGCATCGATGTGCATGAACCCGGTATCGGGCGTTGCCTGAATAACATAGTACAACTGGAACTGACCAATGTTCGGTTGATCATGCATGACGCCGTTGAGGTACTGGAGCATATGATCGCAGCGGCATCGCTCGAGCGTTTATTGCTGTTCTTTCCCGATCCCTGGCACAAGAAACGTCATCATAAACGTCGCATTGTTAATCAGGGTTTCCGTGACCTGGTTTTTAAACGACTCAAGCCGGGCGGGTCGATTCATATCGCCACCGACTGGCAGGATTACGCCGAATCCATCGCGGCACAGTTCCTCGATGATGAGCGTTTCTCCAACCAGGGTGATACCAGCGGTTATGTCGAGCGTCCGGCATACCGACCACTGACCCGCTTCGAGCAACGTGGCCGCAAGCTGGGGCACGGGGTTTGGGATATGGTGTTTACTAAAATATAAGATTCATCATTATCAGCATGACAATGATGAATAAAATACTCATAAATATGCCGGCACGCATGAAATCCGGCACCCGGTAACCACCCGGGCCCTTGATCAGGGCGTTTACCTGGTGAGTGGGTATCAGAAAGGAATTTGAAGTCGCCAGTGCCACGGTCAACGCGAACAGGGCGGGGCTGGCGCCAGC
>Ga0209165_10000679_pt1 | contig 11564 bp, 12 predicted proteins | sample tdAd001_FD_187122 | JGI IMG/M metagenome (GOLD analysis project Ga0209165, IMG submission 187122) | Marine sediment microbial communities from the Atlantic coast under amendment with organic carbon and nitrate - tdAd00.1 (SPAdes)... | ecosystem: Environmental > Aquatic > Marine > Coastal >... | reverse complement strand
GGCCAGGAAAATAATTGGTGCAAACGCGACGATAGTTGCATTGGGTGGTGATCATGGAGTCTCAATACCAGTTATGCGGGCGCTTGAGGAACATGGCTCACCAATCACGTTGGTTCATGTTGATGCTCACCTGGATTGGCGAAATGAAGTTAATGGCGAGACCGAGGGCTATTCGAGCCCGATCAGACGAGCGTCAGAGATGCCGTGGTTCCACAAAATAGTGCAGATTGGGCTACGCGGTATCGGTAGTGCGCGAACAGCAGACGTAGATGATGCCCGCGACTATGGTGCGGAGATTATTACCGCCTACGAAATTCACGACATTGGGATAGATGCTGTACTTGACAGGATTCCCGATGGCGGTCCTTATTATCTGACCGTTGACGCCGACGGAATTGATCCGACAATCATGCCAGCCGTCGTTGCCCAAACACCTGGTGGCCTGGATTGGGTTCAGACGAGGAGACTCGTACAAGGTCTTGTCAAAAAAGGAAGAGTACTCGGTATGGATCTTGTCGAAATCGCCCCTCAGTATGATGTCGGAAACATAACCATGATCCATGCCGAGCGCTTGATCTGCAATTTTATTGGGGCCGCCGTCAGGGCAGGTTATTTCGACTAGGTCGCGGTTCCGCGAACAACATAACCTCTATCCTGCAATCAATCCTGGTATTTGAATGGCTGCAATGGGTCATATGCAGCTGTGCGTTACTTTACCACCCGATTGGCTGCTTTCGGCCATAGGCGACCGATCAGGGCGACGAGTGAATTCGTTCGAGAAATGCTACGTCGACCCAGCTGGCGCCTCCGGCCTTGCCAGACAAAACGGTAAATGCCTCTCCCGGTTCGCCGAGACAATCCAGCACGATCTCCGCGCCGGCAAAATCGTGATTCCGGGTAAAGTGATTGATCGTGACCAGCGTCTTGAGCCCGGCTCCCAAGGCCGACTTCAAGCCACTTTCCGAGTCTTCGATCACGAGACAATCGGACGACGGAAGATCGAGCTGCTTCAGCGTGTACTCGTATATGTCGGGCGCAGGTTTCTTGTGGGGGACAACGTCGCCGCAGGCCAGAACCTCGAACCAGCCAATGCTCTGCTCACCTAGCGTCTCACGCAAGAGCGAAGTCGCGTTCTCCGGGGTGGTTGTGCTTGCGATCGCCATTCTCAGATTAGCTTCTCGCGCCTCCCTGATCAGCCGCGCGACGCCGGTACGCAGGGGAATGGAGCCGGATTTCAGCAGGCTGATGTAATGCACCGTCTTGCGGGCGTGCACGTCACGAATAAACCTATCCAGGTCTGCTGGCGCATTGAAATCGTTTGGGAAGGATTCGACAAAATACCGGATACGTTCCTTTCCCCCGAATACGTCAAGCAATTTCCCGTACGTATTCTCATCCCAGTACCAGTCCAGGCCCACATCGGAGAACGCCATGTTGAACGCTACACGGTGGCCTTCCTGTTCCGTATCTGCCAAGGTGCCATCGACGTCGAATATCAAGCCTTTCAAATCACTCATCGCAAATTTACCGGGTATTTTCCCTGGCCGCAGAGCAGATTATCCCATGATTTTCGCCAAGGCCAGAGCCGACCTATTGAGCGGTCGTGGGTTGCTCAGGTCATTCTATCCAGTGCTTCACTGCATGCTGAGCAACATACTGTTCGACGTCTCGTGGCACCGGCTGTACGCCGTTCTTGAAAGACGTACCGTCCTCGACGAGCAATTTCAGGCTTAGTGATTGTAGTGCCAGCCCGAGATCCATTATCTCGATTGGGTTGCCGTCTCCAGCAGCCAGGTTCACGAGATTGCCGTTTGAAACAAGAAATATTCTTCGGTTGCTCGGCAAAATATATTCTGTAATTTCTTGTCTAATTTCCCTCTTGGACTCGGACAAGTCACTAAGGACCGCGACATCGATCTCAGTTGCGAAATGACCAGCGTTCGCAATGATCGTTCCTGACTGCATTTTCTCGAAGTGCTCTTTTCTAAGGATATTGTCGTATCCAGTCACGGTGATAACAATTTCGGCAGTACTGAGGCAATCCTCAAGAAGTGATGTACGAAAACCCTCTAGATGAGCCTCAAGTCGTGTCAACGCATCGCGCTCAACCACCGTGACATGAGCGCCCATGCCGCGGAGTCGCTGTGCAACTCCGGCACCGCAGTAACCATAGCCAATGACGACGATCCTCTTGCCATGCAACATCACATTAGTGGCGCGCATAATGCCATCCACCACAGAGCTTCCCACTCCGAACCGATTCTCGACGATTCGCTTTGTCAATGTATCGTTGATGCTAAATGTCGGGAAATCACTGCACTTGATCGACTCCCGTAGTCGCGTCGCGCCTGTCGTCGTCTCTTCCGTTGCGCCGATTAGCGATTCACTTAAGTGTTTGTAATCGTCATCCGAATAAATCAGGTGGTGCAAGTCGGCCCCGTTGTCTGCGATAAGATCGGCAATAATTGATTTCATATTTTAGAGTTTGCGTCGAGAAGCGCGATTAAATCATTAACTTGCGTAAGGGCTCGACCGGCAGCAGACTTGCCATCACGTTGAATATCGATCATTTCTACGAAGGCGTTACGAATCTCAATATTTTCGCAAAGCTCCGCAATATCAAATGTAGCCGACAATCGCCCGCTATCCTTGTCCACGCTGAATGACACATTCCTCCAAACAATGACATCAACATTTGGCATTGACACGCGGAAACTTCGAATGTTCGCATTGAGATCTTCTAGTGCGGAATACGTGTAGGAGATCTTCTGCTTTAGTTCCTGATCCTGGAGCCGGACGAGGGATCCAGACGCCACCATTTCACTGTAGGTTGCATCGAGGTAATTAATGGGAGGCGATACTTGATAGTGCTCCAGTGCGTACTTTACGTCGGATTGTGCATCGGCGGAACTGTCACAAGCCTCAAGTGTATAGAGCGCCGCTGTCATTCGCTGTCGGCGCGTCTCATTTCCTTCGATGCTGTCGACCAGGTCTAACCGCATGGCCGTCAGATCATCAAATACCTTATCCAGATACAACGACTCTTGTTGCCGATATTTTCGTGCCTCATTCCAGTCATCCACTTGCAGGCCAAGAAAAATACCGACTACTACAACAATAATTTCGAGTACAACGACGCTCCAATTCTGATTAACGATTGCTTGGCTAAAGCGTTTTAGAATCACGATAGTCCTTCGATTTTGGTAGCTGAGTGAATGTCCGTTTTGGGACACAAGCAGCCGTTCAGCAGTTTATCACCCGAGCGGCCGGTAACGGCCAGAAGCGGTCATTCATGGGATTTAACGATCTCGCTTATCTGCATTTCGGGCGCGACGTTCGTATAGTTCGGGACGTCCGCAGAAAGCTCCTCGCCGTGTTTTTCAAAGCCACGCTTAAAATCGTCTATGGTTGGGAATTCGATGTGCACAATACAAATGTATGGGGCTACTTCCCCGTCCGCGGCTTCGATCCCTCTTTCAATTTCAAATTCACCCATGCCGAAATCAGCTAAACGCCTCTTGACTAGCGGCATGTGTGTGTTCACGTAATAGTCGAAGTCAAATTCCGAGTTCGACATATCCCTGTAAAGTCCTGTCACACGAATCATGGTCGTCCCCTTAAATCGAAGAATCAGAAAGATTTGAATCGATGCTTAATCACCGTCCGCTTTGGGCCACAAGCAGCCAGTCAGAAGTCTATCACCCGAGCGGCTGGTGTCGGCCAATAGCAGCCGTTCAGAGTGTCGCGAATCGGCAAAATCAATGGGCAACTATTGGCCGCAAAGATCTTGCTCTCGTAGGGCAGTTCTTGATCCAAGAACTAGCCACTTATTCGGGCTGATGGTTCACCCTGCCAGCACGCTCCAAGATTACCGGTCCACTACCCTCAGCCGCCAACTTGTCATCTTGGTTGTAGATTGGGCAGTTTTGCATCGATAGACAGCCACAGCCGATGCAGCCGGTGAGGGAGTCGCGCAAGCGCTGCAGGTAGGCAATGCGTCCATTAAGCTCAGCCTGCCAGGCCGAGGACAGATTCTGCCAGTCGTTCATGGTGGGCGTGCGCCGGTCCGGTAGATTAGCAAAGGCCTGCTTGATCGCCGCCAGGCTGATACCCATTTTCTGTGCCGCCTTGATCACCGACACGCGCCGCAATACGTCCGCTTTGTAGCGCCGCTGATTGCCGGCGTTGCGCAAGCTGTAGATCAGACCCTTCTGTTCATAGAAGTGCAAGGTGCTGATTTTTACGCCGCAGCGCTGCGCCACCTTACCCACGGTCAAGTTGGCGATTGCCATAACGGACCTCCTGAAATCGCTAGTTTTCATACTAGTGAAAATAACGCTTTACCTCAAGTAAGGTTGAGGTATTAGGATGGTGCCCAGCATAAGGAAATTTAACAATAGGAGAACATCATGCTCTATCTGGAACATTTGAACTTGGTGGTAAACGACATCCCTGCAGCTCAGACTTTTTATCAGGCAGCCTTTCCCCATTGGCGGGTGCGCGATCAAGGAGAAAGCGACTGGTACGGCAAGCGCCGCAAATGGCTACACCTTGGCGATGACTATCAATACTTGACCTTCAACGACAACGGCGAGGGTAACAACCGGGACCTCGCCGGCCATCAATCCGGTTTGGCTCACTTTGCGTTTGTTACCGGCAATATCGACGCGGTTATTGAGCGATTGGCTGCTGCCGGTTTTCCAGTCGACAACGACGGCGCCGATGAACCGTATCGCAAAAACGCTTATTTCATCGATCCCGCCGGTTTTGAAGTGGAATTCGTCCAGTACTTAAGCGACATCCCCGAGCAACGCAACCTCTCTAGCTAACTCCAACTGAGGAGCAAAGAAGATGAAAATACCCGGTTCTTGAACGTCCGCTTTGTGGTCTTGCTCATCGCCAAAGGGGAAGATTGGCGCGATAAGACGCACTTCAAAATGGCCCTAGGGGCGGCTTGGGCCGACTGGTTGTTCTTCGCCCCGCTGTTTTTGGCTGGAAGCGTCGGCGCGCTTCTGGGCCAAACCTGCGGATATGTCCTCTTCGGAGCTGCAGGAGCGTGCAGTCTGTACATCAATATCATCCTCTGGTTCACGGAGAAGGAGCATGTCTATCCCTCGCGCGGGCCACTCAAGTATTTCACATACTACTGGGGATTCTTCATGTACTGGGGAACACTGGCTTTGGTTTACTCAGCTGCACGCATAGCTGGGATCGAGCTCTAAGCGTCTGCTTTCGGCCACAAGCAGACGTTGAAAGCAATTGGGTCGAAGAACTCTAGGTATTATTACAAGTACTGCTATGACTCATCGTCAGATACGGTAACCAGGCAAATCGGGAGGAGATAATGATGCATCCCAATACTCCGGAAACTGTGATACCAATGCACGGAACACCCGAGCGCGGAGCGCAGGAACAAGGTAATTTTTACCAGGAAGAATCGCGCCTGAAGCAGGAAAGATCGGCAGAGGCCAGCATCGAATTGCCCGGTCTGAATCCAAGGATTCAACGATTGCGTAAAAAGAGCTTCGACGCTGAACCGTCTTTAGCGATTGAACGCGCCCTGCACCAGACAGATTTCTATAAAAACCACAACGGCAAACACTCTGTTCCTGTCATGCGCGCCATGACTTTTTTAGATCATTGCCAAAGAAAAACGCTTTATTTTGATCGTGATGAACTCATCGTTGGCGAGCGTGGTCCGGAGCCAAAAGCGGTTCCGACTTTTCCGGAGTTAACCTGCCACAGTGCAGAGGATTTCCATGTGCTCAATAACCGTGAGAAACAGCCCTACTCCATCAGCCAGGAAGATATTAATACTTATGAGCGTGAGGTGATTCCGTACTGGAAAGACCGAACCCAGAGAGAGCGTATTTTCGCGCATATACCCGATGAATGGCGTGCCGCGTACGAAGCAGGATGTTTTACCGAGTTTATGGAGCAAAGGGCCCCCGGCCATACCGTGTTGGATGGAAAGCTGTATATCAAAGGGATGCTTGATTACAAACAGGAAATCGCCGAGCACCTGGCCAGCCTTGACTACAAAGTAGACCTGGAAGCCAATGACAAGGCTGAAGAACTGAAGGCGATGGCAATTTCCTGTCATGCCGCCATCGTATTTGCCAATCGCCATGCCGACCTGTTGGAATCTGAAGCGGAAAAAGAATCAGATTCCGATGTGGCCGGGGAGTTACGCAATACAGCGGCCATATGCCGCAAAGTACCCGCCAATGCGCCCGAGACATTTCACGAAGCTGTGCAAATGTACTGGTTCTGCCATTTGGGCACGATCACCGAGTTAAACGGTTGGGACGCGATGAACCCCGGTCATTTTGATCAGCACCTGAACCCTTTTTACGAAAGAGAAATCGCTGCCGGTACCCTGACACGGGAGCGGGCAAAGGAAATTCTGTCCTGCATGTGGATAAAGGTAAACAACCATACTGCACCGCCCAAAGTGGGTATTACCGCTGAAGAAAGCGGTACCTACAATGATTTCACCAACATCAATCTGGGTGGGCTTAAAAGGGACGGCTCAGACGGTGTCAGTGAAGTTTCCTACATCATGCTGGAATTGATTGAAGATATTCATTTGCTGCAACCCGGCACCTCGGTTCATATCAGTGGTAAAACACCGGACAAATTTCTCCACGCCGCCTGCAAAGTTATTCGCCAGGGACATGGTTACCCCTCTGTCTTTAACCCGGACATCTATATCCAGGAAATGTTGCGTTCGGGGAAATCCCTTGAAGACGCCCGTGAAGGTGGTTGCAGTGGTTGTATCGAGGTCGGCGCCTTTGGCAAGGAGGCATTTGTTCTGACCGGGTATTTAAACGTGCCGAAGATATTTGAAATCACGCTGAACAATGGGATCGACCCACAAACCGGAATAACAGTGGGGATTGCAACTGGCGATCCGCGTACTTTCTCCAGCTTTGAAGAACTCTACGATGCTTTTCACAGGCAGCTGGCCCACGTGATTGATTTGAAAATACAGGTCAGCAATTACATCGATACCATGTTTGCCAAGTATGCCCCGGCTCCATTTCTTTCCGTGCTCATCGATGACTGCATTGCAAAAGGCAGGGACTATTACAATTCAGGGCCCCGCTACAATACCAATTACATTCAGTGCTGCGGCCTGGGTACGGCCACGGACAGCTTGCTTGCTGTCAAAAAGCATGTATACGAGGATGCCCGGTACACTATGGATGCATTGTTGTCTGCGTTGGCCAAGAACTTCGAAGGCGAAGAAGTGATGCGCCAGCTTATTCTGAATAAAACACCGTTCTATGGGAATAACCTGGATTATGCTGACAAAGTGGCGGTGAAAGTTTATGACGACCTGGTCGACCTGATCGACGGGCAGCCGAATATCAAGACCGGCGGTAAGTATCACCTCAATATGCTTTCCACCACCTGTCATGTTTACTTTGGCAAGGTCACGGGTGCAACACCCAACGGTCGCCTGGCACATAAATCCATTTCTGACGGTACCTCCCCAACCCATGGTGCTGATCAAAGAGGGCCGTCGGCGGTCATTAAATCACTGGGCAAGCTGGATCAGACCAAATCCGGTGGCACCTTGCTTAATCTGCGCTTCCTGCCCAGCCTGCTTAAACGTGATGAAGATATCAGGAAGTTGGGAAGTCTGATCAGAAGCTACTTCGTGATGGGTGGCCACCACGTACAATTCAACATCGTCGATACGGCGACACTCCGGGCCGCGCAACGAAACCCCCAGGACTACAAGGATTTGCTGGTTCGCATGGCAGGCTACAGTGATTATTTCAACGACATGAACGGCGATCTTCAGCAGGAAGTGATTGACCGTACAGAAAATGAGGCGTTTTAGTTACGTTTTTGATTGAAATGACTACGACAAATCTGGTGTTTGATACCAAGCGCTATGCGATAAATGATGGTCCAGGCGTCCGCATAACGATCTTTCTCAAGGGTTGCCCGCTACATTGCAGCTGGTGCCATAACCCGGAGAGCATTTCTCCCAAGATGGAGAAAATGTTCTCAGCCAGCAAATGTATCGGCGCGTTGAGTTGCATCAATGACTGCCCCGAAAATGCATTGCGCATGACGCCGGACAAGGGTGTCGTCACTGATTTTGATATCTGCAATATGTGTGGTGAATGCACTAAGAACTGCCCGACTGGTGCCATGGAAATGGTTGCGGAGTTTATGGATGTTGCCAGTGTTATTGAATCCATATATGAAGAACGACAGATCATTGAACAGTCGGGCGGCGGCGTTACATTCTCTGGTGGCGAACCGTTGATACATCATCAGTTTCTTATTGACGCCCTGGATGCATGCAAGGAAGAAGGGTTTCATCGCACGGTTGATACTTCGGGTTTTACATCGAAGTCCATATTATTGGAAGTCGCAAAGCGAACAGACCATTGGCTGTATGACTTAAAGTCAATGGACTCGGATATACATTTGAAGTGGACCGGTGTTCGCAACGAAAAAATTCTCGAAAACCTCGTGTTGCTCGCGAAAACAGGTGCCTCGATTAATGTGAGGATTCCATTGATTGAAGGTGTCAATGCAGATGATGCCAATATCATCGCAACAGCGCAGTTTGTTCGGGCGCTGGATGGTGACAGGAAGCAGGTCAACATTCTGCCGTACCACAAAATTGCGGAAAACAAGTATGAAAAACTTGGCAGACAAATCAACCTGGATGGCATGTCTGAGCCGTCTGTTGCAAGACAACAGGAAATTGTGAAGATATTTGAGTCCCACGGGCTTGAGGCCATGGTGGGTGGATAAGCTATTGTGATGAAGTTGAGGGTGGTATGACAATCAAGTATGTCCTGCACCCAGGTGAGACGACCGATTCTGATGGCAACATCGTTTGGATTGATGGTGATCAGCTGGCCCGTCTTTATGGTGTAGCAATGAGTCAGTGTTTGATTCTGAACCCTTGTGAGGCTGACGAGCTGCAAGCCCTGATTCCGGCAAACGCAACACACCTGTGCATTATTGAAGACGGTAGGTATCCGCAATGTTTCTAGGCCGCCGCCTTGTCAGGACTTTCTGTGCCTCCTAATTATTCATCCTAGGCCGCTTCCCGATAGTATTCGTGGTGGAGACCACCACATAGTCGGCACGATCGGTATGCGGAAATGAAGAATCCCAGCGTCTGCTAACGGCCAAAAGCATATGTAATCGGGCGGGTTCATAAGAACTCAGCTCCCAGTACGATGTTAGTACAAATCATCACGGGAGAATGCCATGACTTACTATGCCGGACTCGACGTTTCACTGCGTTCAACCAACATCTGCATCATTGATGATCAGGGTACTGACAACTTAATCTCGCATGTCACACAATCGACGGATGAACAATCCTGCATTGATGTATAAACGCCACCGATTTCCGCCCGAGATCATTCAGCACGTTGTCTGGCTCTATCATCGCTTCAATCTGAGCAGTCGCGATATCGAGGATCTAATGGCCGAGCGTGGCATCGTGATCAGCTACGAATCGATTCGATTGTGGTGTATCAAGTTCGGCCCGAAGTACGCCAAAGGACTTCGGCGGCGGCACCAGGGTTACGGCGATACTTTCTTTATCGACGAAGTCTTTGTCAAGATTCAGGGCAAGCAACACTATCTTTGGCGGGCTGTTGACCAGGACGGCGAAGTGGTGGACGTATTTCTACAGAGCCGCAGGGACGGAAAGGCAGCGAAGCGGTTCTTCAAACGACTATTCAGAGCGAGCGGCGATGAACCGAGACGCATTACCACAGACAAGCTTCGTAGCTACGGTGTCGCGCATCGAGAACTTATCCCGGATACAGTCCACGACACCTCGCAATACGCGAACAATCGAGCCGAGCTCTCGCATCAGCCAACGCGGATCAGAGAGCGTGGCATGAGGCGATTCAAATCCGCTCATCAGGCACAGCGATTTCTAAGTACCCATGCCGCTGTCTACAATCTATTCAATCTCGGGCGACATCAGATTTCCGCCAGACATTATCGATTCTTCCGACAACGTGCCTTTGCGTCTTGGAAATGTGCGGCAGCTGTATAGGTCGTCCGTCTATCCAAAAAGCACGCGTCCAAAAGTTAATTTGTCAGTACCCTTCTGCATCCTCTTTAGCTTGATTGGGAGTATCTTCTCGGATATTCGAATTTACGAATTTCCCAACTCAGGCGGGCTGTATGATTTTGCGTACGTAGTTGGGGCGTCAATGTTCCTTGGTGGTGGTGGTGCAAGTGCTTCGTAAGACCTTCCGACAGTTCTGTCAGTGAGTGGTTTGAGGTTCAGAAACATCGAAAACAAAGTGATTTCGCGCAAATTGCTACCCATACTGCTACCCAACGCACAAAGGGCTGCACCCAAAAAGATGTAACCCTTTGTTTTTATTGGCGCGCCCGGAGAGATTCGAACTCCCGACCACCTGGTTCGAAGAAGTAACAGTGGAAATTCAACCTAATAGAAACAGCAAGTTAGATGGCCCGCCCTCGCCCATTTCGCCATCGAACGTCGCTGAGAGTCGCTGAATCACGGCAAAAAGCTACGTTATGAGACTAAATTCCGTGCCTCTGAGCATCCGGTGTACACCCGAAACCAGCCGCTCAAATGAGTGGTTTTGATGTATCTTGAGTGTCTGGTAATGACCCAGAGGCGACGCTCGGGCCTAGTGCTTCGAACGTCCGCTTTAGCACCCAGCGATAACTCAGCTCGAATGCGATGGGTGCAAATCACGCCCCGCTACCATTTGAAAATAGTACGCCGGCCGCTCGAAAAGGGACTAGCGGCATTAACTTTGCTTGCGCGAGGTCGGGATTCGCTCCTGCGAGGTGCGGAGATTCAGCCTAGATGACCCGGTGCGGCAGCGCCGGTTAACAGATGCCAAGACCGACTGGGGCGCGCAGCCCTGTGGGAGCAATCCTGCCGCGGTGACCACCGGATTCTATTCTTGTCCCGGTGTACGTCACCTCGAGGGCCACAGGACGGTTCCTCCTTATTGTCTGCCCAAAGGGCCATGGATAAACTGAATCCTGGATATGGGCCACGCGAAATTGAAGGATCTACTACGAGCACTCGCTAGAGACGCACGTAATAGCCTGCGCGACCTGACCCCGATCATTGTCGTGATCGGCGTCTTCCAGGCTTTCATCATCCGCCAGCCGGTCGACGGCCTGATGTCGATCGTCGTCGGAGGGCTACTCGTGTTTGCGGGCCTCACCTTTTTCATCTTCGGCCTGCGACTCGCGCTCTTTCCCGTTGGCGAAGGACTTGCTCACTCGCTCGCGCGAAAAGGGAGCCTATTTTGGCTTATCGCCTTCGCCTTCGTGCTTGGCTTCGGAACGACGGTGGCAGAGCCGGCGTTGATCGCTGTCGCAACCGAGGCGGCAGCGGTTGCGGCGGATGCCGAAGTCATCGCGAAAACGCCCGAAGCCATGGATGACTATGCATTCGGCCTGCGCATGACGGTTGCACTCGCGGTCGGCGTTGCGCTTGTGCTCGGCGTGTTCCGCATCATCACCAACTGGTCGCTGCCGATACTGATTATCGGCGGTTATGCGCTGGTAGT
>Ga0209165_10000676_pt1 | contig 11604 bp, 9 predicted proteins | sample tdAd001_FD_187122 | JGI IMG/M metagenome (GOLD analysis project Ga0209165, IMG submission 187122) | Marine sediment microbial communities from the Atlantic coast under amendment with organic carbon and nitrate - tdAd00.1 (SPAdes)... | ecosystem: Environmental > Aquatic > Marine > Coastal >... | reverse complement strand
GCAGGACTCGATTAATAAAGATAGGGTTTCAAATCAGAGTGCCGAAAAAATTACAAACGCCAAACGGTTTGCATCGATACCCGTTAAACAAACCGGCGAGTCGAGGCTGGAACTGCAAGCCATTGCCTGGTCCAGCGATCCGAAAAGCCGCATTGCTGTTATAAACGGCCGTGTGCTCCGGGAAGGAGAGTCTTTTGAAAGTGTTCTTGTAACGCACATCGGCAAAGCTGAAGTGATTTTCAGGAAAGGAAGCGAAGAATGGAAACAGCTATTCAGACTTAAATAGTGTTCACCCGTAAATAGGAAATTTGTAAATATTCATGGGGTATCTGGAGCCAGTTTGGTTGACATATTCCCTTTAGCTACGTGCAGTAAGTGTTTTAATTGATCCTAAGGCTTGTTTCGGACGGTCTGAAAATTCGAGCCAGGGCAAACGCATTTAATTTCGGTGCAGCGTTCTCACCTTATTGGGATTCAAATGCGTTTGCCCTGAAATTCGAGCTGGTTTAGGTTGACATTTTATTATTACTGTCTTAATTTTTCCTTCTTAAATAGATACTGGAGGCATATGTCATCGAAATTATTACTACAACAAAAATGATGCGGGCTCGCTCTGATCGGATGCGGCGTCAGTTCAAAACAATTGTTTTTGTTCCCACCATGGGATTTCTCCATGAAGGTCATCTGTCACTTGTGAGGGAAGGAAAAAAGCATGGAGATGATATGGTGGTTAGTATTTTTGTAAACCCTGCCCAATTCGCCCCTGGAGAAGATTTAGAGTCTTATCCCAGGAATCTTGAAAAAGATCTTGAACTCCTCCAAAAAGAAGATGTAGATGCAGTATTTATCCCAGATGATAAAGTAATTTATGGCAATAAATTTCAGACCTATGTTGAGCTGGAAAAACTGCCTAATCACCTTTGCGGGATCTCCAGACCGATATTCTTCAAGGGAGTTGCAACTGTTGTTGCCAAGCTTTTCAATATTGTAAAACCACATGTTACCGTTTTCGGCCAAAAGGACTACCAACAACTTGTGATCATACGTCAGATGGTGCGTGATCTTGATTTCGACATAGAAGTAGTTGGCGCCCCCACGGAAAGGGAACCTGACGGTCTTGCCATGAGCTCGCGCAACAATTACCTGACGCCCGAACAGCGAATTAGTGCCCTGTCCCTTTACAAATCACTGCAAAAAGCACAGGCACTTGTTGAAAGTGGAATGCAAGATGCAAATAAGATTATTGACGCAGCAACGGAACTGATACAATCCCACACGGGAACCGAGATAGATTATATTGCCATCTGCGACACTGAAACGCTTGTCGATATCAAAACCATTGACAAGCCAGTAGCGATGGCCCTGGCTGTCAAAGTCGGAAAAGCCCGCTTGATCGACAACATGATACTGAATCCATAATCATAAATATTTACGTACACCAAACTAAGGAGACGTTTTATGAGTAAAGAACAATTCTTTTTTACATCCGAATCTGTGACCGAAGGTCATCCTGACAAAGTTGCCGACGCCATATCAGATTCCATCCTAGACGCAATTATCGAAAAGGATAAAGGCGGCAGGGTTGCCTGTGAGACACTTGTCACAACCGGCTTGGCTTTAATTGCCGGTGAAATTACAACCACCTGTTATGTTGATATGCCGCAAATTGTTAGAGATACCATACGGGATATCGGATATCATTCATCCCGGATGGGCTTTGACTGGCAGACCTGCTCGGTCATTACAAGTATTGACCAGCAATCTCCGGATATCGCCCAGGGTGTAAACATTGGTGAAGGGCTTTTCGAGGATCAGGGTGCTGGAGATCAGGGTCTTATGTTCGGGTATGCCACGGATGAAACGCCTGAATTTATGCCCATGCCCATAACTTATGCCCATAAAATATGCCAACGCCTGGCTACGGTTCGAAAAAACAATACTCTCGATTTTTTAAGACCGGACGGCAAATCCCAGGTAACCATCGAATATGAAAACGGCAACCCAAAACGTGTTGATACAATTGTCATTGCCGCCCAGCATAAACCGCATGTCACCTATGAGGATTTGAAAGAAGCGATCATAGAAGAAGTTATAAAAAAAGTGGTCCCGCAAGAGTTTATGGATGATGATACTCGATATTTGATAAATGCAACAGGCAAGTTTGTGATTGGCGGTCCCATGGGAGATTGTGGTCTCACTGGTCGCAAGATCATTGTTGATACCTACGGCGGACAGGGGAGCCACGGCGGAGGATGCTTCTCTGGAAAAGACCCTTCCAAGGTTGACCGGAGTGCCTCTTACATGGCAAGACACATTGCAAAAAACATCGTTGCTGCCGGTCTGGCGAAAAAATGTGAAATCCAGATAGCCTATGCCATTGGTGTGGCAAAACCTGTTTCTGTAATGATAGATTTTATGGGAACAGGTGTAATCCCCAAATATCGGGTTAAAGAGATTGTCGCTGAAGTTTTTGATTTAAGACCTGCGGCAATCATCGAATACCTTGATCTGTTGCGACCCATTTATCGCAAAACTTCAGCCTATGGGCACTTCGGCCGTAATAAACCTGAATTCACATGGGAAAAAACAGATATGGTGGATATTCTCAGAGAAAAGGCAGGACTGTGAGGATTGACGATTGATAATTGAAATTTAAAACCGGACATCTGGCTTTTCAACCTTGAACCTTGAACCCTAAAAAAAGGATATTAATAATCCATGAACTACGATATTAAAGATGTAAAACTGGCCAAGGAAGGTATGCTACGGGTCGAATGGGCCAATCAGAGCATGTCGGTACTAAACAATATCAAGAAGCGTTTTACAAAGGAAAAGCCTTTAAAAGGTAAACGCATAGCAGCATGCCTTCATGTTACTACCGAAACCGCCTCTTTGATGCAAACATTAAAAGCCGGCGGAGCCAGAGTTGCCCTTTGCGCCTCCAATCCGTTGAGCACACAGGATGATGTAGCGGCATCCCTTGTGAAGCATAATAAAATTTCTGTTTTTGCCATCAAAGGTGAAGACAGCAAAACCTATTATCAGCATATCCATTCAGCCCTCGATATCAAACCTCACTACACCATGGATGACGGTGCTGACCTGGTTTCAACAATTCACTCCGAACGTCCGGATCTGCTTAAAGGAGTGCACGGCGGTACGGAAGAAACCACCACCGGGATCATTCGACTCAGAAGTATGGCGGCAGACGGGGTCTTGCAATACCCGATCATATCGGTAAATGACGCCCGGACCAAACATTTTTTTGATAACCGTTACGGCACCGGCCAGAGCACTATGGACGGAATAATTCGGGCCACAAACCGCCTGATCGCCGGATCCAATTTTGTGGTCTGTGGTTATGGATGGTGCGGCCGGGGCCTTGCCCTGAGGGCCCGCGGAATGGGGGGTAACGTTACTGTAACCGAAGTCGATCCCACCGCCGCTCTTGAAGCGGTCATGGACGGCTTCAGGGTGATGCCCATCCGGCAGGCGGCAAGGATCGGCGATTTTTTCTGTACTGTTACAGGCAACATCAATGTAATACGCAAAGAACATTTCGAGGTCATGAAAGATGGCGCCATAGTAGCCAATTCCGGTCATTTTAATGTTGAACTCGATCTAAAAGGGCTCGAAGCCAAAACAAAATCTCGCAGAACAATAAGGCCTTTTGTTGAAGAATATATACTGGGAAACGGCAGGCGGATCAATGTTCTTGGCGATGGAAGACTGATAAATCTTGCGGCGGCCGAGGGGCATCCTTCAAGCGTTATGGATATGAGTTTTGCCAATCAGGCTCTGAGTATCGAATACATGGTTAAAAGGAAAAAGGTGTTTGAAAAGGATGTCTATCCGGTTCCCGAGGAGATAGACATGGCCATCGCTAGAGAAAAGCTGGCTTCCATGAACATTAAAATTGACAAACTCACGGCTGAACAGAAAAAATACTTAGCATCGTGGAGTATGGGGACATAGGATAATCACTTAGTGCTCTAGTTCGTAAATTCGATTACGTATTTTTATCAAGACAACTAGCCCGTATAAGTTGAATTCTAAAAGTTTGAAGTTTGAAGTGCCTAAAGTGAGCTAAAGTTGAGGAACGCGCTTCCAGCGCGAACAATTATAATTAAAATTGAAAGAATACCTTAACTTTAGGCACTTTTAACTTTAGATCACTTTTAACTTCTCCGGTTTATCCTGGCCTCATTTGGGGATTGTTTCCCTTAGCGTATCTATCGCCTTTTTTATGTATATAGAAGAATGCTCATTGTCATCCTTTAAGCCGTAGACCAAGCTAAGGCCAACATAAGCAGGCGAGTATTTCGGGTCGAGTTCTTTGGCCCGGCTGAATTCACGACAAGCGGCATCAATTTTGCCGTTCATTAGCATCTTATTCCCAGTGTCAACATGTTGTTCAGGAGTGTCAAGCCCTGCTCTTAGCGCTATTGCCCTTGGACCACAGGCCAATAGAAAAAGTATACAGAAACCCGCTATGAAAAATAATAATTTTTTTAAATGCATGATCCCTCCTATTTACTCAACCACAATAATAACTCGGCATTTTCTCATGAAGGAAAGATTCTCAGAAGCACTTCGAAGTCTGGAAGCATCTGCATTGCTGATTACAATGTCAGAATGCCCATTCCCTTCTATCCTTAAACCTTTTACTGTCAAGGGATTGCCTGCAACCCTCTGATTGCTCTTAGCTGCTGTAAGATCCTTTGAGTACCCGCTCATACCCTGCTGTACGGCATATTCACGGCTGACAAAGGCTGATCCATAAACTTCCTCACCAGTCTCGTCGAGTATTTTTGGCGACATGACCGGCTTTGATCCAAGACCCCTGGCATCAACAACCAAACCAGTAAAAACAGAGGATGCATTCTTAACAGGCGACATCGGCTTGATCGATTCCAACGGCCTGATTTCCCCTGGAAGAACAAGTTGAGCAAATCCACCTTTGAAGTTCATCTCCATTGTAACTTCTACTGTCCCGTCTGAAAAATACTCTTTTTTAACAACCTCGGCATTTTTAACTATATCTTCTATTTTAGAAATAATAACTTTGTTTTCAGCCGCATAATCTCCGACAACTGTGGTGCCGTCAATCCTGATCCCTTTTACAACTTCAAAGATTTTTAGGCAAGCACCCAGCTTTGCATCTTCTAAAGCCGTTGAACTATCATTTACATCGCCATGGAGCTTTTTAGAAAGGGTGCCGATCCCCATTGCCTGAACTATTCCCTTGCTCCAGTTGATACACCCTTTTGCCTTTTGCTCTATAACGTCCTGGTCCCGGTATTCATCGCCATATCCAATAACAGGAATTATTAGTAGAAATACAAGGGCCAAAGCAAAAATCGGCTTATTTTTCATAATAAATCCTCGGTCAATTATTTTTAACAACACTGATTTAATAACTTTATTTTGTCAATAATCATTTTGGCAGTCTCGTAAAAAGTCACAATACGACGGCAAAGTAAAAAGCTCCAGATTCAAGGCGCGCAAATCCTGAGGAATGAGGCGTACTTGTAGTACGCCGCAATAACGAAGGATGCAGCGCAACGCAGAAGTTGAACTTTTTACGAAGCCGTCAATTTTCTATATTCTTCGATCCGGTATAGGGCTTCTTTTTCGGTCGAAATCTGCTTGATCGATTCACGGAATCTACTGCTGAAGCCCAATCCCTTGACAAACCATCCCAAATGGCTTCGCATCATCCTGACCGCCCGTTGCTCCCCGAAGCATCTTACCGAAGATTCAAGATATTTTGTCATAACCGCAAAACGTTGGGATAGATCCGGAAAAGTGACTTGATTCCCTCTAATTAGCTCAAGCACCTGGGAAAAAATCCATGGGTTACCGATGGACGCTCTACCGATCATGACCGCATCACATCCTGTTTCGGTCTGCATTCTTAGTGCATCTTCAGGTATTACGATATCACCGTTTCCAATAACAGGGATGGAAGCTGTGTTTTTAATAGCGGCAATTAATGACCAATCGGCCTTGCCACGGAACCCCTGAGCCGCGGTGCGCGGGTGTACTGTAATGGCATCAACTCCGCACGCTTGAGCTATTTCAGCTATATTAAAGGCATGGGCACCGGATCTGTCCCATCCGGTTCTTATTTTTATGGTCAAAGGAATTTTTATAGTCTTTCGGACCGCCTGAAGAATTGCTTCAACCTTTTGGGGTTCTTTCATGAGTGCAGCACCTGAACCGGTTTTTAGTACCTTTTTTACCGCACAGCCAATGTTGATGTCTAGGATGTCAGCCCCTGAGGATTCAACTATGGCCGCTGCCTCAGCCATGATAGAACTATCCGAACCGAATATCTGAACTGACAGCGGTTTCTCTTCATGTAGGCTTTCTATCAATTCGTGCGTTTTAACCGATTTATGAACCAGCCCGTTGGAACTGACCATTTCCGAACAGACCAGCGCACAACCCGCTTCTTTGGCCAAAAGTCGGAACGGTAGATTGGTAATACCTGCAAGCGGAGCTAAAACTGTAATATTATTAAGTACAACTGAACCGATTTTCATTTTATCTGTAACTTTGATATTTAATTGCTGATTTTCCGGAAGTTGGATTAGCATAGCAGAACAGACAATTGTGGCAACATGAGACCTTTGAAAAATGCCACCATTATTTTTTCTTTAGATCTACTAATGATATAACTTTTCGTGGATCCGGTTTTTCAGATACCTCCTTCTTCTCCTCGGGAAGATCAGGCTCTTCCGGGCAAACCACCTGTTCCAAACGCACCCTTTTCCCACCCATTGTGAATTCCTGGCCGTCGACATAAATATCCCGCAGAATCCAGGTTGTTACCTGAAGAGGGAGCTGGAGCATCAGCATTTTGACATGGTACCAGTCCTTTTTGGCATTTGGGGAAATCTCTTCTATTCTGGCGAATGATATAGGTTGATCTTCAAGGTATATAAGTACAACATCCTTTTCTTTTGCCATGTTTCTAATGTCCTATCTAAAAAAGTTAATGCAGGATTTAGTTCCTTAGTTGTAAATTTGGTGCTTTTTGTGGCAAAATTTTTTCTATTCTGCCACTAAGGCACCAAGGCACGAAGAAAGAATAATAAATATATCTTTTGTGTCTTTGTGCCTTTGTGGCAAATATTTTTGGTTCCGGCCCGTCCGCCTTACTCCGCTTGGCAGGAGGGCGGGCTTGTCCAGGTTAGGTGTTATAACCGCAAACCACTATGTTTGGCAATCCCTATTTCAATCAAATGAATAATTGTTCATCAAATAAATTAGGGTAATTAGGGGGTTGAAAATGTGTTATTCACAAATGGTTTGCATCCCTTATTACCTTTTTAACTCTTTGAATATAATATTAAATTACAATATTTGCCGCTGTGGAAGAAGATCGTATTTTTTTCTTGACAGGTGAAGATCAGCTCTGTTAAATGAATGAATAGTTATTCATTTATTTAAATTTAACTCCACACAGTCACTTATTTGTATATTTTGCGCTTTTTCTGTTAAAAAATTAAAATAAATGTAATAGTTTAGTTCTTTGAAACAAATCGATTTCAAACAAGCTTCAAGTATGCTTAAATTGTCAGTAAAAATTTGATTATACCTGAAGCGGAAATACTTTCAAAAAGCTAAAGTGTTACAAATAAATCTTTTTCTTTTCCGGCTTATCCGGGTTAGGAGGTTATCATGATTAGAAAAATCTGTCGGGCAGCGGTTATAGGCTCAGGCGTGATGGGAGGTGGAATCGCCGCTCTCCTGGCCGGTGCCGGCATAAACACTTTATTGCTCGACATCGTTCCGTTTGATTTGAAAGATGAGGAAAAAGATGACCCGGTTGCAAGGAACAGGATAGTAAAAACAGGTCTGGATACTGTTCTGATGTCGAGTCCGTCCCTTCTGATGCAAAAAAAAGATATTGATCGCATCACCATCGGTAATCTGGAAGATGATTTTGACAAGATATCAGAATGTGACTGGATTGTGGAAGTGGTTGTGGAAAACCTGAAAATCAAGCAGGATCTCTTTAAACGAATTGAAGCCGTAAGAAAACCGGAGGCAATTGTTTCTTCCAATACTTCCGGACTTCCTTTAAAGGCCATGTCCGAAGGGCTGAGCCAGGACTTCAAGCAGCACTTTCTGGGTACACACTTTTTTAATCCTGTAAGATACATGCACCTTCTTGAAATCATTGCAGGCGAGGAAACAAGGCCGGATGTCCTTGTATTTATGACCGATTTCGTAGAGCGGATTCTTGGCAAAGGCATTGTGTGGGCCAAAGACACGCCCAATTTTGTCGGAAACAGGATCGGCGTCCAAGGAATCGTAAAGGCCATGCAGCTTATGCTGGAAGATGGTTTGACGATTCCCGAGGTGGACGCGCTTTTCGGTACCGCCATGGGCAGGCCCCGAACTGCAATGTTCAAAACGTCTGACATTGTCGGTCTCGATACCCTGGGGCACGTGGCAAGGAACACCTATGAGCTGGTAGTTGACGATGATCAAAGAGACAGCTTCGTTCTGCCCGAATTTGTGGAAAGGATGATCCAAAACAACTTGCTGGGAACCAAAACCAAAAGTGGTTTTTACAAAACCGATTTAACGCCGGAGTGGAAAAAGATCCGCAAGGTCATCAACCCTCAAACCCTGGAATATGCGGAATACGACCCACCCGATTTTCCGTGTCTTACTGAGGTTAACAAAGCTAAAGCTCTTTCCGAGAAAATGAAAGCCGTGTTTTATGGCGATGATAAAGGCGCCAGGTTTGCATGGAAAGTAGCAGCGAACAACCTGATATATTCTGCCAGCAGAATTCCCGAGATTTCAGACACCATCGTTGAAATCGACAATGCCATGAAGTGGGGATTCAATTTTGAGATGGGCCCCTTTGAGACATGGGATGCAATCGGCCTCGAAGCCTCGGTTGAAAAAATGGAAAAGGAGGGTTTCACAGTTCCTGAAAAAGTTAAAAAGATGATTGCAGCAGGCAATACATCTTTTTACAAAACCGAAAATGGCAAAGTTTTTGCGTACGATTTTTTAACCCAAGACTACAAGGAGGTTGTTGTCAGCGACACCATTGTTTCTCTCAAGGCATTAAAGGGTGCTGATAAAGTCGTAAAGACTTGTGACTCCGCATCCCTGGTGGATCTTAGCGACGGCGTATTCTGCCTTGAATTTCATACCAAAATGAATGCCCTGAACAAGGAAATTGTCGAATTTCAGCAGGAAGTCATCGAGTATATTGATACCAACGGTTTGGGCCTTGTTATCGGGAACCAGGCAGGTGGTATACCGGGCTCTTTTTCGGCCGGCGGTGATCTCGTCTATATGGCCGCTCTGGCAAAGGACAGAAAATATTCCGAGATCGACGCTTTTCTCAAGACAGCTCAGGACGGAATTCAGATGGCAAAATATTCAACCGCCCCGGTGGTGGCAGCTCCATACGGCATGACCCTTGGAGGCGGATGCGAGGTATGTCTCGGCGCCGATAGGATCGTGGCACATGCTGAACTTTATATGGGCTTGGTTGAGATCGGAGTAGGCCTGCTTCCGGCAGGAGGCGGATGTTTGAACCTGTGGAAGAAGTTCATCAATACAATACCTGAAGCGGTCACCGACGTTGACCTTGCAAAATATTATATTCCTGTTTTCATGTCCATTGCATTGGCCAAAGTTTCAATGTCGGCCGCCGAAGCCAGAGCCAACGGCTTTCTGGGACCCAAAGACAGGATCGTATTTAACCGGGACTATCTGATCGGAGAAGCCAAAAAAGAAGTTTTAAAAATGGTTGATGAAGGCTATGCGCCGCCAATAAAGCAAAAAATAAAGGTCCTGGGACAGGCTGCCCAGGGCATGATTAACACCGAGATCTTAAATATGCTGAGCGGAAATTTTATCACCGAGCACGATGCGTTTCTGGCAAAAAGAATCGCCTATGTTGTCAGCGGAGGAGATGTTAGAGATAACAGTGAGGTCGAAGAAGATGTGATCCTGAAGCTTGAAAGAGAGGCCTTTGTCGACTTCTGGAAAGAAGAAAAGACAGTTGCCAGGGTTGAACATATGTTAAAAACCGGTAAACCCCTCAGGAACTAGCCTGCCCAGTGAAATTCACGTAGTGACAGCGCAGCGCATTTCACCGGGGTCATTTGCTTGCCCAGCCTGCCCCGTAGGTCCGGCAGATCGTACTGGGGTGAAATTCACGTAGTGATAGCGCAGCGCATTTCACCGGGGTCATTGGTCATTCGTCTTCCGATTTAAATATTGATGAATGGAAACCAAGGAGGAATTAATTATGAAAGAAGCATATATAGTACAATCTGTCAGAACTCCAGGTTGCAAGAGAAACAAAGGGGCTTTTAAAGACACTCGACCCGAAGACCTTTTGTCTTCTATCCTGAAATCAGCAATTGACAAAACACCAAACCTTGAAATGAATGATGTTGACGATATCATGATCGGTTGTGCGTTCCCGGAAGCTGAACAGGGGATGAATATCGGAAGAATCGCTTCTCAGATTGCTGGTTTTCCCACAGGAGTTTCCGGCTCCACGATAAACAGGTTTTGCGCTTCCGGTCTTGAGGCCATCGTGCTAACCTCTTTGCGAGTGATGGCAGGGTGGGCGGATGTTGCCATCGGCGGCGGTCTGGAATCGATGACGTTTGTTCCTATGGGTGGCAATCTGCCCAGGCCTCATCCTGAATATACCAAGGAACATGCCGACCTATATGTTTCTATGGGTATTACTGCTGAAAACGTCGCCAACCGATATAATATATCAAGAGAAGAACAGGATGAATTAGCATATAACTCACACATGAAAGCCTCCGAGGCCATGAATAAAAAACTGTTCACCGAGATCGTACCTACCCCGGCACACAAGTATGTGCTAGGCGAGGACGGCACTTACAAAAAAGAAACTTTTATAATTGATTATGATGACGGCATCCGACCAACCACTACCATGGAAGCCTTGGCGAATCTGAACCCTGTATTTGCCGCAGGTGGAACCGTTACAGCGGGGAACTCTTCCCAGACAACAGACGGCGCCGCCGCCACTATCATCGTGAGCGCGGAAAAAGCAAAAGATCTGGGACTAAAACCGATTGCCAAATTGAAACATTATACAACAGTAGGATGCCGGGCGGATGAGATGGGTGTTGGGCCGCGATACGCCATTCCAAAACTTCTGAAGTTGGCCGGCATGGACATTAAAGATGTCGGTATGTTTGAGATCAACGAGGCTTTTGCATCACAGGCGATGTACTGTATCAAGGAACTCGGTATTGACATTAATAAAGTCAATATTCACGGTGGTGCCATAGCATTGGGGCATCCCTTGGGATGTACAGGCGCCAAACTATGCGCAACCATGCTTGCCAATATGAAAGAACGTGGCGTGAAATACGGTATCGAATCGATGTGCATCGGTGGGGGCATGGGGGCTGCGGCACTGTTTGAAATGTGCGAATAGCGTGCTTAACGAGGTCATCAAATAAAATCATTAAAAAAGTGATTAATACTATCCGTTTTTCTGCTCAAAGTTTTTCATAAAATCGGTAAGAGCTTCGATTGCTGTTACAGGTGTCGCGTTATAGATCGACG